>Ga0209633_10001669_pt1 | contig 22402 bp, 17 predicted proteins | sample Cruoilmetagenom1_FD_187290 | JGI IMG/M metagenome (GOLD analysis project Ga0209633, IMG submission 187290) | Oil polluted marine microbial communities from Coal Oil Point, Santa Barbara, California, USA - Sample 1 (SPAdes) (version 2) | ecosystem: Environmental > Aquatic > Marine > Oil seeps ... | reverse complement strand
TGAGAAAGTTAGGTATGCCAGATTCTAAGATAACCGTACTGAGGAATGGGGTTGATTTAGAAACTTTTAGAGTATTGCCAACAATACGAAATAAAGAAAGTGTTTCACGAAGAAATATTATATCGGTAGGTAATTTAATTGAATTAAAAGGTCATCACCTGGTTATTGAGGCACTAAAAGAATTACCTAATATGCAATTAATCATTGTTGGTGAAGGAGCAATGGCTTCAAAATTAAAACAATTAGCCATCGATTTAGATGTTGCAAAAAGAGTGTGCTTTGTTGGCTATAAAACACATCAGGAGCTTGTTAGTCTTTATAACAAATCCGATGTGTTAGTGCTAGCGTCTAGTAGAGAAGGCTTGCCGAATGTCATACTGGAAGCGATGGCATGTGGGACTCCTGTCATAGCAACTTGTGTGGGTGGTGCTCCAGAAGTGTTGACAGATAAGGCTGCTGGTATGTTATTAGAAGAACGGTCAGCCAAGGCGATAGTGCAGGCAGTCAGGCAGTTATTAGAAAACCCTCCGCTAATGACACAAACTAGACAATATGCAGAGGCTTTTTCTTGGGATCAGACTGTAAAAAAGTTAAACCGAGTTATTAAGCAAGGTATTAGTTATCCGTTTTAAATTCTCTAATAGTTGTTACTAGAGCCTCAATTTCTTCTTTATCTAAGATGCCTTCCCAAGGGGGCATCATTGGACTTAGGCCATTAGCAATTCCACCTTTTCTAATAGTATTTAATAAGTGCTCATTACTACGCGTGCTTTGGAAGGTTTTATGGGTAAAATCGGCTACTTTGGTACCAAGTATTGCTGAATCTGGACCGTCCGCTTTGCCATTTGTGCCATGGCATCTAGCACAATTGGTGACAAAGATTCTTAGTGCTTCAGCTTTGGTCACTTTTAGCACTTCAGTTTTCTCCGGTGTTTTATTAATAGTCATTTCAGTTTTGTCAGCATCAATGAGTTGAAGCACTTCACCTGTTGGAGCTACAGATCGCCCTAATGTTGTTACTAGAATGTCTCCGTTGTTGAGAATGTTGACTGAGCTAACGCCCCGTTGGGCAAATTGATTTGCTTTAGCTATTTGAGTGACATGGTCAACAATTTTTTTATCACTCGGCATTTTAAATAATTTAGAGGAATAATTATCAGCAAAAATATAGGAGCCCTGTAACTCAGGAAATGTTGTGCCCTGATAGACATTCCCACCTATAACTGCTCGATCGTAGGCAGTATGTAAATAGGTGTAGATAGGTCCATGCTGAGCATTGACAGGTAGAAAAGGTTTTCCAATGCCTGTTTCTTCTCGCCCTTCGATGGCAGGGAATTGATAGTCTCCGCCCTTTTTAATAATGTTAATTTCTTCCCATTTTGTAGAGCCTACATCTCCAACCCAAAGAAAACCTGTTTTAGGATCAAAATTAAAACGGTAAGGGTTCCTTAATCCAATGGCCCAGTACTCGTCACGGATGTCTGATGAGTTAACAAAGGGGTTGTTTTTTGGGATGTAGTAGTTTTTTGCAACACCATTAACGGGCTGTACTAGCACCGGTTGGCTGATGCTTCCGCCCAGTTGATCTACATCAACACGAAGAATGCCTTGTCTAAGTGTTTTGGCAATAGAAGACTCTTTTAGATGAACCCCTTCACCTAAAGCAATATAAAGAAACCCATCTGCTCCAAACTCTATTGATCCACCATTATGGAATCCGCTATTTTCTCGTTTTAATGCTAATAAGGTGGTTTCAGATTGATTGACAGAAGTTGGTGAAGATAGGTTTAAATTAAATCGTGAAACTTTATTTATTTGTTCATCATTGTGAACATCGGTGTAGTAGATGTAAATAAAACCTGAGTTTTTAGATGAGCGGTCACCAAATTCGGGATGAAATGCAAACCCAAGAGCACCATTCTCTATTTCAGCTTCTCCAACTTTATTTTGGAAGTCGATAACAAGCTTGGTAGCAGTAGTTGCTGAAGGCGGGTATTCTAGAGACATTAACCTGCCTGGCCTTTCTAAAATATAGAGTATTTGATCGTTTCGTGGAGCTGTTTTGGCCAAAAGAGGCTGTTGAAATTTCATCCCCTCTTTGATATTAACCAGACGGTAATTTGCTTTCTCACTCAGCAGGTCATTAGCATTGATTCTAATTTGGGTAATAACATTGGCAACATCCCTGCTCTTGGTGAAGAAATAAGCAAGTACTGGCGGGGTTAACGCAAGAATAAGTACAAAAACACCACTAATTGAAAAAAACTGTCGTATCAGCGAGTTCACTAAGCTGGAGTTGCCGGCCTGTTGAGGAGTCAATGATTTCGCTAAATAATGAGTTATTACAAATAGTAAAACACTGCAAATACCTATTCCGGCAATAAAATCAGGGTCATAATTAACAGTTGTTGTAATAAAAATAGTGAGAGCAGAGATAGAATACGCTGCTATTAGGGTAAAAATCTCTTTTGAAAGTCGTTGTCCAATTGAGAATTTTACAGCGCCATTGCGGAACTGGATGCTAGCAAAAATCAATAGATGGATGACTAAGAAGTATTTAAGAACCATCCAAAAGTCGTTAGAGCTATAATCTACCTGTGGAAGGTGAATTAAGTTACGTGGGATAATGTTACTTTTTGATTGCCAGAAGTCGGCAATAAAAATGGCGGACATAATGAGCGTAAGCTCAGCAAATAAAGTGATAAATTTTCGCATGATTACATTTTAGAAAAAATGACTGTCAGAATGTTTATTATAGGGGCTTTGGTTTATAGTCTCTAGCGTAATTATTGAGTCTAACGTAAATTTTGGAGTGTTTGGGTGTTTAAAAAAAGTGTTTTGTTTTTTATTGTATGTCTTTGTACGAACCAGGCCTTTGCCAATGGGAAAAAGATGTCAACGGTTGTTGTATCAGGAACCGTCATAAAGAGTGAGCAATCACTGTCTGATTATACAGTAACAAAGGATGATATTAGTCAAGGAGGCTTTTCTAGCGCTGTTGATATTTTAAGGAAAATACCGGGTGTTAATGTTACGCAGCAAGGAGGGCAAGGTGGTTTAACCTTTGTTTCTATGCGTGGAGGGGACCCCAATTTCACCTCAGTGATTATTGACGGGGTTCGCGTTAACGACCCAACTAATTCAAGGGGTGGTGGTTTTGATTTTACAGGTTTAGATTATCAGCTTATTGATAAAATTGATGTCTATTTCGGTGGTTACTCCCCGGTCTTTGGCTCAGAGGCATTGGGAGGAGTTATTAGTGTTACAACTCTTGGTGCGAGTGAAGATAACCAACTCCGCGTAACGACTGAGTTAAGTCAACACAATGAATATGCGGGGTCATTTCACGGTTCAAGAACTGTTGCTGATACTGTTGATCTAAGTATTGCGGGCGCATATAGGGATGGCGGTCAACATATTGAAGGTGATTCTTTAGAAAGAAAGCAGTTTATTTTTAAGGCGCAACCAAAGTATTCTAGTCAATTAGATTGGTCATTTTCATTTTTAAATTTAGAAGGTGATGCTAGTTCGTTTCCTGAAGACAGCGGTGGAAATGAACTGGCAGTGATAAGAACGCCAGAGGGCAGAGAATTTAAACAACAGAACTTTGCGGTTACAGTTGATTTTGATGTTAATGAAAGTTGGGCTGTATCGTTTGTAGCGACCCAGGCAGAGCATGAAGAAGTCATTGATAACCCTGGGATAGCAGCGGGTGTTTATAGTGGCACACCGCCTGTTTTAAGTGATAGTGATTACCGAAGGCGAGATTTTAGACTGACAAATACATTGCACCTTCCAAAGGACTTCCTTTTTGGGTTTGGGATGGAGTCTACGCAGGAAGAAGGTCATTTCGACAGCACAATTGATTTTTTTGGTTTTCTCGTGCCGGCTAGCTTTAGCTTGGAAAGAGATACAAATGCGGTATTTGGTGAGATTTCTTGGAAAGGGATAGATAACCTAAGCTTAATGGTAGGAGTACGCTATGATGATGCTGAAGAAATTACTGAGACAACAAGGCGGTTTATAACTAATTATAAGCAACCAGTATCGCAGCGCTCATTCTCCTTTCAATATAGCGAAGCATTTAAACTGCCTAGTTTTTTTGCATTAGGGCACCCCTTAGTTGGTAATTTAGGCTTGAAACCGGAGCAGAGTGAAAACCTTTCCTTTGATATTCAACAATATTTTTATAATGAAAAAATGTTGGCAACAGTAAGTCTTTTTCGTAATAAGTTTACTAATTTAGTCGATTTTGATCCAGCTTTATTCACTAATGTGAATCGCTCTTCTGTGATAGCGGAGGGAAGTACGGTAGGTTTGATGTTAGCTCCTAACAAAAAGTTATCTATAGATTCACATATAACGTACACCAATTATCAAACAGACCCAGGCGTGAAGCTTAGGAGAAGGCCTGAATGGGTAGCTAGTACATTATTAAGTTGGCGTATGCGAGATGCATTTTCCTTAAATATTCATGGTCAGTATGTAGGTGCTTTCTACGATAGTTCGATTCCAACAGGTAATGTGAAAATGAGTGGTTATAGTGATTTTGATGTCATTTTGACAAAGCTTTTTTCTAAGCAAATAGATGTTTCGCTTGCTTTAAATAATGTATTAAACAATGGGTATCAAGAAACAGTTGGTTTTTCAAACATTGGTAGGCAACTTCGACTTATCGCAGAGTTGAATTTTTAGCGGAAAACAAAAGGCTGGTGAGATGAATTATATTAAAAGTTATTCTGTGGTAGTGAAAATTAGTTTGATGTTACTTATCACGCCTACTGCCTCATTGGCCTTAACTTGGGATGATGGTTCAGGTGGTGCAACGCATAGTTATTATAGTGTTGCAGCAAAGTTACCTTGGGATAGAAAAAAAGGGGATTGGCGAGACATTAAAGATGTTGCTTGGGGGGAGCAGCCGTTCGAAATGGTGACGGTTAAACAAGGAACTAAAAGAGTCGTTTTTGATGTGAAAAATTTAGTGTCAGCTTGGCAACAAAAAAAATATAAAAATAATGGTTTTTTTATACGAGGACTTAAAGGAGGTGTTGTTAAGTTTTTTAGTAAGGAACACCCTGAGAAAATAAACCACCCTCGCTTAATGATTGAAACTAATAAGCAAAAGTATACTCTCTTAGCTACAGCAGATACATTCTTAGATTCCTCCACTACACAGTCTTTAGGATCTCAAGGTTTGTTAACCGTTAGTCAGACTCAGCCAAGCATGCTTATTTTTGAGCTTAATAAATTGAAAAGCGATGAGCGGGTCACTAAGGCAGAGTTATTGATGAGTGTAAAAAAACTCTATGGAAATAGCAGTAGAGTGGGTGTTTTCAGAGTTGATCCAGCGCCTAACTCATCTTCAGTAGAGCCAATAGTTAGAGGGCTTGCGGAAAAATATCTTTTGGATAAAAATATAACGGATGACCTTAATGTCTATTTTGCCACGGGTTTTGAAAAGCCCGACTGGAAAGAAGACTGGAAAGACGGCGGCCGCTTTGGTGAGGTAGTTAGCTCAGATAAAAAAACTAAGTTTATTCCTTTTTTGGGAAAAGCACTGTCGGCGACGTTGTTAAAAGGTAAAAGAACAGCCTTAAATCAACATTTGCGTTTTAAGGATCTAGGTGTCCCTGAGCCAGATGAGGCTTATTTTAGATACTATATTCGTTTGGGTGATGATTGGGATCAAACAATTTCGGGAGGGAAGCTTCCAGGGTTCGCGGGTACATACAATCGTGCAGGCTGGGGAAGTAGAAAACCTAATGGAAAAAATGGCTGGTCTGCTAGAGGAAGGTTCTTAAAAACCTTACAGGTTAACAATACGCGAATTAACCCTATAGGTAGTTATCTTTATCACGTAGATCAAGCAGGTTATTACGGGAGTATATGGACATGGGAAAAAGGCGAGGGAGGCTTGCTTAAAAACAATCAGTGGTATTGTATTGAACAGTTCATCAAGCTAAATGATATCAATAAAAGAAATGGTGAGCTAAAAGCTTGGGTTGATGGTCGACTTGTATTTGAGCAAAAAGGGTTACGTTTTAGGTTGAGTGAAGAGCTAAAAATTGAAGAGGTCTGGTTTGACTTCTATCATGGAGGAATGGCTCTCTCTCCACAAAATCAGACTTTATTTATGGATAATTTGGTTGTTTCTAGAAAATATATTGGTCCTCTAAGGAAACATTAGATTGTTAGGTTTGAGGCTGTAATATTTTTTATGTTTAACTGCTATACTTTTTGACCACCGAGTGTAGTGAACGTGACGTTAATTGGACGTATGGTAAATAGTTAATCACATAAACTATGTTCTCCTAAAATTAATAATAGGTATTGAAAACGTATGGGTGAGCTTGGGCTTAGGGATTTATTGATAACATTGGTGGTGTTTGGTTCAATTCCAATGATTTTCAAGAGGCCATATATTGGGATTTTGATGTGGTGTTGGTTGGGATATATGAGCCCACATCGTTTGACCTATGGTTTTGCATATGAGATGCCTTTTGCTGCGATCATTGCGGCTAGCACCTTGCTAAGTTTTTTGATGAATAAAGATCAAAGGCAGCCACTGCCGAAGGATTCAATAGTGACTTTGTGGTGGGTTTTTATTATATGGTGCGGCTTAACCACTTTTTTTGCCTTTTATCCTGCAGATGCTTGGTTAATTTATAAGAAGTTTTTAAAAATTATTATTATGACGTTTGTGATGTTGATGCTGGTCACGGACAAAGATAAATTAAACAAAGTGATTTGGGTTATTGCTTTAGCACTGGGTTTTTTTGGTGTAAAAGGCGGTGTTTTTACTATTCTGACAGGTGGTTCTTCAAGAGTTTGGGGGCCTCCAGGGTCTTTTATTGAGGGTAATAATGAATTAGCTTTAGCTCTGTTAATGTTAATTCCTTTAGTCAACTACCTTAGAGTCGTTTCTGTAAAACAATGGGTTAAATACGGCTGTTTAGGAGCAATGGTATTAATTGGGATAGCTGCGATCGGTTCTCAGTCTAGAGGGGCTTTGCTTGCTGCCGGAGCAATGGTTTTTTACTTCTGGACTAAAAGCGATAAAAAAGTAGCATCGGGTATATTACTGGCTATTGTCGTTGTAAATATTTATCTTTTTATGCCGCAAGGTTGGCACGACCGAATGGACACTATTGCAACGTATCAGACAGATGGTTCGGCTATGGGGCGAATAAATGCTTGGTGGGAAGCTTTTAATGTGGCTAATGATCGTATTTTAGGAGCTGGTTTTAACCATTATTCTGCAGAAATTTTTGCTATATACGCGCCTAACCCAACAGATGTGCATGCAGCACATAGTATCTATTTCCAAGTCCTAGGAGGACAAGGCTGGATTGGTTTTATAATTTTCATGGCTTTTTGTATTTCAAGTTTACGACTATCAAAAAAAATTGCCGTTAAAACTAAAAATATTGAGAAGTTAGATTGGGCTAATCTATTGTCTAAGATGATTTATGTCAGTTTGATCGCTTACGCTGTTGGTGGGTCATTTTTAAGTCTGGCTTATTTTGATTTGCCTTATCACCTTATAGCCATGTTACTGCTCACGAATCTCATTGTTGATAAGGAACTTAATAAGCCTATGGATCATACAAAAAACAAAGATAACAGTAAGAAAGAAAAGACGGCTAGAGTAGAAGTTTTGGGTAAAGGGCTTAGTAATGTATAGATGGGTAAGCTTTGAATAGTCGCTCTCGTACCCAGCATGTAGTCAATAGAGTAATCGCTTCTGGGCTACCGTTGCTAACGCTAGGAGAAAATAGGTTAAGTATTCTTATCTTTCATCGTGTGCTGGAATCCTATGACTTTATGAGGCCAGACGAGATAACAGCGGATGAGTTCGATAAAAAAATGGAGCTTATTAAAAAATACTTTACGCCTTTACCTTTAAATGAAGCTATTGATAAGCTAAAAGAAGGCTCGCTTCCTAAGCGCGCAATTTGTATTACTTTTGATGATGGTTATCGAGATAACGCAGAAGTGGCGTATCCTATTTTGAAGAAATGGAATATCCCCGCAACTTTTTTTATTGCGACAGGCTTTTTGAATGACGGAAGAATGTGGAATGATACAGTCATCGAGACCATTAGAGTTTGCTCGAAAAACGAATTAGACTTGTCGAAGCTTGGCTTAGGTTTATTTAAGCTGGGTACCCGTCAGCAGCGAGAGCAATCTGCACAAAAAATTATACAGAACATAAAACATTCTCCGCAAGATGAACGGGCAAAGATGGTAGAGGCTATTGCCTCGCACACGAGTTTGCTGCCAAATAATTTGATGATGGAGGCTAAGCAGGTCGCCATGCTCAGTGAGAATGGGATGGAGATAGGAGGGCATACCGTGACACACCCTATTCTAGCGACACTGAGTGCTGATAAAGTCGAACAAGAAATAGCTCAAGGAAAAACCACGCTTGAAAATTTGATTCAAAGACCTGTGACATCGTTCGCCTACCCTAACGGAAAACCGGGGCAAGATTATTTGCTAGAGCATGCCGATATTGTTAAACAGTTGGGTTTTAAAGCTGCTGTTTCAACGAAGTGGGGAGTGTCTGATTCAAAAACTGATCGATTTCAACTCAACCGGTTTACTCCGTGGGATAAGTCAGAGAGCAGGTTCATGCTCAGGTTAAGCATGAACCTTTTGAATGTAAGTTAAACAAAGATGAGAGATGAAAATTAACCAATTACTTTGTGAATTCATAAGCAAAAAACTGATCTGTGGAAAATATAAATAATAAAATTGTAAAAGGGGCAGCATGGATGCTTTTCTTGCGATTGTCTGTAAAAAGCATCGGTTTCGTTAGTACGTTAGTGCTGGCTCGTTTGCTGATACCTGAGGACTTTGGCATAGTTGCTTTAGCAATGTCTATATTTGCATTAATTGAACTTATTCAAGGGTTTAGTTTTGGAGTTGCTTTGATTCAAAATCAACAGGCAACCAATAAACATTTTGATACTGCATGGACGTTACAACTTTTGTTTGGTCTTGTCGCAGGGTTGTTGATTCTTTCAGTTAGCGCGCCAGTATCTACTTATTATGATGAGCCAAAGCTGTTTTGGGTTTTAAACTTTATGTCCTTACTGTTTGTTATTGATGGTTTTAAAAACATTGGAATCATCTTTTTTCAAAAAGATATGGAGTTTCATAAAGAGTTTAAATTTGGGATTATTGTGAAGTTGGTTGGTTTTTTTGTAACAATACCACTGGCTTTTTGTTTAAGAAGTTATTGGGCGCTGTTGCTAGGTATGCTGTCATTATCAATGACAACGGTCATATTAAGCTATACCATGCAAGCCTACAGGCCAACATTCACACTGAATAAGAGTAAAGAGCTGTTTGGTTTTTCCAGCTGGTTATTACTGAATAATATACTATTTTACATAGGTAATAACGCCCAAAACTTCTTGTTAGCAAAGCATATGGGATTAGGCTCACTGGGTATTTTTAATATTTCAAATGAAATTTCGACCTTAACAACAGCAGAAATCGTTGCTCCTATTAATAAAGCGGCTTACCCAGCGTACTCTAAAGTGGCTAAGGCGTTAGAAAAATTAAGAGAAACCTACTTAAATGTACTCAGTGGGATTGCGCTTATTGCTATTCCGAGCGCGGTTGGAATATCTGCGGTTGCTCCTGTGCTAATACCCGTTATGTTAGGAGATAAGTGGCTCGAGGCTATTGCTATAGTTCAACTGATAGCTTTGGCCAGTGCAATTCAGGCAATTAATACAAATTCTAGTTATGTTTATTTAGCCATTGCTAGGCAAAAAATTAATACGCTTCTAATAATTATTAGGTTATCAATTCTACTCTCATTGATGGTTCATTATGTGACTTCAGAAGGCATCTACGGTGTTGCCAAAGCAATTTTGATAACACAAATTATAATGATGCCGATGAGTCAATTTATATTAAAATTTCATATTAATTTGTCACTACTAGGAGTGTTAAATGTACTTTATCGCCCCATAATCAGTAGTGCTATGATGTATGCGATTTTATACGGATTAGTGGAAAGTCATCATTACGTTAATGCTAGCCTTGATGCTATTGTTTATCTGATATACCTAGTGTTGGTAGGTTTAGTGACTTATATTGCTTCAACAGGTGTACTTTGGTTATTAGCGGGTAGACCTGCTTGTCTTGAAGTAAGCTTCTTTTTTAAACTAAAAACTCTCTTGAAGAATAAATTACAGACATTATGACAAAACTTTCAGCGTTGTTTAGTAGACATAAAGATAAAAAATTTATATTGGTTGAGCCAGGTGGAAATTGGGGTGATTACCTTATTTACATGGGGGCCCAGCAACTATGTGATAACCTTGATATTCGTTGGGTTAAAAAAACTAAAGCAGAGTTCTTGTCCTACCAATCGTGTGTAGATGAAGTTTTATATATCAATGGTGGGGGTATGTTCAACACATGGTGTAGTAATAGTGGATTTGCTTGTTTACAACATGCGGTCACTACTCATAAAGGTGTGGTGATTGTAGGCCCTAGTACTTCATCTGATGAAGAAGCTGAGCTAGAGAGGTTATTTACAACTAGTTTGGAAGATGTGATTTGTGCAGAGTTGTTTGTATATGCAAGAGAGGATGTGACGTTTGAGATGTTTAATAAGTTAAATCCTATAGTTAGTACAGCAACTATTTTACAAGATCATGATACAGCACTTCATTTAACGGCAAACGATATTATAAAGAGAGTCGGTCATCTAAAAGAACGTTACGAGTTATTTGTTTATCGAAATGATAATGAGTCACCACTAAGTGCTAATAATCATCGGTTTGGCCATGTTGTTATCGATCCTGCACAATATTGTATTAGTTTTGAACATTGGTTAAGAGTTCATTGTTATGCGCGTTCGGTTATAAGTAATCGCACACACTCTGTTATCTTAAGTTCAATTTTAGGTAAAAGAACAACGATGTTTGATGGTGCATATCATAAGAATAAGAGTATTTGGTTATACTCCCTAAAAGAAAGAGGAGTGAAATGGATATCGGCGGAAAAAGCATATGAAGTTATTCCAGATACAAATAGGCTGTTAAGCTTACTTCCAAGTCAGGTTTTAGGGTCATATAAGCTGAATAAGTTAATGTTTTCTATAAAAGGGCTTCCTTCAAATTAGAGGTTTTTTACATGTTTAAAGAGATTATTCCTTATGGTCTATTGGATAGAAAAGTCCAAGAAGATATTTTCTTTGAATCAGATTTTCCCATTCACCTGTCTGCCGAATGTCTTCTAGTGGCTAGTTTGTTCAGCAAAATGTTAGCTGGGAAGGAAGTGGTTTTAGATTCACCTGTTGACATCAAGTTACTAAAAAATATCGAAGAACTGCAAAATATTTGGGTTGGGTGGTTCCCTGAATTTCAATCGATAGATTTATCTAGCCTTAAAACTTGTGAGTCTCAAACAGAGGAATCTGGAGATTTTGTTGGTGTTTTTTTCACTGGCGGAGTTGATAGTTTTTATTCTTATTTAAAGCATAGAGATGAAGTTACACACATCATTTATGTGCAAGGGTTTGATTTAGATTACAAAGATTCGGTGTTATTAAGCAGTGTCAGTGAAACCTTAAAAAAAATTGCCAATGAGTTTGATGTGGAGCTTATACAGGTAAGAACCAATCTGCGGGATTACTTTAATGAATCTTTAGAGTGGGGCAAACATGCTCATGGAGAGGCTTTAGCAACAGTTGGTTTGTTGTTAAAAAATTCATTTTCTAAAATTTATATTGCTAGTTCTTTTTTTAAAGAGACCCTTTTTTCATGTTGGGGTTCTCATCCAGATATTGACTCTTTGTGGTCGACTGGCTCATTGAAATTTGTACATGATGGGCTTGAGGTGAATAGACTGGAGAAAGTTGGAAGCATCATTAAATCGCCTGTTGCACTGAATTATTTACGTGTTTGCTATACCAATAAAAAAAGTTTGTATAATTGTTGTCGCTGTGAAAAATGTGTCCGCACAATGGTAAGCTTAGATGCTTTTGGGGTATTAGGTGAATGTGCCAGCTTTCCAGAAGAAATCACTAAAGCCAAAGTAAAGAAGATAGTTGTGGTTAATAATGTTGTTCGTGATTTTTTAGAAGAAAATATCGCCTATCTAAAGCAGAATCGTCCCAGCTATCCTTATTTGAAAGAGTTGGAAGAAGCACTGGAAGGCCCGTCTTTTAGAGCGAAATGTTCTTTGTTCTATAAAAAAAAGAAACTGAGGTTGGTCAGTATATGTCAATATTATTTAGATAAATTTTTTCATTAAAAACTTTCGACTGAATGTTAAATATTTTGTACCATATATCGAAGAGATACTTTTAAAATGGTATTTAAGGGCCTTTCTCCATTTGTTATTTTTTAAATAATAATCAGAAGTTGTATGCCAAGTATCTGTCAGTCGTTTTTTGATAATTTTTTTGATAATTTTTTCTGGTTTTTTTTGCAGCATACGTTTAAACAAAGAAATATGAGCAAGAATGTAATCTTCAGACTTTGATAACGACCCTGGTGTGTCATTTACGATAAAAGTAGGTGTGTCAATTACGGAAACTTTTTTATTTGCTAAGGCAATTTGGTAAGCTAGCCAAGTCCATTCTAAGTAAGGTTGCGGCTTTTCAAAGTAATGTTGACCAATGTCAGTTGTCCTGTATAAACCACCACAAGAGGCTAACCAGTTTTCCTTGAATAAGGAGTCCATAGGGCTGTTTTCAACCTGATTAATATTGTTCATGATGAGGTTGTCTTGTTTATTTATCCTTCGATAACCATTACTAACGACCAATGCAGCCTTGTCCTTGTTTATCTTTGTTAGTCTCAGGTCTAAAGCATGGGGTAGATATTCATCATCATCATCTAGAAAGCAATAAAGGTCTGTATCCACCTGTTTGACTCCTTCCAAAATGGCTAAGGGCAGTGAACCTATTTCGATGAAGAGATGTTCAATTTTTTGTTGCTTTAATTTATCTATAATTCTTTCTGAAAATTTCTGACCATTAATAACGACTAGTATCCGTAATAATGATGTATCAGATATACTCTGACTGAGGCTATGAATAGCTCGAAATAATGACTCTTCTCTCTCGGCATTGGCGAGAGTTGGAATGATTGCGGTAATTAATCTCAAAAGATTTAACTCCTAGAAGAATTAGTTAACCAAAGCTCTAACATCATCAGCACCCAAATGAGTTCGCCATAATAGGAAGCATGGCCAGACTTATGTTGACTGATAGCATCATCTAAAAAATGTGCATTAAAAAAACCTCTTTCTTTTAGTGAGCTAATGTTGTCATAGGCGAGAGCCTGTAGGTCTTTATTGGTCTTCATCCACACGCCGAAAGGGAGGCCAAAACCATGTTTAGATTTGGTTAATATTTCGTTTGGTAAAAAGCCTTTCATGGCTTGTTTGTAAAAATAACGAAGTTTAAACCTCTTTAATTTTAGCTTGCTGGGTATAGAGCAAGAAAAATCTACTAATTCACTATCTAAAAAAGGGTATTTAACATCTATACCGGCGAGCTCGCACATGTGGCTGACCTTTCTTAAATCGTTGTCAGCAAGTGTTCTTTTCCAATCCATAACGTGCATGCGATTAAGTGTGCTGGCTTGATCAGGAGCGTTGTAGCAATCAGCAAGGTGGTCAATGGGGTGGTCAACATTAATAGCGTCTAATAAATTAGAATCAAATATGGTGGTGGGTAGAATTTGATGTAAGAAATTATAGTTTTCCATTCGGTGAGGAAGTGGGGTAGCTGCCTGCTGTAGAAAACTATGTCCTTTTGAAAATATTTTTTTATCTTTTAATGTAGAAAAGCTCTTATAAGGCGCGCGAACAATATGGTGAAAAAACTGTGGTATATTATTGTAAGTTTCAAATAATTTTTGTTTGGCATAGCGCTCGTTCCCTGCAAAAAGTTCATCACCACCATCACCTGCTAATAGCGTCTCACAACCATTTTCCTTGGCAAGTTTGGCACAAAAATAGGTGGGGATAGCAGATGAGTTACCAAAAGGTTCGTCGTAAGCAGCCGCAATTTTTGGTACGGCGTTCAGTACATCCTGTGGAGTGACGAAGTATTCATGATGTTGAGTATGAAAATGTCTTGATGCTAGCCGTGCGTAGGGTGTTTCATCATAGCCTTCTGCATCAAAGCCAATGGTATAAGTATCAGGGTTTGATTGGAAATTAGCCAGTATGCCGCTGACGGTAGAGCTGTCTAATCCGCCGCTTAAAAAAGCGCCTACGCTGCCGTCAGGTATGTTTCTTTTAACGGCATTTTTTAAATTCACATGAAGCTTTTCATTAAGTTGCTTAAGGCTTAATGATGTCTCTTCAGAAAAAGAAGGCTGCCAATATCGTTTCTTTGTCAAATGGCCATGTTGATAAATTAGGTAATGGGCGGGCTCAAGTTTTTGGATACCTTTATAAAAGCTTTCTGGGCTAGGGATCATATGAAAATAAATATAATTAAAAATAGCCTGTTCGTTAATAGAAGAATTATTTAATGAAAACCTTTGAAGTGTTTTAATTGAATTGGAGAAGAGAAGGCCGTTATTTTCTTGGTAAGCTAAGCGACCAACACCCATTTTATCAATCGCTAAAAAAACTTTTTCTTCCTTGCGATCGTATATACAGATAACAAAACCACCATTTAAAAAACCAACGCAATCTGGGCCATGTGTTTGGTAGGCTTTAGCGAGTGAAGTAGCGAAACCGTGTTGTTTTTTTATCTCGCATAAGTCTGAAGTTAGCCATGTAGGCTGGCCAAGATAGCTGATAACCAAGGAGTTGTGTACTTCTGGGTGCTGGCTCTCATTGATAAAAGTGGTGACATCAGTTTGATGTAGAGTTTGCCCCCATTCTACCTGGCTGAATTGAGTAGATGCTTTATTATGACTAGGTATGGCTTGACCAAAAAATACATTCATAGCAATATCAATTATTGTTTTACAACGGGGTCAGTGATTTTGTTTTCATTTGAGTTAACGTTATTTAACTTTTTTGGAGGCCAATGTTTAACTCGCTTAAGCTTGTTTTTTAAACCATTAAGAGGAAAATTTTCGTTGTAAGCGATAACAGCTTGTTTTTGAGCTAAAGCATATTTCTTTAGGTCGAATAGGAGCAATCCATAGTTGTACCGAATAACCGGGTTGTTAGGTGAAAGTTTTATGGCTTGTGCATACAGTTTTTGAGCTGTTTTATAACGTTTTGTCTTATGTAAATGAATAGCATAAAGCATAGATGTTGTGGCATCTTTAGGGCTAAAGTTGATGGCACGTTGGAAATAGCATTCAACAGGGGTTTTTAGTTTTGGTTTTTTGGGGAAGAGTAAATTATAGCGGCTAAGAGAATTAAGGGCGCGGTGGTGATTAGGCCAAGCTCTTAAGGTGTAATCTATATCGGAAAGGAGGCTGCCGGATTCGCCTTTGATAAGTGCTTCAACATTTGGGCTAAAATGGTGTTTTTCTACTAATGCAAGTTTGTCTAGAAGTTGATTCCTAATAGTATAGTCAAAAGGGCCGTAGCCTGTTCCTTTTCCTTGGCACTGTGCCCCGTTGAACGCTTGTCCAACCCAAGGGGAATTTTTAGCAAAGATGCTGGTACTCGTAAAAAAAAGGCAGATAAAAGTAACGAGTATTAATAGAGATAAACTTCGATTAAAAATATGCATGTCGGTTAATGATCCATTAAATGTATAAGGGTTTTTATTCGGTGATATTAATGAATAATGAATATTGGATAATTGTAGCTTAAAATATGGATTATTGTATGAGATAAGGAGCTAATGCCGTCGTCTAGTGAAAATGATAAGTCGAGCAGCATTTAGATAGTAACCTCTCTATCAATAAGGGAGACTCTTCCTTAGTTTAATAACAGCTTTTTATAGGTAATAAAATTGTATAAAAGAATTAGAAAACTGTCACAGTTAGTAAAAGACCATGGTCTTTTAAATTTGTTACTATACAAACTTGATATTGTTGCTAGGGAATTTTCTAAAAATAAAATTAAGATTGTGAAATATTATTTTTTTGCGCAACCTATTGTTGACACAATAGTAGTGAAACATGCACATAAAAGAAAAATAAAAATTAGACTGTTAAATTATTATGATCCAATTTTAGATCAATGCCCAAGGCCATTAGGGGTTATTAATGAAAGGTTTGCGCAACAATCAAAGTGTTTTGTTGCTAGTAAGGATAATGAATTCATAGGATTCATTTGGCTGTCTCAAAAAGCTTACATGGAGGATGAGGTGAGATCTGAGTTTATACCAATGCCTATTAATGAGTCAGTTTGGGATTATGATGTTTATATCAAACCAGAAAGTAGGTTGAGCCTAGCTTTTCCAATGTTATGGGATCAAGTGAACACCTATTTAAGTGAACGGGGTTACCGATGGACGATGAGCAGGATATCTGGCGTTAATTCAGCGTCTCTTTCGACACACAAAAAACTAGGCGCACAAGAGTGCGGGCAATCAATTTTTGTGTGTTTTTGGCGTTTACAGTTGATGTTTTCTTCAATACCGCCTTATATACATATGTCCATAACAGGGTATCCCAGTTTGGGGTTGTTCCCACCCAAGAAATGAATAGCAAGGTTGGTGGTCGGCGGTTCGAGAAAATGAGAGTGCTGCTGGTTTTTTTCATTATGATCTCTATTAGATAAGAGAATTTAGACCGCATAAAATTATAGAGATGTAGGTAAATATGAATAAATTATTAGTATTGGTACACAGAATTCCTTACCCACCTAATAAAGGGGATAAAATTCGTTCCTTTCATTTTCTAAAACAGTTGGCAAAACATTTTGATGTTTACTTAGGTGCTTTTATTGATGACGAAAGAGATCTGGGTTACACAGAGGAGGTTAAGGCTTATTGTTCAGGTATAAAGTTAATACGCATTAACCCAACATATCGTACTTTAGCAAGTGTAAAGGGCCTGTTGATGGGGGCTCCCTTAAGTGTGCCTTACTACGATGTACCAGATATGCATTCTTGGGTTCGAGAAACTATTTCACAAAATAATATAGAGAAAGTATTTGTTTTTTCATCCGCTATGGCTCAATTTGTAACTCCTTACAAGGAGTTGTCTATTGTCTCTGATTTTGTAGATATAGATTCTGATAAATGGAGGCAATATGCAGAGAAGAAGGCCTGGCCTTTAAGCTGGGTATATAACAGAGAGTCGGAAAAATTATTTAATTACGAAATATTTGTGACTAGGCAATCTGAAAAAGTTTTGTTTGTTTCTCAAAAAGAGGCTGAGCTTTTTACAACGCTCTCACCTGAAACGGCCGATAAAATTGATTTTGTTAATAATGGTGTGGATAGTAATTTTTTCACACCTAATGAAAGTTTTAGTAACCCCTATAAAGAAAATGAGAGTGTAATTTTATTTACTGGTGCAATGGATTATTGGGCTAATGTGGATGCCATCATATGGTTTGTTGAGCAAGTGTTGCCACTATTACGTGAGGAACAGGCTGGTGTTGTTCTATATATTGTGGGCTCAAACCCAATAGCAAAGGTTAAGGAATTGCAGAGCCTTGCTGATGTGATAGTGACTGGTCGAGTGGAAGACATGCGGCCTTACTTACAATTTTCAAAAGCTGTTATTGCACCGCTGCGTATTGCCAGGGGCATTCAGAACAAAGTTTTAGAAGCAATGGCCATGGGTAAACCTGTTGTAGCGACCTCTCAGGCGATGGAGGGTATTGATGCCCAGACGAGTGGTGTGCGGGTGGAAGATACACCTCATTATTTTTGTAAGGCTGTCATTGAAATGATGAAGTTAGGTTTTTATAGGCCAGAGAACAGGGAATTTGTTGAATCAGGGTTTAGTTGGGCTGAAAATGGTGAAAAGTTGGTGTCTTTGATTAAACAAGATTTTTTGAAGAAAAATCAATTAAACAATTAAGAGGCAGGAATGGGGGCTTTTTACTTATCACGTAATGAAGGTGAATTCAGTTTACAAAAGAAGCGTGTTAAATCAGTTTTTGAGAAGCAAGGGTTTTCTAACATAATTGATTTATCCAGTGAGTATCAAACGCTTTTTTATTGTGCAAAAATTAATGTTACAGGTGAGCAGTATTATTATTTAGATAAAAATAATTTTTGTATTATTACAGGGACTTTAATTTATAAAAAACTCATTGGAGAAGATGCATCAAAAGCCATCTTTGATGACTTTAGTCAAGATAGGATTGATACGGGCGAATTATATGGCAATTTTGCCATAGCTCTTAGTTTAAGAGGTGAGCTCCGTGTTTATACCGATACACAGGGTGTTTATAATGTTTGGCACAATAGAAAAAAATCTATTGTTAGTAGTTCTTTTTTAGCCGTTGCTGAAGCTGTCGGAGAGCTGTCCGTTAATGTCAATGCGGTATATGAGTACGTTTTTCAAGAAGCAACCTTTGGCGGAGATACTGTCTTAAATGAGGTCCGCCGACTAAAAGTTAAGCAAGGTTTGTTACTAGAAGAGGAGGGGCATTATATTGATCCTCTAGTAATGGATAAGGGCGTTAGTTGTGATGACAGTTTTAATGGTTATTTAGAACGCTCCAAAAGTGCATTAAGCAAACAGTTCGAAGCGATCACCCGTTGTTTTTCTGGGAAGGTGGATTCGGCACTGTCAGGTGGTTATGATTCCAGGCTTTTATTAGCCTTATCAATTGAACAAGGCGTTAAACCATTTCTGCATGTTTATGGTTCGGATGATGATGCCGATGTTAAAGTTGCGAAGAACGTTTGTTTAGGTGAAAACCTTGATTTGTCCCATGAAGACAAATCTGGTTTCCCAGAAATACCTCCGAACCAGTTTGGCTCTATTGTTGAAAAGAACTTTTATGCGTTTCAGGGTGTTTGTCCAGATGGTGTTCTTGATAATGGCTCTGATTTATTGACTAGACACCAACGAACAAAAGGTGGGCGTTTATTATTAAACGGTGGTGGTGGCGAAGTCTTTAGGAATTTTTTTTATTTGCCGAACAGGCCTTATCGTGCGTTAAATATTCTTTGGTCTTTTTATAGTCGGTTTAATCCAGATGTCTGTACGAGCCGGTTTAATGAGAAAAAATATTATCATGTTTTAGAGACTAAAATTTATGAGCAGCTAGGTGTCGATGGTGGGGTTTTATCAAGGCAGCAAGTCGAATCTTTATATGGTGGGTTCCGCTGTACTTATTGGATGGGAGTTAATAATTCAATAAACAACCAGTTTGGTTATTTCTTAACACCTTTTGTAGAAGAGGTGATTTCACAAACAGCCTTGTCTGTTCCTATTAAATATAAAAATTATGGCTGTTTTCAGGCTAAATTGATTAATAAAGTTTCTCCAAGGTTAGCGAGTTATTTATCTGATTATGGGCATAACTTTTCTGAAACTGTTCCGATAAGACGAAAGCTGAAAGATTTAGCAACCCTTGTTCGCCCAACGTGGTTAAGAAAATACACTTTTCGTTTAAAAAAACAGGATAGGAAGAGCTGGCCCTATTATCTTGGTAGGGAGTATATTGATGAGGTTTTACCCGATGGGTGGGATGTTATGTCAGAGTTTTTTATCGTTGATAAATTGACTGATTCAGGTCAGTTTAATAGGGCGGTTACACTGGAATATTTATTTCAAAAACTGGATGTGGGTATTAAAAACTGATGGTGGTAAAACGTTCAATAATTCTTTTTTTTATTATCAGTTTTTTTTGGTCAAGTATTGTCATCGCAAAAACAAGCTGGGTTGAAAACTCAGCCTCCCTAATTAAAGAGCTTAATAGTGCTGTTGCAGGAGATAAAATTATTTTGTTACCTGGGCAATATAAATTAGATCGATTTGAAAGTAAGACCGGCGGTACGGTAAATGCGCCTATCTTAGTTAGTGCTAGTGCGCTGGATACAGTTGTTATTCACGCAAGTCGAGTTGAAACATTTTCGATATATCACCCATATTGGATATTTGAAAATTTAGTCATAAAAGGAACGGACAAAACTCATCATGCCCTTCATTTGAGTGGTGATGCGGATCACATCATTATTAGGAATAATAAGTTTATTAACTTTCACTCTCATATTAAGTCGAATGGTAGACGTGGACAGTTTCCCGATGATGTTTTAATAGTAAATAATTATTTTTCAAACGATACACTTAGGGCAACATCTGAACCTACCAGTCCCATCGATGTGGTGGGAGGGCATGACTGGATTGTTAGAAGCAATGTTGTTAAAGATTTTGGGCGCTTATCAAAAAAATCTGTCTCGTATGGAATATTCCTTAAGGGTCATTCGGTGAATGGTTTAATTGAGCAAAACCTTGTGATCTGTAGTCAACAACATAATAGTGGCTATAGAGTGGGATTATCATTGGGCGGGGGTGGAACAGGGAAAGCTTATTGTGAACAAAAGAACTGTGATTATGAACATCGTCGTGGGACGATAAAAAACAATGTGGTTATGAACTGTTCTGATGCGGGTATTTATTTAAAAAAAGCCTTTGATAGCAAGGTATATCATAATACCCTTATTAATACATTGGGTATTGATGCGCAATTAATGCCTACTTCTGCTGTGATAGAAAACAATTATGTTGGTGGTGTTATCCAAGCACGTAAAGGTGCGGTTATAGAAAGTAATTTTAATATGACGACAGCTTGGGGTTGGTTGCCTTACGCTGAAAAAATGGCCCAGTATGGCATACATCGTATTTCAGATTACCCCGCTAAATACCCATCAGTTTTCAAGGTTGGACAGATTGAGAGGCTTCAGGGGTGGCTAAAATGGTTTGGTAGGTGGGTTGCGGATTCGCGAATGGGGTTGGGGAGAGATAAGGCTGCTAATGACTTTAAATACTTCGGTTATGGTGATTTAACACCAATAACGGAAGGTTTGTTGATAACAACGCATAGGTTAAACTCAGTAAAAAAAGATTTTTGGGGAAACCTTAGAGAAACGGACAAAACCTATATTGGAGCAATCGACTTGTCAAATTCCAGTTGTGATGTGGCTAGAAAATTAATGGATAGATTGTCTGTACCAAAAAAACTTTGTTTGGATAATATATGGTGAATTATAAGTGTTTCAACTGTTCCCTTTTCTTGTTCATAAAAGTTATTTTTGGTTTTTTAATTTGTGCGCAAAGTAGTTTTGTTATTGCTGGGGATAACTTACCTAACACTATTGAGCGTATTAAAAGAAGCGTGGTCTCTGTTGCGACGGTTATGTTGGACAGATCTCCTCGGGTGATTTTCTATGGAACTGGTTTTGTTGTCGGGAATGGACAGTATGTGATGACAAATGATCACGTTGTACCGAAAAATATAAAGAAAAATGAAGCATTAATTATTTTTTCGGGTGAAGGGAATAGGCCTACGCCTCATCACGTTGAGGTGGTTATGCGTGATAAACTGCATGACTTAGCACTGTTACATATTAAAGCAAATGTATTGCCAGCTGTTACGTTAGGTGATTCAGGTAGCGTTCGTGAAGGTGAGCGTTATGCGATAACAGGTTTTCCTATTGGTATGGTTTTGGGGCAATACCCAGTCACCCATGAAGGTATTGTTTCGGGAATTCCCCCTATTGTGACGCCTGCGCCTTCGTCTAGGCAGTTAACAGCGGAACAAATTAAACGCAACCGGAACCCCTTTAGAGTTTTCCAGCTTGACGCGATTGCTTATCCTGGGAATAGCGGAAGCCCGCTTTACGATGTTGATTATGGTCGGGTTGTAGGGATTGTAAATAGCGTGTTTATAAAGAAATCAAAGGAAGCGGCGTTAACATCACCTAGTGGCATCACGTATGCTATTCCATCAAGTTATATTCAGGCTTTGTTAGATAAAGCAGATGTGAAGTAAGTGCAATGAGTGAAATTTTTTATTGTAAGTATCGACTATAATATCAATAACAATAATTTGAGGAGTAGGTTTTGGTAGCGTTAGAACAAGTAAGAGATATTGTAGCAACAGTTCTTGGTGTGGATAAAGATGAGATAGAGTTAGATGAAAATAGTGGGCTATTGGGCGCAATAGCTGAATTTGACTCAATGGCAGTAGTTTCAATTTTGACCACTCTAGAGGATCAATATGATTTTTTTGTAGAGGACGATGAAATTAGTGCCGAGACTTTTGAGTCATTAGGCTCCCTGCATCAGTTTGTAATCGCTAAACTAGCAGCCTAGATTTAATTTATGCTCCAGCCATACTTTTTGAAGGCTGATCATGGCCAACTTTTTATACAAGCCTTTACACCTGAAAAAAAAGCTGTTGAAGCAGTTATTTTCATCCCTCCTTTTGCCGAGGAAATGAATAAATCAAGGCGAATGATAGCCTTGCTAGGCTATGGTTTGGCTAGCAAAGGTATGTTGATGGTTGTGCCTGATCTTTTTGGTACGGG
>Ga0209633_10001667_pt1 | contig 22423 bp, 14 predicted proteins | sample Cruoilmetagenom1_FD_187290 | JGI IMG/M metagenome (GOLD analysis project Ga0209633, IMG submission 187290) | Oil polluted marine microbial communities from Coal Oil Point, Santa Barbara, California, USA - Sample 1 (SPAdes) (version 2) | ecosystem: Environmental > Aquatic > Marine > Oil seeps ... | reverse complement strand
TGATGCTGTCGGCTGGGATGATCTCTTCCGAACCGGCGACGGGTTCCGGGCGACGCCGGCCGCGTTCATCGGGCTCACCCAGTTGGGTGGTGATCACTTTTATGCCTTCAACCTTGCCGTTACCGACGATTTCAATTGGCTGACGATTCCACAGGAACTCGACACCTTCTTCTTTGGCGTTGGTGACTTCGCGTTTGGAGCCGGGCATGTTGGCCTCGTCGCGACGGTAGGCACAACTGACTCGGGCCGCCTTTTGACGGATCGCGGTGCGGTTACAGTCCATCGCGGTATCACCGCCACCGAGCACCACAACCTTCTGGCCTGCCATGCTGATGTAATCGGCCGGATCTTTTTCGTAATTGTGGCAGTGATTGACGTTGGCGATCAAAAAGTCCAGTGCGGCATACACGCCGGGCAGGTCTTCACCGGGGATACCGGCCTGCATGTATTCATAGGTGCCCATGCCAAGGAATACGGCATCGTATTCATCGAGCAGTTGCTGGAAGGGGATGTCCTTGCCGATCTCGGTATTGAGTCTGAATTCGATACCCATACCTTCGAGGATCTCGCGGCGGTGTTTGACCACCTCTTTTTCCAGCTTGAATTCGGGAATGCCGAAGGTCAGCAGGCCGCCGATCTCGGGATAACGGTCATAGACCACGGCCTTGATGCCGTTGCGGGCCAGTACATCGGCACAACCGATACCGGCCGGACCGGCACCGATCACGGCCACTCGCTTACCGGTATCGTGTACCTGGGACAGGTCAGGCTGCCAGCCCTGGGCAAAGGCTGTTTCAGAGATATATGTTTCGATGGCGCCGATGGTGACGGCACCAAAGCCGTCATTCAGGGTACAGGCCCCTTCACACAGTCGGTCCTGCGGGCAGACCCGGCCACAGATCTCGGGCAGGGAATTGGTGCGATGGGACAGCTCAGCGGCCTCAAGGACATTGCCTTCGGCGATCAGTTTCAACCAGTTGGGAATATAGTTGTGTACCGGGCAGCGCCATTCACAATAGGGATTGCCGCATTCCAGACAACGCTCGGCCTGCTCAGCGGCGGTGGCAGCATCGAAGGGGCCGTAGATCTCACGGTATTCCCGGGTGCGTTCTTTGACCGACTTTTTCTTCGGGTCGTGACGCTGGAATTGTACAAACTGAAAGTTATTCGCCATGTTTGAACCAGTTTCGAGTTTCGAGTAACGAGGACCAAGTAAAACCTGAGTATTTCGTTACTGTTTATAAAACAAATCTAAATTTAAGTCCGGAACGGGCTTTCAAGGTTTCCTCGCCCCTCGAACCTCATCCCTCGCTACTCGCCTTGCCGCTACGCGGCGGCCGTGAGCAGGTCTTCCAACAGGGATTCCAGTACCGCCGCCTTTGGTTTTACCAACCAGAACCTGCCGATCAGGCTGGAGAACTTGTCGAGGATATATTGGCCGTGCTCACTACCGGTCTCATCGACGAATTCCTGAATCAACTCACGCAGGTGGTGGCGATAGGCCTCCATGTTTTCCGGCGCGATCCGGTGGATATCCACGTCTTCATTGACACAGTCGACGAAGCTGTTGTCTTCATCCAGTATATAGGCAAAGCCGCCGGTCATGCCGGCACCGAAATTGATGCCGGTTTTACCGAGTACGGCGACGACACCACCGGTCATATATTCACAACCGTGGTCACCGATGCCTTCCACCATGGTGGTGACACCGGAGTTACGTACGCAGAAACGTTCTCCTGCCAGGCCTGCGGCGAACAGCTTGCCGCCCGTGGCGCCGTACAGGCAGGTATTGCCGATGATGGTCGCTTCATGGCTCTTGAAGGCACTGCCATGGGGAGGATAGATCACTACCTTGCCACCAGCCATGCCCTTGCCGACGTAGTCGTTGGCATCGCCTTCGAGGCAAATGTGCAGGCCACCGGCATTCCATACGCCGAGACTCTGGCCCGCGGTGCCTTTGAGTTTTAATTTAACCGGGTTGTCTTCCATGCCGAGGTTACCGTGGCGTTTGGCGATCTCGCCCGACAGGCGCGCGCCGATGGAACGATGAATATTTTTAATCGCATATTCAAAGGTGCCGCCTTGTTTGCTTTCGATGGCCGACAGCATGTCCTTGACCATTTGTTCGGCCAGCTCACCCTTGTCGAAGGGGGCATTCTTCGGTTCGGTGCAGAAACGGGGCTTGTCGGCCGAGACACCGGCATCGCTCAAGAGCGGGGTCAGATCCAGTTTGCGGGTCTTGCTGGTGGTGCCTTCCAGAATTTGCAGTAGATCGGTGCGGCCGATGAGATCGGTCAGCCTGGCGCAACCCAGTTGCGCCAGCAGTTCGCGCACTTCCTGGCCGATGAAGCGGAAATAGTTCATCACCATTTCGACCTTGCCAATGTAGTGGTTCATGCGCAGGACATTATCCTGGGTGGCGACACCGGTGGCGCAGTTATTGAGATGGCAGATACGCAGGTACTTACATCCCATGGCGATCATCGGGCCGGTGCCAAAGCCAAAGCTTTCGGCGCCGAGGATGGCGGCCTTCACCACGTCGAGGCCGGTCTTCAGACCACCGTCGGTCTGCAGGCGTACCTTGTCGCGCAGATTATTGGCGCGCAGGATCTGGTGGGTTTCGGTCAGACCCAGTTCCCAGGGGCTGCCGGCATATTTCACCGAGGTCAGGGGCGAGGCGCCCGTGCCACCGTCATAACCGGAGATGGTAATCAAATCGGCATAGGCTTTGGCGACACCGGCGGCGATGGTGCCGACACCGGCCTCGGCCACCAGTTTGACGGAAACCAGCGCTGCGGGATTGACCTGCTTGAGGTCAAAAATCAATTGGGCCAGATCCTCGATGGAATAGATATCGTGATGCGGCGGCGGTGAGATCAGCGCCACACCGGGTTTGCAATAACGCAGCTCGGCAATCAATTCATTGACCTTGTGACCGGGCAACTGGCCACCTTCACCGGGCTTGGCGCCCTGCGCGACCTTGATCTGGAGTACTTCAGCACTGGCGAGGTAGGCCGGGGTAACACCAAAGCGACCCGAGGCCACCTGTTTAATCTTGGAACGCTTGATGGTGCCGTAACGGATCGGATCTTCGCCACCTTCGCCGGAGTTGGAACGACCACCCAAGGTATTCATGGCCTCGGCCAGGGTCTCATGGGCCTCGGGCGAGAGGGCACCGAGGGACATGGCGGCGGAGTCAAAGCGCATCAGGATCTCTTCGACGGGCTCGACTTTGTCGATGGCAATCGGCGTGACATCATCACGCAGTTTTAACAGGTCGCGGAACGACAGGTGCGCGCGCTCATTGACCAGTCGGGCATATTCTTTATAGGTCTCGTAACGGCCGGTCTTGACCGCATCCTGCATGGTGCGCACCACGTCCGGATTATAGGCATGATCTTCGCCACCGTGGATGTATTTCAGCAAGCCGCCCTGGTTGATGGACTTGCGTTTGTTCCAGGCCAGTTTGACCAGGGCACGTTGTTCGGTTTCCAGATCGTCGAAGCCGGCGCCTTGCAGACGGTTGGTGGTGCCGATAAAGCACAGGTCAACCACTTCCTGGTTGAGACCGACGGATTCGAACAGTTGTGAACCGCGGTAACTGGAGATCGTCGAGATCCCCATCTTAGAGGTGATCTTGTAGAGACCCTTGTTGATGCCCTTGCGATACTGTTGCGCCAGGCGCGGGCGGCCCCCATCATTGAGCTCACCCTTGCGGGCCATGTCATTCAGGCATTCGTAGGCCAGATAAGGAAATATTGCTGTCGCACCGTAGCCGATCAGGGTCGCAAAGTGATGCGGGTCACGGGCGGTACCGGTTTCCACCACGATATTGGCGTCACAACGCAGGCCTTCGCGGATCAGGCGATGGTGGACGGCGCCGGTGGCGAGCAGGGCGTGGACCGGCAGCTTGTCGGCGCCGATCGCTTTATCAGACAGGACCAGTATGACCTTGCCGGATCTGATCGCCGCGATGGCTTGATCACAAATGCTTTCGATGGCCTGCTTGAGCTGGCCACCGGCGGGATAGTTGAGATCGATACGGGTGTGGGTGTAGTTCGGGTCATCAAGGTTGAGTAACTGGTTGAACTTGCCTTCCGACAGTACGGGCGAGTCGACCCGCAGGCGTGTGGCATGCACGTCGGTCTCGTCGAACATGTTTTGTTCGGCGCCGAAACAGGTTTCCAGGGACATGACCACCTGTTCACGAATGGGGTCGATGGGTGGATTGGTGACCTGGGCGAACTGTTGGCGGAAATAATCATAGGGTGAACGTAGCTGGCGCGACAGTACCGGCATGGGGGTATCGTCACCCATGGAGCCGATGGCCTCCTGACCGGTTTCGGCCAATACGCGCATGACCTGATCCCGTTCTTCAAAGGAGATCTGGAACAGCTTCTGGTACACGTTGTAGGTGCCTTCATCCATGCTCTTGCCGCTGCCGGTTTCATCCAGGCAGGATTCCAGGCGTGAGCATTTCGCGTCCATCCACTGGCGATAGGGGTGGGCTGACTTGAGGCGATTGTCGATGTCTTCCGGCAACAACAGTTCCCCGGTCTGGGTATCCGCCGCGATCATCTGGCCCGGCTTGAGGCGGCCCTTCATGACCACGTCTTCCGGCTGGTATTCGTAGACACCGATTTCGGAGGCCAGGGTGATGTGGCGATCCTTGGTGATTACCCAGCGGGCCGGACGCAGGCCATTGCGATCCATGGAACAGGCGGCATGGCGGCCGTCGGTCATGACGATACCGGCCGGGCCATCCCAGGACTCCATGTGCATGGAGTTGTATTCATAAAAGGCGTGCAGGTCCGGGTCCATGGTCTTGACGTTCTGCCAGGCGGGTGGAATCAACAGGCGCATGGCGCGGAAGATATCCATGCCACCGGCCAGCAGGGCCTCGAGCATATTGTCCAGACTGTTGGAGTCGGAACCGGTCATGGAGACCAGCGGACGCACGTCATCCATCTTGATATGGGGTGTTTCAAATTTGTGACCCCGGGCCACCGACCAGTTGCGGTTACCCTGAATGGTGTTGATTTCACCGTTATGGGCCAGGTAGCGGAACGGTTGGGCCAGACGCCACTGCGGCCAGGTATTGGTGGAGAAGCGCTGGTGGAACACGGCCAGGGCCGATTCCAGTTTTTTATTGCCGAGATCCTGGTAGAACACCGGCAGGTATTCGGGCATCACCAGACCTTTATAGGAGATCACGCTGGATGACAGACTGGGGATGTAAAATACGTCGTCGTTCGGCCGGATGGCCTTTTCGGTACGCCGGCGGGCTATATATAAGTGTCGCTCAAAGGCCGTTTGGTCCATGCCATCAGGGGCATTGACGAAGATTTGTTCGATTACCGGCAGGCTCTTGAGAGCTTCTTCACCACAGGCCGACTCATCGGTCGGCACGGTACGCCAGCCGAGGATTTGCAGGCCTTCTTGCCTGAGTTCGTTTTCCAGTTGTGCGCGGGCGGTCTTGGCCAGAGCCTTGTCCTGACTGAGAAACACCATACCGACGGCATACAGTTCGGCGAGCTTAAAACCTTCGGCCTCAGCCACCGCACGCAGGAAGCTGTCGGGTTTTTTCAGCAACAGGCCACAACCGTCGCCGGTCTTGCCGTCGGCCGCAATGGCGCCACGGTGGGTCAATCGGGTCAGGGCGCCGATGGCGGTATCCACCAGCCAATGGCTGGGGTCACCATCCATATGGGCAATGAGGCCAAAACCACAGTTGTCCCGTTCAAATTCGGGGCGATAGAGTCCGCTGATTGTCTTGTTTTCAGTATTCACAGTCGTTTGATTTTGCTGAGATTGTTAAACCTAAAATCATCAGTTGGACGATATGTAGAGTGCGTTTTTTATCGTGGCTGGCTAGGCGCGATGAGGCGGAATGGCTGGCCATTGCAACGATTCGCAACGACGCTAGTCGCGATAAAAAATGTGCTATACATGTCGTAGCGTGTTCACTCCGTTGAGTGAGTTCATTAAATACACCAAGATTCCATTCATTCAACAGCTTAATGGCGCATTGGAGCGGTCAACTGATGAATTTAGGTTTAACCAACTCCGTTTTACGGATATACCGGGTGTCCCCGGGCAAAACGGCCCAGCAGTATACAGTTCTCTGTTTGGGGCTTCAATCTCCGGGAAGGGGTAAATCGGTAATTTCTAGGGGGTTTTCGGGCGGTTGGGTTTGTCCATTTCGGCGTGAATGGCCGAGAAGTTACGCACCCAGGGCGAGAGTTTTTTGATGGGCGCGGGGAGCTGGCCGACGGCCGTCCTGGCCTCGTTATTATTCGGGTAGGCGCCATACAACAGGGCATACCAGTCCTGTTGATCACGCCGGGTGCGGTAGTAAACCACCTTGCCGCGCAACTGGTGTTGTTTGATGAACTGTTTGATGTTGCCGATGTTATGGGTACCGAGTAATTGCAGGGTGTAATGGCTGGGGTCCTGACTCCACAACCAGGCCTCGTGAGCCTGGATGTTGTTCAGCGCCGGGGTTTTGGCTTTGCTCACTGTGGCAACAGGTGCCTTTTTAACGGTCTTTTTTTGCCGGACGCGAATCGAGGCAAAGCTGCGCACCCAGGGTTTGTTGGCCCTGGCCGCGTTGGGGAGTTGTTCAATAAGCTGTTGAGCCTGCTGCGGGTCAGTAAAACTGCCGTACAACAATACATACCAGTCCTTGTTGTCATGCAAAGTTTTATAGACCCTGGCCTGATCGGCCAGCTGGTGCTGGTCGATGTATTTTTGAATCGGCGTCATGCTGTGGCTGCCGAGTAGTTGCAAGGTCAGGTTTTTAGCGGGTTGTGATTGAACCCATTGCTCGGCTGTTTGCGATACCGGTTTTGCGGTGATGACCTTGAATGTGGCTGAACTGGATTTCCCCGCGGCATCGCTGACCATCACGGCCCAGCTATCCGGTTTCTTGCCTGTGACCAGTTCGATGACGATTTTTTTGTCACTATCGAACTTGATGCGCGATTTGGGTAATTGTTTTTTATTACCGGACCAGCTGAGAGTGACGCCGGTATCGGCTGTGAAGTTTTTGCCGTGCAGGGTGATGATTTGCGTGTTGCTGCTGGCCGACAGGGTTGCGGGTTCGATACGTTCGATGACCGGTGAGGGCAAGGCTTCACTGGCGGCTTCCAGTTGTGCGGCGATGGCCGGGTCTTCGAACTGTCCAGGCTTTGCGGCCGCTGTTTTATTCGCATCGGTTGGCGTGTCGACAGGGGGCTGGGTCGTAGCCCCTTTGTTGTCTCGGCGCAGGTCGATCATTTTTTCCTTGAGCCGGGCGAAAGGACTCACAGCTTCTTTACCCGGAGCATCCACTTTGTCAGCATCCTGTTTCGTCATCGAAACATCATCTTGCTGCGGATCGTTAAATATCTGGTTGATCCTGTCCTGTTGCCAGAGTCCCATCCCGGCAAGGGTGGCGACAAGCACCACGGCAAAGACACGCACGGGGGTAAACGGACTGTCGGACTTTAGGTCGAATACATCGGCTTCATCATCATACTCAGGTTCATTGCCACCCTGGGCTTCATCCAGGGCGATATGGGCCAGCTCATTAATAAGGGCCGGGTTACCGTGTGACTGTTTGTGAATCTGGCGTATGACTTTTGCCGAGAACGGATTTTCCCCGTGCAGACCGGCGATGGTCATGCGGTTGAGAATGTATTCCGCCGTGTCGGCTTCTTTGAAGGGGGTAATTTCAAAGTTATGGCCGATACGTTCACGAATCTTGCGGGCGTTAGAGGCATTGATGGTCTTGTCGATCTGCGGTTCGGCAAACAACACGATATGCACCATGGTGACATCACCGGCCTTGATCTCGGCCATAATGAATAACTGACTAATGGCATCGACAGGCAATTCATGGGCGTCATCAATTATAATGACCGGCAGCACATCGTTTTGATGCTGCTGGGTCATTTTGTCGTAGAGCATTTCCTGTAACTCGGCGCTGTCGGCCGGCAGGAATTCCAGGCCAAAGTCTTCGGCAATGCGGAACAATAACTGATCCTTGTCCATCATGCTATTGGCATTGATACGGCAGATGTGCCAGTTGTCATGCGCCGACTTGATATAACTTTGCAACAGGGTCGATTTACCCATGCCTTCTTCGCCGAGCACCATGAGCACCATGTCGCTGTACTGGGTCATGTGCACCAGCATGTTCAGGCGTTGACTGGATTCGGCCGTGCTGAAATAAAAACGGTCATCGACCATGGCGGAGAAGGGCGGCTCTTCCAGACCATAGTGTTCCAGGTAGGCGGGTTCGAGGCGGTGCAGTGGCTGTTCGTCGTAGTCGCTCAAGTCATTAACTCCTGACCGCGGCTGAAGACAACCTGATATCCCTTGTTGAGTTGGGTGTCGCGCACCTTGATACAGGCCTGCAGGGTTTCATCGAGGGTGGCGAAGTGGTCCCGCTTGACGCGTCCTGCGGCACCTTGTCGACCCCATTCTCGGATCAGGGTCCAGCCTTCGAGCAGATCTTCTTGCACCAGTAACTGATAATAGCGTGGTGTCTGTTCATCTTCCGCCGGTGTTTGCATATAGACGCGCATGGCCGCTCTTTATTTAATGCTAAAACAGTCATGAGTATAGTTGATTATGCCCATTTTAAGTTTCCTCAGGTCAGTTCCACCGGGTCGAAAATGCGGCCATATTCGGTGATGGCGTAACGATCGGTCATGCCTGCGATATAGTCGGCTACGGCGCGGGCACGGCCGGCCTGGCCCTGTTGTTGTTCATAGTCTTTGGCGCTTTGCTGGTAGTCATAGGGCAACAGGCCGATATCTCCCATGAAGGCATTGAACAGGGCCGAGAGTATACGACTGGCCTTGGCGCTCATGCGGTGGACGCGGTAGTGCCGATACAACTGGTGCCGCAGGAACTGTTTGAGTTCCAGATTGAGGGCCTGCATCTCATCACTGAAGCCGGCCAGCAATTCTGTCTGGGCGCGCACGTCGTGAATGGTTTGCGGATTCACATCCGCGATGCGTTGTTTTGTTTGATCGATCAAGTCCACCACCAGCACATTGATCATGCGGCGGATGATCTCGTGGATCAGACGACGGTCGGTCAACTCGGGATAACGTTGTTTGACCTCATGGAATTGCTCAGCGAACAATTTAATCTCGCACAACTGTTCCAGTGTGATCAGCCCGGCGCGCAGACCATCGTCCACGTCGTGATTGTTATAGGCGATCTCATCAGCGAGGTTAACGACCTGAGCCTCAAGGCTGGGTTGTTCCTTGTTTAAAAAGCGTTGCCCGACATCCCCCAGTTCTTTGGCCTTGAGGGGCGAACAGTGTTTGAGAATGCCCTCACGGGATTCATAGGTCAGGTTGAGACCGGGGAAATCGGCATAACGTTCTTCCAGTTCATCCACCATGCGCAGGGATTGCAGGTTGTGTTCAAAACCGCCGTAGTCTTTCATGCAGGCGTTCAAGGCATCCTGCCCGGCATGACCAAAGGGCGTGTGACCGAGGTCATGGGCGAGGGAAATGGTTTCCACCAGGTCTTCATTGAGGTGCAGGATGCGGGCAATGGATCGGCCGATCTGCGCCACTTCGATAGAATGGGTCAGGCGGGTGCGGAACATGTCGCCTTCGTGGTTGACGAACACCTGGGTCTTGTATTCCAGACGGCGGAAGGCGGCGGAATGAATAATGCGATCCCGATCGCGCTGGAATTCACTGCGATACTTGGGGGCGTCTTCCGGATAACGCCGCCCCAGAGAATGTTGTTCATTGGCGGCGTAGTCGGCAAGTTGGCTCATAAGGGAACCTCTAAAAATCCACTGAAGTCGTGCTAGCTGCGTTGAAAAGCGGCTCAAATTGCTCATTTACTTGTTGTAAATCGCTCTCGCCTATCCCTGGGCTTCGCGAAATAAGTACATCCTGTACAAAACTGCGCATTTTGCTCGCCACTTCCCTGTGGCGAGCCCCTTCGGGGCCATGCAAATGCATGTCCAAAATCGTTCCTGACGATTTTGTCGCCCCTTTTCGCCTTGCCATCATCGCCTTGATTGAATTTTTAGAGGTTCCCACTTTCTCAGGCCTCGGTCAGGGCGCGATGGGCCTCAATGGTTTCGCGTAGTTGGCTTTCGTCAAATTGATTTGTCACCACGGCATCGCCGATGGCCTTGAGCAGGACAAAATTGATTTTACCGTCACGCACCTTCTTGTCGACCGCCATGCGTTCCATAAAGTGCTCAAAATCCATATAGGCCGGGGCGCGGGTGGGCAGGGCGGCGCGGTCAATGAGGTCTTCGGTGCGATGCAGGGCCTGTTCGTCGAGCCAGCCCATGCGCATGGACAGATCCGCCGCCATCAACATGCCGGTGCCGACGGCCTCACCGTGCAGCCATTTGCCATACCCGGCGCTGGCCTCGATGGCATGACCAAAGGTGTGGCCGAGGTTGAGCAGGGCGCGTTTGCCGCTCTCTTTTTCATCGGCGGCCACGACGTCGGCCTTGTCCTGACACGAACGTTCGATGGCATAGACCAGGGCATCATTGTCGCGGCCCATGAGCTTGTCCATGTTGGCTTCCAGCCAGTCAAAAAATTCCGCATCCCCCAGCAGGCCATACTTGATGATCTCGGCAATCCCGGCGCTCAATTGGCGATCATCCAGGGTATCGAGGCTCGCCGTATCGGCGACGACACAACGGGGTTGATGAAAGGCGCCGATCATGTTCTTGCCGAGGGGATGATTGACGCCGGTCTTGCCACCCACCGATGAGTCGACCTGGGAGAGCAGGGTGGTCGGGACCTGGATAAAGTCGACCCCGCGTTGATAACTGGCGGCGGCAAAGCCGGTCATGTCGCCGATCACCCCGCCGCCCAAGGCGACCAGGGTACACTGGCGGTCAAAGCGTTTCTCCAGCAGGGCGTCGAAGATGCGATTGAGGATTTCCAGATTTTTGTATTCCTCACCATCGGGCAGGATGAGGGAGGCACAGTCAAAGTCCCGCAGGCCATACAGGGTTTTTTCGAGGTACAGCGGGGCGACGGTTTCATTGCTGACCACCATCACCTGCTGGCCACGAATGTGGGGCTTGAGCAGTTCGGCACTGCCCAGCAGGTTGTCCCCGATATAGATCGGGTAGCTGCGTTCGCCCAGTTCAACGTGTAATGTTTTCATACCAGGAAACCATCTGAAACGGTAATTCTGGTTATTATACAGTAGCTTGTAATAATTAGTTGCGGCTTTTTTGAAGGAAGCGCTGATTAATTTAATCAGGGGATGGTGGCAAGGCAGTATCCGTGAATTAATCCGGGCTTGCCTGGTCCAATTCGTGGAGTTTGGTGATAATCAGACTGGCAATCTTTTTCGGGTTGGTACGGCCGGTGTCGACCACCAAATGGGCCACTTCACGATAGAGGGGGTCCCGCTCCTCGATCAGGGCCGCCAGCTTGGCGCGCGGGTCGGCGGTTTGCAACAGGGGCCGGTTGCGATCCTTGTGGGTGCGTTCCAAAAGGTCGTCCAGTTCGGCATGCAGGTAGACCACGCTGCCGCGCTCGTGCAGGTGTTGCCGATTTTCTTGCCACAACACCGCGCCGCCACCGGTGGCCAGCACGATATTGTCCCGCTGGGTCAGCTCATCGATCATCGCCGCCTCGCGTTTGCGAAACCCTTCTTCACCCTCGATCTCGAATATCAGCGGGATATTGGCGCCGGTATGGTCCTCGATCTCATGGTCGCTGTCGAGAAAGGTGAGCTTGAGCTGTTTGGCCAGTTGTCGGCCGATGGTGGTTTTGCCGGCCCCCATGGGGCCGACAAGGAAGATATTTTGTTTGTTCAAAACAGATAGAAATACTGAAAGACAATTATGGAATATTAACAGTAATATCAGTTTTGCCATCACCGGCATAAACTGAAAGTATGCCTGATGAGCCGGCAACACCCGCTGCGCTTACCGTAAAACCAATACAACCACTGTCATCAGTATAATAGCTAAAGTTAGGATCTATCCCTGTGGTAGGTGTTCCAGTATCAAAAGCTGGGACGGTCACTATGGCATCACCGGATTGGCCGAAGGACACAGGAGTGTATGGTACAAAGACCCCACCTCCATTGCTTCCATCTCTTGCACATACGTAAATATGTCCACCATTTATTCGAGCATTTGGTACTGCGGAAAGACTGTAACCTGCCATGGAATAAAAGCAGAAGGGATGCACATTGCTTATGCCGCCAGCCGTTGCAACAAACATGGGTTTCGAGGAACCCATGGGACTGAGCCGATCATCCAGTTCGTCTGGCGCACAACCCAAACGTACATGCTCGTTATCTGCGGGGTAGGTTACCCAGACCTTGGCCGTTCCAAGACTATCTGTGGTGACAGTATGTGATTGGGTCGGGACAGCTTCTGCATCTTCACCTGTGATACCGGCGCCGAGCATTGAAGCGGCAATATAGTAGTTAGTACCACCATAGTTTGGGTAAGTTGAATTATATGCGTTGCTGATAGTCAGTTCATTTGCCAAGGTTGGGACACTGGCGATAGTGCGCACCACATCACGGCTATCAACCTGGCCCGACTCGGTGCCACTTGCCATGACGACATCTTCCAGCGGGCCTGTCATGATGACCAGGTCGTTGGCCTGAATTTGGCGAGTAGAACCACCGGCAAGTCCTGGAAGGGTAACAAAAGCAGTAGTCAGATCTGCCAGTGGATTATCAGTTAAATCATCTGGAGTTTCATCTGTCTGGAATGCGCTGGGTATAGTCAGGTTTGTACCTGATGCAGTATCCGGATTAGCCGCGGCATCAGTAATGCTGCCTAGAGCCAGAACAGTGTCAACAACTTGCAAATCAACTCTGACTCCATTAGTCGCCGGACTACCGCCCTGATCCCGGACCATAATGGTATACATCATACTGTAGGTGCCGTCCTCATTATCGACGAGAGCCTCATTTGGGCGCGTGATTACAACTGAGCCGATAGTAATCTCAACTGGAGGAGTAGTGCCATCACCTGTTGGGATATCTTCTTCAGCGGGCGGTGCGGTATCCCCCCCAAAACCTTCATCACCCCCACCACAGGCCGTGAGTGTACTGAACATTAGAACAAGTACAAATAGATTAATATGTTTCATTATGATTCCTCCCCTTGATGGAACTCCATGCTTTTTTGTTTATCCCGTTTTATACCATATTAACCATATTCTAAATAGTGGCTAGTCTAGAAAACCTGAATATCCTTCAAAATCTTTGGTGTGACAAAGATCAACAGCTCCGATTTTTCATCCCGTTCCCGGGTCTGGCGGAACAGGGCGCCGATCAGGGGCAGGTCACCAAAGAACGGCACCCGGTCGACTTCACTGCTCTTGATCTGTTCGTACACACCACCGAGTACAATGGTTTCACCATTGCTGACCAGCACCTGGGTCTGGACTTCCCGGGTATCAATACTGGGGACCCCGAAGAAGATTTGTCCGACACTGTCCTTGTTGACCTGCAGGTCCATGATGACGCGGTTGTCCGGGGTGATCTGCGGGGTGACTTCCAGACTCAATACCGCCTTTTTAAATGAGACTGTGGTCGCGCCACTTGAACTCGCTTCCTGATAGGGAATTTCGACACCCTGTTCAATCAGGGCCTTGTGGCCGTTGGCGGTGACCACCCGTGGATTGGAGACGATCTTGCCCTTGCCTTCCAGTTGCAAAGCTGAAAGTTCCAGGTCCACCAGGGTGTTGCCACTCAATATGGCCAGGGCGATGGACCCGGCATTATTATTACTTACAGGTAGATCAACATTCATGCGATCATTCGTGCTTGGCAAGCCGATTGCCGTACCTGCCGCTGCATCATCAACCATACTACTGGTACCGGTGGCATTGCCGGTGGTGGCATTCAGGTCATTACCGCTTTGCTCATACTGGGTGACACCAAAGCGGACACCCAGATCCTTGGAAAAATCATCATTGGCAATCACCACACGTGATTCAATAAGTACCTGTTTAACAGGGACATCCAGTTCCACCACCAGTTTGCGTATGGCAACGACACGCTCGTCGACATCATGGATCAATAGCTTGTTGGTGCGACTGTCGATATTAACGCTGCCGCGCTCTGAAAGCATGGAAGAGCTTTCAGACTTGATGAGGCCGGCAATCTCTTCGGCCTTGGCGTAGTTAATCTGTATATTGTCATTAACAAGCGGCGCCAGTTCTTCAATCTGTCTTGAGGCCTCCAGCTCGATCTTTTCCTGTGCCGCTATCTCGGCGGCAGGCCCGATCATCATCACATTACCGGTCTGTCGTTTGGCGAGTCCCTTGGTCTTGAGGATAATGTCCAGCGCCTGGTCCCAGGGGACATTTTTCAGGCGCAGGGTCAGGGTGCCGGATACGGCATCACTGGTAACCATGTTAATGCCGGTGAAATCGGCGATTAACTGCAGCACGGCGCGGACTTCAATATTCTGGAAATTGAGTGACAGGCGTTCACCGCTGTATCCAAACTTGTTTTGTTTTTTCTTTTCTTCCTCGACCTTGCTGACGGGCTTGATATCGATGGTGAAGCGATTATCGGTTTGATAGGCAATATGGTCATAATTACCTGATGCGGCAATCACCATTCGTACATCGGCGCCTTGCTTGAAGGCATCAACGGTGCGCACCGGGGTGGCAAAATCAATGACGTCGAGGCGGCGCTCAAGTTCTTCCGGTAGTTTGGTGTTTTGCAAGGTGATGTGGACCTGCTTGCCTTGCTTGGTCATATCCACTGCAGTATTGGGATCGCTCAGGGTGACAATGATACGGCCTTCGCCTTTTTCACCGCGGCGAAAATCGATATTGTTAATCGACTTGCCAGCTGTGCTGCCAGATGTCAACGGGGTGGTATCGGTGCGGCCGGCAATTGTCTGACCACCGGCATTCAGGGTGACAATCACATCGTTTCCTTCGACCTTGGTCTGGTAGCTCACCAGTTTGGTCAGGTTGATAACCACACGCGTACGGCCACCGGCTTCGACGGCGGTAACACTGCGGGTGGCCCCTACACCAATGGTTTTGTTCTTGCGCGTCAGGTTGCTTTTGGTCTTGGGGAAATCCAGCGCGATCCTGGCCGGGTTATCAATGGTAAAGCTGCCGGGTTCTCTGACGTTACCCGATAATTTCAGACGTATTTGTACCAGGTCACCGGGCAGGGTACTGTAGGTGATGGAGTCAAGTGAGGCATCACTGTCATCCAGTAACGCAGCTTGAGCGGAAACGCTGGTTAACAGGCCGATAAGCAATAGCGATAGCCACTTGCCCGTATATCCAGACTGTTTATCCAAAGCCATAAGTCTATTTGCTATGTTTTTTTTGCTCATCGTGATTCTCCATCAGAGCCTTATTCGTTTAAGGCAAGCGATGCCTCTCTGTCTACCCAGTTGCCCGTGCCACTGGGAATAATTTCTACCAGTTTTATGGATGATTCGTTGATTGATACGATCTTGCCGTAATTCTTGCCGACGTAGTTTCCAATCTGGACGCGGTAAACAGATTTGTCTGGTGCACTGACCAGGCCCCAGCGCACACCACTTTTTTCCAGGTGCCCGACAAACTCCAGGGTATCCAGTGGATATTGTTCCAATGGTTCGCGTTTACGGTTCATGTCAGGGCGCAAGCCGGTATCTGCATAGGTGACCAGTTCTTCGATATATTGCACAAAGGGATCACGCAGCTCCTTTGGCGCATAGGCAAAAGTTTCGTATGGGATGACCTCTGGCAAGGGTTCGATCCGACCCTTGGGCTGTGACCGGACATCTTCAAAAAAGGCTTCGAGATCACCATAACGCCCGCCGCTACAGGCTGAAAGAGCGATTAGGCTTGTTATAAACAATGCGCGACCGAGGTAGTTGACAGATGTAAGACGCATATCTGCTCCTCCGTTTTGTTTAACACTGAACCTGATTGGTAATTTCAACATTGTTTTCTCAGTTCATGGACACGCCTGGTTTTATCGGCGATTACCTTTTTTCTTTTTACGTTGCTCTGCACGGTGTGCAGCCAGTTCATCTGCATCCAGATAACGATAGGTCTTGGCTACCATGTCCATGCTGAGTGAACCTGTTTTGTCATCACTCTTGATGTTAATGTTGTGCAGTGTGACGATTCGAGGTAAGGACGCAACCCCGCTGACAAAGCTACCAAACTGATGGTAGGTGCCTGTCATGGTCATTTTAATGGGTAGTTCGGCATAGAAGTCGACGAAGCTTTCTTTTTCTGGTTTGAAGAGCTTGAACTCAACGCCGCTTGAAAGACCTGTTTGGGAAATATCGACCAATAAGTCTTCCACTTCTGTTTTGCTGGGCAACTGCCGTAGCATGGCGCCAAATGAATCTTCCATTTCTTTCATCTGGATTTTGTAGGTGTCGAGATTTAGCACCTTGGTATATTTGGTCCTGAACTCCTGTTTGAATTGCTGTTCTTGCATCTCGGCCGCATTTAAGCGGTCGAATTGCGTACTCAGATCAACAAAATAACCGATAGCCAGAACAAGCAGGCAGGTTAATGCAACAAAGGCTATCTTGCCTGCAATCGGCCACGAACCTATATTGCTAAAATCAATTTCACTGAGGTCGATATCCTTCATGGCTTCGCCTTGTTCTTTTCTTTCACATTACTGGCTTGCATGGCATGCAGGACGAATGCACGGGTACTTTCAGTATCTTTTTTATCCTTGTCTGTCTTGATCACATCCAGTCTGGGATTCGTCATCCAGTCGGATGAGCTGATATTGCGCATAAAGGCCGACACACGGGCATTGGATTGGGCGACACCCTCAAGTTTCAGTTGTTTGCCTGTTTGCTGGAAGCTGCGCAAATAAACACCTTCTGGTATCTGACGTGCAACTTCATCAAACAGGTGCACCACTTCCGGGCGATTTTGCTGCAACTGCTGAATGATTTTCATGCGGGCGAGCAATTGTTTTTTGGCCTTTTCCAGATTGCCGATCTCGGTCAACTGTTTTTCAACCTTCTGGATCTCGTTCTTGATATAACTGTTACGCGCATTTTGGCTGCTGGTCTGGCGTGAAATTTCAAGGTGCAGGGCGACAACAATGAGTAATGTCAAAACAGCGGACAGGCCGGTAATGGTCAGCAATTGCCGTTGCTGTTCTGCGCGGCGCTCCTGTCGCCAGGGCAGGAGGTTGATACGCGCCATTAGTCAAAATTCCTCATGGCAAGTCCACAACCGATCATCAGCGAGGGGGCATCATTGGTGAGGCTCTGTGCCTTTACCCTTGAGGCAATGGTCATCTGGGTGAACGGGTTGGAGATAATCGTCGGGACACCAAGCTTATTGGCAATCATTTCATCGATACCATCGATCATACTGCTGCCGCCGGCCAGCACAATGTAATCCACATTGTTATAGGCGCTGGATGAAAAGAAGAACTGCAAGGAACGGCTGACCTGCTGGGTCATGGCCTCTTTGAAGGGTTCGAGTACTTCGGGGACATAGTTATCCGGCAGACCACCCTGACGTTTGGCCATGCCGGCCTCTTCGTATGACAAGCCATAGCGGCGCTGGATCTCTTCGGTCAGTTGCTTGCCGCCGAAAACCTGCTCACGGGTATAAATAGTCTTATTGTCATGAATAACATTGAGCGTGGTCATGGTCGAGCCGACATCGATGACGGCAATCGTCTGCCCCATGCCCTGATCGGGTAGTTGTGGGGCGATGAGGGCAAAGGCATTTTCCATGGCGTAGGCTTCGACATCGATGATGCGGGGTTTCAGGCCACCGAGTTCAATGGCGGCGATACGCACATCGACGTTTTCACTGCGAGAGGCGGCGAGCAGCACATCGACCCGCTCAGGGTCATTTTCCGACGGCCCCAGTACCTCGAAGTCGAGATTGACCTCTTCCAGTGGGTAAGGGATATATTGGTCGGCCTCCAGCATAATTTGTTGTTCCATCTCATCTTCGGTGAGATTGGCCGGCATGGCGATGACCTTGGTGATGACGGCCGAGCCTGCCACGGCCGCGGCCGCGTGTTTGCAACGGGTACCTGAGCGTTTGACGGCGCGCTTGATGGCATCGCCCACCGCCTCGACGTCAGAAATGTTCTTTTCGATGACAGAGTTGGGGGGAAGGGGCTCGACGGTATAGCTTTCAACCCGATAGCGATCGCCATTTTTTCCGAGTTCCAGCAGCTTGACGGCTGTCGAGCTAATATCAAGCCCGACCAGCGGCGGTGCTTTGGGTACAAATAGGCTGCTGAATTCCATCTTTTCCCTTAAAACTCTTATAGTTACATAACTATTATATACAATTACATTAATTTTCCCAGTCAACTATAGGGCAAACAATGTTTAATTACAATTCACATGGTGTAAACCGGTTTAACGTTTTATACTCATTACCTGACGTATAATAACGATAAACTTGGATAATTTACCCTTTTTCTGTTGTAAAGACTTGTGAATAAACCCCAAAAACGACGATCCGGTACTTTTTTAAAGCTGGTACGAAATACCATATTCCTCGGAGGGGTCGCACTGCTGTTTGTCACCCTTATCCTCTACCCCTTTTTGCCCGATATCGAGACCCTTAAGGATGTTCGTCTGCAGGTGCCTCTCAAGGTCTTTACCCAAAGCGGGGATCTTATCGCTGAATTTGGTGAGAAAAAGCGTTCCCCGCTCGATTATAACGAATTTCCGCCCAGATTAATCAAGGCTATTTTGGCGGCTGAAGATGCCCGCTTTTATGAGCATCCTGGCGTGGATTATCAGGGGATCCTCCGTGCGGTGGTGTCACTTGTCAGGACTGGCGAACGTTCACAGGGCGGCAGTACCATTACCATGCAGGTGGCCCGTAATTTCTTCCTCAGCCGGGAAAGAACCTTTCTGCGTAAATTCAATGAGATCCTGCTTGCGTTCAAGATTGAAAGCAAGCTCAGCAAAGCCGAAATTCTTGAACTCTATTTAAACAAGATCTATCTGGGCAAGCGTTCCTATGGGTTTGCCGCCGCCGCCCAGGTGTATTACAACAAGACCCTCTACGAGCTGGGCCTGCATGAGCTGGCCATGCTGGCGGGCTTGCCCAAGGCGCCGTCACGTTATAACCCGGTGATTAACCCCCGGCGGGCGGTGATTCGGCGTAACTATGTCCTCGGCCGGATGTATGATGTGGGTTACATCTTCGAGGAAGACTATCAACAGGCCAGCGCCATGCCGGATGAGGCCCGCGTGCATGGTCAGATCATTGATGCCGAGGCGCCCTATGTGGCTGAAATGGTGCGCGCTGAAATGTTTGAGCGCTACGGTAAGGGCGCCTACACTCTTGGGTATAAGGTCTATACCACCATTGACTCCAGACTCCAGCTGGCGGCCAACAAGGCCTTGCGTGATGCCTTGCTGGGTTATGACCGGCGCCATGGCTACAAGGGCGTGATCAAGCATGTGGATCTGTTTGACAGCATCCCGGAAGAGCCGCAAGAAGCGCCTGAGCCAGCAAGCGTTGCCACCCAGGAGGATGGGTCGTCTGAACCGGTGGTGGTAGAAGCGCCGTTTGAGGCCAAACCGGAACAGGACTATTGGGACTATGTGCTGCGTGATGTGCCAACAGTTGGTAATCTCGAGCCAGCCCTTGTTTTGCAGGTCAATAAGGAGGATGTCTATGCCTATGCCGATAACAGGCTGGTTTATATCCCCTGGGAAAAACTGGAATGGGCGCGCAAGTATATTAATGATAATCAGCTCGGCCCGGCGTTTCGTTCTGCCCGTGCCGTACTAAAGCCCGGTGATGTGATCATGGTGACCGAAGCCGAGGCGGGTTGTTCCTGGCTGGCGCAGGAACCCAAGGTTGCCGGGGCACTGGTTTCTTTGGACCCTCATGATGGCGCCCTGCTGGCCCTGTCTGGCGGTTTTGACTACTACTCCAGTAAATTCAATCGAGCCATCCAGGCGAACCGACAACCCGGTTCCAGTTTCAAACCTTTCATCTATACCTCTGCGCTGGACAAGGGCTATACCGCTGCGAGCCTGATTAATGATGCCCCGGTGGTGTTTGATGCCCCAGGCCTGGAAGATACTTGGCGACCGGAAAACTACAGCGGCAAGTTCTATGGCCCGACCCGTTTGCGCAAGGCCTTGATTAATTCCCGTAATCTGGTTTCGATCCGTTTATTGCGTTCGATCGGCATTGGTTATGCCACCAACTATGTCAAGCGATTTGGTTTCAAGCGCCCAGCCTTGCCGCGTGATCTGTCCCTTGCCCTGGGTAGCGGCACCCTGACCCCTATGGAACTGGCTACCGGTTACACTGTCTTTGCCAACGGTGGTTTTAAGGTTGAACCCTATTTTATTAATCGCATTGTTGACCCGGACGACAGGATTATCAAGCTGGCCCAACCGGTGCAGGTCTGTGTGAAATGTGTAGAGCTTATAGAAAAGCAGCGGGCTGCAGAAGCTGAGGCCACGGCAAAGGAAGAAGCCCTGGCGGCTGAACAGCTCAAGGCTGAGCAATTGGCTGAACAGGCCCTGCAAGCGGAACAAGCCGAGCAACAGCGGCAAGCTGATATAAGAAGCCAGCAACCGGCTACCGGTACCGAACCCCAGTTGGTTGAGTTACCGCCTGAAGCGGGGCTAGAGCCAGCCGCCGACGAGTCGCAAGAGGCCAGTGGTCAGCAAGAAACTGTCGGTGAGCAGGAAACCTCGGTGTTCGATGAACAAATGGAAGAGCTCAAACCTTCGCGGCTAATTCCAAAATTGGTGGATATCCAGATCGAGGGTGAATACCCCACGGTCTGGTTGGGTGAGAGCAGTGAAGTGATACCGTTTGAAGGACCGTTGCCGATTCGGGTTGCACCGCGCGTGCTTTCACCGCAGACACGCTTCCTGATTACGACCATGATGCGGGATGTGGTTCGCTTTGGCACCGGCCGTCGGGCCCTGGCGCTCAAGCGCACGGACCTGGCCGGCAAAACAGGCACAACCAATGACCAACGCGATGCCTGGTTCACGGGCTTTAACGGCGATGTTGTCACGGTTTCCTGGGTTGGTTTTGATACACCGCACCCGCTGGGTGCCAGGGAAACCGGCGCAAGGGCGGCCCTGCCCATGTGGGTGGATTATATGGGCGTTGCTTTAAAGGGGCGACCCGAGACACCGTTGGAGCAACCGCCGGGGGTGGTTACCGTCAGAATCGATGAAAAGACCGGTAAGGTGGTTTCGGCAGCGAGTCCGGAAGCTATATTCGAGTACTTTTTGTCAGACCAGGTACCTGAAGAAGAGCTGGCACCCGGTTCGGATGAACCTGGAGCGCCCAGCACACCGTCCAATATAACGGAGCAGTTGTTCTAGATTATGAGACCCTATAGCAACGAACATTTACAGGCGCGAGGTTCGAGTAAGGAAAAACAGATGCGCATCCGGCTGGCGCAGGAGGCGGCCCGTATCCTGGTCGAAAGCGGTGGTCAGGATTATCTGACGGCCAAACGCAAGGCCGCCTTACACTTGGGGGCGGTTGATACCCGCAATATGCCGAGCAATACCGAGATCGAACAGGCCCTGATGGAATATCAGCGTCTGTTTCGGGGTTCCAGCCAGCCACAGAGACTCAACGCGCTAAGGACCGAGGCGGTCAGGGCTATGGGCTTTTTTGAGGCGTTTCGTCCCAAACTGGTGGGCCCGGTGTTACAGGGGACGGCCGATGAACATACGCCGATCACCTTGCATATCTTTGCGGCAACAGTCGAAGAGGTGGGGCTGTACCTGATGCGTTTTCAAATCCCCTATACGATGCACGATAAACGCCTGAGGCTGTCGAGCGATAGTCAGGAGACTTTCCTCAGTTACCGCTTTCTGGCAGGCCAGTTCCAGATGGAAGTGATTGTGTTTCTGACCAGTAAACCGGTTACCCCCCTGAGTCCGGTCGATGGCAAGCCCATGCGCCGGGCCTCCATCGTGGAGGTTCAGGCTTTGCTGGACGGGGATCAGCCGCCTATCTGAGGATAGTGTTCCGGGTAGGGCGTACGCGCCACGCCGGTGCCGACGGCGGCACGGGCCACGGCAGGCGGGATGTAGTCCCTCAGGCGGGGATCAAACGGGGTCGGGATGATGTAGTCCGGTCCGAAACAGAGCGAACCCTTTTTCCTTCGATAGGCCTTCAATACGGAATCCGGCACGGGCGCATGGGCCAGTTGCGCCAGGGCATGCACCGCCGCAACCTGCATATCGGTGTTGATAGACGTGGCCTGCACATCGAGGGCGCCACGGAATATAAACGGGAAGCCCAGCACGTTATTGACCTGATTCGGGTAGTCGCTACGGCCGGTGGCCATGATCACATCCTTGCGTACGGCATGTACGTCGGTAGGTCGAATCTCCGGATCGGGATTGGACAAGGCAAACACCACGGGATGATCCGCCATGGTTTTGATCATATCTTGCTTGATTAGATTGGGCCCGGAT
>Ga0209633_10001665_pt1 | contig 22430 bp, 21 predicted proteins | sample Cruoilmetagenom1_FD_187290 | JGI IMG/M metagenome (GOLD analysis project Ga0209633, IMG submission 187290) | Oil polluted marine microbial communities from Coal Oil Point, Santa Barbara, California, USA - Sample 1 (SPAdes) (version 2) | ecosystem: Environmental > Aquatic > Marine > Oil seeps ... | reverse complement strand
TTCTATTGGTGATATTGTATCTATCTACAATATCTTTGTAAACAATAAGTTCAAGATAATCACTCAAAATCTTTCTTGAGATACTTTTGTCTTCATCAATAGTTTCAGCAAATCCACCATCAAAAAGATAATTATTTAACTCATTATTTATAAAACTTAGCGATTTTGAAGAGTTTAAATTTATCTCTATATTTTTAAACTCTAAATACTCTTTAAAAGAGAAAGGAAATATCTCATAAGTGATTGTTCTACCTCGTAAACTTGTAGCAATCTCTGTTGAGAGTAGCTTAGCACTAGAACCTGTTATATATATTTGAATATTTTCATTGTCATAGACTCTTCTTACATATACTTCCCAGTTTTGCACAACTTGAACTTCATCTAAAAAAAGGTATATTTTTTCGTCTCTTTTTTTAGGATAAAGTTCATAATAACTTTCAAGTATTAAATCTAAATGTAAGAGTTCAAGAGGATACAATCTATCATCTTCAAAGTTTATATAGATGATATTTTCTCTATCTATTTTCTCTCTTAGCTGATTAATAAGATCAAAAAGAATGGAACTCTTACCACTTCTTCTAACCCCAATAAGTGAGATTACTTTTTTTGATTCTATTGGTATAGAAAATTCGCGAGGAAGTATATTTTTTATGTCTTTTTCTATAAAGTCTGTTATTAATCTTTTAAATACCTGTTTCATTTATATCCTTTTGTATAAGGACAATTATATATATTTTTATCCTTATTGTCAAGTATAAAAATATGAATACAAAAAAAAGCAGGCAAATATTTGCATGCTTTTTATATGAAAAGATTTAAGAGGTTTTTATAAAGCCTTTAAAAAACTATTTGTATCCTCTTGTACTAACTCTAAGTTATGAGTAGAGATAAATTTATTTTCTTTTTTACTATGTTCCTCTTTGTTTAATACTACAACTCCTGCATCAAGTCCTAGAGTTATCTCATTTACAACCATTCTGTATGTATCACGGCTGAAATCTATCCCTAAAAATAGGTATGATTTACCCTTTTTGTACTCTTTTAAAAATGGAGGAATAGCATATCCACCCATAGCTTCTGTTAGCCAGTCAACAAAGTCAGCATCACTTACGATAAAATCCATATCAGGAATAGTTGAACCCATAGGTTTAAAAAGAATTGGGATAGTATCGTTTAGTTCCTCTTTTTCTATTTTGTTGTATGTTATTGTCGCTAAATCATATTTGTATATAATAAATCTATCATATCCACCCATAACTCTTGAAACACCAGTTACCATAAAGTGTTCTACATCTTCATAGACTTTACAAGCACTATCATCAAGATTTGTATCTATCATATATTTTGGTTTAATCTCTTTTAAGAATTGATATACATAAGGAAGCTCATACTCTTTTGAACTATAGATATGGTTTGTCATTTGGATGATAAACTCTCTACCTTTTCGTTGTTCTAAACTCATGGCTGCTCTTGTATATTCATACATAAGTCTTGCACTCATAGCTCGACCATTGTTAAGGGCAAGTACCATACTATCACTATCAAATGGTAACTGTACACCATCTGTAGATTTTACACCTTCAAATACACCCATACCTAAAAATGGAACGAGTTCGCCACTTATTAATTTTTCTTTTATATTTTCCATATTTATCCAATATATTTTATTTTCTATATAGATATAACTGCAAGAACTATTCCTAAACTAATAAAAAAGAATTTAATAGTTAATATTGAAATTAAGATTTATGTTTTTATTTATTCAAAAACTTGAAGTAATGCTTATGCTATTGCACAAGAGGTGCAAATAACAAAGTGAAGTTTACTGTAGTAAATGAACTTTTTTATTTGTGTCTAGGTACAAATAACATAAGTATTAATTTAAGCTTTTTAGTGGCAGCCGACCCCTGTATAAGTAACATATGCTTTATTTAGTTCAATTTGCAATCTCTCCAAATCAAACTCTTTTTCTAAATCATTTGGCATATCCAAAAAAAATACCGCTCCATCTTTAGAGATAAGAAACATAGCTTTCGTAAGTTTATCTTCCATATCCCCTGTTACTATTTTAGTTCCATACATATTTCCAAATTCATCTTCACTATCTAAAAGCATCTCAAATTTTTTCAGTTTATTATTAAATTCTGTTGCATCTTCTAATTCTTTATTAAATATAAAATAACATTTAATAGGTACTTTAATATTACTCATAAATTCATCTAGCTTCAAAATCTCTTGACTAAAATCATCACTAATATCAGGAAAAGAGATAAATAAACTCATAGAGCCATCACTATGACTTCTGAGTATCTCTAGTTTCTCTCCATTTGTATCTGTTACTTCAAAGTTTTCAGCCATGTAACCTATATCTATAAAATCATCACATAAATCGTATTGTTTATTTTTAAATGTTATTTTAAAGTCCATATTTTTTCACCTTATAACCTATTTGTCGTACTGTTATCCCTAACATCTCCGCTGCTCGTGATTGATTATTATCACACTCTTTTAGTGCTTTTCCTATTGCTTCACACTCTAGTTCATCAAGTGTTTTGTTTTCCATAGGAATTGTTTTGTATTCTTCAATAAGTTTTTCGTTTTTTAAAGCTGGTAAAAGTAGAAGCATATCAGCAGCACTAATACCACTTTCATCTCCCATCAAAACTATTCTTTCAAGTGTATTTTCCATCTCTCTTACATTTCCAGGCCATGGATACCCCATAAGTTTATCCATCGCTTCTTCTGTAATCGTTACCACTTTTTTATGATTTTTTACAGCTCTTTCAAGGAAAAAATTCACTAAAAGTTTTATATCTTCACCTCTTTTTCGTAAAGGTGGTAAATCTATTGGTATTACATTTAATCTATAGTATAAATCTTCTCTAAACTCCCCATCTTTTACCATTTTTTCAAGATTTCGATTGGTTGCAGCTACTAGTCTTACATTGACTTTAATTGTTTTACTACCACCAACTCTTTCAAACTCTCGCTCTTGTAAAACTCTCAAAAGTTTCACTTGCGCACTTGCACTAATATCCCCTATCTCATCTAAAAATAAAGTTCCTTTATCTGCTAGTTCAAATCTCCCTTTTCGTGTCTCTTTTGCATCTGTAAATGCACCTTTTTCATGTCCAAAGAGTTCACTTTCAAGTAAACTATCAGTGATTGCTGCACAGTTTAATTTTACAAATGGCTCATCAGCTCTACGACTTCTTTTGTGAATGGCTGCTGCAACTAGCTCTTTACCTGTTCCTGTTTCTCCACGCACTAAAATAGTCACATCACTTTGAGCAATTCTCTCAATTACTCTATAAACATCTTTCATCTTTTTACTCTCGCCAATTATGTCACCAAAATTATGCACTTTTGAATCCCACTCCATTTTATAATACTGTTTAAGATCTTTTAACTTCTCTTTCTCATCTTCTAATACGAAATATGAATGGATACTTTGAGCAAATAGTGAACTAATTATTGATAATATTCGTACAGTATCATCAAAACCAATCTTGGTAGATTTTGTTAGATTTGTTGCTAAGACACCTATTGTTTCATTTTCTACAATCATAGGAACCGCAATATAAGAAATTGTATCACTACTTCTATTCCCAGATTTATTTAAAAATAATATATCGTTGTGTACATTTTCAATAACAACTGGTTCCATGCTTTTTGCAGCTAATCCTGTAGCACCTTCCCCTAATCTATATTCAGAAATTATTTTTTGATGCTTATTAAAATCTACAGAAGCAAATATATTTAACATATCATCTTCTAATTTATAAATAACACAATTTTCTAAATCTAAATTCTTTTTTAAGACCTTAAGAGATTTTTCTAAAGAATCTACAATTTGCTCTCTTGAATCAGCTATAATCGAAGCTATCTCTTGCAAAACATTTAATTCTATTTGTATCAAACTATCTTCACTATTCATTATTTATCCAATTCGTATAATATTTATCATATTATACCCTTGTTTATACAAAATATAAACACCTATTATGTATATATTATAATCAATCTGCTATTTTTTTACAAACTTCCTCTTTTGGTAAATTTTTTGGTCCTGGTTGTATCCACCAAGTTTCACCATTACTAAGTTCTACTTCTCCACCCCAATTGTCATCATCACTAAATTCAATTGTTTCTATAATCTCTTCCATATCTTTTTTTGCTATATAAAAATAAATCTTATCATTCGCTTCTCTTAACATCACTTTTGCCATAAATTATCCTTTGTATTTATATCTTGATATGCAAGTATCATTCCTAGTTATTATTTGCAATAGCTCTTCTTAAGTAGCCTAGAAGATTATTTTTTTGTAACCATACTTTGTAAAAACCTTTTTTTAGTTCATTTATTAATATACTATGCTTGTATTCATTATTAACTTGCGTGTAATCATCTCTATGATGTGCCCCTCTACTCTCTTTTCTTTTTCTTGCACTTAATACAACTGTTTGTGCAATCTCAAGAGCATTTTGTAGTTCCAAAATTGAGATTAACTCTACATTATTGTTTCTTCCTTTATCTATACAATGCAAAGTTCCAGATTCTCTTCGTAAATATTGTAAATAATCTAATGCTTTAAAGAGACTTTTTTTATCTCTATGTATTCCAGCTAATTCAAACATAGTTTTTCCAACAGAGATTCTCATAGAATTAAAGTTTTTTGTTGTATCTTGATCAAAAATAAAATCAACTTTTTGTTGATCTTTTACTACAATATTGTAATCAATTGGTAAAAACTCTTTATTTTTACTATATTTAAGAGCATTTTTTCCTGCTAGTTCGCCAAAAACTGCACCATCTAAGAGAGAATTTCCACCTAATCTATTTGCTCCATGTATTCCATTTACAGCACATTCACCACATACAAATAAACCTTTAATTGCTGTTTTTGTCATATTGGCTTCAATACCACCCATTGTATAATGAGCAACAGGTTTGATTGGTAATAACTCTATTGTAACATCAACCCCTGCTTGCATCAATGCAGCTTTTTGTAAACTTGGTAATTTTGACTCAATATGTTCAGGAGTTAAATGTCTTAAATCAATAAAGACCTTTTTACCTTCTGCAATTTGTTTTGAAATAGCTTGACTAACCACATCTCTAGTTTCAAGCTCATTAATAAATCGCTCACCTTCACTATTGACTAAATATCCACCCTCACCTCGTGCAGCTTCACTTACAAGATAACTTGTTTTTATAAAACCTGTTGGATGAAACTGTACAAACTCCATATCTTTCAAAGCTAACCCAGCTCTAAGTGCAACCGAAAGTATATCTCCTGTATAATCCTGAGCATTTGTACTAAATCCACGATACAATCCAGCATAACCACCACCAGCAAGTACAACAGACTTTGCAGGATACACCATAACAGAAGAATCAAATCTTCGTATTACAACTATTCCACTTACTTTATTGTTCATTTTAGTAATATTCATTACAAAATTGTTTACTAAAAACTCTACACCTACAATTTTTGCTTTTTTAATAAGTGCTTGTGTTATGGCAGAACCAGTTTTATCACCTACATAACAGGTTCTTTTACTACTTCCTCCACCAAAACTTCTTTGTGCGATTGTGCCATCTTCATTTTTATCAAACTCAACACCATAATCAGAAAGTTTTTCAATTATAAAAGGAGCTTGTTCACACATATAAGTTACTGCTTTTTTATCAGCTAATCCATAAGAACCTTTTAAAGTATCATTTATATGTTTTAAGATACCCTCTTTATCATTTTTGTCCAAAACACTATTAATACCACCACTAGCTAAACTACTATTCGACTTAAAAAGGTTTCCTTTTGTAACAATAGCAACTCTTAAAGAGGTATCACTTTTTGCCTCAATAGCTGCCATAAGCCCAGCAATACCACCACCTACAACAATAACATCATAAATCATATATTACAGCCTATAGAGCAAATCATATTTGCTTTTTGGTACTGCTTTTATTTTTGAGATTTCGCAGTTTTGTTTAATATTTACAGGTACTTTACTACCAAAAAGTCCACTTACAATACCAGGAGTTGAACGTACAAACTGTAAGGCAAGTTGAATATCACTTTTTAAAGTCATACTATTATCAAGTATTACTCCTGTTTCAGCAGTGAAAGATTTTTTAAAAAGGTTCATTTGTAATAAACTTGAACTACTTATAACCCCTAAACCCAATCTATAAGCAGCTTGTAAAATAGTACATTTTTCACCATTTACTTTTTGTGTTTGTGTTGTATAAGCAGTAGTTTTACCCATATTAAAAGGAGTTTGTATATACTTAAATCGATGATTTTTACCACCCACTTTTTTTGCACACTCTACAAGTTTTTCAATCTCAATATTTTCATTAATTTCCGACATAAAACCATTCCAAACTGCAACACCATAGTATTTAAAAAGTCCTTCATCAGCCAATTTTTCAAATCTTTTGAATATCTTTTCTACATTTTTATAAAACTCTTTTTCTCCTAGTTTTAATATTTGCATCTCAGGATTATGAAGATAATAGATATCTAAACTTTCAACCCCTAGATTTTTTATACTTTTTCTACATGACCACTCTAAATAGTCTGGACTCATACAATGTTGATCTAACTCTATTTCATCTTTTGTAGCAAGTTTTTTAGAAATAATATTTTCTTCTATCCAAGTATAAGGATTTTGAGGAAATGGATAATCAAGTTGTACAAATCCACCTTTTGAACAGATTATCAAATCTTCTCTTTTTACTGCACCCTCATCATACAATTCTGATAATGCTTCTCCAATCTCTTTTTCACTTTGTCCATATCTATAGTTACTTGCTGTATCTATTAAGTTTATACCATTTTTAACAGCTTCTTTTACAGCTTCAATATAATGAAACATATAATTTTCTTCTTTGTATGGCTCTTTATTAAAAGTACCCAGCCCAAGTTTTGAGAATATCAAACCATTACTTTGTGTATAAAAATCTTTATATGTTGAAAATTTTTTGGCGAAATTTAGAGTATCTTCTTTTGTTGCTACTTGCATATATTCTACTTTCTTGACATTTTTGCATAAGTTTTATTTGTATAAATAACTATTGCAACCGTATAAGATATAAGTATAATTGGCAGTATATAAGTTTCCATAATATTTCCTTGCATATATAATATTACAAGAATTTATGCAAGTATCATTCCATTATAATCTTATAAAAGTAGCTGTTAAGAAATTGGAAGCATTATAATAAACTCTACACCTTTATATTGTTTGTCATTATAGTTATATGTAGTATTATGAGCTTCAATGGAACCTTTCATACCGTCTACTATAAGATTATATGTCATGTGAAGTCCAAGTCCAGTGCCTTGTGATTTATGTTTAGTGGTAAAATATGGTTCAAAAATTTTATCTATAATGTTTTCATCTATCCCCCCTCCACTATCTTTAAACCTTATCATTACTTTATTATCTTGTTGTTCTGTTGCTATAAACAAAAATCTATTCTCTTCATCCAACTCAAGTAAGGCATCTTTAGCATTATTGTATATATTCATAAAACATTGATTAAGCTCATTTGGATAACCAAATACTTTTAGATTATCATCAAGATTTAAAATTAAATTTATATGTTTATTTTTAATAGATCCATCTACTAATTGAATAAAACTATTTATGGTTTCCGTTAAGTTAAATATAGTTTTTTCACTATCACCTTTTATAAAGTTTCTAAAATCATCTATAGTTTTTGAAAGATACTGTGCATTATCATTTATAAAATTACAATATTTTATAAAATCTTCATCACTTAAGTTAGCAAATTCTTTTTGAAATAACATCCCTGTAGCACTTGTAGATATAATAGATAAAGGTTGTCTCCATTGATGTGCAATATTTCCAATCATCTCACCCATAGAAATCAATTTTGCTTGTTGTTCTAAAATCTTTAATCCTGTTACATTTTTTGTTGAAATTAAAATTCTTTTTTTATCTGGCATTAAAGCAAGTGACATATTTACTTGTAAAGTCTCACTATTTTGAATAAGACAATTTTTTTCAAAATTTTCAAAATAGCCTTGTTCTATTACTGTATTCATTACCTCTTTAGTTTTTGATACATCTTCTGGTATAGTCAATTCTATACAAGATTTTGTAAGTAATTCCTCTTTTGAATATCCAGTCATATTTAAATAAGCCTGATTACAATCTAAAAATTTTGATTCTAAATCAAGTATTGCAATACCATCTTTAGAGGTATTAAAAATAGTTTCAAACTCCACTTTCTGTTCTAAGAGTTTTTTATTTTGCTCTTTAATTGTTGTGATATCTCTCCCTACACCTAAAACACCAACAATATTTGATAAATCATCTTTTACTGCTGTTTTAACTGTTTGAAGATATTCTTTATGCCCATCTGATGCAAAAGTTATCTCTTCAAAATTTTCTACTGAGTGAGCTACTTCCATAGCGACTACATCATTTTTTCTAAAATAAGTAGCTAATTCATTATCAACAAAATCAAAATCTGTTTTTCCTACAATTTCATCATGTTTCGCCCCAAAAAAATCTTCAAATCGTTTATTACAATGAAGATATACACCAGCTTCATCTTTCATCCAAACCAAATCAGGAATTGAATTAATAAGTACTTCTAAGCGAATAGCTAGACTTTTAATTGGTGTACTAAAATAATGAGATATTTTTCTTACTATAAAATAAGAGACAATTACAAAGAAAAGAATCAATCCTAAAAGATAAAACAAACCATTTATTTTAAGTTTACTAAAAGAATCACTTAAAAGAAAAATCCTACTTACTCCAACAATTTGATTATCATATCCTTTTTTATAAGGTATATCTATCTCAATAAGATTGCATTTTTCTCCATCTTTTTGAGTTTGTACCTCTTGGATAATAAACTTCTTTGTTTTTATCACATCTTTAGCTTTTTGAAAAAACTTATCTTCAATAACCTGACCATTGTATTTTGAATCAGTATGACCAATAACAAGTCCTGAACTATCTTGAATAATAATACTATCAATATTTTCATTTTGTTTTTTTAAACTTTCTATTAAAAGTCTTGCTTGGTATTTTCCAGAAAAACTTACACTATTTATAGCTGTACCTATTCCATTTGCAATCACGGAACCATATCTATTTTGCTCTTTAGTGATAATATAATTAAAATACAAAATAGATGCAAATAATACACTCAAAAGTACTGACAATATAACCAAACCAAATGAAAGTGAGAGTTTTTTATCTATATCAAAAAAGTCATCTTTTTTATTTATCATTTTTTATCTTTCTTTTAATTTATTATCCCAATATGGTGTTACACTTTTCCATGGTTTTTTAAATCTTTTGGGTATAGGAGCAAGCCATCCTTGGTACATCTCTTTTGTCTCTTTTGTTATAGGGAAAACTGGTAGCAAAATATTTTTTGCAATATTTTTTCCTGTTAATTTTTCATACGTAACTCTTAGTGCAGTAGCCCCCATTGCTCCACAAAATTGTGCTGAATCTATTATGATATTTTTATTTTGTTTCAAAAATGCAACAGATTTAGGATCACCATCAACAGTTGCCATTGATATATCATCTCTATTTGCTTTTATTAGTTTATTTGCAAGACTTATGCCACCACCATCATTTATTGCAAAAATTAAATCCAACGAGCCTTTTTTGGGAAAATCATTTAAGATTTCTAATCCAACTTTTGCTCCTGCAACTGGTTCAACTGCTTCATATCGTTTGACAATTTTGTAGTTAACTTTATATTTTTCTAATGCATCTATAAAACCATCAACTCTTTGAACTGTCGATGATACATGAGGATATTCAACTAATGCTATTTTTAATTCTTTTTTATTTTTAAATTTATCACTTACATATTCCCCATCTAAAAAACCAGCTTGATAATTATCACTTGTGATAAATGATTCTAATTTTCCTTGACTAATATATTGATCATAAGCTACAACAGGAATTGATTTTTTATTAGCTTCAAGTAAGGGAGGGACTAGTATTGCATTATCAGTTGGTTGGACGATAATTGCATCAACATTTTTAGATAACAATTGATTAAATTGTTTCAATTGATTTTCCATTCCATCTTCACCATCACCAGCAATAAAAGAGATTAATTTAATAGATTTTCCACCATTTTTGGTAACTTGTTTATTAATAAGGTCAGTTTCATTTTCTAGCCCTTTTTTCATAGCTACTTGCCCCTCTATGGTATTAGACCAAAAAAGAACACCTATTCTAAACTGCTCATTTGCATATATAAATAGTGGTAATAAAATCAAAACTATTAATTTCATCTTAAACTCCTCTAATTTAGTAAAAGATTAAATTGTACAAAAGTTATTCTTAAAGTATAGTACTAATAATTACAGTTCAATTACAAAGAAGATTTATATTTTTATTCTTTTAAAGATTTATTTATAATAATTTTATTTATTCTTTCAGTAATTTTATGTTATCGTATCTAAATTAAAAAGTAAGGATTATCATTATGTATTTAGTGGTAGATGATTCAAAAATGGCACGAAAAATGGCTGTAAAAAACTTGAAGCTTGTAGTTGGTGAAAATGTCCAAATACGTGAAGCTCAAGATGGTTTAGAAGCTGTAAATAATTATAAAGAAAATAAACCTGCTATTTGTTTTATGGATTTAACTATGCCTATTATGGATGGATTTGAAGCAATTAAACAAATATGTACATTTGATAGAAATGCAAAAATTATTGTAATAAGTGCCGATATACAAGAATTATCTATGCAAAAAGCAAAAAATAATGGGGCAATAGGATTTATAAAAAAACCTATAAATCAAAATAATTTAAAAAGTATGTTATCAACATTAGGATTAATATAGATGAAAAATTTAATTGAATTAAACAAAGATGAAAAAGATTGTTTACAAGAGCTTATGAATATCTCTTATGGTGCAGCAACAGCAGCTATTTCTGAGATAATAGGAAAATTTGCAACATTAAGTATACCAAATATTGATACTATTTCATCAAAAGATTTAGTATCATACCTTAATAAAAAGTTGTTAAGTAAAAATAAATATTATGTAGCAAATCAACTTATCAATGGTTATCTTGCAGGTGAAAATATATTTATTATAGATGAAATTTCAAGTATAAATCTAGCACGAGAATTTGACTTAGAAGAAGATGAAATTGATGAAAATGAAATAAAAGATATAATACTAGAGATTACTAATATTCTCTCTTCTGCTACTTCTGGGAAGCTGGCTTCTTTAGTAGATACAAGCATCTCTTTTAGTGCCCCACATATTACAAAAATAAACTCTATTGATGAATTTGATAAAAGATTTGAAGGGGAATATAGTCATGTAATTATAATCTCAACAAAATTAAATTTTAAAGAGCAAAACATAAAGGGGGAACTGATGATCTTAACTAAAAAAGAATCATCTATTTTTCTAAAAAAAGCACTTGATAATGCTTTAGAAAATCTTTGATTTAAGGCTGTATTATGCAAATAGATAACAACATAATTTTTGATACTGTTAATAATGGAATTATTATTCTTGATGAAGATTTAAATGTACTGGCTTGGAACAAATGGCTTGAGATATATACAAAAATTAAAGAAAAAGATATTTTAACTAAAAATCTTTTTAAATATTTTCCATATATCAATGAAAAAAAACTCAAAAGAAAAGCAAAAACAGTATTAGTAACAAATAATCCTTCATTTTTAAGTCTTAATACAAACAGATATCTTATAAATATCCCTGTAAGTAATGTTACTAATACAATATTTGACTCTATGCAACAAGATATTACAATACTACCTTATAATATAGAAAAAAAATATATTTGTATCTATATATACGATAATACTTTAATGTGTGAAATCAATCAAAAACTTGAACGTGCAAATGAAGAGTTAATAGATATGTCCCATAGAGATCCATTAACTCAGATTTTTAACAGAAGGTATTTTTCAGAACAGTCAAAAAAAATAAAATCTTTCTCTCAAAGAAATGATAATATTCCATTTAGTCTTGTTACTCTTGATATTGATAAATTTAAAAATATCAATGATACATACGGACATTTAGTTGGAGATGAAGTTATCATAAGAGTTGCTCATATTATAGAAGCGGAAGTGAGAACAAGTGATATAGTTGCTAGATTTGGTGGAGAAGAGTTTGTTATGTTACTTCAAGATTGTGATCTAGACAATGCCTATAAAGTAGCAGAAAAAGTAAGACAAGATATAGAAAAAACATCTATTATTGTGCATATTGATACTGAAGTAAAATTTACTGTAAGTATTGGTGTAGCTCAATTTAACCAAGAGGATAATAATAATATAGAACTTACCCTCTCACGAGCAGATGAAGCACTTTATAAAGCTAAAAATATAGGGAGAAATAAAACTGTAGTATCAAACTAACAATTTCATTTTTGTTCCTATATTTGCCATACCGCAAGTATATACCTTACTTGTAACAATCCCATCTATCCCAGTTGCTGCATATTCTTTTACATTGTTAATATCTATCCCACCAGAAGCTAATATCTTCACATATTGAAAATTCTTATTTTTATAATCAATAATTTTTGTAAGAATATTAATATCTACTTTATCTAGTTGTAACACATCTGCACCACTATTCATAAGTTGTATAGCATCTTCTAAGTTATCTGATTCCACTACTATCTTTTTTTCTGGTACTTTTATTTTAAACTTTTCAATATTTTCATAAAACTCTTGCACACTATTGTAAACCACCCTATGATTATCAAAAAATACAATCGTTTCACTTAAATTTAATCTATGGGGCATTGCACCACCTGTTATGATAGATTTAATACAAAACTTTTTACTAAAAGGGAAAGTTTTTCGTGTTGTTAATAGTTCACAATTTTGATTTACTTCTATTATTTTTTGTTTCATATTATGTGTATATGTTGCCATTTTACAACTATATTCTAATAATACTTGTGCTGGTCTCCAAGCTTTATGAACATCATTATAATCACCACTAAATGTAAGTAAAACTTCTGTTTTTTTTGCCTGTTTCTTTGAAGCAATATAAAAATCAACCTTACAACCTAAAAGCTTCACAATCCTACAAGCCTCTTCCATGCAAGAAACAATAATATCTTCCCTTGTTACAATTTCTAAACTAACTTGTTTGTTTTCAATCTCTTGTAGATGTGTTGTTAAATCTATATAAGGTATATCCTCATTTACATATTGCTCCAACTCATTATCTGAAAAATGTATCAATAATTCCCCCTATTACTTAAAATTAATTTACTGTTCAACTAATATAACACTTCATGCTTTAAAGATAGCATAATACAGACACTAAATAAACTATATAATTTTTACTTTTTTTTGTAAAATACTTAAGCTTATAAAAAAGATTAATGATGTTACAACTAAAATACCACTTAATATCATCGCCAAATCATATTCACCATCAAAAACAGCATTATAAATTGCTAAAGAAACTGTATCTGTTTTTCCAACAATATTCCCACCTAACATTAAAGTGATACCAACTTCACCTAATGCCCTAGCAGTTGCAATTAGTAGTGCAACCACAAGAGAATTTTTTATTGTTGGCAAAACAATGAATAGAAATGTTTTTACTTCACTTTTCCCACTTATAAAAGAAGCCTCTTTTATCTGCTTTGGAAACTGTTCAATAGTTGATTGCAATGGTTTTACCATAAGTGGTAACCCTGCAACAAATCCTGCTATTACAATCCCTGTGAAACTAAAAATAACACTTATATCAAACTTTTGTAAAAATGCCCCTAATGCTCCATCTCTTCCCAAAAGCAAAAGGAGAAAAAAGCCCACAGCAATCGGTGGAAATATTAGAGGCGTAGTAACTATAGTGTCAAGTAGCCATTTAAATCTTAAATTCTCTTTTGAGAGCAAATAAGCTAATGGAACACCCAATAGTAAAAACAATATAGCACTTACACTAATAGTTTTAATACTTAGAAGTAATGGTTGTGTTATAAGTGCAAGTTCTATATCCATTACAGACCATATTTTTTAAATATATCTTTTGATGTTTGTGATGATAAGAACTCTACAAATTTCTCACACTTTTTACTATTACAACTCTTTAGTTTACCTGCAACTATCTCAATAGCTGGATAGTATTGAGAAGGCACTTCAATATATCCTCCAATTTTAGATCTATTTGCTAATGCCGCAGTCAGGTTTACAATCCCTGCATCCAGCTCATTTGTTATAACATAGGTCATAGACTGAGGGACTGTTGCAACTACATAAAGTTTATCTTTTACTTTTTCATATAAGTTTGCATTTTTTAAAAACTGCTCCCCTGCAATACCATAGATAGCTTTTTTAGGCTGAGGCATTGAAATTCTTTCTATATTTGTTTTTTCTAAATCATTTACTGTACTTATACTTTTCCTTTTTGGGTAAGCGATTACAACTTTCCCCTCCCCTAAAGATAAATATTCTTTAAAATCAAGTTTACTTTTTTTTGATAAAAAGTTTTTATCCCCAACAATCAAAGCTATATCTGTTTGTGTTGCTTGGGTACTAACTTGTTTCATATTTCCAAAAAACGCATCAATCTTCTCTCCACTTTTCTCATACTCTTTTATAAGATCCATCAAAGGTTTTTTATACCCAGCACCTGCTGCTACTTTTAAATTAGTTGCATTAGCGACTAACCCTAAAGCTATAAAGCTTAATAACAATTTTTTTAACATATTTTTTCCTTATTAATCTATTTTTTTAACTATAATTTTTTCAAGCCTTTTTATATCTCTTGAACCATTTTTATATTCATTAAACTCTTTTATTCCTTTCTTTCTACCTCCCAAGATATAAGTGCCCAATTCATATAATCAGCTAATTTTTTATATTTATATGTTGTATTGAAATAATTTTTTAAAATCACTTTTTCTTCATCTGATAATTCACCTAAACTCCAACCAACTTTTTCTATAAACTCTTCATCTGTACTACTTTCAAATTTTGAATTTTCACTCAAAACAAAATCTACTTTTGCATAGATGCCCATACTGTGTAATACATTTACTAAATATATATAATCAGGTCTTGGAACAATCTCTCTTTTAAGTTGATTTAATATCTCTTTATCTATAAAAGTTCCTCCTACTTTTGTAGTAAGATAAACTCTTTTATTTGCTTTTGAATTTAACTTCAATAAAGCATCTTTTATATCTTTAACTTCCATTGATCTTGAAGCAACTACAATATCAGCAGTTGGTACATCATCCCAGTTATCATACCAAGACTTATTAATCGTTGTTATTTTATCAATCTTTTGTTCTTTACAATTTTCTTCAACACAAGCTAACATCCCTAAAGAATAATCCAAAGCATAGATATATGATAGTTTTGAAGCTATAGCTAAAGAGATAGTCCCCGGTCCACAGCCAACATCTAAAAGTGAAGTTGCATTTGTGACATCAATTTTATCTATAAAAGTTTTTGTATAAATACTAGTATGAACATTATTGTTCATACTATTTGCTCTTTTATCCCAGTCACCACTACTTTTCCCTTTAAAAGTAGAGATTTCCATCTGCTGCGTATATAGCTTTGCAAAATTTAAGCTATCTAAATTTGTTTGTATTAATCCCATTGAATCTCCTTAGTTTATAAAGTTGGTATACAATATTTGTAACCATTTTGTTTTGAAATAATTTCAACATCCACATCGTAAAGTTTTTTAATATTTTCTTTTGTAAGTTTTGTATTTATATCTCCTACATCTAAAATTTTACCATTTTGTAACATCATCACTTTATTTGATGCATACAATGCATGATCAGGATAATGTGTTGTTTTTACAAAAGTATATCCTTCTAAGCAAAGCTCTTTTAAAAATTTTAACAGTTTTAATTGATTTCCATAGTCAAGTCCAGTTACTGGTTCATCCATAAAAATTATCTTTGATTCTTGTACCAATGCCCGAGCTATAAAAGCAAGCTGTCTCTCACCTCCGCTTATTTTTGAATATATACTATCTTTTAAATGAGATATTCCAACCTTTTCTAAACATTTTATAGCTATCTCTTTATCCTGCAATGAATAATTTGAAAACAATCCAATATGTGCCAATCGCCCCATTAATACCACATCAAAAACTGTATAATCAAAAGGTATTTGATGAGTTTGTGGTACATAAGATATAAGCTTTGCCAACTCTTTATGGGAATAACTTTGAATCTCTTTTGAAAATATTTTTACACTCCCTTTTGATTTATATATCCCCATAAGAATTTTCAATAAAGTTGTTTTACCACAGCCATTTTGACCAACCAAAGACAATACATCTCCTTGATATAATTGAAAATCTATATTATCTAAAACTTGATTATTATGATAAGAAAAAGAGATATTTTTTGCATCTATTAACAACATCAAAAACCTCGCTTTGCATTTTTTAAAACTATTATAAAAATTGGTATCCCAATAATTGCAGTCACAATTCCAATTGGTATTTCAAAACTAAAAACTATTCGTGAGGTATTATCAACTGCTAGTAAAAAAATAGCTCCCAATAAACCACTTATAGGTAATATAATTTTATTATCCGCTCCAAATAAAAGTCTTGCAATATGAGGAATAATTAACCCAATCCAACCAATAATTCCAGCCAAAATAACGCTTAAAGCACTAATAAATGTAGCAACTACAATCACGATAAATTTTACTTTTACTGTATCAACACCTAAAGCTTTTGCTTCTTCATCTCCCAAACTTAAAGCATTGAGATATTTAGAAAAAAAGAGTAATATTAAAATACCTATCATCATAGGTAATGTTAAATTCCAAACTATATTTGATGTACTAAAAGATAAACTTCCCATAAGCCAATAGGTAATTGCAGGGAGGGAATCATAAGGGTCAGCACTATATTTAACTATTGACAATAATGCTGAAAACAAAGAACTACTGATAATCCCACCTAAAACTAAAATAATCATATTTTTTGCCCGTGAATAGATCAAGGAAATTGAAAGTGCAAATAAAACTGCAATCATCCCGAAAGAAAAAGTGGAAATATTTATCAAAAACCAATTCCAACCCAAAACCATACCAAGTGCAGCTCCAAATGATGCTCCTGATAAAACACCTAATATCCCAGGAGATACCAAAGGATTTACAAACATAGCTTGAAATGCTGCTCCAGAAATAGCTAATGATGCTCCAATAAGAACTGCTGCAACAACTCTAGGTAATCGTATATCAAAAATAACACTTTTTAGCATCTCATATTTTTCTATAGTAATATTTGAATCAAATCCAATTAGTTTTTGAATAAACATACTATATTCAGTAAAGTTTATCTCATAATTACCAATAAATAGTGATCCATTTATTATGAATAGTAATACTATAGTTAAAATAATAAATCCGATTTTAGTCATTCTCTTTACCCATAATTTCATTAAGTTGTTTCTCACTTAACTCCATATCTAAAAACAATTTGTAAAATAGTTTTGCCTCTGTTTGAATATCCAATTGATAAATATCTGGATGAAATACTGATAATAACCATTTTAATCCAAGTAATTTCATAAATGATGGTGGTCTATCAAACCAACTAAATGGACCTTTTGGCAGAAAATATACTTTTTTGTTTTTAACAGCATCTATATTTTTCCATTTATTATCTTTATAGATTTTTTGATAAAACTCTTTATCATATACCAATATTATCTCAGGGTTATAGGTTAAAAGCTGTTCAAAATTGATTGTTTGTTTCCCAAATTGATTTTGAACTTGACATTTGTGAACATTATTTCCACCTGCTAAATTTATCAATTCAGAATGTAGTGAACTATCACACTCTGTTTGTAATCCATTTTTACCTTCTGCATAGTACACTTTTGGTTTTTGCACCACTTTTTCGACAATCTTTTTTGCTAATACTAAACTATCATTCCCATATTGTAGTAATCTATTTGCTTTTTCCTCTTGATTTGTTAGCTCTCCGATAAAAGAGAAAGAGTCTACTAACTCTTCTAAGGTATTTGATTTAAGATATACAAGTGGAATATCTCTATTTCCCAAAGAGGCTTTTATCTTTTGTTCACCCATTTTTTTTGTGAATTCAGATACCAATATAAGATCTGGATTTACTTGTAAAATCATCTCACTATTTGGTGTTCTTCCTTTTCCAAACCATCCACCAAGAACTGGCAAATCAACTATTTTTTTATCTAAATATTTTGATTCTCCTTGATTAAATGGAAAGTTAAGCCCTGCGATTTTTTCTTTATCTATAGCATATAGTGTATATAAAAGTATAGGACTAGAAGCATATATCTTTTTAATATCTTTTGTCTCTTTTTTCAAAGAAACTTTTCCTTTCAACATATCTTCAAAAATTACTGCATTAGCAGAAATAAATAAACCAATTACTAAAATTATAACTTTAAACATAGGGTTGCACCTCTTTTGCATATAAATCTAAAACTTCTTTCGCTCTTTTTTGTGATGTTATTGCAGGTTTTAAAAGTAAAGTTTCTATATCAAACTGCTCTTTTAATTGTTTTATTTGTTCTATACACTCTTTTGGTGTTCCACAAATACTATTTTCTAAAATCTTATTTTTATCAAATAGTTTATTTCTAATCTCTATATATTCACTATTTGCCAATAATTTTACTAAAGCTGGATTTGTATCTTTTGAAGCTAACATCGATTGTAAAAATACATCTGCACAATATTCTATCTCTTTAAGAATCTTTTCTTTATCATATCCTATATTAATAGCTCGTGCTAGTCTATAGGACAAAGGTTTTGAAGGATTGTAGCTGTTATATTTATCAAAAATAGTTTGAATTTTATCTTTAGAGATTGCTAAACTTCCAATAAGTCCATATCCATTTAAAGCTGCTTGTTTTATCGCTTCATCTGATTCAGAAGCGATATAAGTCTCTATCTTTTTTGAAACATTAGGACGAATTGTAGTATCTTCGCAAGAGAAGAATTTCCCTTCAAATGAAACACTTTCCTCTTCTAAAAGTTTGTGTATAAGTTCATTTGCCTCAAACATCACTTCCCTATTTACAATAGGGTCTGCATTAAAAGTTTTATCATAAATAGGAAAGGCACCTTTAGCTATACCAAATAAAAATCTATTATTATCAAATGCTTTCATCACTGCTAACTCTTCTGCTAGCTTAATAGGATTATAATAAGGCAACAAAATAGCAGCTGTCCCTATTTTTATACTATTTGTTTTTCCTAAAAGATAATTTGCTACAGCCAAAGGAGAAGGTATAACACTAAAATTATTAAAATGATGCTCTGTAAGCCAAACCTCATCAAAACTTAATTGTTCTGCATAACAAACCAAATCAATCTGGTTTGTTATAGCTTTTTGATAATCATCTTCCCAGTTTTCAAAGAGACAAAATAATGCAGTTTTCATTAGAATTTATATGTTAAATTTGTAAAAAAAACTCTTCCAGCTTCTGGAAAACCATAGTCTAACTGATAGTTTTTATCAAATATATTTGTTACACCCACATCATAACTCAATTGTTTTGTAATATCATAAATGACTTTTGTGTTCCAAACTGTCATACTTCCTGTTTCTTCATATGGTGAAGTTTGATTTGTTTTTTTGCTTGAAGCATATTGCATATTTAAATTTGTAGTAAGGTTTTTTAATGGTTTATAGCTCACAACCATTGCAACTTTATCTTTAGGAACATTAGTTATCTCAATTAAGTCATCTTTATCTTCAAGTAATAGTTTTGTATAACTACCTTCAAAGATTAAACCATTTTCAAAGCTGTGGAAATACTCTATTTCAAAGCCTTTTTGACTTACTTTTCCTATATTTTGAAGTTGTTGCTGTTGAGTTGTTCCAAAATAGATATTTACATAGCTACTTTGAATAAAGTTTTTGATATCTGCATAAAAAATATTTGCTTTTAATGTTGAGTTATCAAAATATTTTTGAAACCCAATCTCATAATTAACAGTTGATTCTTCTTCTAAATCTGGATTTGGTAAAAATCTTTTAAACTTAAATGAGTATCTATCTTTTATACTAGGAAATCTTGTTTTTTTAGCAATACCTCCGTAAAACTTTAAACTTTCATCTAAATTATATTCAAGTTTTACCATCGGATTTATTGCATCCGCTTTTCCATAATTAAACTCTTTTTGTGTTCCATATCCTGTAATATCTGTAGCACCTGATGTTGAACCATAATTCCCTACTGAACCAAAATTGGTATTATCTGCTCTTTGTACATCATCCTTATCATAACTTGCACCAAATATAACTTTTGTTTTATCATTAAATTTATAAGTATCTTCAACACCTAAAGAATAAGTATTAACACTCATTTCATACTCTTCAACTTGATTTGAACCACCTTCAGTATGCGTATCTTTTTTAGCGTGTAATGCCACTTTGATATTATTATTTCCACTATTTAATTGACCTAATTCAACTGAAAATCCCTTTGTATTATCATCATACCAGCTAGGATTTCCTATACCACCATAACTATAGTTAGAGTATGTATTATCTGTATATATAGATAAAGAGTTTTTAAATTTATCATAGAAAAACCTTGTTTTTAGATAAAAATCATCAAAATTTGTTTTTGATAAGAAATATATGCTTTCTTTATCCCAATAATTCCAATCCCAGTATCTAGGAAAATCTGTTGCATATATAGTTGGAGGGACACCTTTATCTGCTTTTTGATTGATATAGTTAATTGCATATTCATCTGTAGCATTTGGTGTAAATCCAATTTTTAAATTTATTTTTTTATCTTCTGTATCAGATTGTTCTCTTTTATCTCCATTTTCTAATGAAGTTGGTGTAAAATCATTTGATAAAGGATAATTATCTCTTGAAAGGTAAGAACCAGATACTTGAATATAATATTTATCTTGATTTGTCCCTAAATTAATATATCCTTTTTGACCACCGCCTGTAAATGTACCAGCAGATATAGTTCCTTCAAGTTTTCTTCTCGGTTTCTTTGTTACAAGATTAACTGCTCCTGCAAAAGTATTTGCACCAAGTAAAGGAGATATTAAACCTTTGCTTAACTCAATTTGAGACAAATCATAAGTTGTAAACCGTGAAAAATCGACATACCCATCATAAGCAACAGCAATAGGAATACCATCTATATATAAAGGGACATGTTTAACATCAAATCCACGTACATTAATCATCTGTTCATTTCTGGCACCACTATTATAAATACTAACTCCACTTACTGTATCAAGGGCTTCTACAATAGTTTTCTTTTCATAACTTTCAATATCTTCACCTAAAATAATATTGTTATTAAAATTCTTATTCTCTTTATAATAATCTGAAGAGATATCAATTTTCCCTAATTCAAATGTATCAGCATTCACTGAACCCACAACTATAGTTGCAACTATAGTTGAACTCACTATTCTTTTCATTATATTTTCCTTTTTATTTTATTGGTTATATATATCATTATATAACGATATATAAATTTTTTTAAAGTTGTTTAATTATAGGAGTGAATGCTTTTGTACTTACGCTCACACTTTGCCCTATTTTTAAACTACTAGCTTCATCTTCACTAATCACAACTTCAACCAACTGCTGACCAATAGATACAATAGCAATATATATCACATCTACTTTTACAATATCTAATAACTCCCCCTCAAATGAAAATTTTTGACTCCCGCTAGTTTTAAGTAATACATCTTTTGGTGTTCCATCATTAATAATCTCACCAAAATTTAATACTATAACTCTTGAAGCCAATCTATATATCTCACTTGGATCATGACTTACCATAATTGTTGTCGTTCCAAACTCCTTATGAAGTGTTAGTATCTCATGTTGAAGCTTTGTTCTCATGGTTGGATCAAGTGCAGAAAGTGGTTCATCCATTAAAAGTAATTTTGGTTTATTCATCATCGCTCGACATAAACTTACACGTTGCTTTTGTCCACCACTTAAAGTATTTGGCAATCTATGTTGTAACTCACTAAGCTCCGTCATCTCTAATAACTTTTTTGCCAACTCCTTATCTTTTTTTACAAATAATAAATTATCAAGAACACTCATATTTGGGAACAATGCATAGTCTTGAAATACAAATCCTATTTTTCTTTTTTGAGAAGCTAAAGACTTTTTTCCATCTAACCAAACTTCATTACCCACTTTTATAGTTCCTGTAGCATCTTCTAGTCCAGCTAAGATTCTTAATAGCGTAGTTTTTCCACTTCCACTTTGTCCTGCAAGTGCAATAAAATCACCCTCATTTATATCTAAATCAACTTTTAAATCCATCTCTCCATTTGAACCATGAAGTTTTTTATTTATATCTATTTTTATCATTTTATACTCCAAACCTCTTAGCTCTACTATTAAATATATACAC
>Ga0209633_10001664_pt1 | contig 22437 bp, 20 predicted proteins | sample Cruoilmetagenom1_FD_187290 | JGI IMG/M metagenome (GOLD analysis project Ga0209633, IMG submission 187290) | Oil polluted marine microbial communities from Coal Oil Point, Santa Barbara, California, USA - Sample 1 (SPAdes) (version 2) | ecosystem: Environmental > Aquatic > Marine > Oil seeps ... | reverse complement strand
AGAATCCATAATTGAGATTGAGGGAGTAACTGTAACTTCTGATATTTTTGTTAATGTTCCTACTGAAGTAAATAGTATTAAAAAATTTAGTTACGAAGAAATAAGAAGAGCTCCAGGTGGTTTTGAAGATGTGTTACGTGCTCTTGCCGTTTTACCTGGTGTAGCAAGACAAAGTGCTGGCAGAAACGATTTAGTTGTTAGAGGTGGAGCACCTTCCGAAAATCTTTATTTGGTTGATGGATTTGTTGTCCCGAATATAAATCATTTTGGTAGTCAAGGATCAACAGGCGGACCATTAAGTTTTGTAAATCTTGATTATGTAGAAGAGACAACTTTTTCAACTGGCGGTTTTCAAGCAAACTATGGTGATAAATTATCTTCAGTATTGAAGATTGATTTACGTGACGGAAGAAAAGATAGAATTGGAGGAAAAGCCCTTATATCAGCTTCTCAATTTGGATTTAATTTGGAAGGTCCAATTAATGAAAAAAGTAATTTTATTTTCTCAGTAAGAAGAAGTTATCTAGATTTTATTTTCAATGCTGCCGGATTTAATTTTGTACCCGAATACTATGATCTTCTTGCTAAATATACTTACAATATTGATAACTCAAATAAACTTTCCTATCTGTTTATTGGTGCATTGGATAATGTTAAATTTAATAATAATGACCAAGAAGATATTTATGACAATGCCAGAATTTTGGGGAATGATCAAAACCAATATACAACTGGAGTCTCATTCAGACATTTATTTAATAAAGGATTTTACAATCTAACACTTGGCAGAAATTTTGTTAGTTATGATGGATTCCAGAATGACACTTTGTTAAATCCTATATTTCTAAATAAGACTAGTGAAGCTGAACATGAATTTAAAGCTGATATTGTTTACAAAATTGCTGCAGCATCAGAGATAAATATTGGTGCATCTGCAAAGCATATTGGTTATAAAGGTGATATTCTATTTCCAGATAAATTTGTTTCAACTTTTGGCGAAACGCTTCCTATAAATTCTGCTAACACACGCGAAGATTATTTTAAGTTTAGTCTTTACTCATTATATAGTGCAAATTATTTTAATGGACTCCGATTTAATTTTGGATTGCGTGCAAATTATTTTAATGCTATTGATACTAAATTTACAGTTAGTCCAAGATTATCACTTTCGTACCTTTTTAATAATCTAACCACCATAAGTTTTAGTACTGGAATCTACAGACAGAGTCCGTCATATATTTGGTTAACATTAGCAGAAAATAAAAAACTAAAACCAATTCAAGTTGAACAATATATTCTTGGTTTTAGCCATATGCTTAGAGAAGATGTTAAAATAAAATTGGAAGGATTTTATAAAAATTATTCAAATTATCCGGCAAGTCAGTTGCGGCCTTATTTAGTTTTAGCAAATACTGGTGTAGGTTATGGAGGCGGAGAAGATAATTATTCTTCATTTGGTTTCGAGCCATTATCAAGTGATGGGAAAGGATTTTCTAGAGGTATTGAATTTTCTATGCAGAAAAAGTCTTCTGATGTTAGTCATTATAGTTTGGTTAGTGTTACATTTAGTGAGAGCAAATTTACTGGATTAGACAATGTAGAACGTGACGGTCAATATGCACAAAAATGGATTGTAAGTTTAAGTGCTGGATATATATTTAATCAAAAGTGGGAAGCCTCATTAAAATTTCGATATGCTACAGGATCTCCTTATACTCCTTTCAATATTGATGGAACACAAAGCGTATCAAATTATTTAACTAATAATCTAAAAGATACACATGGATTAGATTTAAGAGTTGACAGAAGATGGAATTTTGATGGCTGGGCTTTAATAACATATTTAGATGTTCAAAACATTTATAACAATAAAAATATTACTCAAGTTAGGTGGGATTACAAAAAACAAAAAATTGCTGAGAGTTCAGAAATTGGTATTCTTCCATCGATTGGAATTAGCTTAGAGTTTTAAGTTTTGATTCTTCTTAAAATGATGAAATTTTACATGTAGTCAAATTGAGTTTTGCTTTCTTATAAGTAATCAAAACAACAATTAATTTTCAATCAATTGTTTTAATTCATTTAACGCAGAAACTGAAAATCCTCTATCATAGAAATATTCAATTTTTCCTTCTTCATTCAAAATAATTACACGAGCATTATTAGGATTTTCATTTCCAGTAAATTCTTGAACTTCTGAACCGTCAGAATAAATTGTTATTACTCCACCCCAAAGTTCTTTTGGAATTCCTTTTCTCATGCCCTCATCAATAAAGGTTGAAAACATTCTAGGAAGCATTCCTTGAATTGTTGGAAGTTCGTAAACTTTTACTTTGGTCTTCGTAATATCTAAACCAATGAGCCATCTGTCAATATCAAATTGACTGTCTTGCTTATATCCAATCAGTAATAAAGTCTGTTCGCCTTTAAAATATTTAGGGATTTCAACTTCTGTTTTCTCTAATGTTTCACCGCTGACTGATGGGAACATTTCGCCAATAGGATTTTTGTTTGTATAAGTAGTTGCACACCCAATCAATAAGAATGATAATAGTAATATTGTTCCAATCTTTTTCATTTATTTACTCAATTCTTTTTCTATAAGTGAAGTTATCTTTTTTCCTTCAGGCTTTGTGATGCTTCTGAAGCGATCTACAATATTTCCTTCTTTATCAATTATAAATTTCTCAAAGTTCCATTTAATATTTGATTTACCAGTAACTGAATTATTGGTCAATAGTTCAAACAAGGGATGTTTATCATCGCCTAATACTTTTACTTTATCAAACATTGGAAAAGTAACGTTAAAATTAAGTGAGCAAAATTCAGCTATCTCTTCGTTGCTTCCGGGTTCTTGACTTCCAAAATCATTGCAAGGAAAACCAAGTACTGCAAACCCTTGGTCTTTATACTTCTCATAAATTTCCTGCAATCCATCATATTGTTTTGTAAATCCACATTTACTTGCCACATTTACAATTAGCAATACTTTTCCTTTGTAATCAGAAAGTTTTACTTCATTTTTATTAATATCCATCACATTTAAATTGTGAATATTTGTCTCTGTACCTACATCATTGGATAAGCTAAATAATGATGTTGTTGCAGTAATTGCAAGAGTTAAAAAGTTCATTTGCACCTTATGAGTTTGGGGATATCGTATCTCATTTAAAATAAAATATTAATAGATTTCAATATAGATTGATTTAATTTCTTGAATTCTCTAATTCGTTTCTAAATTCTTCTATAGAGTTAATTATAATTGCATTCATACTATCTAATGCATTTCTATAAGCTTCAACGGATCTACCGCCGGCAATTATTTTGGCTCCTTTTCTTAGTAAACTTTTTAGTTTAACCATTTCTCTATCCAAAGTAAAATCATCACTTGGGTAAACAATACTAAGAGCCACTATTTTGGGATTCAATCTCTCTATTGCTGCGGCAATTTCTTCACCTGGTAAATTTGGACCCATATAGGTTACATTCCAACCATCTGCAGAAGCAATAACCCCAATTATCAAAGCTCCTAATTCATGTAATTGCCCTTTTGGTGTGGCAAGTAGAATAGTTGGTGCATTAGTTGGGACAGTATTGTTATCTATAAGAGAGGTGAGAATTTTTCTAATTACTGCACTTGAAATGTGCTCATTGACTATTCTTATTTCTCCACTTTTCCACATTTCTCCTATCTTATCTAGTAAGGGAGATATAACCTGTTGTATGAATTTGGGTTGTGATAAGTCTACCAATGCCCTATAAAGTTCTTTTTCTAAATTATGAGCATCAAGATTTTTTATTGCTTCAATAGAAGAACGAAGATAATCGCTCATTTCAATGTCATTAGATATTACATCTCTATTATCATTGGACGATTTTTGATTTACTTCTTGATATTCTTCAGCAACTATACTTCTAAGACTATCAACTGAATGTTTTGCAATAGTACCAATTGAATAACCTTTTTCAGAAGCAAGATGTAATAATTTCAGCTTTTCAACATCTTTTGAAGAGTATACTCTTCTATTGGTTTCTGTTCTATCTGGATTAACTACATTATATCTTTTTTCCCACGCTCTTATTACATGAATAGAAAGACCAGTAAGATTTGATACAGCTTTAATTGGGTATGTGATTGAATTTTCCATACCTTAATATAAAGGTTTGTCTAGTATTTGTCAACTTTAATATGTTTATTTAGAATTTTTTGAATTCTTTTTTATTTTTTACTTGACGAACACTAGACAAAAATATATATATGGGCTAGACAAAATCTATACAAGGTAAGTTGTATCTTTTAACAAAAAAAAGTAAACAAAAAATTTTCTTAAACAAATGGAGAAGCAAAATGAAAAACCATATAAAAAAACTCGCAATCTTATTATTAGCAACGTCTTTATTTTTTGTAGGATGTTCTGATGATGATGACAATCCAACTACACCACAAACTGAATCAGCAAATGTGAAAGTTATTCATGCATCACCAGATGCACCGGGTGTAGATTTATTAGTAGATAACAATGTTGCCGGATCTAATCTAACATTCCCAAATAATACTGGATATCTAGAAGTACAAGAAGGAACAAGAAATATTAAAGTTAATGTTTCTGGTACATCAACAACTGTAATTGAAGCTGATTTACCATTAGATGGAAACTTAAACTATTCAGTTTTTGCAGTTGATGCTGTTGCTAACTTAACACCACTAGTTATTGTAGATGACTTAACTTCACCAGCATCAGGATTTGCACATGTTAGATTTATTCATCTATCACCAGATGCTCCAGCAGTTGACATAACAACTACTGATGGAAGTGTTGTATTTGGAAATTATGAATTCAAAGCTTATTCAGATTTCACACCACTACCAGCTGGAAGTTATGATCTTCAAGTAAGATTAGCAGGAACAGATACAGTTGTTCTTGATCTATCTGGAATAGCAGTTAGTGACGGAAGTATTTATACAGTATTTGCAAAAGGATTTGTTGCTGGTATGGATATACAAGCTTTAGGTGCAGAAATAATAGTAAATAAATAAAAATAACAAAATAATTTTTTCATAAGGAATAATAAAATGACACAAACAATCAATAAAATCGCATTTTTCACATTATTAACACTAACAATGGTCTTTTTTGCTTCAACATTAACCGCATCTGAAAAAGGTTCAAAAACTTCAACTGAGAAGAAAGATATTATTTCAATCGCAGTAGAATCAGGTTCATTTAACACATTAGCTACTGCATTAACAGAAGCTGGATTAGTAGAAACTTTACAAGGTGAAGGTCCACTCACAGTATTTGCACCGACTGATGAAGCTTTTGCAAAATTACCAGAAGGTACTGTAGAGAGCTTATTAAAAGATAAAGAAGATTTAACAAATATTCTATTATATCATGTAGTTAGTGGCAATGTCACTTCAGGTGAAGTTGTAAAATTAAACTCTGCTTCAACATTAGCAAAAGCTGATGTAAATGTTAAAGAAGAAGACGGAAAAGTATATATCAACAATTCTCAAGTAACAACAGCTGATGTAAAAGCATCAAATGGTGTTATTCATATAATTGATACAGTTCTAATTCCAGAATCTAAATAAATTAAATGGGTCTTAATGAAAATCTGAGACCCATATTATAGAATCATGTTTGAATATAAAACAATACAAGTAATAAATAAGCCAATTAAGGAAGTGTTTTCTTTTTTTGAAAACCCTGAGAATCTTGAAAGAATTACTCCTACTAATCTTGGATTTAAAATTAAAACACCTCGTCCATTAGTCATGGAAAAAGGTGCAACTTTTGAATATACAATTACTCTAGGATTGATAAAATTTCCATGGAAAACAGTTATTACTATTTATGATCCACCAAATATATTTCAAGATATTCAAGCATTTGGACCCTATAAAAAATGGGAACACACTCATGAATTTATTGAAGTTGGAAATAAGACAAAGATTATTGATACAGTAGTTTATGATATTTTCCCAGGAATTTTTAGCAAAGTAATAAACAAACTATACATAAAAAATAAAATTGAGCAAATTTTTAACTATAGAAAAGAAGCTCTAAATAACATTTATAATAAATAGGAATAATAAAATGAAAAATAAAAATATATCGATTCTAAGTTTTTTAGCATTATTGCTTTTAAGCTTTAACATAAATGCACAAACAGCAAGATTACAAGTAATTCATAATGCAGCTGATCCTGCTGCCGCTTCCGTTGATATTTATCTCATGGAAGGTTCAAATGAACTTATTAAATTAGATGATTTCGCTTTCAGAGCTGCTACTCCTTTTGTTGATGCCCCTGCTGGTGTTGATTTAAGTGTTATTATCGCTGCTCCTACTTCAACTGGTAATACTGATGGAGTTATTGCAACTATTCCAATTGGTCAATTAGCTGATACGGAAAAATACGTTGTTTTCGCTAATGGTGTTCTTGATCCTAATCAGTTCGCTGCTAATCCAGAAAGCAGAAGTACTGCTTTTGAACTATTAGTTAAACCTATGGCTAGAGAAGCAGCAATGACTGATAATGTCGAATTCTTTGTTCTACATGGTGCAACTGATGCTCCAGCCGTTGATGTTATTGCAAGAGATGTTGCTACCTTAGTAGATAATGCTGCTTACACTGATATGACTGATTATATTCCGGTTCCAGCTGGTTCTTATGTTTTAGATGTAACACCTGGTTCTGATAATGAAACTATTGTTGCTTCATTTACTGCTGACTTAAGTGGATTAGGTGGTGGAAGTGCTGTTGTATTTGCTTCCGGTTTCTTAACTCCTTCTGCTAATCAAGATGGTGAAGCTTTTGGCTTGTTTGCTGTTTTAGCAGATGGTACTGTTGTAGAATTTCCTGCTTATGTACCACAATCAAGATTACAAGTAATTCATAATGCAGCTGATCCTGCTGCGGCTTCAGTTGATATTTATTTATTGAATACATCTAAAGGTGGTATTGTAGTTAAATTAGATGATTTTGCTTTTAGATCAGCATCTCCATTTGTAGATGTGCCTGCAAATGATAATTTGGAAGTTGTTATTGCCGGTAGTGCTTCAATTGATGAAGGAGATCAAGTTGTAACTACAATTCCAGTAGGACCATTAACAGAAAATGAAGCCTATGTTGTATTTGCTAATGGAGTTCTTGATCCTTCAAGTTTTGCTGCTAATCCTGATGAAGTTTCTACTGCTTTCGAATTATTAGTAAAACCTATGGCTAGAGAATCTGCTATAAGTGATAATGTAGAATTCTTTGTGCTTCACGGTTCTTCTGACGCTCCAACTGTTGATGTAATTGCTAGAGATGTTGCTACTTTAGTTGATGATGCTCCATACACTGCTATTACAGATTATATTTAAGTACCTGCTGATTCGTATGTTTTAGATGTAACACCTGGTTCAGATAATGAAACTATTGTTGCTTCTTTTGCTGCTGATCTAAGTGGCCTAGCTGGTGGTTCTGCTGTAGTATTTGCTTCTGGTTTCTTAGATCCTACTACTAATCAAAATGGTGAAGCTTTTGGAATTTTTGCGGCTCTTGCTAATGGTACTATCGTTGAATTTCCAGCTTATGTTCCTACTGCAAGATTACAAGTAATTCATAATGCAGCTGATCCTGCTGCTGCTGTTGTTGACATTTATTTAATGAACGATGAAAATGAACTTCTTAAATTAGATGACTTTGCATTTAGAGCTGCAACTCCTTTTGTTGATGCACCTGCTGAAATTGATTTAAGTGTTATTATTGCTGGTCCAACTTCTTCTGGTCCAACTGATCAAGCTATTGCAACTATCCCAATAGGTCAATTAGCTGATATGGAAAAATATGTGGTATTTGCTAATGGAGTTCTTGATCCTTCAAGTTTTGCTGCTAATCCTGATGAAGTTTCTACTGCTTTTGAATTATTAGTAAAACCTATGGCTAGAGAATCTGCGATAAGTGATAATGTAGAATTCTTTGTGCTTCACGGTTCTTCAGACGCTCCAACTGTTGATGTAATTGCAAGAGATGTTGCTACTTTAGTTGATGATGCTCCATACACTGCTATTACAGATTATATTGAAGTACCTGCTGATTCGTACATACTGGATGTCACTCCTGGTTCTGATAATGAAACTATTGTTGCTTCTTTTACTGCTGATCTAAGTGGTCTAGCTGGTGGTTCCGCTGTAGTATTTGCTTCTGGTTTCTTAGATCCTACTGCTAATCAAAATGGTGAAGCTTTTGGAATTTTTGCGGCTCTTGCTAATGGTACTATCGTTGAATTTCCATCTGAAATTACAGATATTAGGACAGAGGATTTAAGTACAATTCCAGAGACCTACTCATTACAACAAAATTATCCGAATCCATTTAATCCAACTACAACTATAAATTTTTCAATACCTAGTTCAGAAAATGTTTCTTTGAAAATTTTTAACATTCTGGGAGGCGAAATTGCCACTCTAATTAGTGAAGAATTAAATGCAGGGAATTACTCTTACAATTTTGATGCTTCTAATCTAGCCAGTGGTTTGTATATATATCAAATTACAGCAGGAAAATTTAATCAAGTTAGAAAGATGAATTTACTAAAATAAAAAAATGAAAAAAATAACAATAATAGGATCAGGTTTAGGTGGTTTATCCACAGCTTTAAGACTTTCAAAGGATAGTAATAATAAAATTACTATCCTTGAAAAGTACGATACACCTGGTGGAAGATTAAATATTCTTAAAAAAGATGGATTCACTTTCGATATGGGTCCATCATTTATGAGCATGACTTATGAATTTGATAATCTCTTTAAAGATGCTGGTATTGAAAATCCACTTAAGATGAAAGAGCTCGATCCTATTTACCAAGTTTACTTTGAGAACAAAAAAGATCCTTACAGAATTTTCAAAAATTTACAAAAGCTTGAAGAGGAATTCAAAAATGTTGAACCAAATTTATCTAAGAAATTAGATAAGTACCTAAATAGAGCTGGTGATTTTTTTCATGATACAGAACAACAAGTAGTTCAATCAAATTATAAGGGAATGATAGATTATTTCATGAAGATGTCTAAAGTACCTTTTAAGCACATTCCATATTTGTTTAGAACAATGTGGCAAGAGCTCGATAAATCATTTTCATCTGATGAAATAAAAATTATTTTTTCTTTAGTTGCATTCTTTTTGGGCTCAACTCCATTTCAAACACCATCAATTTATTCCTTATTAAGTTATACTGAGATGCGGCACAATGGATACTGGAGTGTAAATGGAGGCATGTACAACATAGTAAAATCTATTGTAAATATTCTAATTGATCGCGGAGTTGAGTTCCATTATAACACAGAAATTGTTGGAATCGGAAACAACAATGGTAGATTATCTGAAGTGGTAGATCAAAATGGGAAGAAATGGAATGCAGATATATTTGTTAGCAATTCTGATGCAGCATCATTTAGAGGGAATATTCTTAAACGAGAAAAATTTAATAAACAGAAATTAGATAATATGCATTGGACACTCTCCCCTTTTACAATTTATCTTGGGCTAAAAGGAAAAATTGATGGTTTAATTCATCATAATTATTTTTTAGGAAGCAATTTTAAAGATTATGCAGATACAATTTTTACATCATCTATAAATCCTAAGAAACCCTATTATTATGTTAATGCATCATCAAAATCAGAAGATAATTGTGCGCCCGAAGGATGTGAAAATTTGTTCATCCTTTGTCCTGTTCCAGATTTAAGATATAAAAGAAATTGGGATGACAAGGAAGAATTAGCAGATAATATAATAAGTGATTTATCACAAAGAATTGGTTTTGATATAAACGCTAACACAATTACAAAAACAATAAAAACACCAATCGATTGGCAAAATTCTTTTAATCTTTACCGTGGTTCAGGTTTGGGATTAGCACATGATCTTAATCAGGTTGGAGCTTATAGGCCTAAAAATAAAGATGAACATTTTAATAACCTTTATTACGTTGGGGCCTCAACAACACCTGGAACTGGATTGCCAATGGTTGTAATTGGTTCTAAATTAGTTACAGAAAGGATAAACAATGACTTTTGAACATTACGAAAATACATGTACACAGATAAGTAAAAAGCTAACAGTTGCATACAGTACTTCTTTTAGCTTAGGCATAAAAGTATTTGCACCAGAATATAGAGATCCAATTTATTCAATTTATGGATGGGTAAGAGTTGCTGATGAGATTGTTGATACTTTTTTAGATTCTGATAAAGAATACTTACTTAAGAAATTTAAAGAAGATACTTACGAAGCTATTCAACAAAAAATTTCTGCAAACCCAATAATACACTCCTTCCAAAAGGTAGTGCATCAATATAATATTGGATTTGATCTTATTGATGCTTTCTTAAAAAGTATGGAAATGGATTTAGAAGAAACTTCACATGATAGAGTAAATTATGACTCATATATTTATGGATCAGCAGAAGTAGTTGGTCTAATGTGTCTAAATGTTTTTGTTGGCGTAAATCAGAAAAAGCATAATGAATTAAGAGATTCAGCTAAAATGCTTGGATCTGCTTTTCAAAAAGTAAATTTCTTAAGAGATATAAAAAGTGATCTTGAGCAACGAAGCCGAATTTATCTACCAGGAGTGCATGATAAAATTTTTATTAGTAATGCAAATAAGCAAAAGCTAGAAACAGAAATTGATAAAGAATTCCATGAAGCATTTAAGGGAATTAAAAAATTACCAATTGGTGTTAAGCTTGGTGTTTATTCAGCTTACTTATATTATCTGATGCTCTTTAAAAAGATTAAGCAAATGGATGTAAAGAAATTAATGAGTACGAGAGTAAGAATTTCAAATCCTTATAAATTATTTTTATTAGTTAAGTGTTATCTTGAAGTGAAAGTTCTAAAAATGACTTAATAAGAATGAAATACGAATACCTAATATTTAATATAATTGTACTTTCTGGACCATTATTTTTTGGATCACTTAAAAAATTTTATTTTTTAGATAAATATAAATATGCTCTATTTAGTGTCGTAATTTCTGCAATTCCATTTATTATTTGGGATGTAATTGTAACAGATAGACATTGGTTTTTTGCAGAACAATATACTCTTGGTTTTAGAATTTTAGGATTACCTCTAGAAGAAATCTTGTTCTTTATAACTGTACCATATGCATGTTTATTCACTTGGCAAATGTTAAAAAATTTTAGCAGTGATTATTCGAGTTCAGGAAAAAGTTATACTAATAAAATTCTGGTTTTTTCCTTTACGATTATTGCTCTTGCTATCATTAACTTTATTAGTGGTAAGGAATATACGGGATTAGCTTTTTTCTTTTTCTGTATATCAATATTATTTGATTTCTATTTGGGATCTAAAGTAATTATCAAAAAAATATTTGTTTACTATTTTCTTTTAGTTTCAATTTTCACTTTAATATTTAATGGATATTTAACTTGGCGACCTATTGTTACTTATGATAGCTTATACCAGTTAGATTTTAGAATCTTTACAATTCCAGTAGAAGATTTTTTCTTTGGATATGCATTAATAATATTTGCAACATCTATTTTTGAGAAAATTAGTCAGGCTGAATAAATAATTTCATTAGACTGTCATGCCGGTTATGCACTTTGTATACCGGCATCTAAAATACTTTAAATAGATTCCGGTCTTGCACATAACGCAAACTGGAATGACAACAGAAAGCATTAAGTCATCAACAATTTAACATGAATCAAGGTTCTTAAAATGCTTAAAAACAAATGGTATTTAATTTGTCCTTCCAAGGAGTTAAAGAATGAAATTTTAACTCAGAAAATTTTGGGCGAAGACATTATTCTATATCGTACAAAAAGTGGCGAGGCAGTTGCACTTGAAGATAGATGCTGCCATAGGAACGTAAAGCTTTCACTTGGTTACTTAAATGATGAAAATGTAGTTTGCGGTTACCATGGCTGGGAATATAATTGTAAAGGAAGTTGTGTTTTAATTCCCTCTCAATTACTTGATACAAAAATTCCACCAAAAGCAATGATTAAAAAATATCCCATTAAGGAATTCAATAAATGGGTTTGGGTTTTTGTTGGTGACGAAAAAAAATCAGAAAGTATTTCTCCACCAAATATTCCCGAAATGAATGAATGGGATTTCACATACAAGACTCATGTTTTCGAAGCAGATTTAGAATCAGCTGCAGAAAGCCTAATTGATCCGTACCATATTAAGTATACTCACAAAGATTCCATTAAACAATTACTTGGACAAATAGAAGAATTCCCGGCAGAGTTTAGAATAAATATGTTAGATGATGGGATTGAAGGAAAATATTACAGGGCTAATACTGCAGCTTTATCGGAGAAAGCATATTTCGGTTCAGAGCCCCAGTTAGAAGTTTATTACAGATTTTACTATCCAAACTTATCCAGACTTGAATCAAGGTTCAAAGAGAGAACTTTACTTATACTTGAACATTTTATGCAGGTTGATGAAAACAGAATTAGCATGACTCAAATTACATTATGGAAAAATATTTTTGGATTTTTCCCTCCATTTGGGAAATGGTTTATGGCAAAAAAATCTGACAAAATTGTCAATGAAGATATTGCATTATTACAATCGCAAAAGGTAATTTTAGACAAAACAAAAGATAACTTACATGAAGTAAGTGTGAAAGGCGATGAAATTTCTTTGGTATTTAGAAAGTATTGGCAAAAAAGATTGAAAGAAGAGGATTAAAATATTTTGGAAAGTAATCTACTACTAAATAATAAAAAATCGGTTCCATTAGAATTTAACAAGGTTGCACTTAAATATGATGTGGCTACGCTTTTAAGTCAAGGTTACCAAAAAGATTTAGACTTAAGTGCAAAAAGAATGAAATTAAAAGGTGGTGAATCAATTATTGATTTGTGCTGTGGAACTGGGAAATCAACAGAAGCTTGTATAACTCAATTACCCAAAGGTAATATTTTGGCAATTGATAATTCCGAAGAAATGCTTTCCGTAGCAAAACAAAAATTCACAACAAATAATATAAAATTTGAGTTGGCAGATGCAATGGAATTAGATTATCCCGATGAATCATTCGATGCAATATTCATGGCTTATGGTATTAGAAATATGCCAGATTATAATAAATGTCTAATAAATCTAAAAAGAATGTTAAAGCCGAATGGTTTAATATGTTTCCATGAATATTCGTTAAATGATAATTTCCTTTCTCGTCTTTACTGGAGAATACTTGGTTACACGGCAATTGTTCCAATCTCCACTATACTAAGTGGTTCATCTGACATTTACAGATATCTTGTAAAAAGTGTGATATATTTTCCATCACCAAAGAAATTTATTGAAATATTAAAGCAGAATGGTTTTGTGCGAGCAGAAAGGTTACCAATGCCGAGTTGGAGAAAACCAATTTTGCATACATTTATAGCATATAAACAATAGAGAACAATGAGCATAGTAGAAAATTATATTAAACAGAAATTAGACAATTATAAAATCCAAGTAAATAAAATTGATGAATCGTTGCCAACAAGAATTGATTCAAATAAAAGTGTAGCTATTGTTGGATCAGGCATTGCCGGATTAACAAGTGCAGTTTTATTATCCGAAAGAGGATTTAAAGTTAAGCTGTTTGAGCGAGATAATTTTCTTGGTGGAAAAGTTGGCAGCTGGAATGTAAAATTTGACGATAGTTTTGAAAGCAAAGTAGAACATGGTTTTCATGCATTCTTTAGACAATATTATAACTTAAGAGAAATCCTTAAAAAAATTGATGCATACAAATACCTTATTCCTATTGATGATTATTTCATAATGACTAAAAAGCATGGTGATTTTAGTTTTAAGGATATTAAAACTACACCGGTGCTAAATATTTTATCAATGAGAAAGTCCGGTGTTTACTCATTAAAAGATGCAATCAGTAATCATAAGTTTTCAAATATGCTAGCCTTATTTAAATATGATGAAAATAAAACATTTGAGAAATATGACGAGACTTCATTCGAAGAATTTGCTGATTATATAAATCTTCCGCCAGAAATGAAATTAATGTTTACAACATTTTCTCGAGCATTTTTTGCTGAACCGCAATATATCTCAATGGCAGAACTTATTAAAAGTTTTCATTTCTATTTCCTTAGCAATGATCATGGTTTATTATACGATGTGCTAAATGATGATTTTCAGAATACTCTATTAAATCCTGCAGAAAAATTTATTAAAGAAAATGGTGGAGAAATTATCACAAATTCACCTATCAATTCAATTCAAAAAAATGATAACAAATTTATAATTAAAGATGAGTTATTTGATTATTTAATAATGGCAACTGATATTCACGGGACCAAAAAGATTTTTTCTAATTCTGATTTTATAAAATCCAACGAGCCGAAATTTTATAATCAAATTATGGATCAAAAAAAATCTCAACGCTATGCTGTTCTCAGATTATGGATGGATAAACGAATTGGTGATAATCTTCCTTTCTTTGTTTTTACAGATGCATTTAAAATTCTAGATTCTGTTACCTTTTACCATAATATGGAAAAAGAAAGTGCGGAATGGGCAGATAAAACTGGTGGAGGAATATATGAATTGCATAGTTATGCTTTGCCAGAAGATTTTGAGGAAGCAGATGTTAGAGATCAATTTCTTATTGAATTTTTTGAATATTATCCGGAGCTAAAATCTTCCAAAATTCTTTATGAGAATATCCAAATAAAAAACGATTTTACTGCCTTCCATACCAACCTTCATAAAAATCGTCCAGAATATGAGACAAAAATCGAAAATTTATATTTGACCGGAGATTGGATTAAATTACCAATTCCAGCAATGCTAATGGAAGCTTCTGCATCATCTGCTTTATTCAGTGTGAATGATATATTGAAGAAGCAAGGCATTAAACCTGAGCCAATACTTTCAGTACCATTGAGAGGACTCCTAAGCAAATCTTAATTAATTATATTAGCAGTAAACGTTAATAAAAATTGTTTAAGTTCACGTTTGATAATTACAAAACTATAAACCATTGAACTAGATTTTTCATAAAATAATATTTGAGTTAATATTATTTATTCGGATATTAAAAAGTATAATTTTATCAATTTAGTTTTCACAGAAATTTTCTAACAAAAACTTCAACCGTTTTAAGAAGACAAAATATGATCTCAAAAATTTATGTAGCTATAATATTTGTTTTATTTTTTACTTCAACATTATTTTCGCAGAATTGCTCAATAAAAATTCAGGTATCTGGGATAGATGAAGTTGTTGGTCAGTTATCAATAGGATTATTTAATGACCCAATTGGATTTCCCAAAAAGAATAGTAATAATATTGGTATAAAGCTTGATGTTACAGATGCAGCAATGGAACATACTTTCACCAATTTAGAAAAAGGTATTTATGCAATTGCAATTTATCAAGATGAAAATAGCAATGGTGAACTTGATAGAAATTTTTTAGGAATGCCAAGTGAAGATTATGTTTTTTCAAACTACGCCACTGGTAATTTTGGCCCCCCAAGTTTTAATGATTCTAAATTTGAGCTTTAAGATTCACTAACCATTACTTTAGATTTACAAGGTGAATGAATAATTTTAGAAATCCTCTGTTAATGAAAAAATCTGCATAAATACTTAAATTGGAATTACTAAATATTTTTAATCCCAAAATCAATTTTAATTATTTATATGAAATATACTTTACTAGCATTTTTTATTATTTTTAATCAATTTCTACTTTCTCAGTCGGTTGTCAAAAAAATAAATTTTTCAGGATTGGAAAGTACCAAACAATCTTTTGTTGAACAATTTATTGAGGTAGAAGAAGGAGATACATTAAATAAAATTACCTTAGAAAGAGATATAAGTTTTCTCAAAAACCTACCAGCTTTTTCAAATGTTATTTACAATGTTGAAAATAAAAATAATCAAGCTTATATAAATTACTCATTTGAAGAAGCTTACACACTTTTGCCGGAAATTAATTTTTGGAGTGCGGACGATCAAACTACTTATCGTTTAGGATTTAATGAATACAATTTACTTGGAAGAGGCATTCACTTAAACCTCGCTTACCAAAATAGTGGTAAAAGTTCATTTTTTGCCAATACTAAAATTCCTTATTTAGTAGATAATTTTGGTATCTATTTGGGTTTTGTATTTTGGAAAACAGACGAACCATTTTACCAAAGTGGCACAACGTTCAATTACGAATATACTAACACAAGTTATGAAGTATTAGCTTTATACGATCCAGATTTTTATAATCACCTTGAATTTGGTTTTAATTATTTTAATGAAAAATATTCAGCTATTTCTAATGTAGGTCAAACGCTACCTCTAAATTTAACTAAAGATAAATTCTCTGTAAAATTTAATTATAGATTAAACAAATCGAAAACACATTTCTTTTACAAAGATGGATTTATAAATAATTTTTATTCTCAATCTGTTAAAACTGAAAATGTATCAGAATTATATTTAATATTTTTGAATGATTTTATGTACTTCAAAAGAATTGGCACTAACGGAAACTTAGCAACTCGTTTACGTTTAGGTCTTGGGACAAATGAAGATAGTCCTTTCTCACCTTTTGTTTTGGATAATCATGTAGTTATTAGAGGCGTTGGAGATAGAATTGATAGGGGTTCTGGTGTATTTGTTTTAAATACAGAATACAGACAAACAGCTTGGGAAAATTCTTGGGGAGCAATTCAAGGAGTTGTTTTTAGTGATCTTGGAAGTTGGCGTTCACCAGGAGGAAACTTTGATGATTTCTTAAAAAAAGAATCGATACGATGGCATTTGGGTGGAGGAATTAGGCTAATATATAAAAAAGCATTTAATACAATTTTAAGAATTGATTACGGATTTGGAGTTGGTTTCAACAAAGGAGATGGAATTGTTCTTGGGTTTGGACAATATTTTTAATTTCTACTTTTGTAAAGTAACAAACAGTTAACTATTATTAAACTTCTAACTTAGTATTATATCAATTATTTATAAAATTCTTTTCAACCTAACAATAAGAAATATGAATGTACGAAACATTTTTTTAGTCTCTGCCTTTTTAATAATAATACTAATTGTTCTAATCTCAATTCTTTGGTCACCAATTTGGTGGTCGTTTATTTTTGTTATTCCCCTTGTTATGGTTGGTCTTTATGATATGTTACAAACCAAACATTCAATTTTGAGGAATTATCCATTAATTGGTCATGGTAGATTTTTACTAGAATCAGTTCGACCAGAAATAATGCAATATTTTGTAGAAACCGATACAGAAGGGCGACCATTTAATAGATTATTTAGATCTTTAATTTATCAAAGATCTAAAGGCGAAACTGACACAACTCCTTTTGGAACACAAATGTATGTCTATCGTTCCGGTTATGAGTGGATGGATCATTCAATGTACGCAAAAAATATTGAGCATTTAGATTTAAATCCAAGAGTAGTTTTTGGAGGACCAAACTGTAAGCAACCATACTCGTCAAGTATCTTAAATATTTCTGCAATGAGTTTTGGATCTCTTAGTAAAAATGCTGTAATGGCTTTGAATAAAGGGGCAAAACTAAATGGCTTTGCACACAACACTGGCGAAGGTGGATTAAGTCCATATCATTTAAAGCATGGTGGCGATTTAGTTTGGCAAATTGGAACAGGTTATTTTGGATGCAGAGATGAACATGGGAAATTTTCTCCCGAACTTTTTAAAGAACAATCTTCCCGTAAAGAAGTTAAAATGATAGAGATAAAAATCTCGCAAGGAGCAAAACCAGGTCATGGCGGAATTTTACCGGCCGGCAAAAACACAGAAGAAATTGCTTCAATTAGAAAAGTAAAACCAGGGACAACTGTACATTCCCCACCGACACATTCAACTTTTTCTGATGCAAAAGGTTTAATGAAATTTATTAAACAATTACGAGAATTATCAGAAGGAAAACCAATTGGGTTCAAATTATGTATTGGAAGAAAAAGCGAATTTATTGATTTATGCAAAATGATGGTTGGGACTAACATAAAACCTGACTTTATAACTATTGATGGTGGCGAAGGTGGAACTGGAGCAGCTCCGGTTGAGTTTTCTAACTCACTTGGAATGCCATTAAGAGACGCATTAATATTTGCATATGATACACTCAATGGCTTCAATTTGAAAAAAGAAATTAAACTAATTGCTTCAGGAAAAATTGTAACTGGTTTCCATATTGCACGTGCAATTTCTCTTGGTGCAGATACTGTGAGCAGTGCCAGAGCAATGATGATGTCAGTTGGTTGCATCCAAGCTTTACAGTGTAATACAAATGACTGCCCTGTTGGAGTTGCAACTCAACGTCCAGATTTAGTTAAAGGTTTGGATGTTGAAGATAAAGCTCAGCGAACGTCAAATTATCATAAAGAAACAATACATAGTTTTGTTGAACTTATTGCAGCCGCAGGTATTAGCAAACCAAGTGAAATTAACAGAAGACTTATTAATAGAAGAGTTAGCATGAATAATGTTATGAAATTCAGCGAACTTTACCCTGGAATTAAAACTGGTTCATTGTTGAACAAAATCACTGTTCCGCTTAAGTATAAAGAATATTTTAACGAATAAAATTTAGTTTTGTATTTTACATCTGTTAATTTTTATTAAAGTAGAACTTAAATGAAAAAAATAATTTTTCCCTTATTTGCAATAGTTTTGTTTGTATCACTAATTTCTTGTGAGGCAGAACTTGAAGAATTAGAGGACTATAACACAAAAAACTACACTTTACTTAATCAAGATAGTGTCATTGTCGAATTCCCAACATTACTTGAAGGGAACATTGGCATAATGGGATATATTTTTACTAACTGTCCTGATATTTGTCCAATTACCACTAACAACATGAGACGAATACAAGATAGTTTGAAATCAAAAAACATTACAAATGTTAAATTTGTATCTATCAGTTTTGATGTGGAAACTGATAGACCTTCGGTTCTAAAAGAATTTACACAAGTACGAAATTTAGATTTATCTAATTGGCAATTTTTAACAGGAAAAAAAGAAACAATTGATGAGCTAATGAAGAAGGTTGGTGTCGTAGCTTTTAAAGGCGACTCAACAGTTTTTGAGGATGGAAGCAAATCAATTTATTATGTTCATACAGATAGAATTCAGTTAGTTGACAAAAATGGAATATTGAGAAGAAATTACATTGGTAGCAAACTTAGGATGGATGAAATTATGAATGACATTCAAACTTTGAAAGAAGAATAAAACTTCTACTAAACTAAAACTATTTGTCATTCTCTGATTGACTGGAAATAGAAAAAAAATATTAATTATTCTACTTACTTTTTTAAACTCTACATAAATAAATCCTACATGAAAAAATTTTCATTAAATTTAATAATTACAAGTTTACTTTTCTTATCACTAAGTTGTGGAGAGAATAAGTATGAAACTCCAACAAATTCTAAGTCTGACAAACTCATTGAAATAAAAAATCAGTGGATGTCGCCTGCAGCAAAAAACAGAAACTCAGCTGTTTATTTTAAAATAAGAAATAACTCAGAAAATACTGACACTTTATATGAAGCTGTTTCTGAACTAGCCCAAATTACTGAACTGCATGAAACCTATGAAATAAGTGAAGATCTTTTAGGTATGAAAACAATTAAGCAAGTAGTTATTCCAGCAAATAGTACATTTGAATTTTCACCTGCTGGTTTTCATGTTATGTTGGTTGGTTTATTAAATCATTTGCCAATTAATTCTTCAGGTGAAATAACTTTAAAATTTAAGAAAGCCGGAGACGTAACAATATCAGCAGTTAGCAAGATTTCACAAGATTAAATAGTTATATTACTACTAAAACTAACTAGCCAATTCTAATTCGGTGCAAAATGAAATTTTACATTCTACTAATTTCTACTTTAATCAATTCATTTATTTTGAGTCAGCCAATGAATACAAACATAATTCCAGTTCCGCAAAAAATTATAATGTCCGAACTTTCCTCACATTTCGGTTTTGGGAAATCTATACGAATTGAAAGTAATGATCTCTCCAATCCTAAAATTAAAATAAGTGTGGACTTATTAGAGCAAGAGCTAAAGAATATTTTGGGAGTTGAAATAAATAATTTCGATAAAGAAAATAATACACAAATAAAATTAGAAGTAGTTGACACCTTCCCTAAAGAATATTCAATTCCAAATGATTTTGAAGATGAAGCTTATATTTTAGAAGTTGATGAAAAACTTGTTACTATTAAAGCAATCACTCCAAAAGGAATTTATTACGGAACACAGAGCCTTCTTCAATTTGTAAATGGTAACAATGGAATGTTGAAAAATTGTAAGATTATTGATTATCCAAATATGAAAATACGCGGAATTTCAGATGACTTTAGTCGTGGACAAGTTTCCACAATGGAAAACTTCAAAAGGATTATTGATTTTATTTCATCTTACAAAATGAACACTTACATGCCATATATGGAAGATGTTATCCAGTTCGATAATTATCCAGAAATTGGTATTGGAAGAGGAGCTTTATCTAAATATGAAATAAATGAAATTGTTAAATATGCCGAGGAACATTTTGTTGAAGTAATTCCAATATTCCAAACTCTTGGACATTTTGAAAATATTCTTAGTCAACCAGAATTTATTAAATACGCTGATTTCCCTGGTGGTGCATCTCTTGATGTTACTAACGAAGAAACCTATAATTTTCTTGAGACAATGCTTCTAGAAATTTTTGAGTTATTCCCTTCTAAATATTTTCACATGGGAGCGGATGAAAGTTATGACATTGGTCTTGGAAAAAGTAGAACCATAGTTGAAGAAACTGACCTAGCAACAGTTCATGCAAATCATTACAAACGTATTTATGATATTTGTAAAAAGAACAACAAAGAAGTAATGATGTATGGTGATATCATTTTAAGCTATCCAAATATTTTAGAGCAAATACCAAAAGATATTACAATTGTTGACTGGCACTATTATCCAAAGTTTAATTATCCTTCAACCAAAACTTTTAAGGAAGCAGGTTTTAATTGCATAGTGTCTCCAAGTGTGTGGAATTTCAATTCAGCATTTCCAGAAAATTTCTATGCAGTCCCAAATATTAAAACATTTACAGAGGATGGAATAAACAATAATTCGATTGGAATGATTAACTCAAGTTGGGGAGATTTTGGTGCTGAAACTTTTAGAGAATATAATCTTTACGGTTATGCTTGGTCTGCACAATGTGCTTGGAATATTTCTGAAAGCAAAACAAATGATTTCAATAGAGTATTTTTTAATCAGTTTTTTGAAACAGACGAAATTGGTATTGAAATTATTTACAACGAATTAAGTGATCCTACAAATCAAATATTATGGAACAATCTTTGGCGACATCCTTTACTTGATGAAAGAAAACCCGATTGGAGACAATTAAGAATTCCGAATGCAAGCAAGTATAGCTGGATGAAAAGCAAAAACAATCATTTAGAATTAGTGAATGAGTTGAAAAACAAAGTAACAAAAAATAAAGATCATTTGGATTTGTTAGAGTTCACTTTGAAATTAAAAGATTGGGATTTATTAAAACAGGGAACTCAAATTTTATTACAAAATATATTGGATAGTAATAAAGTCGATATGGAATTTACTTTTAATCTACTTGAAGATAATATTTCTCAATTAACCAAATTAAGAAATGAGTATTCCATTCTATGGAAGAGATATAATACCTCGGATAACTTATGGATGATTGAAAATAAATTCAATAGACTAATAACTTACTTTGAAGAAATAAAATTAAAACTAGAAAATAATAATTTAGAATCTCCTCTCATTCAAAGTAATTGGATTTATTATCCTAATGAAGAAAATGAATTTATTTCTAAAGTTAATTTTTCTTCAGAATTAAAAATTGATGATGAAATTGAAGCAGCTCAAATACAAATTATTGGAGATACATTTGCCAAACTTTCAATAAATGGGAAAATTATAGATTCAGTTTTTACAAAAAGATCTGGTTCACTTTGGATTGAACAACAAAGAGTTAAACTGATTGATATTTCTGAATTTCTTAAATTGGGTGAAAACAAAATTAGTGTAGAATCAAAAAACTTTTACACTTCAAAAACTCCTGGAATAAATATTATTGGGGAAGTAATTACCAAATCTGGGACAATAAATTTTATGAGTGATGAAAATTGGTCTGTCAAAAAAGATGAGTCAGTAAAATGGCAACCTGTTGATATAAAAGAAAACTCATTGGAAATTATTGCCCCTAATTTTACAACAAAAAGAAAAAGCTGGATTGAGAGATAATTATACTTTTAAAGTTATAAACATAAAACGAATTGGTTTTCAGCTTATAAAAAAGTTGTCATCTCGAACATGTTTTTTGCCTGTCAGGCTTTTTTATTGACGGATGAGAGAT
>Ga0209633_10001663_pt1 | contig 22456 bp, 22 predicted proteins | sample Cruoilmetagenom1_FD_187290 | JGI IMG/M metagenome (GOLD analysis project Ga0209633, IMG submission 187290) | Oil polluted marine microbial communities from Coal Oil Point, Santa Barbara, California, USA - Sample 1 (SPAdes) (version 2) | ecosystem: Environmental > Aquatic > Marine > Oil seeps ... | reverse complement strand
TGTATGAAAATCCTAAAATATTTGGCTTAGGAGATTTTAATGATGACCCAATCAATGCCAGTTTTAAAGAAGTTTTACAGGCAACAGGTGTCAAAAAAGAGGTCAAAGATGGTGGCATCTACAATCCGATGGAAGACTTATTTAGAAGAGGCTTTCACACTTCGGGATATAGAGATAATATCAGTATGTTTGATCAAATCTATATGACTTCTCCCGCTTTATCAAAAGGTAATGATTATAAAAATTGGCAATTTTACAAAGCTAATATTTTTAATCCTAATTACCTCACGAACTCAAAAGGACGCTATAAAGGATATCCTTTTAGAAGTTTTTCTAACAGTACTTTTACAGGTGGTTATAGTGACCATTATCCTGTCTATATTTATTTGGTTCGGGAGAAGTAAATCACCTGAATTAATAATGCATCAAAAAAAACACCAAAGTAATGGGTTATTCCTTTTACTTTGGCATTTTTTTTATGGATAAATAGAATTTATTTCTCGGATGTTTCTTCGGTTGGTGTTTCTTCGGTTTCAGTTGCTTCTACCTCTTTTACTTCAGGTTCCACAATTTTACCATCATTTTCTTTAAATTTTTTGTTCATGGCAACTAATATAGTTTCAGTTAAATCTAACTCGCTATCGCCATATAAAACGCTACCTGCTTCGTTTGATCCTAAGATGTATGTGTACCCATTTGTTTTAGCATATTCTTTTACAAAGTCTTTTACATCATCAACTATTTTATCCATACGTTCTTGACTTTCTTGCTGTAATTGTCCGTTTTCAGCTTGTTGACTTTGTTGAATTTGTTGTTGTTTCATCATCAAAGCTTCATACTTTGCTTGTCCCTTTTTTTGAGAGAATTTTTTAGCATTGGCTTGAAATTCTTGTACTTCTTTTTCAAATTCGGTTGCTATTTGTTGGTATTTTGCTTGGAAAAGGGCTTGTTTTTCTCCTAGCTCCGTTTCTAATTCTTTGACCGCTTTATAATCTTGAACTAAATCAGATGAATCAACATATCCTATTTTTTGTTGTGTACAGGCTGATAAGGTAAGAACTGCAATAATGGCAATAATGATATTTTTCATTTTTTAAAGTATTTAGTTTTAATTGGGCGCAAGATAGTACATATAGTTAAAAGTAGAAAGTTAAAAGTTGAAAGTTGAAAGTTGAAAGTGAAATGTAGAAAGTTTACCAATTTCCTTATGTTTGTTTTATGTTACGAGAATTAGATCAATTTTATCTAGAACAACCCGAACCCAATAAGAGTTTTATGTTGAGTTTGCGTTCGTTCTTTCTACAATATGATACTGAAATGACAGAGGAATGGAAATATCGGCTTCCTTTCTTCTACTATAAAAATAAGCCTTTTTGTTATATTTGGAGGGACAAAAAAACACAACAACCGTATATTGGCATTGTTAAAGCAGATCAATTTGAACATCAAGCACTCATAAAAGGGGATCGCAAAAAAATGAAGGTTTTGTATTTTAACACCAATAAAGATATTCCCGTTAAATTAATTGATGAAATATTTCAATTAGCCATAAAACTGTAATGAACTACCTCGAAGCAGAGCCATCGAGGTATCAAAAAAAAATTACGCCACGAATTCACGAATGAAGAATTCGTGAATTTGTGGCAAAATTTCAAAAGCAGAATGCTACACTCGACGCAAAGCGTCGAGGAATTCTTTAGATTAAAAAATGACGCTCTCAGCTAACTGGCCACAAATTAGAAAATTGGTAAACAACACATTTCGTCGGCAATTTTATGTAGCAATTGCATCTATTGATGCAGAAGGAAAACCAACCAACACACCTATTGGAAGTTTATTTTTAAATGCTGACCAAACTGGTTTTTATTTTGAAAAGTTCCCAACCAAATTACCTAAAAATGCCGTAGAAAATCCTAACATCTGTATTTTAGCTGTGAATAGTAATCGTTGGTTTTGGTTAAAAGCACTTTTTAAAACCAAATTTGATAGCGCACCAGGGATAAAGCTCTATGGCACCTTAGGTGCGCGCCGAAAAGCAACAAAAATTGAAATCAGCCGTCTTAACAAACGTATAAGAGTTACGAAAAGATTAAAGGGGAACATCTATTTATGGGGTGATATGTGAGATGTTCGCGACATAATATTTACCTCTGTCGAGACGATGAATATTGGAAAAATGACACAAGGTTTGTGATAAAATGCCACAAATACACGAATATAGTATTCGTGTATTTGTGGCTTTTAGTATTATTTTTCAGGTGGATATTTTTCTAAAATTTCTCGAACAAAATTCTGAATATTTGCTTCGCGTTTCTCTGGTTTAGATGATTTTGATAAAGCACCACTACCAATTCCTTGCCAAATTAATTTTTTGCTTTCACGATCTATAATATCAATAAACAAAGAGCCTTCGGTATATTTTGTAATTTGTTGTCTGTGGTAAGGTCCGTAATAATAGGGGTTGTAATTATTATAAATATCAACTTTTTCACGAGACTTGGTAAAAATACTCACCAACATATCTGGGCTTTCTGATTTCGTAAAACCTTTTGCATCCATTTCTACTTCAATCACCTTTAAAATACGACGTTTATCAATATCAGATATGGGTGCTTTGTCAATTCCTGTTTTATAAAATGCAAATGTTTTGTATTGGTCAAAATTCGTTTTTGCTTCATAATCAGTACTTACTTTAATACTACTACATGCACTTAAAATAAGTAAGACAATCACGGAAAAGGATAAAAATTTAAAGGCCTTCATAATAAACTGGTTTAAGTTATTTATACGATTAGTAACATCAATAATCATTCCATACTATCCAATAAATGGTCATCTACTAAATTAGGTAAAGTAACTTTTAAAGTAGGCTCAAACTCCATAGCACGTTTGGCACTAAAAATGGCTCCTTCATTACGTGCCCAAGATCGTCTTGCAATACCATTATTTACATCCCAATGTAACATTGATTTTAGTCGATTACTTGCTTCTGGAGATCCATCTAGTAGCATGCCAAAACCACCATTGATAACTTCGCCCCAGCCAACGCCACCACCATTGTGAATGGAAACCCAAGTGGCACCTCTAAAACTATCACCGATTACATTTTGTATCGCCATATCAGCGGTAAACTGTGATCCGTCATAAATATTGGATGTTTCTCGATACGGAGAATCGGTACCTGAAACATCATGATGATCACGACCTAAAACGACTGGCGCCGATAGTTTTCCATCCTTTATTGCTTGATTAAAAGCTTCGGCAATTTGCATTCGACCAATGGCATCTGCATATAAAATACGTGCTTGTGAACCTACCACTAAATGATTTTCTTGTGCGCCTTTTATCCATTGAATATTATCATCCATTTGTTGTTGAATCTCTAGCGGAGATTCTTTTTTGAGCTTTTCTAAAACATTGGTTGCTATTTGATCGGTCAACAACAAATCATCGGGATTTGCACTCGTACAAACCCATCTAAACGGACCAAATCCATAATCAAAACACATCGGACCCATAATATCTTCCACATAACTCGGATATTTAAAACCACTAGGCGTATCTGCTTTTATATCGGCTCCAGCTCTACTGGCTTCTAATAAAAATGCATTGCCATAATCAAAGAAATAGGTACCTTTATCAGTATGTTTGTTAATTGCAATCGTTTGACGTCGTAATGATTCTTGAACTTTTTCTTTAAATAGTTTTGGATTCTCAGCCATCATAGCATTGGCATCCTCAAAAGATAAATCTACAGGATAGTAACCACCAGACCAAGGATTATGTAATGAAGTTTGATCACTTCCTAAATCAATATAGATATCTTTTTCATTAAAGTATTCCCATACATCAACGATATTTCCTTGATAAGCAATCGATACTACTTCTTTATTCTTTTTAGCTTCTTGTACTCTTATTGCTAAAGCTTCAACATCCTCATAAACCTCATCAACCCAATTTTGAGTATGTCGTGTAGCTACTGCTTTTGTATTTACTTCGGCACATACTGTGATGCAACCGGCTATATTTCCTGCTTTGGGTTGCGCGCCACTCATACCACCTAAACCTGAGGTGACGAATAATGGAAGCCCATCCCCAGACCCCTTCCCAAAAGGAAGGGGATTTTGTAATGCTGAAAGAATGGAGTCTAATGTAGTATCTAAATCACCTATTACGTATTCATTCGTAAATCGAATAACTTGAAAACCCAATGAATTTAATATTGCTGTTCTTTCTTTATCTGCATTTTGTATTTCTGGTTTATTGTGATATTTTCCATCAACTTCAATAACTAAATTTTTAGATAAACATACAAAATCAACCACAAATTGATCAATGATATGTTGACGTCTAAACTTAAAACCTTTTAATTGTTTGCCCTTCAAGTTTTCCCAGAGTATTTGTTCAGCTTCTGTAGTTTGTCTTTTTCTTTCTTGTTCTAATTCTTTTAATAGTGGATAAGTTGATTTTCGTGCCGTTTCAAACCCTCCCCTTTTGGGGGAGCTAGTGGGGGCTTTTAACTTCCTCATTGCATTTAGAACGGTAATCGTGGTGCCGTGTACAATTCCTTGAGGACCGATATACATATAACTACCAGCGGTCATTTGACCATATTGCGTCACACCTAAAGCATTGTATTTTTCCCAATCATCTTGTTTAGAATAATTAGGAATCATCATACCATTGGTTACCACAACACGTGGTGCCTCTTTATGTGATGGGAATATTCCCATAGGATGTCCAGAATACATGGCTAAAGTTTGCTCACAAGTCATCTCACTCAAATACTGCATGGTCAATAAATATTGTGCCCAATTTTGAAAAACAGCTCCATTTCCACCATAGGTAATCAACTCGTGCGGATGTTGTGCTACTTCATAATTCAAATTGTTTTGAATCATGTGCATAATAGCTTTTGCTTGCTGACACTTCCCTGGATATTCATCAATCGGACGAGCATACATGGAGTAATCTGGGCGAAAACGATACATATAAATACGACCATAATCCTTTAATTCATCTGAAAATTCTTTTGCTAAAACAGGATGGTGTTTTTTATCAAAATAACGTAAAGCATTGCGAATGGCTAATTTTTTATCTGATTTTGATAAAATATCCTTTCTTTTTGGAGCATGATTTAGATTGGAATCATACGCTTTAAATGAAGGTAATTCATTTGGAATCCCTTGTGCTATTTCTTCTTTAAATGTCATGATTATTCTAGTTTTTGAAAAGGTAAAAATACGAAAAATCAATCTGCTAGAAAGTGAATATAAATCAAGATTTAATCAATACAATTAATAACTAAAATTTTGTAACTTTACGTTGATCTTCATCCACAGTAAACCTGTGGAATTGTTTGTAGTATTAATCTAAATTTTCAAACAATGAACACTACCACCACAAACTGGAACCGCAACGAATTTAAAGCCTATGTTTTATTATATGCTGCAAATTGTGACCACATCGAAAATCGTCAAGAGCGTGAATACATTTTATCTAAAGTTGATAAAAAGACTTATGAAAAAATTCATTATGAATTAAATGCAGATAACGATTATCAAAGTATACAAAAAATCATTTCAAATATTGATCGGTTTGATTATTCTGAAAATGAATTACAGCGGCTAACTGCTGAAATAATGGAGCTTTTTTTGGCTGATGATAAACTAGATACAGTTGAGCAATGTATTTTTATGATGCTCAAAAAGATTTTAAGAAAAAACTAAAAAAAACTCTGAAACATAAAAATGCCTCAGAGTTTACAGCTACTTTGGGGATTAGGGTAATTTGTTATTATTTACATACTTCTTCTAAAGTATCTTCAATATTACCTGGTGTACTCATAATTTTCATAAATGTACCCATGGTTAATTCCGGCCAATGTAGTGCAATACGGTATTTACCGTGAAGCATGGTTGCTTTGTTTCCTTGTAAAATAATTTCATAAGGCATTGCAGCTACATGTGATTCTCCTATTATAGGTAAAAAATAAGCTTCACCGTTTGTTTTACTTTTAAGACCGACTCCAAAAACAGCCACTTTTTTAGATTTATAAACAAGTTTGTATACCTTAACTGTATTTCCCTTATGTGCTTTTAAATTAGCTTCTATTGTTTTTAGTCCTTCTTCAAAAGATGCAAACTCATTTAATGTAACTGGATCCGTAAAATAAGGCATCATTACTTTATAGTGGTAATCTTTTAATTTCGCTGTTTTTACACTACCTCCAAAAGGTGTGAAATCTGATCCTAAGTCAGCAAAAGCTGTTTTTAAATCACTACTAAATTTATCAAAAACTGTTTTATAAGTTGTATAGTTCCCTCGTAAATAGGCTCTAAAGAAATATTCTGGATTGGTATAAGAAATGGTGATTTTATCATTTTTTTTGACCAAACCAACTTTAAAAACAGCTGCTAAAGCACCTCTATCAGTTACTTTTACGACCGTGTTTTTAATATCAGATCGTGTAAATGTGATTACCTTTAAGGCACTTTTACCCGATGGGTTATAAGCTCCTACGACTATAAATGAATTATCTTTTAAGGTTGCAATAACTTTATCATAGGTTTGTTGCATGCTGTCAGATGTTTCTCCGACTTTTACATAAGGAGATAATTCTTGAGCAATGCTAGTAAGGTTTGCTGCTACGATAAGTAATAAGCTTATGATTATTTTTTTCATCTTTTAATATATATAGTTAATAAAGGGCAAAAATAAGCAGGGTAACTTTTGTTACTTATGATTTATATCATATTTAGCTAGAAAAATAGGGGGAAGTTTTATGTAGTAAACTTGTCAGTATAAAAATAACAAAACCCTGACAATCAATTGATTATCAGGGTTTGCTGTACACAAGACAAAACTAATTACGAACCAAGTATACTATGGGTTTAAGAAATTATATGAACTAAGACCAATTTTAGAAGATGCTGGGCTGTATCCATTAACAGATAGTCAAATCCAAATATCTGCACAATGAAGCCCATTTATACTTCCATACCAGTAGGATTATGTAAATATGCTTTACATAATCGTAAGACTAATCATTTAAAGCTTTATATATACCTTAAATATGTATCAAGCGGTCATGTAAAGTATAGTAACTACAATAATAAAGTCTGGGCAACAGATATTGGGAAATCAGAAAAATGGATTAGAAATGCCTTAAAATGGCTAATAACAAACAAATGGATAACAATTAACTCAAAAAGAAAGAGCTACAGAATTATAGGTTACAAACAGCTACAGGTAAGGTTAGGAATAAAATCACTTTCAGCAGCTATATATGAACCTGATGATTTTGATAAAATTAGAGATTTTTGTTGTGCAGTTGTTATTACTTATCAGATTAGAATAAAACAACTTATTAAAAAAAATAGACGGTCGGTATCAAATTTGGAAGATACCAGTATGAATCGTAATTTTTTTAATAAAGGGTTTTACGAAATGCCTTTAAGCTATTTAGCTAAATCATTAGGGGTAAGTAATACAACTGCCAACAACTATAAACAATGTGCTAAAGAATCAGGATATTTGACTGTCAAAGGTCAAAGACGAACGCTAGTCGATAGTAAAGGTAGGAGTTTAACGATAGAACACTTATCTTGTATCATGGCAACATATCCAGAAAAAGCAGGTCGATTAAGAATCTATAAAAATAGTATAAAAATTATAGAAGCAGATATTATTAAATCAGAAATTGTATTTAAACGTAAGCGCTACAAACACAGGGAAAAAAAGTAAAAGGTAGTTTTGGGGGTCTAAGGGGGAGAGTTAAAACTGCTCTATTCTTTGAATTCTCATTGAATTAATTAGAAAATGAGAGAAACTAGATAACATGATTTGATGATAGACGGTAAAAGCTAAAATATTGGAATCAGTATGAGAGTAGACAAAAACAAAAAGCTTCTGTTGTTTATTTAGAAAGAAAACATGAAATGTTTCAGCTACTTGTATATTAATCAGAATCTATTGGGTACATACAATAACTGAATGAATAAGTTAGAGAGGTTTAGAAAAACGGCAGAAACAATGTAATAAAGTCTATGTATTGAGGTTTAAAGCATGATATATAAAGAATTTTGGTTAAAAGCAGTCAGAAATCTGTATTCTTATTGGAAAGACTATAATGAAGTTCAGGAGTCGTAAAATATTTACAAATACAAAAAACTATTTAGTCTCTGAGTTTGATAAACATAAAGAAAATTATAGGAGCAGTAAGATGTTAGGAGTTAAGAAATGCCTAATGTACTATGAGGGATTTTGTGATTTAGACACTTACAACTTTCTAATAAATCTTGTTTGATAACAAAATTAAAACTATACAAATTAGACACTATAAAAAAGGGAATATAAATATTATAGACCGCACAAACCGTACACCTATAAAAAAGGAATATTAATTACACACTATAAAAAGGAAAAGGATAATGGTTTCAGCTCATAAATAAGAATCTCAAAATCCGACAAATCCAACACCTATAAAAAAAGGTTTGAAACTCAATCATTACAGTCCTGCTTTGAAAGTATCAAATTAATTAGCTTGACTATTAAATAAAATTATAAAATATACGAAAGTAACCTTATATCAATAGTCAAATTTTATGTAGATTTACAACATAAAACACATGGAATCAGCTATTTACACAATCGGTTACGGAAACCGAAGAATCGAAGATTTTATCAATTTACTTCACAAACACGAAATTGATTTACTTATTGATGTACGTTCTAGACCATTTTCTCGATTTAATCCAAATTTCAGAAAAAAGAGTTTAGAGTTACACCTAATCAACAATAACATCCGCTACTTATTTTTAGGACAAGAACTTGGAGGAAAGCCCACAGACCAATCTTGTTATTCAGAAAATGAAGTTGATTATCAAAAAATCAAATCTAAGCCATTTTTTAAATCTGGAATACAAGAAGTAACCAAACTTACCGAAAACGGATATACGGTTGCCCTAATGTGTGCAGAACAATCTCCAGTACACTGTCATAGGAAATTATTAGTCGGAGATTATTTAGAGAGTTTAGGGTATAGTATTATCCATATTGATAAATACGGTGCAATTTTAAACGAACTATTCTAATGGTTAAGTTTTACAAACCACCATTTAAAAAACGTAATTAATGGAAAAATATATAGCATATTATAGAGTTAGCACCCAAAAACAAGGAAATTCAAGATTAGGCTTGGATGGTCAAAAATCAGCAGTCTTAAATTACATTAGCAATGATGATGATTTACTTGCAAGTTATACCGATGTAGAAAGTGGTAAGAATAATAATAGACCAAACCTGTTACAAGCGATTGAAGACTGTAAAAATAACAATGCAACACTTCTTATAGCAAAATTGGATAGATTGAGTAGAAACGCTGCTTTTATCTTTACACTAAGAGATACACACGTAAAATTTAAGGCGGTTGATATGCCAGAAGCAAATTCTGTTACTATTGGAATTATGGCGGTTTTGGCACAAGATGAAAGAGAACGAATTTCACAAAGAACTAAAACAGCACTTGCAGAACTAAAAAAGAAAGGTGTAAAATTGGGTAATCCAAAAAATTTAACATCAGAAGCAAGGTTTAAAGGATTAGAAGAGAGAAAGAAGAATGCGATGCTAAATGAGAACAATCAGAAAGCTGGAGAGTTAATAATCGCTTTGCATCAAAACGGATTGACTTTCTATGCCATCACTAGGCGATTAAATAGATTGGGTTTCAAAACACGAAGAGATAAAGAGTTCCAACAAAACCAAGTACAAATACTATTTAATCGGTATTACAGAATAAATAATAATTTGTAATTTTGTTTCAAGCAAAAATAAATTTTGCATATAACCAAAATACAACTATAAGAATAGAATTAATTGAAAATATAGATTAGCGTTAGCTATTTAATCTTACTTAGGAAAACTGGTAATTTTTTAAAGATGTAAAGATAAATAGACAGCGCCTACGTTTTGGCGTGGGCTGTTTGTTTTATTTACATCGGGGATACCAGTACCTCCTAAGTGATAAGGCTACAGTTTCACGCTTTTTCATTTACACTAATAACTTTTTGGAACTGGAGGTAGTAAAACACTATAGAATGCTTCAATCATTAAAAAAGAAAAAGACACTAATAATAATTACAGCTTTAATTGTTTTAGCAATTATTGGAAGTCAAATAGAGAAAAAAGATAGTACTGAAAATCCAAAACAAGAATCGACTAAAAAGATAAAATCAAACCTTAACTATTATGCAGATTATATTGAGAAAACTAATACTGCAATTTCAAATTTTTCAGAAAGCAAGAAAAAAGGAAGACAAGAGATAGTAAATAAATTAGAAGCTACATTAACGTATGAAAATTTAGTTATAAACAAAATAATTTCTGTTGAATACTTACCTGTTTTGACAGCAATAAATGATGGTATTAGAGGAACATATATAAATAAAAAGAATGAACCTAAATTTGTAATTTCAAAATCATTAGTTAATGTTATTGAAACTTCAACTATGGGGAAAGATAAATTAGATTTCGTTTTAAACACAGTTGTTCTAAGCACTCCAAATCGTGGCGGTTTGCCTAAAGAATTGATAGATATATTTGATAGATATAAGCAAAAGTTTGAACTATATGGAAAAGAAAGTATAATGTATGATGCAACTTTAACATCTAAAACAGAGATCAAACATCCTTACAATATGAGTTCTATTTTTGCCTATATACAACCAACTAATCAAGCTTTTTTAAGCAATGTATATCAATCTAATACCGATGGTGTCAGTAAATGGTTTAAAGAAGACAAAACATATACCTATCCATACCTTGCAACACTAAATGGCTATATACAATATGTTGATGTAAATAATATTTTTAAGAAAAAAGCACAAACTGTTACCAGTAATGCAAGTTTCTGGAAAAACTATGATACAGAAGTAAAAGCGAGAATATTAAAAATGATAGGAAACAAAAATTGTTCTGCCTTGCAGAATGAGTTTAATATTGCAGAAAATAACTCTAAAAGTCAATTAAGAAGAACTGGAACAGGAAATGCAGAATTAATGAGTTTTATTGATGATAATATGAGAAGTATTGGTTGTTATAATAATTAAATTTCATTCTTTTATATAGCAAAATATTTTCAGCTATATTTCTTTTTCAAATGCAACATTTAAGTTACATTTACATTTCAAGTGATGTAGATGTAACTTTTTCGTTTTACAGGCTATATTGGTAAAGATATAGGAATACTTCTAAAGAATGCAAGAGAAAGAAGAAACCTTACACAAGAGCAATTAGCTAACAAAGTTGTTAAGAAAAGAAGCTATATATCTAGGATTAAATGTGAAAGTGGAAATATTATTAAAACCCATCCTTTTTTTGAAATAGTAGAAAAAGGTTTAGGTGGAAATATAAAAATTGAATTTAAATAGATTTGTTACCAAAAAGAAAAGCACCTACTAACTGGAACGTGTATTTTGGCAGGTTTATCTACACAAGTACCAGTAATGGTTGATATAGATAGTATTCCACAAGAAAACGAACCAGATAACAAAACAATCAAGCTACCAGATTTTTGGTATGATTGATAATATTAAGATGAAATCTTTGATAAGAAATTCATTAAATTAATAAATATGAAAAAGCAATTCATTAAGGATTTTTTAGATTACTATTTTCAAACTCGAAAATCTCGGTATTTTAAGAAAGATATATCTCAATATAAAGCATTGATAGATTGTGGTATTCTATCTGAAATTGAGGGTAATAAAGAAGTTTTAGAAATAGTTGGAGATGCTATTGAATTGCAAAAGGTTGTATTTGAAACAGCAATTAAAAAATTAAAAAAAGAATTGCCTAATGATATTTCGGAAGCATTCAAGTTTGTTGATGAGTTTGATGATGCTTTAAAGAAAGAATATAATTGCGAAAGAGTTATAAACTCTTTTAGTACCCTCATAAGAGGTTTACGTGGGTACATACTTTATATTCTACATAAACGAGGTGTAAATATAAAATCATTTTTGCTATCTATTAATGAAGAAAATAGGGGAAATCATTTATATTTTCTTGAAGTTAGTTTTTTTAATTTTTTATCCTTTTTCAATTATTCAGAAGAAGAAATCTTTGAAATACTTGTCGGACTATGGAGTAATGATACTAAAAGGCACGATGTAATTACGGGTTTACGTGAATTGCCAAGTAGAAATCTCAAAAAAAGTAAACTACTATTAAAATATGCTTATAAAAATGATAAGTCTCAACATTTTATTCCCGAATTGTTAATCGGACTCTATAATGCGGGAGAAACTTCATCAATAGAAAAAATAATTGAACTTAAAGATAAAAATATAATTGCTAGCTTAGGTGTTTTAGGAAGATTAAAGTATAAAAATGAGGAAGATATAGGAAAAGCATTTAATCAAATTGTAAATATAGAATTTGAAAATATAGAGATTGCAAACCAACAATCTTATCTTATTCGTAATATCATTGAAAATGAACATACAACAAGTAATATTCGTGAGAATGCTTTTAAACTTTATGTTCAGTTTTTACAAAATGGAGCAGATGAAGTCATAGAAAGAGTTCTTTTTGATATAAGACTCATTAATGGGAACGAAGCGAGAAAATACGAACTACTACATTTATACTTATCGAAGACGGGAAACTTTAATATAATGAAGGAGTTTTTTAATCGCATTAATGACCCAGCGTATATCTTCGATATAATGATGAGATTATTTAACATAACTCCTAATTATCGTTTTTCACTAAGTCTTTTTGAAAACGGTATTAGACACGTTTGGAATACTAATCAAGAAGAAACAGAGAAACATATTTTAAACCTTTTCAAGCAACACAACGCATTTGGAATACTTGGCGTAAAAGTAATTTTTAGTGCATATCTAGGAATATTTCAAGTAGATTTATTGAAACTGGATAAAGTAGAGTTTCAAATAAATGCAATTAACAGCATTTGCAAGCATCCTCACTCATTTGATAAACTATTACCATTAATTCTACCTTTAAGAAACTCAAAACTCAAAAAAGTTAGAGAACATTTGCAAAAACATTTAGCTCAAAAAGTCTTTAGTTCATATCAGAAGGCAATCTATAAGCAAATTGAAAGTAGTATTAGTAAAAACAAAAAAGATAAAGAGTTTATTAAGCCTATAAAAAAGGCATTAAAAGATTACAACAAATTAAAAGAGTTAAAAAACTCTATCAATGATTTGAATCCTTATGAGAATGAAAGAGATTTAATGGACCTGTATTATCGTTTGGAGCATGAGCAAAATGCTAAAGTAATGGATGAGGCAAAACACGGAAAAGGAACTTTTATGGAGATGGTGAAAACCTCAATAATAGTAAGAGGTAATTCGTTTAAGTTTAATGAAAAAGAGCCTACTCCTATGGCTAAATTTGAAAGCAGTATGCTTATAGACGGGAGTAGTTTTTTAAACCCTGATTTATACGAACACAACTTGAACATTTTAGAATGAATATAAAGCCCATTATCGTAAAATCTTATTTAGAGTCTTTAACAGAAGAAAAAGAACTTAATAGAATATTTCCAATGCTATTAACTTCTTTAGGGTTTGAAATTCTAACCAAACCAACAGAAAATAAGGGTCTGCCCGAATATGGGAAAGATGTTGTAGCTGTTGGGAAAGATGAGAACAGTATAAAAACACGATTCTATTTTGAGTTAAAAGGAGGGGAAGATAGAAATATTACACCAAGTATATTAACAAAAAAAGACGGTATTATGGAGTCCGTAAGAGAGGCAAAGTATGCAAACTTTGAAACGACTTATAAAGGATTTGACATATTGCCTCAAAAAGTTGTGCTTGTTCATAATGGAGAATTAAAGGGGAGTGCAAGGAAAACATACAAAGATTTTATTTCAAAAGAATTTCCTACTACTGGAGATATTGAATTTGACCGTTGGGACATAGAACGTCTTAGTTTAGAGTTTTCAAATCATTTATTTGGAGCTTATTTATTAACTGACGATAAGACTACCAAAACATTCAATAAAATTTTAATTAACTTAAATGCTTCTAATCACATTTCAAGTGATTTTATTCATTTGTTAGATGATTTATTTAATAAAAATGAATGGAATGGGTATAAAAATAAAATACAAAGAAAATGGAGTTTATTATTTGAAACTCTCAAGCTAATTTCTTTTGTAATCTATACAGAGGCTAAAGAGTATAATAATCTCGATATAGCAAAAAGACACTTAACTCATTTAGTAGTAAAATACTGGCATTGGATTTTAAAAAATAAGTTAGAAACTGACTCGAAGGTTATAAGATATTTTAATGAAGTTCTAAATTTTTACTTATCCGTATTAACCGAGTATTTTCAAAGAACTTTAACGATAGTAAGGATACAAGATGGTCTATCTTCTGAAAAATCTGGAAGGTATGAGCAAATAGGTTATACGAAACGAACTTTTGAATATTTAGAATACCTAACATTTCTTTTAAATATTGATGTATCAATACCCAAATCGGATAAAACTGAAATAAAGAAAATGCTATCTTCTGTTATCAACTCTAATAGTGTTTCACTACGTCCGTTGGTCGATATTAATTCTATTCCAATTATAGATATTTTAAACCTTTATTTACTTCTTGATGACAAGCAAAGTGCAATAAATTATTTGCAAGGCGTATTAAGTTATATTATAAATGGAAAAGAAAAGTATGATAGAATGCCTGATGCTAATAATAGTTATGAGAATGTTATTCGTTTCATAATTACAGGCGAAAAACCAATTTACTACTCTGACAGTACCAGTCCTTTATTAGCTGTTTTATTAGAATATATAGCAATTTTAGATTTAGAAGAAGATTATATTAGAATTAGAAAGTTTGTAATTGATAATAAAATAGACTTAGGTATTTTTACACCTCATCACGGAATAAACTCTACCTCAACACATTTAATCGAAAATAAGGAAGATGATCTAGAAGAACAGTTATTTTCTAATCCAAGATTAAATGATGGTTATCAAAGAGATATTAAACTATTTATGAATCTACACGAAGAGATGAATTTTGAGGAGTTCAAACTTGATTATCAAAAAAGAATAGACGAATTTCAATACGAATATAGGACAGATATAGCCGGGTACTCTTTTTTACGAAATCTTGCGCACATATATTTTCAAATACCCTATTTTCCTGACAAGTGGAGAAATATTAAGCTAAAAGAACCTGACAATGGCTAAGTTTGAAGAAGCATATTTTAAAATTGAGGATAAGAGTTTAAGTATAGAAAAATATTTAGACAAGATACATTATGGAAAGTTGTATTGTCCTGAATGCTTTACAGCTCCTTTGCATATTGTACGCAAGCAAGAAACAGCTCCTTATTATGCTTCAAACAGTAAACAAGAACATTTAGAGGATTGCCAGCACTATGAAGATTTTATTGCAAATAAAAGACTGAATAAATTTATTGACAGTAAGGAAGTAGAGGATAGAGAAAGACTGGATTTTTTAATTAAAAATAATTTACAAGGAGCAATTAATTTGCTAATTAAAAAAGAAATAATGCAAAAGGAAAGTCTAATCAAAAATGATAAAAATAGAGACTTAAAAACGGCTTTAATAACCCCATCAAGTAAATATAAAAGAGAAAGTATACCAAGAGTTAATATAAAAAGACTCTTTAGCAAGAAAGAAGAGTATTTGGACAATTATATTATCATTTGGGGAAGTGCAGATATTCAAAGTAAAATTGTTAATTCAAAATTTAAGAGTACAATGTTAATTTTCCGAGTTAAAGAAAAGTTTAGATTTTCTATAAAACTCACGGAAACTCAAATAAACTTCTACAAGGAGTTACCAAATAATCCTATGAATAAAGGCTTTGCAGTATTTGGACTATTGAGAGAGAATAACAACTTTCTTGAATTAAAATTATTGACAACAAAACATCTACAGTATTTATAACTCTGTGGTGTTTCAAAAATTATTAAAATAATTATGATTGATTATTCAAAATATTCAGATTTAGAAAGCTACTTGTTTAATGAGGTGGCAAGTAATTTTCAGAACAGAGGATATTTAACAACAGAAGAATTTTTCTGCATAATTATCTGGAAAGCAAATAGGGCAAAAAGTAAAATCGCAAGAAAGTTTAATGATTATAAGGACATAAACAAGGGTATTATAAATCTAACATCAACAATATACAATAAGGATTCTAACAAAGAAAAAATGAGAGTCCTAATTGAAAAAGGATACTATTTACCAATGGCATCTGCGATTCTTTCTGTTTTGTATCCTAATGATTTCTATATATATGATTTTAGAGTTTGTGATATTTTAAAAGAAGAATACAAAACAGACAAGTACCATAGAGTTAAAAATTGGATATTTGAAAGACTTTGGAATGGCTATGAAGAATATCTACAGAAAACATTAGATGTTTCAAGAAAAGATAATTATAGAAGTGCTGATAAGTATCTTTGGGGTAAATCTTTCTCCCAACAGTTAGAAAAGGATATTAAAAACAGGTTTGGTGAAAAAACGAATACAATTTAACTCATTATGAAAATTTATTTGCCAACAAAAATAACCTCCTCTATAGATGGATATGAACTCCTGTTGCGTTTTCAAAATGATTTATCTCAATTACAAAATACTACTATTGAGATAAGTTTTCTTAATATTCAGTGGTTTGAAGCAAATTTGGTAGCAGTATTAGGAGCAATCATTGAATATTTAGAGTCAAAGGGAAATACAATAAGAATAGTAGAATATGAAACATTTATTGAAAAAACAGATATACTTTTCAGAAATAAATTTTTTCCTCAACATAGAGTTTCTACTGATAGACCCCTCTTAGATAGCAGTACCCAAATTCCATATAAAAAGTTTAAAGATTATGAGGAGTCATTGTATAATGATTATATTCAAAATGAGTTATTAAATAATACCGATTTTCCTAGACATAGCACAAGATTAGGTCGTGAAATAAGACGTAGTATATTTGAGTTATTTGAAAATGCAAGGACTCATGGAAAATGTAATTATATACATACTTGCGGTCAGTTTTTTCCGACAAAGAAAAAATTAAATATTACGATTGTTGATACAGGGAAAACTATAGTCGGTAATGTGCAAGAATATTTAGGAAAAAATAAAAATTCTAGTGATTGTATTGATTGGGCAATGAAGATGAATAATACGACAAAGACTGGAGATATACCAGGCGGTTTAGGTCTTGGCTTGATTTTTGAATTTATTAATATTAATAAAGGAAAAATACAGGTCATTTCTTCAAATGGTTACTGGGAATTAACAAATGGTTCCGTATTTTACACAGATATAAATTTTAGTTTTTCAGGAACGATTGTTAACCTAGAATTCATACTTAAAGAGGGAGAAACATACAGGTTTCATGATGAGCCAATTGTTTTTTAGTATTTTTTTTTACATTTGCATCATATATTTTTGTAAATTACGCCTATGAATATCCTAATCAAAGATATAATCCATTCTAATTTTGCTGTCTCAACTGACGACGGGGATAAAATTAATAGGGTTTTAAATGATCGTTTTATTAAAAAAGAAAGCATCATTCTAAACTTTAAAGGCATTACTTTATTGACAACGTCATTTTTAAATGCTGCAATTGGAAAATTGTATAGTAATGAAAAGTATACAAGTGATTTTTTGAACACTCATATTACCATGATTAATGTTGAAAGTGAGGATAAACATTTATTCAGTATGGTAATAAAAAGAGCTAAGGAGTATTTTACCAATAAAGATGAATTTGAGAAAAACTCACAAGATTCTATTTATGGTAATAATTAATCCCAAAAACTTTAAAGTAAAACATTCAGACCTTTTTTTCTTTGATACTAATATTTGGATTCTAATTTTTGCACCTATAGCAAACTATCAGAAGAGGGATCAAAAAGCATATAGTGATTTGCTTAATCAATTAATTAGTAGAAATAGTATGATTTGCATAAATTCTATTGTGATTTCCGAATTTGCCAATGTTTTATTACGGATTGATTATAGAAACTGGGTTTCAGTCACTAAACCAGTCAGTTCCGACTATAAAAGGGATTTTGTGGGTTCTGAATCGTATAAATATTCTGTAGAGAGTGTAAAAATGCTTATTGAAAAAATTTTAAAAATCCCCATTATTGAAAAAGTATCAGATGGGTTTAATCATATTAGTATTGATGGGGTATATAAAAATTTTGGTGAAGCAGATTTTAATGATGCCTATATTGCTGAATCAGCGAGAATTAATAAATATATCATTGTAACGAATGATGCAGATTTCACAAAAATAGATGCAGATATAAGTATTGTTACGACAAGAATATAGTCCTTAATTACTATGACTTGTTATCCCATTTAATTTTTAAAAAGAGACCTCTCAGATTTTGACAAAAATAACATTCACAAGAAAAGAATTATACAATTTAGTTTGGTCAAAACCAATGATAAAAATTGCTAATGAGTACTCTATATCGGACAATGGCCTTCGGAAAATTTGTAGAAGGATGAAAATTCCGTTACCACAACAAGGGCATTGGCAAAAAGTGGAATATGGAAAAAAGGCAAACAAAATCATACTTCCTAAAAAATATGATGGGGATAAATCAATAACCTTAATAGAAAGAGTGGGAGAATACAATACGAATAAACAATCTCAATTTTCTATCTTAAAAAGTGAAGTAGAGGCTTTAAATACATATTCTTTAGTTGTTCCTGATAAACTATCAAAACCCGATAAACTAATAATTACTGCTCGTAAAAGTTTGCTAGTAAATAAGCCATCAATGCAACACAACCAAGAGGGATTGGTTAATACAAATAGAAACGAAATAAATATTGTTGTATCTCCAGGTAGTATTAGGAGATCTTTGCGATTTATGGATACTTTGATTAAACTATTAAAAAAAAGAGGACATAAAGTTGTAATTGGAAGTGATGGTGTAACATATGCAGTTATTAGGAATGAGGAGATTCAAATTCAATTAAAGGAGAAATTAAAGCGAGTGATAATTGACAATGGAAGCTGGAAACGTCAAGAGTTACATCCAACTGGAAAGTTAGCATTTAGATATGGGTGGTTCAATAAAAGAGAGGTAGTAGATGGGAAAAGTTTATTTTTAGAAGAAAGATTATCGTTCATTCTAGCAAAACTTGAATTGAAAGCTAAGAAAGAAAAAGAGCTAAGGTTAGAAAGAGAGGCATATCATAATAAAGTTGAAGAGGAAAACAAAAGGAAAATATTTATTCAAAAACAAAAGAATGATGAGTTAGAAAAATTTAAAAATCTTTTTGCTTCAGCTAAATTACTACATGAAGCTAATACGATAAGGGAGTACGCTAATACTGTAAGAGTAAAAGCATTAAAAAACAACAATCTATCTAAGGAAGTAAAAAAATGGCTTGAATGGGTTGAAAAGAAAGCAGATTGGTATGACCCTTTAATTGACTTTGATGATGACCTGCTTAAAGAGGTTGATAAAGAGACTTTAAAATTCAACAAGAGTTATCAGGGTTGGTGAAATATTAAGAAATCAAATTCTTAATTTTATATTTATTTGTTACATTGATGTAATATTTATATATTTGCACAAAATAAATAGATATGAACATTGATAAACTTACCTCAAAAGAATTTAAAGAAAAACTAGATAAACAAATAATTGATGAAAAATTATCTGAAATACCTGTTGGTTTAATTCATCTACTAAATAATAGTGTAATCAATTATTGTTTAAATCAAAAAGTTGGAGCAAAAAAAAGACCTACAGCTCGTGTATTAAATAATTGGATAAAAGAATTAGGTATTGTAAAAGTTGATGCCAATGATAAGGGTAAGATTAAACGATTTGATATTTTAGAGAGTATTTGGATAAATATTCTTGTAGAGCTTAGAGATTTTGGAATGTCTATTGATAGTATTAAGAGAACTAGAAAAATACTATTTGATTATAAGGTTAGAAATTTCACAGTATTCAAATATCACGTAATAAATAGTATTATTAATGAATCACAAACACTTGTTATTTTTAAGGATGGTGGAGCTAGGATACTATCAACGGAAAATTATATCTACTTATTAAATAAAGGAGTTTTTTTAGCTCATTTAAGCTTTAAATTAGTTGACTTCATTAAACCCGAATACCCCAACCATTCTTTTTTTGAAAAATTCAATATAACAAGTTCCTTTGAAGATATTCAGAAAATGAAATTGCTTTTCTTTTTAAGAACAGGAAAATATCAATACATCAAAATTAAATTGTCAGAGCAGGATATTAGATATATAGAAAACTCTAAGATGTTTTTGAATAATGTTGATGCTATAAATGCTGTTTCTGAGTGGAATTTTGTTGAGATTTTAATTTCTATTGATGATGACACGCAGACAATAATAACTCCTAAAATATAAGTTATGTTGTCTTTAGAGAAATGTAAGAAAATTCTAGTAGATAATACTGAGAAATACACAGATGAAGAAATAAAAATGATTAGAGAACATTTATATAAAATTGCTGAAATTTCGTATCAAAAAAATAAGAACGAAAAATATGTCTACAACAAAAAATAAAACGGCTATTGGTTATCTACGAGTAAGTTCTGTAGGACAAGCCAATGGCACATCTTTAGATTCTCAAAAAGAAAGTATTGAGAATTTATGTATGGCAAAAGGCATCTTACTATTAAGATTTTATATAGATAAATTTTCTGGCAAAAATTTTAATCGTCCAGAGTTTAAAAAAGCATATCAATTCTTAGAAGATAATAGAGGAGATATAGATATGTTTTTAACAAAAAGAATTGACAGATTTACACGTGATACTCAAACTGGATTAGAGGCAATTTCAAAAATAAACAAATTAGGAGTTGAAGTCAATTATGTTGATGATTGGATTGAGGATACTAAATCTCCACAGGCAGGAATGATTACTACTATCAAAATGGCTGTTTCAGAATATGAACGAAAAGTCATAAGTGAACGTTGCAGATTAGGAGAAAAAAAAGCTTTACGTAATGGAAGATATATTTTCTCACCACCTATTGGTTATGAAAGAACTGTATTAGATAATGGTAAAAAAGGGATGAAACCGAGTGAATATTATTCTTTAGTTAAAGAGCTATTTGAAGATTACTCTAAAGGTATTTATTCACAGTTAGAGCTCGTTAATAAATACAAACAAAAAGGGCTCAAAATTTCTAAATCGTCTATTAGTTTGCTTTTAGATAACGTATTGTATGCAGGGCTTGTAGATTTAAATAAGTACAAAATACACCCATATAAAAAAGTAAAAGGGTTACATAAAGCAATTATTTCCGAAGAGTTGTTTTACAAAGTTCAGAGTATTAAAGACGGAAAAAATAGAATGATAAAAAAAATTCGTCCTAAAAACTCTAAATTTCCCTTAAGTGCACTTATGACGTGTGCTAATTGTGGAAGTCCAATGTATGGCAGCACAAGTAATAACGGAAAAAGTAAAAAAATAACTCGAGAGTATTCTTTCTACAGATGTAAAAATAATTGTAAAGGTCAAAGTTATAAGCCTATCATTGTACATAAAGAATTATTAAACATTTTGTCAAAAGTTACACCATCTCCAAATATAGTCAGATTGTATAAGACTATTTTAATTGAAGGCTATGAGGATAGTAAATCTAAAAATATTCAGGTAGTCAAAAAAATCAATAGGAATATTAGAGATAAAGAGCAAATGCAACTTAAACTCACAGAAAAATATGCAGTTGGAAAAATACAAGAAGATATATACAAAAAAACTATTCAGAATATTAACATTGTATTAAACGAATTACAAGTTGAAAAATCTAAATATGGAGATAGTAAAAAGGGGTTAGATAAATATTTAATGTTTGGGATGAGTTTATTAATGAATCTGGATACAACCTATGATAAAGCCCCAATAGATGTTAAAATACAATTATTGGGTTCGTACTTTACTGGAAACTTAATATTTGAAAACAAAAATTTCCGAACCCTACCATTTAATCCAATAATTGAGCTTATGAGTAGATATAATAAGGATTTCGATAGTTTGCAAAAGAAAACAGGAGAATATTTTTCAATCAACTCCTGTTCTGTACTCGAGGCGGGACTTGAACCCGCACGGACATAACTGTCCATTGGATTTTAAGTCCAACGTGTCTACCAATTCCACCACTCGAGCATTTGGACTGAGCGAAAGACGGGATTCGGACCCGCGACCCTCACCTTGGCAAGGTGATGCTCTACCACTGAGCTACTTTCGCCTACTTTCCGAACTGAATCGGACGGCAAATTTAATACATTTTAGATAACTGCAAAGTTATTTTTAATAAAACTTAACTTCTCTATACTTTTATGTCTAAAACAAGAAGCTAGAGTGTAACAAAGCTTGATTTTATACGTCTTATTGCCGTATTTA
>Ga0209633_10001661_pt1 | contig 22485 bp, 20 predicted proteins | sample Cruoilmetagenom1_FD_187290 | JGI IMG/M metagenome (GOLD analysis project Ga0209633, IMG submission 187290) | Oil polluted marine microbial communities from Coal Oil Point, Santa Barbara, California, USA - Sample 1 (SPAdes) (version 2) | ecosystem: Environmental > Aquatic > Marine > Oil seeps ... | reverse complement strand
CTTTGACGATACGCTCGCGCGGCTTGCGCAGCGCGAGCAACAGCCCCGCGCTCCCAAGAAGCGTCGCCGCGGCGATATAGACATAGATCATGATCGGCAGCGTTCCGCCCGGTACGCTTGAGGTACAGATGCCGGTGGCCGGCGTGAACGCGATCGTCCGCGCCCTCAGGTTTTCGATCAACACCGACACGTGCGAGCCATTGAAGATCCCGTGCGCCGTTCGGCCAACGGCGATGTTCTTGCCCGTTCGCTTGTCTTTAACGACCTCCAAGATCGTCCGCTTGCCGTAGGTGTGGACGCCGATCACCTGATGACAGGAATTAAAGAGCGGCCCGCCGGAGTTGCCGGCATTGACTTCCGCACTGTGCTGGATCATTCGCCGGAAGGTTTTTTTGTCGCTCTTGTGTCCGCCGACGAAAATCTTGCCGACCACGCCCGAGGTCACGGTGGCCACAAGCGAAGGGCGCCCTTCGGCGCGGCGCACCATGCTGTCGCCGGGTCCGGGAAAGCCGACCGCCCAGACGGCGCTGCCGCGCTTGGGCTCCTGGATCGCCAACGGCACGGCAAGACGTTGCAGCGAATTGACTTTTATCACCGCCAGATCGACGTCGGCGCTGCTCCATATCACCTCGGCGGTCAGAACCTTTTCCCAGCCGCCGTCTGGCACCTCGATCTTCTCGGCGCCGGTTACGACATGGTGGTTGGTTGCCACGTAGCCCTGGTCGTTGATCACGAAGCCCGAGCCCGACCACCGCTTGGTGCGGCCGTCGATGGTCCGTTGAACGAAAATCCGGACTACGCTGCTTTTTACCTTGTCGATGTCAAACTCGGCGCGGGCACGACCCGCAGCCAAGGTCACGGCGAACCCCAATGCCAAAACGCCCAACAAAGCCCGCCTGGCTATTGCCCGTGACCAACCCGGCCGGTTCAAGATCCGCCCCAGGCACGCTGCCTTGATAATTCTGAAAGCCGGCATGCGCCACCCGGTCACGTAGATCGACCAACGTCGACGCGACGCACCGTTGTCACTGGCGCAATACTTTGAGGTCCACGCCGCCAATCGAGACCTCGCTACCGTCCTTGATCGGCGCCGGCTCGGCGAACGCCGTGAGAGATTGGCCGTCGACTTTGGTCCCATGCGAGGAGTTGAGATCGACGATCCCGATGCCCTTGCCGGTCGGCACAATCCTCGCATGACGCCTCGATACGCTTCGGTCGCTGAGGACGTGGTGCACCAATGAAGCCTTGCGCCCGATCACACGACCTTTTGGAGAGCGCTGCAGTTCGCTGTCGGTCACGACAAGCCGCACCGCGTGACCTGATCGATCCAGGCCGGATAACAACCATCCCGCCCCGCTCGCGACCCGAGCGCCCCCACCTGCTGCCATAGTCGCACCGCCGTCGGTGCCGGCCGCAACCCGCCCGGCTACCGGCGCCGCTCGCGCGGCCTGACTTCCGCCGCCATCGCCGCCCTTCCGCCGCAACATCTGGCTGTAGGTCTCCACGACCTTTACGATACGTTCGCGCGGCTTGCGCAAGGCCAGTGCGATCCCTGCCGTGCCGACCAGAAACGCCGCAGCGATATAAATGTACATATCGACCGGCGTCCCGCCCTGGACGATCTGCTTGATGACCGTGCCTCCGCCCTTGAGGATTTTGCATGCCTCGAGCGCCGGCGTGTAGCTGATGTTGCGCGCCTTCAGGTTCCTGATCAGCACCGATACATGCGAGCCAATGAAAATGCCGGCCGGCACCGATCCGACAGCAATCGGTTTGCCGGTCTTCGGGTGGCGCAGGATTTTGAGCAGCGCGGTCTTGCCGTAGGTATTTATGGCAACGACCTGGTTGCAATTGTTTATCAGCGGGCCGCCGGAATTTCCTGGATTGATCTGCGCGTTGTGCTGGATCAGCCGGCGCATCGTCTCCCGGTTGCGGACATTGTGGCCGCCAACAAACACCTTACCGACCACTCCGGATGTGACAGTCGTATCGAGCGACGGCCGCGTTCCCATCTCGTCGCCGCGGCCCGGGAACCCGACCGCGTAGACCGGGTGGCCTTTGACCGGTTCCGGTACTGCCAGCGGCACTGCCGGTCGGTTCAGGCCTTGGACCCGAATCACCGCAAGGTCGACGTTTTTGTCGGCCCAAACCACTGTGCCTTTGAGCTTTTTCTCGTAGCTTCCGTCGGGCACGATGATCTCGACATTATTGTCGATCACATGATTGTTCGTTGCGACATAGCCTTGTCGGTTGAGCACAAATCCCGTGCCGGAGGCCCAGCCGACCTTGCCGTTTTTGCGAACCTTGGAAAAGATTCTCACGATCGACTTGTCGACTAGCGTCGAATCAAACTGGGCGACAGCCGGGACCGACCAGCCGGCAGCAAGGACGCCGGCGATCACGAGAAAAATGATGCGTCGCACGAACCTCTCCATGGCAATATGGGACCTCGGACGAAATCTTGCCCGGCGCTTCTTGGTGATAAGTATTGCACAACTTGGTTGGCGACACACACGATCTGGCCGGGGTCGACTATGCGGACAACAGCAAGTTCCGTTGTATCACGTCCAACTGAAAGTCAGCTTAACGTCGCCAAATTCGATCTTTGTGCCGGTATGCAGCGCTATGGGATCCTTGTAGGGAGCCAATAGCTGGCCGTCGATCGCCGTGCCGTTCGACGAATTTAGATCAACAATGCCCACGCCGCCTTGGAGTTCGACCACCCGTGCATGGCGACGCGAGACGGTCGTGTCCTCCAGCACCAGGTCAGAGAGCGATTCCTGCCGTCCGATAACCAGCCCACGCGTGGTCCGCGCCAGAGCTTCTTTGGCCACGGTCAACCGCACCGCCTTGCCGTCACTGTCGAAGCCGGAAAGCGCCCAGCCGTTGCTCGACGCCAAGCCGCCGCCAGGCTTGGGCGGCACAGAGCCCACCGCCTGGACTGCCGGCATGGGATGCTGCCCCGGAACCGTGCCGACGGCGGCCATGGGGGCCGTTGCCATCGGCCGACCCGCAGCCGCCCCGACTTCGCCCTTGCGCCGCAGCATCTGGCTGTAAGTCTCGACAACTTGCACGACCCGCTCGCGGGGACGCCGCAGCACGATCAGCACCGACGCCATCGCGGCCAAAAGCACCGCCAAGGCTATCGAAAGGACAATCGTCATCGTTGAGCCAGAACCGGCCGGAGCACATAACGTCGTCGTCGATTTGAACGGTATGCTGCGGGCCTTGAGGGCAACGATTAGCGAACTCACATGGGGCGAGTAGTAGACCCCGGACACCGCGGCGCCGCGCGCAACCACCCGGCCGCCCTCGCGTCGAACGATAAATTTGGACGTGGCAACGAAGGTGTTCACGCCGATCACCTGGTTGCAGTCATTGAAAAGCGGTCCGCCGGAATTGCCGGGGCTTACGCCCGCCTCGTGCTGGATGATCGGCCGGTCCGTTTGATTGCGCCCTCCCCGCCCAATAAATACTTTGCCGACAATACCGGACGTCAATGTTGTGCTAAGCGCTCCGCCAGGGGACGCGTCGGCTGCGCCGGGGAAACCCACCGCATAGACCTTGTCGCCCTTTTTCGGCGACTTGGTGTGCTGCAGCGCCGAGATTGACACCGGCGGACGCTTCAAGCCGTCGACCCGGATAATCGCCAGATCGAGTTCCGCGGATTCCCAGATCACGGTTACGCGGCGCAATTTGTCCTTTGACCACCCGCCATCTGGCACAAACAGCCCAACATGCTGGGCCCCGCCCGACAACTGCGGCGGGCGCAATACATGCTGATTGGTGATCGCATACCCCTGGTCATTTATGACGAAACCGGAGCCGTGTGGGCCGAAACTATCGCTGTTGCCGCGTTTGAGGATGTGTTGGATGCGAATGACGCTGGGATCGACTTTTGCAATCTCAAATTCCGCGCGAGCCGGAAACGCACCGAGCGCGGCCGGCATGAGCAGGACCAACAGTCGGACCAATGCGAGAGACCTGATCATCCCGTGGTTCGCGTCCTCGGACGTTCGAAAATGCATGCCTCCAGACGCGGCCACCGCCACGCCGGCGTGGGCATCGCGGCGCGGAGCATCAGCTGCGTGACAGCGTCACCTTAACGTCGCCGAATTCAACAACGGCACTGTCAGACAACTTAACCGTTTTGCCTTCGCCTACCTGTTGGCCGTCGACCCGCGTCCCGTTGGCAGAGCCAAGATCCTCGACCGACAGGGTCCCTCCGGAGAGTTTGAGACGCGCATGGCTGCGCGAAACGCTGGCATCGGAAAGCACTAAATCGGAACTCGATTGCTGGCGGCCAACCACAAGGCCTTGCGGCGCGTTCGCGAACTGCGCCTCGGTGAGGCTCAAACGAACCGCCTTTCCCGCGCCATCGGATCCGGACATCGTCCACCGCGGGCTGGCGGCCCCGCCCGCAGTTGCCGCCGAATCGGACACTGCGCGCTTGGGCGAGCCCCCCGGACGCGATGCAACACCGTCGTCGGTCGTGGCATGTCCTTTGCGCCGCAGCATTTGGCTATAGGTCTCTACCACTTTGACTACCCGTTCGCGCGGCTTGCGCAGCGCCAGCAAAAGTGACGAGGCGGCCAGCAGAACCGCGAGACCGATATAAACGAAGATCATCGGGTCCTGCCCGGGCGCCGCGATCTTGCAGATCGAGGAGCTGCTATTGAAGCTGATCCCCTTTTCCTTCAGGATTTTTATGACCGACGTCACATGCGGCGAATAATAGACGCCCGCCACAGCGGCGCCGCGGGCTACAATCTTGCCGCCTTCGCGGCTGACGATAAAACGCGATGTCGCAACGAAAGTATTCACGCCAACAACTTCGTTGCAGTTGTTGAACAGCGGCCCGCCGGAATTTCCCGGGCTTATACCAGCGTCGTGCTGGATAACCGGTCGGTCGGCTTGCTCACGCCCACCGCGGCCCATGAACATCTTTCCAACAATCCCGCTGGTGAGGGTCGACCGGATGGCGCTTTCCGTACCTGCATCTGCGGCCCCCGGGTAACCGACCGCAAACACTTTGTCGCCGACTTGTGGCGCCTCTCCGTGCGCAGTGGCCGAGAGCGTAGCGGCAGGCCGGTTCAGCCCCTTCACCTTGATGATGGCAAGATCGAGCTTCGGATAAGTCGCCACGACCTGGACCGGCAATAGTCGCTTGAAGCTACCATCGGGGATCCGAAACTGCAGGTTGACACCCGGCGGTAGTTTGGACCGATCGGGGGATACGACGTGGTTGTTGGTTACGACATAGCCGTCGCTGCTCACGACAAATCCCGTGCCATGCCCGCCCGGACGCATCTTGCCGTCCTTGACGAGAACCATCTGGACGCGCACGACCGAACGGTCGACTTTCTTAATGTCGAATTGCGCCCACGCATTGCCGTGCAGGACCGTCAGCGCAGCCACGCTAATGAGCGCCATGAACAGTCGCATTCCGGCCTCCTTGCCAATGCATTTGGCCCATGGTCGGCCAGTTGCCAAATTGGATAGCAGAATAACCCGCCGGGTCAACGCGCGCGATGAAGCTGGGGTTGGCGTCTACAATGGATTGATCCGGGTAAGTATCACTCTTGCCCCTGGTTTACGGCGATCCGGTGCTAGGACGAGAACAGGCCAAATAGTCCGCCGCCGCGGCGTTTTCGCCTCCCCGCATCATCAGCGCGCGCCATCGCAATCGTGACATTGTCGCCGTCAGCGCCGCCGCGCTCCGCCGCCCGCTTCGCCAAAGTCTTCGCTTCGACGCTGAGCGCCCCCGCCTCCAGGGCTTTGATCATTTCTTCAGGCGTGATTTGCTCCCACAACCCGTCGCTGCACAAAACAAAGCCGTCGCCAACCACGATTTCGGCGCCGTCCAGATCGGGCTCGGGCGGGGTGTCGCCGCCCAGGCTCTGGGTCAGTCGGTTCTGGTCCGGATGCGTCCCCATTTCATCCTCGGCTACCTTGCCCATATCGACCAGCATTTGGACTACCGAGTGGTCCAGCGATCGTCCGACCAACTCCGATCCGCGAAAGCGGTAAAGCCTGCTATCACCGACATGGGCCCAATTGGCGTGGTGATCCGTAATGTGGAGCAATACTGCGGTGCTGCGCGGCGACAGCCCTTTTTCTTCACCCTCATCGTTGATCCGGTTATGCGCCTTCTGGATCAAATCGCGGAGCAGCGTCTCCGGCGCCCGAGGCTCAAGAATGTGTTTTCGCCAGATCGCCCGCGCGGTTTCAACCACCGCCTCGGCGGCCAGCGCGCCCCCGGAATGCCCCCCCATGCCGTCGGCCAGCACGAGCAGGCGTTCAGAGCCGTCGCGCGCCTCAAAGAGCTCGACCCGGTCCTGTTGTTCCTTGCGGCCGCCCATTGCGCCCGCTTTTGCCGCCTGCCAGATCATTGTGGCACAGTCTCCAGCCGCCTTGCGGCCGCATCCGCCGCCCAATCAATGACAGGATGGGTGCTCAAAAGACACAATTCAACGCCTCCAATCGATCGGCGGCCGCAATCGTCAGAACGAATAAGATTACCGCGCGCCACTGCCGTGCACACGACTATCGCTGCGCGTGCTATAACCCGCGCCGATCGATCTGATCCTCGGCAACTTGGACAAAAGAATTGGCGGCGAAACACACGATCCTCGTTCTGAACGGCCCTAACCTCAATCTTCTGGGCACCAGGGAGCCGGACATTTATGGGACCGAGACGCTCGAAGACATCGAGCGACGGAGCCGCGCACGTGCCGACCAATTGGGCCTTGATATCGCATTTCGGCAATCGAATACCGAAGGCGAGTTGGTCAACTGGATTCAGAGCGCCCGCCGGGACACGGCCGGCATCATCATCAATGCCGGCGCCCTGACCCATACCTCGGTGGCAATTCTCGATGCCCTTCAGGCGAGCGAGCTGCCGGTGGTGGAAGTCCACCTCTCGAATATTTTCCGCCGCGAAGCCTTCCGGCACCATTCCTATGTCAGCCAGGCCGCATCAGGACTGGTTTGCGGTTTTGGCGGGCTGGGATACAGTCTCGCGCTGGAGGCGATCGCGCACTTGATCGCGGACGACCAGGGCGGACGATAATGCCAAAGGCGAACATCAACGCGGACGTGGTGCGCAACCTCGCCGCCCTGCTAGACGAGACGGGGCTTACCGAAATCGAATATGAGAGCGGGACCCTGCGCGTCAGAGTGAGCCGCCAGGGCGGTGTCACGATGGCGGCGGCACCTGCCGGGGCACCGATGACATCTGCCCAGCAGACGCCTGCTCGCGACGAAGGCCCGTCCCCCTCGCCGTCGAGTGATGCCCCGCCGGCAGGTGCGGTCACATCGCCGATGGTCGGCACCGTATACACCGCTCCCGAACCCGGCACCGGCGATTTTGTCAAGATTGGCGACACGGTTTCCGAAGGCCAAACCCTGCTGCTTATCGAAGCAATGAAGACCTTCAATGAGATCCGCTCGCCGCGCGCCGGAACGGTCACCAACATTCTCATTACCAATGAGCAACCGGTGGAGTTCGGCGACGTTCTTCTGGTCGTCGAATAGCCGCCGCTCGGGAATCGCCAGCCCCCATGTTCGAAAAGATCCTGATTGCAAACCGGGGTGAGGTTGCGCTCAGAATCCACCGCGCCTGCCGTGAGATGGGCATCCACACCGTGGCAGTCCATTCCACCGCAGATGCCGAAGCCATGCACGTACGCCTCGCTGATGAGAGCGTTTGTATCGGCCCGCCCGCGGCCCGCGACAGCTACCTCAATATTCCGGCGATCGTCTCCGCGGCGATGATTACGGGAGCCGATGCAATCCACCCCGGTTACGGCTTCCTGTCCGAAAACCAAAACTTCGCTTCGATCGTTGAAGAGCACGGGATCACCTTTATCGGCCCAAGCGCGGACCATATCCGTGTCATGGGCGACAAGGTCGCCGCCAAAGCCGAGATGACCCGGCTGGGCGTCCCGGTGGTTCCCGGGTCGGACGGCCCCGTTGCCTCAATCGCCGAGGCACGGACGATCGGCGCCGGGGTCGGTTATCCCTTGCTGATCAAGGCCGCCGCCGGCGGCGGCGGTAAGGGTATGAAGATCGCACGAGACGAAAGCGAGTTGGAGGATGCCTTCACCTTCGCACGCACCGAGGCTAAGGCGGCTTTCGGCAACGACGAAGTCTATCTCGAGAAGTTTCTAGACCGGCCTCGCCATATCGAAGTCCAGGTCCTGGGTGACGGCAGGGGTGCCGCGGTCCATCTGGGCGAGCGCGACTGCTCGATCCAGCGCTCGCACCAAAAATTGCTTGAGGAGGCACCGTCACCCGCGCTCAACGAACAAACCCGTCAGGCAATTGGCAAAGTCGCCAGTGATGCAACGGCGAACCTGAAGTATCAGAGCGCCGGCACGATGGAGTTTCTGTACGAGGACGGCGCTTTCTACTTCATCGAAATGAATACACGGCTTCAGGTCGAGCATCCCGTTACTGAAATGATTAGCGGCATCGATCTGGTGCGCGAACAGATCCGCATCGCCGACGGCGCCGCGCTCGGGATGAAACAATCGGATGTGAAGCTCGAAGGACACGCCATCGAATGCCGCATCAACGCCGAAGACCCCAGCACATTTCGGCCGTCGCCGGGACGTGTAACTGAGTACCACCCGCCCGGTGGGCTTGGCGTGCGTGTCGATTCGGGGCTTTATTCCGGCTACGTCGTGCCACCCAACTATGACAGCTTGGTCGCCAAGCTGATCGTGCACGCCACCAACCGAAACGAGTGCCTCATGCGCTTACGCCGCGCGCTCGAAGAATTTGTCATTGGCGGCATCGACACGACGATATCGCTGCACGGACAAATTATCAGCGATCCGGGCTTCATCAATGGCGATTACGATATAAAGTGGTTGGAAAGCTTCGTCGGTATCGACCACTGATGCGGCTAGCCGGCCTGACCGCACGATGAGATCGCGAAAGCTGTGCTGCGGCTGAACCCTGAACTTCTGTTGCGCGCTTATGCGGCGGGCATCTTTCCAATGGCTCAAAGCCGCGACGATCCAGAACTTTACTGGATCGACCCCGAATGGCGCGGCGTCATTCCGCTCGATGCGTTTCATGTCCCACGACGTCTTAGGCGCTCCGTTCGTCGCGGCCATTTCGAGACGACCGCCGACACGGCGTTCGGCGAAGTTGTCGAAGCCTGCGCTGAATTCACGCGCGGCCGGCCCGATTCATGGATCAATGACGAGATCGCGGCCGCCTATGCCGAACTGGCGCGTCTTGGCCACGCGCATTCCGTGGAGTGTTGGCTGAACGGAAAGCTCGTGGGCGGGCTCTACGGCGTATCGCTTGGCGGCGCCTTCTTCGGCGAAAGCATGTTCAGCCGCGAGAGGGACGCAAGCAAGGTCGCGCTTGTCCACCTAGTCGCCCGCCTCCGCCGCGGTGGCTACGCCTTGCTCGACACCCAGTTCATTACCAAACATCTCGAACAATTTGGCGCGATCGAGATCCCGCGTGACGACTACCGGCAATTGCTCGCAGCCGCACTCGAAGTCGAAGGTCAATTCGGTGTGCCGGTCAGCCAGGACGATTTGGACCATGTCATGGAGACGCGCGCGGGCGATGAGTGACACCTGGTGTCCGGCCCGCGGAAGTTCGTCACATTGAAGCGGCCAGCTTCGGAACCGTCACACTAGCGCTTCTTCAAAGCTTTCTTGGTGCCCTTGAGCGCGGCCGCCTTGCCGGTCGTGCAATCGACGACCCAAACGTCGTAGACCGGATGATCCATCGCCGAGAGGGCTGGGCTGGAGGCGAACATCCAGCCGCCGAAGACCCTTCTGCGCTCACCTTTCTTGGTCTCGAATATCTCAAGAAACGCCGCCCTTTCCGGCGGCTCCTCGGGCGGGCGTTTGCGGCAGCTTTTCACATGGATTTCGAGTTCGCCGTAGCGTACCGCCTTGCCGACCGGCGCCTCGATCTTCGAGATCCGCGCGGTCACCTTGTCCATCGCCTGAAGCACAGCCGCGCTTCCGGTCAGGTTCTCGCCCGCCGCGGGCCCGGCGATCAGCGCTCCGGCAAGCGAAGACAGCGCGACAGCGGGAAGCAAGCGGGCGGTGCGCACTCTGGGTTGCCTTACTTCTTGTATGGATTGACGAGGGACTTCGCCAATTGATCGATCACGCCGCGAAACTGGGCCTCGTCGCAGCCCATGAGCACGGCGTCCTCCAAAGCTTCCTGGCACATCTCTTTGATTTCACTGAGATTCTCATTCAGCATCTTGATCTTCTCCATGCAGGAAACCGGCTCGCCCTTGGGGTCGCACCAAACCGGCGGCTTGAACTCTTTTGTTTTAACCTGTGCCATCCTGGGGACCGTTCGATTGCGGCGGCCACGCCTGCGGCGCGAATGAATATCTGAGCCGTCACTTATGGGCGGAATGTGACCTTAGCAAGGCCCCCAAGAGCGGCAAAGCACCGGCTGGAAGCTGGGCCTAGGACGCTCGCAGCCGGGCCTCGAAGCGCAAACGGACATAGTCGACCGTCCATTTTCCGGCATCGTCACAGAGCGTGGGTCTCAAGTTGGCGGCAATCGCGGCCTTTGTTGGGTCCCGTTCAGCCTCCGGCAACGCCTTCAGGAACGACTCACCGAACGTGTCGAGCCAATCTTCCAACGGGCCTGGGATCGGTGTCGGCCGGCTGAACCGCTCGATTGCCCGCACCTCAAATCCGCCCGCTTTCAGCAACCCGCCGTATTCCGCTTCGTCGGGAAAGAACCACGGATCAAGCCGATCGGGGTCCATACCTCGGCCTGTCAGCGCCTCGTGCAGCGCCCCACGGACCGAGGCGACATTTCCAGCCCCGCCCATCTCACCCACGAAGCGCCCCCCCGACTTGAGAGCCCGGCGGACACCCGCTATCACCGCGGGCGCATCCTTGATCCAATGAAGCGCCGCGTTGGTGAATACAGCGTCAAATTCCGCTTCGAATGTCAGAGCGTCACCACTCATCACCCGCGCATCAATTCCAAGCGCACGTGCGGCGGCAATTTGCTCGGCGCTGGCATCAGCGCCGACCACGGCGGCGCCGGCGCGCGCAATCTCCACGGTAAGCGCGCCGTCGCCGCATCCAAGATCGAGGATCCTCTCGCCGGGCTGCGGATCCAGTCGCTCAAGGACCGATGCGCCGTACTCGGCGACGAAGCGTGCCGTCCGCGCGTAGCGCTCGGGATCCCAGCTTTGGCTTGTCTCCGACATCTGTGTCCGCTTACCGCTTGGGAGATTTGTCTTCTTCCGTGAGCAGGAAGATCATCCGGCCAAGTACCTGCTCGAGCACTAAAGCGTCCTTCGTCTTCTTCACCTCGCCACCGGCCGCTATTATCGACTTGTCGGTTCCCGGCTCCAGCTTGATGTACTTGCCACCAAGCAAACTGTCGCCGGTGACCGACGCAATTGAGTCGGTTGGCAATTTGACCTCCCGCTTGAGCGTCAGGGTGACGACGGCCTGAAAGTTCTCCGTGTCCAGCGCTTGTCCCGTCACACTGCCAACCTTGACCCCTCCGATGCGGACATCGCCGCCTTCCTGCAGGCCTTCAATGGAATTGAAGCGAGCCTTGACCTCGTATCCCGAGATGGGACGAAGGTTACTGGAGTTGTAGGCGAATATCAGAAAGAACCCGGCGATCAGCAGCACGACTGCTCCCATCACGGTTTCGACCAGGTTGCGTCCCACTACGTGGCCTCCCCGACTTTTTTCATGGGCTTGTGTCGTTCAACTATTTTGCCCCGCCCGGACGCTCGTCGCAGCGACAGGGTTTGCGGCGCTCAAGGCGCTCGCGGCGATTGGCTTCGGCATTCTCGATCAGCTTTTGCAGAATGCGTTCGATAATCAGTCCATCTTGCACATAAAGTAAACGCCCTCCGGGCGGGATGGTTTCATCGGCCCCGCCCGGCTCCAGCTTGACGAATTTCGGCCCGAGCAGACCGTCGGTGACGATCTGTGCCGCGGTGTCCTCGGGCAACTTCACGTCGGAACGCAGCCGCATGGTGACGACGGCCTGGTTCAGCTTGGCGTCGAAGCCAAGCGCTGAAACCTCGCCGATCTTGATGCCCGCCAGGTGGACCGCGCTGCCCACGCCGATACCATCGATTTGGCGAAATTTGGCCACCACCGAGTAGCCCGCTCCATTGAACAAGCCACCGCCGGTGAATGCAAAAACGAGGAACACTGACGCCGACACGAAAACAGCGGCGCCGACTGCCATCTCAAGTCTGGATCGTGATCGTCGCTTCATCTACCCGTCCGGGCATTGGTCACGGCAGGACCGGCCTCAAGAAGGTTGCCAGGGCTCGTAGTCGCCGGTCGCGCGGGCGCGTTTTCCGCCGCGATATTCGCTGCCGGCAGGTCTGTAAGCGTTGGGCGTGCCGGTGACGTTCGGCTTGTGGCGCTTTTGCCAGTCGCGCCGATTGGCGTCGAGCGGCGCATCGGCGGAATAGTGAAGCCAGGCATGCCATTCGGGGGGGACTTTCGAGGCTTCCTCAATCCCGCGATAGCGCACCCAACGACGTTGACGCATGCCTTTGCGTGCCTGGCGCTCGACAAAATATCTGTTGCCGTATTCGTCCTGACCGACGAATTTGCCTTTGAACAATGTGAAGAGAGCGGTGCCGATGCTCATGCTCATTCCCGCGAGGGCGTCGTTGGCCCGATCCCGAATTTCGCTCCGGCCGAGGCGGCGGGACTATGGCACCGCGTGGCGTGCGCGTCCAGCCCGCACGGCCGGTATGCGCGACCTCCCTTATACCAGACGAGATCGGTCGGCGTATTGAACCAGACCAAATCACAAGACGCCGCCGCATCCGGTATCGGCGGGCGGGTTGCGGTGGCGCTGGTGGTGCTGGCCGCGCTCGGCTTCTCGTTTCACACAACCCTGTCCCGCGCGACCTACGACCACGGTCCGGGGCCAATGACCATCCTGTTCTTCCGCAGCCTGACTACAGTAATCGCGCTTTACGTCATTCTGCGCCTGCGCGGGCTCAACCCGTGGCCACGGGGAAAGCCGCTGTGGCAGGGGCTGTTCCTAGGTATCCTGTTGGCTGCTCAGGCGGCGGCGATGCTGAGCGCGCTTTATTTCATTCCAGCCAGCTTGTTGATCCTCATCTTCTATCTTTTTCCGATGATGGTGGCGGCCTTTTCTCATTTGACCGGAATGCACCGAATTACCGCGGTCAATCTGGTCGCGCTCTCGGCGGCGTTTATTGGCGTGGCGATAGCCCTCGGGGTGGCACCGGACGGGCTCGATTGGCGCGGCATCGTTTTGGGTCTAATCGCGGCTCTTACCGTGGCGGCGAATATCGTTGGTTCAGGATCGGTCATGCGGTCCATGAACCCGGTCGTTCTCACATTCGTGATGGCGGTGGCGATGTGCCTGGTCTACGTCATCGCCAATGCTGCTCGGGGCGGTTTGGTCCTGCCGCGGGATGCCGCCGGATGGTGGCCGCTGGCGGGGTCGATCCTTGCGTATTTGGTGGCCGCGGTCGCGCTCTATTCATCGATCCATCGATTGGGGCCGCCCAAGGTCGCGATCGTGATGAACGTCGAGCCTATATTCACGATCATTTTGGCGGGCATCATCCTCGAAGAACGGCTCACCGAGATCCAGCTGCTGGGCGCCGCGATCGTCGTTGCCGCGATTTTCGCCAATGCTTATTTCAGCTTCAGGTCCCGGCGCGCCCAGGACGGCGCCGAAGGCGGCTGACGATCGAGCCGCCAAGTGTGGCCCTGCCGCCATTGTCAGGAATAAGACACCGCACCCCGCCCCTTTATGGTGGGATTGACCGCCGATAGCTGCCGTGCCGCTTCACCCATCACCGGCTTCCGCCCGAGTTTCGCCGGCGAGCCGAGGTTCGTCGGGATCTCGTGGCCAAGCCTTGGCCGAGACGCTCGGTCGAAGCCCCGAACCGAATCACCGTGTACAGCGTCAGTCAAGTCCTGCGGCTTGCAAGGTGATCAAAGCTGTCGTCGCGCAGCAAGCGTTTCCGCAATATATAGTCATAGCTACTAAATGATGGGGTCAGCCGTATTTCTGCCACAAAATATGTTGATCAAATCGATACTTTGTGTTTCTCTCTCCTCCCTCACACAACATGTGGGGCTCAACGCAAAAGGCTGGGGTTTGCCGGAATCGGCGGTCAACGGCAACTGGGGATCAGGAGAGGGACGAATGCGCATCAAGCGGCATTTCACGACGGAGGGGCAATCACCATACGCAGACATTGAGTTCCGTTCGGCATCGAGCGAGATCCGCAATCCTGACGGCTCCATCGTCTTCAAGAACGACGAGATTGAGGTACCTGCGGCATGGTCTCAGGTCGCTACCGATGTGTTGGCGCAGAAGTATTTCCGCAAGGCTGGTGTCGCCGCCGAGGCAGATCTGGAGCCCGTAGAGGAAAAGGACGTCCCCGAATGGCTCTGGCGGCACGCAGCGAAGAAGGGCGCCAAGACCGGCGGGGAGACTAAGGCTACCCAGGTATTTGACCGCCTGGCCGGCACCTGGACCTACTGGGGCTGGAAGGGCGGATACTTCGATCAGGAGACCGACGCGCGCGCATACAATGACGAAATGCGCCACATGCTCGCCAAGCAGATGGCCGCGCCCAATTCGCCGCAATGGTTCAATACCGGCCTCCACTGGGCTTATGGCATCGACGGGCCGAGCCAGGGCCATTTCTATGTCGACTTTCAGTCGGGCAATATGGTCCGCTCGAAGTCGTCCTACGAGCATCCCCAGCCTCACGCCTGCTTCATTCAATCAGTCGCTGACGACCTGGTGAATGAAGGCGGCATCATGGATTTGTGGGTGCGCGAGGCAAGGCTGTTCAAGTATGGCTCGGGCACCGGCACCAATTTCTCGCGCCTGCGCGGCGAAAAGGAGGCGCTTTCCGGCGGCGGCAAGTCCTCGGGGTTGATGAGCTTCCTGAAGATCGGCGACCGCGCCGCGGGCGCGATCAAATCGGGCGGCACCACACGGCGCGCGGCCAAGATGGTCGTGGTCGACATCGACCACCCGGATATCGAGGACTACATCGACTGGAAGGTGGTCGAGGAGCAGAAGGTCGCCGCTCTCGTCGCTGGTTCCAAGCTTGCCAACAAACACCTCAATGAGGTCATCGCCGCCTGCCATGCGTTGAGCGGCGAGGATGCCTTCCAACCAAAACAAAATCCGGACCTGAAACGCGCAATCCGCGGCGCCCGCAAGGCGATGATCCCTGAAAACTATATCCAGCGGGTCATCGAGTTCGCCCGCCAGGGTTACGAGTCGATCGAGTTCCGGACCTACAACACCGATTGGGACGACGACGCCTATCTCACCGTCTCCGGCCAGAATTCCAACAACTCGGTGCGTGTCACCAACGCCTTCCTTGAGGCGGTCGAGAACGACGCCGAATGGCACCTCACCCAGCGCACCACTGGTGAAACCGCCAAGACCGTCAGTGCGCGCGATCTCTGGAACCGCGTCGGCGACGCGGCTTGGGCGTGCGCCGATCCCGGGATCCAGTTCGATACTACGATCAACGAGTGGCACACCTGTCCAGAAGGCGGGCGCATCAACGCCTCTAATCCGTGCTCGGAGTACATGTTTCTCGACGACACGGCCTGCAATCTCGCCTCTCTCAATCTGATGACGTTCCTGCGCGGCGACGGCTCATTCGATGTCGAAGCGTTCGAACGTGCGGTACGGCTCTGGACCATCACGCTTGAGATCTCGGTCCTGATGGCGCAGTTCCCCTCAGAGGAGATCGCGCGGCTCAGCTACAACTACCGCACCCTCGGCCTCGGCTTCGCCAACCTCGGCGGCTTGTTGATGGCCTCCAGCTTGTCATACGACAGCGACGAAGGCCGGGCAATCTGCGGCTCAATCTCTGCATTGATGACCGGGGTCTCCTATGCGACCTCCGCGGAGATGGCCGAACAGCTCGGCGCCTTCCCGGCATTCGAGGCCGATAGGGACAACATGCTGCGGGTAATCCGCAATCACCGCAACGCGGCGCGCGGAGAGGACAACGGCTACGAAGGCCTGGCCATCGCGCCGGTCCCACTGGTGGCCGAACACTGCCCGGACGCCGATCTTGCCAAGGCCGCTGCCAGGGCATGGGACCAGGCGTACGAGCTCGGCGAGACCCACGGCTTCCGCAACGCGCAGGCCACGGTTGTTGCACCGACCGGCACCATCGGTCTGGTGATGGATTGCGACACGACGGGCATCGAACCGGACTTTGCGCTCGTCAAGTTCAAGAAGCTTGCTGGCGGCGGCTATTTCAAGATCATCAACCGCATGGTTCCGCGTGCGCTGCGCACGCAGGGCTACACCGAAACCCAAATCGAGGACGTCGTTCGGTATACGGTCGGCCACGGCACGCTCTCTGGTGCGCCCGGGGTCAATCATGAGACGCTCCACGGCAAAGGTTTCACCGAGGCGGCGATCCAGAAGCTCGAAGATTCGCTGGTCAGCGTCTTCGACATTCGCTTCGCCTTCAACAAATGGACCCTCGACGAGGATTTCTGCACCCGCGTACTGGGATTTGAAACCGCGCGGCTCGACGATGTGTCCTTCGACATGCTGGCCGAACTCGGCTTTTCCAAGGACGAGATTGAAGCCGCGAACACCTATTGCTGCGGCGCCATGACCGTCGAGGGCGCACCACATCTGCGCGACGAGCATCTTTCCGTGTTCGACTGTGCAAACCCATGCGGGCGTATCGGCAAGCGGGCGCTGTCCTGGCAGAGCCATATCAAGATGATGGCGGCGGCCCAGCCATTCATCTCCGGGGCCATCTCCAAGACGATCAACATGCCCCATGACGCCACGGTCGAGGACTGCAAGTCCGCCTACGAGATGTCCTGGAAGCTGGCGCTCAAGGCCAACGCCCTCTACCGCGACGGATCCAAGCTGTCACAACCGCTTGCCGCCGCCATGTTCGAGGACCTGGACGAGGATGACGCGGCCGAAGCGATCGAGGACATGCTAGAGGCGCCGGCCGCCGCAGCCACTCCCATGATCGTGGAGCGGATCGTCGAGCGGATACGCGCCGACCGCCGCCGCATGCCCCAGCGCCGCAAGGGCTACACACAAAAAGCCGTCGTCGGCGGACACAAGGTCTATCTGCGCACGGGCGAATACGGCGACGGCTCGATCGGTGAGATCTTCATCGACATGCACAAGGAGGGAGCGGCTTTCCGCTCGCTCATGAACAACTTCGCAATCGCCATCTCGATCGGCCTGCAATACGGCGTGCCGCTGGATGAGTTCGTTGACGCGTTCTGTTTTACGCGCTTCGAGCCCTCCGGCATCGTCGAAGGCAACGATGCGATCAAGATGTCGACATCCGTACTCGACTATTTATTTCGCGAGCTTGCCGTCTCTTATCTTGGACGCAACGACCTCGCGCACGCCCAGCCGGCCGACCTCGAACCCGACAGTGTCGGCCGGGGGCTGGGCGATAATACCCAGGGACCGAAGGACGCAGAGGATCGGGCCGCCGACGCCGCGCTTGATGCGGTCAAGCAGGTGGCCAGCACAGGATACGTCCGCAACCGGTTCCGTGTATTTCAGGGTGGCGCCGCCAAACAGGCTAATGGAACGGCGAACGCACAGGCCGCCAGCGCCACCCTTACGAGCTCGGCCGGGACAGAGCACCTCGAGGTGCACGGAGCGGCAGCCATAGTGGCTGCCGGCGAGTCCCGCGCCGTGACCAGCGACAGCGCGACCCGAGCTGTCGCTGTATCTGCCGCCGTGGTGGCAGAAGTCGATGCCCGATTTGACCAAATCCGCCAAGCGCGGATGAAGGGATATGAGGGAGACTCCTGCTCCGAGTGCGGCAACTTCACGCTGGTACGCAACGGGACCTGCCTCAAATGTGACACCTGTGGCGGCACCAGCGGATGTAGCTGACGGGCTACGTAGCCTCCCTCCCGGGGAGGTACTTCGTGCCTGACCGTTACTCCTCCCTTACCTTGGGGGTGCGCTTCAAGCGCACCCCCCTTTTTTTGGGTAGGCGGAACTCTCTACTAGTCGACGCCGCCGGGATGCTGCGGGCACGCGGTGCGCTGGTCGTAGTGCGAACGATCGGCTACGCTGCCGCGCCAAACATGCGGGGAAGATCAGGATGACCGGAATGATCGACAAACGCTTGCTGGAACTCGGCATCGAACTGCCCGAGGCGGCAGCCCCTGCGGCCAATTATGTGCCGTGGGTCATCACCGGAAATCTTGTCTTTGTGTCCGGGCAGATCACCTTCTGGAATGGCGAGCTCAAATACCTTGGCAAGGTCGGCGCGGATCTGAGCGTTGAGGACGGCCAGGCTGCGGCTCGGATCTGCGCGCTCAACATCATCGCCCAGGTCAAGAGCGCCTGCGGCGGTGACCTCGACAAGGTCGTGCACTGCGTCAAGCTGGGCGCCTTCGTGAACGCCACCCCCGACTTCACCGACATGCCCAAGGTGGCGAACGGCGCCTCCGATGTTTTGGTCGAGGTCTTCGGCGACAAAGGCAAACACGCACGCTTCGCCGTGGCCGCCCCGTCCCTGCCGCTCGGTGTCGGCGTCGAGGTCGACGCTGTCTTCGAAATAGCCTGAGCACGAACCCGGCGTATACCCATGGCTTCGACCACCCATCCACGCCTGGAAACACTCGGCATCGTGCTGCCGGATCCCATGCCTCCGGCCGCGAACTACGTTCCCTGGACCATCGCCGGCAGTTTGCTGCACGTCGCCGGCCAAGGTCCGGTCGAGAACGGTGCGATCAAATGCACCGGGCGTGTCGGAGCCGAGGTATCGGTTAAGACCGCCATTGCCGCCGCGCGGCTCACCGGTCTCAATCTTTTGTCCCAGGTCATGGATGCGCTGGACGGCGACCTCGACCGGGTCGCCCGCGTGGTCAAGCTGGGCGGGTTCGTGCAGTGCGGACCTGATTTCACGGACCATCCGAAAGTGATCAATGGGGCCTCGGATCTGATGGTCGAGGTCTTTGGCGAGGTGGGCCGTCACGCACGATTTGCGGCCGGTGCGCCTGCGCTCCCATTCGCCACGTCGGTCGAGATCGACGGCATTTTCGAGATCTACTGACGCGCCCCGTCATTGCCAAAAAAAAGCCGCCGATCTTACGATCGACGGCAAGTTACCCGCATCGGGGGATGCTAGCGAAAAAGCGCCTTGCGGCGCTTCAATCTCAAATATCAAAAACTCCAATCGGACACCACAGTATTCATACGTCAATACAGAGCAAACTTGGCAGTGATTTTCCGCATATATCAATTGATGTCAAGATTTATAAGTGTAAAAGTTATCTTATATTTTAGTAAAAATTGAATAATATAAAAATAAATATAGATTTAGTCTTAAAATTGCCAGTGATTATGGTGATTTATATTGCCTAATTGCACAACAATTCAGCTATTGCTACCTAGCCGATACTTGAATTTTTCTGGAAAGGCGGCGTTCGCGCGGATATGGACTTATCCACCGGTGCAGGAAACGCCTCCGGGGACCGGAGTACAGCCTTTGTGAAAAGCGCCAAGGTGCTTGTCCACCCCGTCCCCGCCGGCACATCCGGCCAGGAAGATGGCGGCAATCATGGCGGCGGCAATCAGGCTCAGTCTGCGCATCACATTCAGTCTCCTCCGAGCCTCCCTCACTCCATAAGACGGACCAATCACGGTGAGTTCGCGGCTCGACCTGGGCAAATTCGTGCCGAAACTGGGATGAAATGCTGCTTGCACGGAGGTACAGCCTCATGCCGAGCCGCCGATTTACAGCCTTACCGGTCATGCTAAAGTCACCAATTCGGGGCGCTGTGCCTCGACGAGCGGAGCTTGTGGCCATGAACAAGCCTGTACGCGAAGCCAATTTCGGGGCCGACGAAATCGCGGCGAAGGACGCCGTAGTCGCCTATGGCAAGCGCAAGGGCGCGCTCGCGGTCGGTATCGCCGATGTCGAGGCACTGCAGCGGATCGCACCCGAAGGGTTCGGCCCGCGGGACATCATGCCCCGTGTTCGCTCGGTGATCTCGATCGGCGTCGGCGGCCCGACCCTTGGCGCCTGGGGCGTGTCTGCCAAGGCGATGGGCTTCATGGGCTCTTCGGAAGGCCTCGCCTACAAGATCGCTTACGGCACCGCTTACTTCATCGAACGTGAGTTCGGCGCGCCTACGATCTATTGCCCTCCGGACAGCGACCAGGAAGGCGGCGCCCGCATCCCGTTTCAGAGCCTGAAACTCCATGCCGAAGTGGCGGGGCTCGGCGCGCGCTCGCTGGCCGGCGATATCCTGCTCCATCCCGAATTCGGCATGATGTACTACGGCTCGGTCTTCAGCGAGCTGGCGCTACCGGCCGACGCGCCGCTCAATACCAATCCCTGCCCCGCGCCATCCTGCGTGAAGATGTACCGCGAGATCGGCCAGACACCGTGCATGAAGTTCTGCCCTGTCGAATGCCTCTCCGGCGAGATCGATGCCGACGGGCAGCAGGCCGCGATGGACTTCGATATGTACAAATGCGCGGAGATGTCCCAGCAGTACGAAATCGTCCCCAACGTGCTGCATAGCGCCATGGCGACCGAGGATCCCGACGAGCGCAGCAACATCATGTTCGGCGAGGTCTCCAAGATGCTGTTCTACAAGCTCTCGGTCAGCTCCGGCGGCCTGCTGGGCCAATGCTTTGAGTGCATGCGCGTCTGTCCGGTTGCGACCAAGGCGCCCATGGCCGACGGCGTCAAGCGCGGCGCGGAACGGCGCGCGGCAAAAAAGGCAGGGGACTAGCGCACCCATGCAATACCCCTTCTTCGGCGTCACGCAGGAAATGATCGGCGCGTATAGCGATCTCGTCTTCGATCTCTCGAACAACATCCAGCGCCGCCGGGGCGATCCGGTACGAAGGCTCGACTACGCCGAAATCGAGCGTCAGCGGCCCGGCACCGGCATGTCCGACATTGAGATCGCCCGCCGCACCGGGCTCACCGAATACCAGGTCCGCTACATCCGCATGCTCGAAGAAAGCCGGCGCTTCGACGTCAATCAGTACCAGAAACTATATTCGCTGGGTGGCGGCCGGCGGTATCGCGAGGAGCGTTATCTGGCGCCCGAAGATCGCTACAAGGCCAGCGAGGAGGCGATGGCCTTAAAGGCGGCGCTCGCCTTCGATCCGGTTCAGGTGTGCGGCTTTCTTGAGCACGGCATCTGGTCGGGCGATACGGTCGCCGGCTGGCTTGCCGACGGCGCAGCGGCTCACCCTGATGCCGCCTTTATGATGATTGACGACAAGACCATCTCATACGCGGACGCGCTCGACGGCGCACGGCGGATCGCGGCGGGGTTCCTCAAGCTCGGCCTTCGCAAGGGCGACGTCGTCGCGCTGCAACTGCCCAACACACCGGAATTTCTCCTAACCTACCTTGGTCTCGTGCTGGTGGGCATCGTTCCGGCGCTGATGCACGTGGTCTACGGCCCGGCCGAGCTTAAGCCGCTGTTGGCGCACGCACGGGCAAGAGCGATCGTCACCGGCCCCGGCCCGGCGGGTGACCCGGTGCAAGCGTTGCTCGAACTCGCATCGGAACTCTCGGCACTCGCCCATATCATCACGGTTGCCGAGGCCCCAGCAGGCGCGCTCCGCTGGTCTGATATCGCGGAAACACCGCCTGTCGAAGACATCCTTGATCCGCCCGTCCCCGCCGATCCATTGTTGCTCGCTTTCACTTCCGGCACTTCGGCCAGTCCCAAGGCGGTATTGGCCTCGAACCAGACCGCGCTCTCAACCATCATCGCCGCCAAGCCGCTTCTTGGGCTCGAACGCGACGACACCATCATGTCGGTCGCCTCCTTCACCCACATGTTCGGCATGATGGTTGTGCATTGGGCGCTCGCCTGCGGCGGCGCGTTATTGCTGCTGCCCCAGTTCCGTCCCGATCGCTATGCCGAACTTCTGGACAAGAGTAAACCCGACGTGTTGTTCACCGCGCCGGCCCATGTTGCCGCATGCCTGCAGGCCGGCCTGCTTGAGGACAAGGATCTATCTTCGGTCCGCACCGCGATTTTTTCAGGGGCCATCTGCCCGCCCGAGCTTGCGGCGCAGTTCGAGGCCCTCATTGGCGGCAAGGTGCAGCAAATGTACGGCATGACCGAGGCGATGTGTATGGCGGTCACGCGTCCACAGGACGGCAAACGGGTCCGCCACGGCAGTGCGGGCCGCGCCATCCCGGGTCAAGAACTGCGCATGCACTCGCCCGACGGCGCACCGCTGTCACCGGGGGAAGAAGGCGAGTTACAGATACGCGGCGGCGCGGTCCTCGGCAGCTATCTCGACAATGCCGAGGCGACCCAAGAGGCCTTCGCCGACGGCCGTTGGTTTCGCACCGGCGATCTCGGCGCGATCGACGAAAAGGGCAACGTCACCATTAGCGGCCGCCTGAAGGACGTCGTCAATCGCGGCGGTATCAAGATCAACCCAGCCGACATCGAGGCCGCCATCAGA
>Ga0209633_10001660_pt1 | contig 22489 bp, 23 predicted proteins | sample Cruoilmetagenom1_FD_187290 | JGI IMG/M metagenome (GOLD analysis project Ga0209633, IMG submission 187290) | Oil polluted marine microbial communities from Coal Oil Point, Santa Barbara, California, USA - Sample 1 (SPAdes) (version 2) | ecosystem: Environmental > Aquatic > Marine > Oil seeps ... | reverse complement strand
TTGGCTCAAATTAGTATTGAAAATCATAGAATTTTTATTACAAATGTTTGTGATGATAAAACTGTATCAATCCTTGAAATTAAAAAATTAATAAATACTAAAAATAAAATCGAAATTAATACTGAAAATTATAATTTTACATTCTTAAGGGTTGAAGATGAGCCGATATATAAATTAGAGATTACTAATTATGATGTTATAAATAAAGATTTAAGGATTAGTGAATATTATACGTTAAAAAAAGACTTAATTAAATTTGATGTTCACGATTGTGGAGATTTTGATGGATAATCAATAAAAAGTGAGTGCACAACAATGGCTCCTACGAAAAAGCACTAGCCTACTTACGAACCTCGAAGCATTGGGGCTCACCGATTTTCTATTTGGTTTCTATTTACTATTTATTGACGGTCTGAATCCTAAAGAATAATTGAACTCAGGTTTAAACAAAACCGAAAAAAGAAACCATCAAAAGTCTTCTCAATTTATTTTTATCAACATCATTCAAGCAACAAAAAATAGTTTAATTTAGCTTTACATAAATAAATATAACATGCTCAAAAATATTTTTCAAATAAGCCTACTCATTTTCATACTAAATTTAATCGCTTGTAAAAAGCAAATAGCAACTGATAAAACTTTGCCGGATGTAACAACAGCAACTAATTGGGAAGCTGTCTCTGTCCAAAAACTACCCTTTGAATTCAACTATAAATACGATTCAATACTTGATTATTATTATACACTAGACTATTTTTCTAAAAGAAAGCTAATTGATACAGCCACTAAGTTAAATCACTATTTTTCTGATTCGACTTCATTCTTACCAAAAGAGAACTTATTTATTACAGAAAGTAAAAATTATCCTTATGTAGGTAAAGGTTATTTTCACAAACGCTTACCCGATGTAAATAAGCATAAAGTATTAATTTTTATATATCAAAACACCCAAGAAGAAGAAACTCTACCTTATTTTGAATTGCAAACTTTTAATGAAGAAAATCTAGTTGTAGATAAAATAATTATTGCCGGTGGTATCAATTACGATTGTAGTTGGGACAGAAAATTTAGTATTGATGAGAGTTATCTCATAACAATTACTGATAAAGAAGCTTGTTATGATATAGAAGATGAGAAAGAAATAGGAAAAAGATTATACAATACTCAATATCAAATTAAAGAAGATGGTAGTATTAAAGTGCTTGAAAAAGAGGCTGTATTGTAATATTTATTAAATCTTACAGCATATATTTTATTTGATTGTTCAATGTCAATCAATGATATGCAAAAAATTAAATATGTTTTGAAATGTAACAAAACATAACTTCTTACTACTAATACATTGAAATCAACTAGCAGTGCGTAAAGAATTAGAGCAAAAATTTGTTTCAGATTTAGAGCAAAATCAAAATATCGTGCATAAAATTTGTAGGTTATATACTAATAACCAACATGCACATAATGATTTGTTTCAAGAAATCAGTATCCAATTATGGAAAGCTTACCCAAAATTTAGGGGAGAATCAAAATTTAGTACTTGGATGTATAGAGTTGCTTTAAATACTGCAATTACGCTATATAGAAAATCTAAAAGAATTGTTAAAACACAAGGTTTTGAATCAGTCTCATTTAAAATTGAAGCTACCGATTATGACGACACTGAAGAAGAACAATTAAAGCTATTGTATAAGGCAGTGCAGCATTTGTCAGATATAGAGAAAGCTTTAGTTTTTTTATATTTAGAAGATAAAAACTATAAAGAAATTGCCTCTACTATGGGTATTACAGAGGTAAATGCTAGAGTGAAAATGAATAGGGTGAAAAATAAATTAAGAAAAATATTAAATCCGTAACTATGGATCAATTAGAATTATTAAAAAAAGATTGGCAAAATCAAGACAGTACTTTGCCTAAAATATCGAAAAGTGAACTCTCTACACTAATCCATAAAAAGTCATCATCTATTGTAAAATGGATTTTTATTATTAGTTTGTTAGAATTTGTAATTCCGCATTTAATCATCTTATTTACAGGAGATAATGAGTCTTCAAAAATATATGAAGACCTTGGCTTAAATTCATTTAAATTAATTTCATATGTAGTTTACTATATAGCTATCATAGGTTTTATCTACTTATTTTATAAAAACTACAAATCAATTTCTGCTAATTCAAACCCTAAAGTATTGATGCAAAACATTATTAAGACTAGAAAAATTGTCAAGTACTATATATGGTTTAATTTGACAATGTTCTTTATTATTTCTGTAGTGATTTTATATAAAGTATTTGATTCTTCTTTATTTATTGATAAAATTCCAGATGATGTTAATATGATCATTGTTTGGATAGCTTGTTTAGTTGCTATAACCATTCTAGTTGTAGTATTCTGGCTATTTTATAGATTAATTTATGGCATTCTATTAAATAAGCTTAAAGGCAACTACGAAGAACTTATTGATAACAATGTTGATTGCTAATGTTAATTTATACCAATTTAACAATAAAACAAGTCATATAAATTAGTTCTTTTTCACTTATATTTTGTTAAAAACAAAACTATAATAATACTTTATTTTTTTGCCTCATCTAAGTAAAAAATAATTCAATTTATTTATAACAAACTTTATAATTAAATTGGTATTATATCTAAACTACCTTTACCTTCTCTTATAATTTCAATTTCATCAGTAGATAAATCAATTACTGTTGAAGGTTGATTATCACCATAACCTCCATCAATAACTATATCTACTCTATTTTGCCATTTTTCAAAAATGAGTTCTGGGTCAGTAGTATATTCAATAACATCGTCTTCATCACGGATAGATGTTGAGACAATCGGATTGCCTAATTGACCAACAATTTCTCTAATAATATTATTATCAGGTACTCTAATACCTACTGTTTTTTTATTTTTGAATGCTTTAGGGAGGTTATTATTTCCGGGTAAAACAAAAGTATAAGCTCCTGGTAAAGCTCTTTTTAAAATTTTATACGTTGGTGTATCAATTTGCTTTACATAATCTGATAAATGGCTTAAATCATTACATATAAATGAGAAATTTGCTTTTGCTAACTTTACACCTTTAATACGGGCAATTTTTTCTAATGCTTTTGCGTTAGTTATATCACAGCCTAGACCGTAAATAGTGTCTGTTGGATATATAATTAACCCACCCTTACGGAGTATATCAATCACTTTGCTTATCGCTTTGGGATTAGGATTTTCATTATATAATTTAATAAATTGTGCCATGGTTACAAATAGGACTAAAATTATGAAAAAAATGTTTAATAACATAGGATACTTATTAACTTTCTCAATATTATTTATAAGTATAATCTCTTGTAATGATGACAATACTACAGAAGTACCATTAGAAAAGACTGAATTTAAAGATGTTACTTATGGTGAGCATCAGCAACAAAAATATGACATCTATTTACCAAAAAATAGGAATGCTAATTCAACAAAAGTATTTATTTTAATTCATGGAGGCGGTTGGATTGAAGGTGATAAAAAAGATATGAATGATTTTGCTACTGAATTGCAAAAAAGTTATCCTGATTATGCGGTTGTAAATATAAATTACAGACTTGCTTCTATTAACAACAGTCCTTTCCCAATGCAAATAGATGATATCAAAAGTATCATTAGTCATTTAAAACAAAAAAAAGAGGAATATCAAATTTCAAATCAATATGCGTTAATTGGCACTAGTGCTGGTGGACATTTATCAATGCTTTATGCTTATGCTCATGATAGTAAAAAAGAAGTTGATATGGTTGCTAGTATTGTGGGGCCAACAAATCTCACAGATGATGCTTATGTAAATGCTACTGGAGCAGGATTTCAATATCTTTTTGCTTTAATACAACAAATTACAGGAATAAATTTTAAAACCAATAGTGATTATTTTGTTGGTGTTAGTCCATTACATGTAGCAACAAATTCAGCATCACCAACTATCTTATTCTATGGTGGTAAAGATCCTTTAATACCAGTATCTCAAGGCATTGATATGCATGCAAAACTAGACCAATTGGGCGTAACAAATGAGTTTACACTGTATCCTGAAGAAGGTCATGGTTGGGAAGGTGAAAATCTTTTTGACACCATCACCAAACTCAGAGTCTTTATTAATACTCATTTTTAAGTCTCAAAAACTTCGTAACAGTAAGGTAAACTCATTGACTATCTTCTTGCGATTAATTTGTAGAGACTACTAATCTAAAACCTTCACCGTGAATATTAATGATCTCTACATTTGGATCTGGTTTTAAATATTTACGGAGTTTAGCTATATATACATCCATACTTCTAGATGTAAAATAATTATCATCTCTCCATATTTTAGTTAGTGCTAATTCTCTAGGCATTAAATCATTCAAATGTGTTGCTAACATTTTTAATAATTTATTTTCTTTAGGTGAAAGTTTACGCACTTCGCCACCTTCAAAAGATAAATGTCTTAATTTTGAGTTTAAGAAAAACTTACCTATTTGAAATTCATGTTTTTCATCGTCGGTAGTCATATCCACAGCTTTCCGTTGTAATATCGCCTTTATTTTATGCAATAAAACTTCAGAATCGAAGGGTTTATTTAAATAATCATCAGCACCAACTTCATAGCCTTTTAATACGTCTTCTTTCATAGTTTTTGCTGTCAAAAAAACTATAGGCACCTCAGTATTGGTTGCTCTAATGTCTTTTGCTAATGAAAAACCATCTTTTCTAGGCATCATTACATCTAAAATACAAATATCAAAATCGTCATTTTTAAACATAATCAATCCTTCTAAACCATCTTTAGCTAAGGTAACTGAGTAATCATTTAACATTAAATAATCTTTCAATACTGTACCAAAATTAGGATCATCTTCTACTAATAATATTTTTCTATTTGCCATAATTACATCTTATTAAATTAAAGGTAATTTTATTGTGAAAGTGCTTCCTTTACCTTTTTCACTCTCTACGTAAACATTACCATGGTGATATTCAACTATTTTTTTAACATAAGACAAGCCTAAACCATGTCCTTTAACGTCATGAATATTAACTTTTTGTTCTCTATAAAATTTATCAAAAACATGCTTTTGTACATTTTTATTCATACCAATACCTTTATCTTTTATCTGTAAAATGATAAAATTTCCTGCATTTTCAGTATAAATATCAATTTTTGGCGGTTCATTTGTATACTTTATAGCATTGTCTAAAACATTTACAATAACATTGGTAAAATGAAATTCATTGATCATGACTTCACTCTGTAAAGCTTCTAAATGCAAATTTATATAACCTCCATTATCTTTTACAATTAAATCAACATGATGTATTGCATCATGAATTATGTCGTGCAAATCAGCAACTCCTTTCGAAATATCTAACTGATTTTTTTCTAATCTAGAAATACGCAACACATTTTCAACCTGACCATGCATTCTTTTATTCTCTTCTCTTATCATTTTAATATAACGTAACACCTTCTCATTATCATTGATAATTTTCGGGTTTTTTATAGCATCTAAAGCTAAATTTATTGTAGCTATTGGTGTTTTAAACTCATGAGTCATATTATTGATAAAATCAGTTTTAATTTCTGATATTTGTTTTTGTTTAATCAATTGATAAATAGCACTGGCAAAAGCTAAAATAATAATGAAGATAAAAACAGCACCTAAAATTAGAATATTAGATATTGATGCCAGTATATATTCATCCTTTTTAGGAAAATTTACATACAATTCATAATCACTATTCCCGTCATTATCAATGAATAAAGGGACTGAATAACTTTTTGTACTTATTTTTTTAAATTTTAGTGATTTTACTTTTGTTGCCAATCCATCACCAAAAACCCCAAATTCAAAATTAATATCTATACCTCTTTCTCTTAATTCATTATCTAAATTTAATGAAATTTCAGTTGTATTTAATCTATTATAAATAGGTTGTCTCGGAGCAATTTCTTTAAAAAAATTCTCATAATTGATTGCCTCTAACTTACTTAACTTACCAACTTCATAAATTCTTTCTTCTGGTGTGACATTATTAAAATCATCTAGATATACGTTAATCTTTTTAATCTCTTTTTCTTTCTCACCAAAAAAAGTTTTAAATGTCAAAGAATCATTTTCAAATAACGGGACTGAAGATTTATAATTATTTTCTAAGATACTTTGCCTAAATGAAAATATTTCATTGTTAACAGTGTCTATTTGCTGAAAATAAAAATCTTTTTTCCTCGAATCATTTTTCTGTGAGGCACTATCTATTATTGGCTTGTATTTTTTATAATATTCATTAATTTCTCTTTCTTGAATATTTTCAGATACATTTGCCAATGCAAATTTCACATCATTAGTAAACTGTTTTTCTCTAATATCAATTGAGCTATTTATCCAATAAACTTGTACCGCAATAATACCTATTAATGCAATACTCATTAAAATAATTAAGAGTACAAAAATGCGTTTACTCATTCTAACAAAATTAACTTAACTTATTATGTATTGGTATTTATTTAACTAATATTAACTTAAATAATTGCTATTTAACAATTATTTAAGAGCTTTTTTATTTAATGCTTAGCTTTTCTATTTTTTTGTGGATGAATTCAACTTGTTTTTTAGCTTCAGGTAAGTTGATATTGTGGATGACAAAATCTGCTAATTCATTTTTTTTAGCTTCATCCCATTGATTATTTATCCTTGCAATAACATCTTTCTTTTTTAATCCGTCTCTTTTAATTACTCGTTCAATTCTTTGTTCAATTGGAGCAGTAACCGCAATTATATAATCAAATTTATCAGCTGTATTGTTTTCAAAAATAATAGCATTTTCTTGAATAGCATATAGTGTCTTCTGTTTTTGTAACCACTTTGAAAAATGTTTAGCTAATTTAGGATGAACAATATTATTTATAGCTGCTAATTTGTTTTTATTATTAAACACTATAGTTGCTAAATATTTTCTATTTAACTGATTGCCATCACTATAAGCATCAACCCCAAATTCTGCAATCATTTTTTTTCGAATGACTTTAGAAGTATTCATCATTTTTTTTGCCTCAATATCTGCCTCATAAACGGGTACACCTAATTCTCTAAAAAAATTAGCTATTGTAGATTTTCCACTACCTATCCCTCCGGTAAGTCCAACAATTGTCATTCTTTAATTAAATATTCTATTTGATTCGGAGAAATTTTTATTTCTGAAACAAAAGAAGGTTTTACAACTACTTTCGGAATTAAATAATTAAGTCCGTCTTTTACAGATCTTTTATAGTCGCAAATAATTTTAAAATCATTTTCATTGATCTTATTATAATCAGACAAACTTATTTGAAATACAATTTCTACATGACTTGGAAACATACTAATTTCATATTGTTTAGGTAAGTTTTCAACATTAATTGGCAAAGTAAATTTGGCTTCAGTAAACTTTTCAACTTGTCCGCTAACAGTAACTTCTTTAACATTATAATTTACTTTTGAAGAATTGTCTAAAACCAATAAAGGTATTTTAATTTCAAAAGGTGCATTAACGGCTGTTAATTCTTTTTTTTGAGATTCAACTTGAACGATTGAATCTATTAAATTTTCTGGGCCAGAAATTGAAACTTCACTTGGTTCAATTTTTAATTTTCCAAATAAATAGTAACCCGATTGATATTGAATGTCAATGTTTGGCACTATATTCACTTTTTTTGTTGTACTTAAACCTACATTATAAAACAAGGTGTCTGGTTTTATAGCAAAGATCTCAACATCTGAGACTAGTTGTGTAGTGATTGGAGTTAATAAATCATCTGAAAGTTGATAATAAATAGCACCTTTTTTTTGTTTTACACCTTGCAAATCGACTTTTACTTTTCTTTTATAAAGATGGTATTTAATCAAATCAAAACCATAGGTTTTTAATGTTACATTAATTTTTTTTACAGGTTCAGTTTGTAACATTTTACCTTCAGGTAAATTATAATATTCAACATTGATTGGTACAGTATCAGTATATTCTTTCGACAGTTTAATTAAAATCCAAAACAAAAAAGACACTCCAAAAAAAATGATAATCATTTTGGAGCCTTTCGTACTTTTATTTTTACTATTTATCGTATTATCCTTTACCATTTATCTGCTAAATATAAACAAAAAAAGTGAGTTTTATCATTGTAAAACTCACCTTAATATCTATTTAAAAAATTATTTTTTAGGTGTTGTACTTAGGTATTTCTTACTTAGTTCCATAGAAATTGCAGAACGCTCAAATTTAATTTTACCTGCACCAGTTTCAATAACACAAGCATCATCAGTTATGTCAACTATTTTACCGTGTATGCCACTAGTAGTAATTACTTTTGTACCTTTTTTAATTTCAGATTGAAACTTCTTTTCTTTTTTTTGTTTTTGCATTTGTGGTCTTATCATAAAGAAATAAAATACCAATAACATTGCTGGTATTAAAAAAAGATTACCCATTCCTCCTCCGGTTTGTAAAACTATTGCTGTAATCATCATATGTAATTATTTTAATTTGCTGTTAATTTTATTTTTTGTTTTAGGAGTTACATCTGCTTTAATAACTACAGATTCACTTCCTTTTGCTGTATTTGTTGTTAGTGTTATTACTTTAGTTTGTTTATTGGGTTTGTTTGTTGTATTAAACTTTACAGTAATTTCATCTGTACCGCCAACGGGTATTGGTTCTTTTGGCCATTCAGGCACTGTACAACCACAAGTACTTTTGGCATTGCTAATAATTAAATCTGTTTTACCAGTATTTTTAAACTCAAAAGTAGTTTCAACAATTTCGCCTTCATCTATTACGCCAAAATCATGTTCGCTTTTAGAAAAAGTAATTACAGCTGCACCTACATTAATTTTATAATCACGTTGTTTGGCAATTTCTATATTCTCTTGTTTTATTTTATTGACAGCATTTTCTTTTTTACATGAAACTATCGTAAAAATAGTTAAAATCACAATCCCAAATATTTTAGTATTCATAAAAATCATATTTTATTAGTTAAAGTATAACAGTAGTATCATTTATAGTAATCCTCTTCCTATTTTTTTAATTTTTTTAGACGATGTATAACCCTTTAACAATTTATCTAATACACCATTAATAAAAAAACTGCTCTTTGCTGTTGAATAATCTTTAGCAATTTCAAGATATTCATTAATAGTTACTCTTGTTGGTATTGATGGAAAATGAATAAATTCTACAAGTGCCATTTTTATTAAAATTAAATCTATTTCTGCAATTCTATCGGTATCCCAATTAGGTGTTTTTGCATCAATATCTTCAGTGAAATTATGATGATTCAAAGCTGTTTTTCTAAATAATGCTATACCAAATTCTTCATCATCCGTATCCTTATATAGCAAGCTTTTATCAAACCTTGTATGTTCATTTATTTTTTTAATATTTTTTACAATCCAAGTATTAACAAAAGGGATATCATCAACCCATGTTATATTATGACTTTCAAAATAATCAAATAGCTTATCATTAGGAGCTAGTACCTTTTTATATAATTCAACAATGAAATTTAGTTCTTCTTTTGGTGATTTAGGCTCAGTATCATTAATGTAATTAATATAAATATCACTTTCTTTTACAGCATCCCAAATCAATCTCACATACTCACTGTCTTCTTTCCAATTTTTGAGTTTTTGAGTTTTAATATAATCTTTTAAAGACGCATTATTTTTTAACTTTTCTAGAAAAGGGTGGTCAATAAATTTTCTATTCGGTTTTTTCTCCGATTTTGTGGCCAAATGTTTTTTCTTAGAAATTTCTTGATGTACCTCGGCTAGATTTTTAACTTCTAGCAGTAAGCTAATCATTAAAACATAAAGATCATATATTTTTGAGATACTAAAATTTAAGAATTTTTCTTCTTTTACTATATCATCACTACTTGATTGTAACATCGCATAAATAGATTGCATTACTTTTATTCTAATATGTCTTCTATTTAGCATAATTAAATTTGTTACGAATAGCGAAAGAACTTAAAATTTGTATCTTCGTTGTTATAAAAAAATTGAGGCAAAGATAAAGGATTAGAACTTTGTGTCAAAATATAAACTGGCTTATCAATAAATTTTATTTTTATAAAAATTATTCTGATTTTAAGGCTCATAAAAAACTTATTACCTATTGAAAGCATTACGTTATATAAATAAATTTTTCTACAAATATAAATACCGATTAATTATTGGAATTATTTGTACTATAATAGCTAGAATACTATCACTGGTTACACCAAGACTTATAGGAAATTCACTAAATATAGTTGAACAATACATAAAAAATGAAGTTACAGATTTACAAATAGTAAAAGGTGAATTACTTCAAAACATATTATTAATTCTTGCAGCAGTATTGCTTTCTGGAGTTTTTACATTTATAATGAGACAAGCTATCATTAATATGTCTCGCTTTATAGAATTTGATCTTAAAAATGAAATCTTTGAGCAATATCAAAAATTATCTTTAAATTTTTATAAAAAGAACAGGACTGGTGATTTGATGAATAGAATAAGTGAAGATGTAGGCAAAGTAAGAATGTATGTGGGGCCAGCAATTATGTATACTATCAATATGGTTACCTTATTTATAGTTGTAATTTCATATATGATTAAAATTGATTTGACGCTTACTTTATATACTATATTACCCTTACCTATCTTGTCAGTTTCCATCTATTTTTTAAGTAGAGAAATTAATAAACGTAGTAGAATTGTATTAGAATACTTATCAAAACTTACATCAGTTACTCAAGAGTATTTCTCAGGAATGAATGTTATTAAAGCTTATGGAATAGAAAAGCAAACTTTTAAAGATTTTGACACTATCGCTGATGAAAGTAAAGAAAAAAACATTGCTCTATATAAATTACAAGCCTTGTTTTTTCCATTAATGATACTATTAATTGGTATTAGTAATATTTTAGTTATTTATGTTGGCGGAATGCGATACATTAATGGTTTGATTAGTTTTGGAGTTATTGCAGAATTTATTATTTATGTAAACATGCTGACTTGGCCTGTTGCAGTTGTAGGTTGGGTAACCTCAATAGTGCAGCAAGCTGAAGCTTCACAAAAAAGAATTAATTCTTTTTTAGAAATTCAACCCGAAATACAAAATTTTGTAAATGAAGCTTCAAAAATTGATGGAAAAATTGAATTCAAAAATGTCACTTTTACTTATGATGACACCAATACTACTGCTTTAAAAAATGTCTCTTTCACTTTAGAAAAAAATAAAACATTAGCAATTTTAGGTAAAACAGGTTCAGGTAAATCAACCATAGCAAATCTTATTTCAAGATTGTATGACATCAAACAGGGTGAAATTTTAATTGATGACAAGCCTATTAAAAGCATCAATCTAGAAAGCTTAAGAAATAGTATAGGTTTTGTACCACAAGAAGCCTTTTTATTTTCTGACACCATTGAAAATAATATTAAATTTGGGAATAAAAATGCTGTTAAAGAAATAATTACAACTGCTGCTAAAAAAGCACATATACATCATAATATTGAAGATTTTTCTAAAGCTTATGACACATTTGTCGGTGAAAGAGGAGTTACTCTTTCTGGTGGACAAAAACAGAGAATTTCAATTGCTAGAGCTATAATAAAAGAACCAAAGATATTGATTTTTGATGATTGTTTATCAGCTGTTGATACAGAAACAGAAGAAATAATTCTCAATAATTTGAATACTATAAGTAAAGATAAAACTACTATTATAATAACACACCGTGTTTCTTCTGCTAAAAATGCTGATTTAATCATTGTCTTAGATGAAGGTAAAATCATTCAACAAGGCACACATGATCAATTATTCAATCAACCCGGATTTTACCAAAATATTTATAACCAGCAACTTATAGAGAAAATAGTCGAATAATTAATTAGTTACACAAAAGAAAATAAATTAAAGTGTTGCTCAAATCATTTATTTTTTTAGTTTTGTGTGATATTGATTCATTAAAATTAATAAAAAAAGTTGAGATTACTATGAGCGATTACGAATATTCAGAACAAGAAGAGATATTTTCACAAGTATTAAGAGCAGGAAGACGAACTTACTTTTTTGATGTAAGATCTACAAAAGCAGGAGATTATTATTTAACTGTTACAGAAAGTAAAAAATTCACTCATGATGATGGTTCTTTTCATTACAAAAAACATAAAATTTATTTGTACAAAGAAGATTTTAGTGAATTTAATGAAATGTTAGCTAAAGCAACTGACTATATCATTAATGAAAAAGGTGAAGAAGTTATTTCTGAACGCCACCAAAAAGATTATCAAAAACCTAGTGAAGTTACAGCTACAGAAGATACAGAAACTAAATCTACAGATAGTTTTACAGATGTAAGCTTTGATGATATTTAATAAACACACTAATTCAAATAATAAAAAAGACTACTTTAATAGGTAGTCTTTTTTTATACTTGATACTTTCAAAGGCTTAATAGCCAAAAAAAGTCCAACTCATCATGTTACTAATGAATTGGACAAATCAACTAACCTACTATTCTTCTTTTGGTATAACATACTCCAAACTTATTTCTAAAGATAAAGTGTAACCTATTCTAGCAATTTTCCCTATTTTTCAGTTCGTTTTTTAGCTGTTAATTCTTCTACTATCCTAACATATTATTTTAAACAGACCACATAAAAGAGGCTACAATCATCCAAGCTCCAACAGCTAGACCTAATAGACCCAACTGTCCTTGTTTAGGTGCTATTTTAGCTCTAATCAATTCTGCTTTTTGTTTTGCCTCGTCATTTTTTGCCAAATACTCACTAATAAGTCCATATCCTAACATAAATCCTAAGCCAGCTTCTACAATACTACCTGCCAATAAGGTAATCCACCATATAGGTGCCACTGACAACCAACTCATATTTAAAAAAGCAGAAATAATTCCCCAAATACCCCAAAAACAAAATACTACACCTATCCAACCTTGGTAAGGAGCTACTTTGTCTAACAATTCTTTTGCGTTAGGTTTTTTTGATAAGATTAAAGATGGCACCGCTATGATGCTTAACAATACTAATGAAATTCCGTAAATCATAATTTTAATTTTTTAATGGTTAATAATTTGATTACAAAATTGCGGCAAAAGACAAGTGTGTGAAACACCGATTTCGGGTAAATTAATACCCCTGAAAAATGGGGGAAGTAAATATGTAATTTATTTTTAGCTATCTATTAATCACCATTAAACACTACAAATACAGGTGATTTTATAAACAAAAGGAATATAACTGAGGATACTAAAATAGTAATAAAGTCTATCAGATTTTAATCTAACAAACCTAGTTTAATGGCATATTTAGTTAAACCAGCTAGATTTCTAACTTCAAGTTTTGAGATTAGATTTTTTCTATAACCTTCAATGGTATGTTTACTTAAAAAGAGTTGATCTGCAATTTCTTGAGTAGTATTTTCTTCAGCAATTAACTTTAACACTTCTTTTTCTCTGTTCGTTAATGAAGTAATTACTTCTTTATCTTTAGTAAACATACTTTGCATATACGCCTGTTTTATACTGTCAGAAAAATACTTTTCACCCTTTAAAATAGTTTCTATTGCTAATAAAAGCTCTTTTTTTTTAGCATTTTTAGGTACATAGCCATCAACATTATCTTCAGTTAATGTATGAATGGTTTTTGAATCATGAAGCATACTCACTACTATTGTCTTAATTTTAGGATAATTAGTTTTGATATATTTATTTAAATCAATACCACTAACATCAGGCATATTTACATCAGTAACAACCAAATCAATATTTTCACCTTTAATATTATCAAGATATTTAATTACATTTTTACCACTATTGGCTGTCATAACAATTTCAACATCAGATTCATTAGCAATAATACTTAACAAACCGTCTAAAAACATTTTATGATCATCTACTACTATTATTCTTTTTTTAAGTGTCATAATTTAATGGGATTTCAATGGTAACTGCTGTACCTCTGTTAATTGTTGAATCTATATTAATATTTGCATGTAATGCTTCTAATCTACTTTTTATATTTTGTAAACCAATACCTGACGGTGTTTTTTCTTTATCAAAACCGATACCATTATCTTCAAACAACAATTGTAAGATATTATTATGAATATTTACATGAATTTCTACATTTTTTGCTTTAGCATGTTTTAATGTATTAGTAATTAACTCTTGTATAATATTAAAAACTTCAACTTGTAAATTTTCATCTAAAGCATTTATTTTATCTATAGGATGCGGTATAAAAGTAATGTCTTGGTCTGATGCCTTATCTAATTTTTCAATATAATCACTAATTAAAGTTGTAAAAGCGTTTTGACTGAATTTACTTGGAATTAAATTATGAGAAATTTCTCTTACTTGTTTATAGGTTTCATCTAATTGGTTTACAATTGTCTTTTTCACCGTCTCTTCTTCATTTAAATTATTCATTTGCAATTTAATTGCTGCCAAATTACCTCCTATACTATCATGTAATTCTCTTGCAATCCGCCCTCTTTCTTCATCCTGAGCTTCTATTGATGCTTTTACTAATTTTAATTCTTGGGCTTTAATTAATGATGCTACTTTTTGTCTGTTAATTTCTTCTTGTTTCACATTTAATTGGCTTTGAGCTTGTAGTTTTTGGTAGTACATATACAACAAAGCGATAATTGGCATTAAAATAACTAGAAAACCTATTAAAAATGCGTTCTTAATTGTTTTTTGTCTTTTAATCTCACTCTCTTTTAATAGTTGTTCTTCCTGAAGTGATAAAATTTCATTCTCTTTTTGAGCCGTTTGATATTTAACCTCAAGTTCTTTTACTTCCTTTCTTTTCTGATTGTTGATAATCTGATTAGAAACTGCTTGATATTGTGTCATTAAATTATAGGCATTTTTATAATCATCAGTTTCTACATAAATATCTATCATACTTTTTGCAATTACTTTTTGCGATTCTAATTGATTCCACTGAACAGCATTAACATAAGCAGTTGACAAAACTATTTGAGCTTCTTCATATTGTTTGTTTTTACGATAAATATATCCAATCCTCAACACTGCATCAATATGAAGATCATAATATTCTTTCTCTAAAGCTTTATCCTTTACTTCTTTTAGGTATTTATATGCTACATCAAAATCTTCCTCTAACATTGCAATAGTCCCTAAATTAACTTTTATTTTTAATTGAGACTTATCTAGCTTTAAATTATTAAAATCTAATAATGCCATTTTATAATAGGCTTTAGATGGCTTAAAATCTTCTTTGTACAAAAGAATATCACCATAATATTTTTTAGCATATGCATTTATTTCTTTATTGTTACTTTTATTTATACATACATCTAACAAATAAATTGCTTTCTCATATTCACCTTTCTCAATATAAACCAAGGCTAAACCTAGTTTATGTTGATAATGCAGCATTGGCTTTATAGACTCTGGTGTAATTTCAATACCTTGCAAATAGTATTGCATGGCATCATCATACAATCCTTTTTGAATACTCCCTTTACCTAAAATAGTATACGCCTTAGATAGCCATAAAGAATTTGTTAATTTATCTGGAGTCTGATATTCAGCCTCATTTTTTAAATACTCACCATAATAGATTATAGAGTCAGTATTGCCTAATTGAATATGAATATTGGCAATTTCTTCTATTAATTTAGTCCTTTTATCAAAATTATCTGAATCTTCTAGTTGTTGGTATAAAGAATCTGGAATATGCTGAGGGATAACACCAAATGCTTTATAATTTTCTCTTTGTTCCTGAGCTGTCACAAAAATTGAGAAAAACAACAATAGTATACGTATATAATTCTTTTTATTCATAAAGGTATGTGTCACTACTTAGTAAATATAATTTGTAAAAATAATCAAAGTGATTTGAATAATCCCAAATATTATTTTTTATATATTTGCCTTTCATTCGAATTCAATATGTTATGAACTCAAAAATATGGGTTTCTCCTCCTCATATGACAGGTGAAGAGTTAGAGTACATCCAAAATTCTTTAGCTAAAAACTGGGTTTCTTCTGTAGGTCCTGACATCAATAAATTTGAAGATACAATTCAAGATTATTTAAACAGTACTAATGAAGTTATTGCTTTAAATTCTGGCACTTCTGCTATTCATCTAGCTTTAATTCAATTAGGTGTAACTTATGGAGATGAAGTAATCTGTCAAAGTTTTACTTTTTCTGCATCGGCTAACCCAATAATTTACTTGGGTGCAAAACCTGTTTTTGTTGATAGTGAAAGTGATACTTGGAATATCTGTCCACAATTATTAGAAGAAGCTATAAAAGATAGAATTTTAAAAGGAAAAAAGCCCAAAGCTATTATAGCTGTCCATTTATATGGAATGCCTTATAAGATAATGGAAATACATACTATTGCAAAAAAATATGAAATCCCAATAATTGAGGATGCCGCTGAAGCCTTAGGAAGCGAATACAAAAATGAAAAATGCGGAACTTTTGGTGATATTGGTATTTTATCTTTTAATGGAAATAAAATAATTACAACCTCGTCAGGTGGTGCTTTAATTTGTAAATCAAAAGAGATAAAGAATTCCATCATTCATTTAGCAACTCAGGCTAAAGAGGATGCTCCACATTATCAACATACCAAAATTGGTTATAATTATAGAATATCTAATATTTTATCAAGCATTGGGCTTGCTCAAATGAAAGTGATTAAGGAAAGAGTTACATCAAGGCGAGATAATTATAATTTTTATACTAAAAATTTAAAAACTAATTCAACAATTACTTTTTTAAAAGAACCAAAAGATTTTTTCTCCAATAGATGGATGACTTCAATTTTAACTAAGTCCTATAAAAATAGAGAAAAATTGAGGTTAGTTTTAGAGAAAAATAATATTGAATCTAAACCCTTGTGGAAACCTTTACATTTACAACCTGTATTTTTAGAATTCCCTTCTTATGTTAATGGAATTTCTGAAAATTTATTTAATAGGGGACTATGTTTACCTAGTGGCTCAAATTTGTCAAATAATGATTTAGAGAGGATTACAAAAATATTAAACAAAGAATATGAAATTTAAAATAGCTCAAAAAAATAAATTTTTAAAATGAAAATAACTATTAATTTAACAAAATAATTTTTTTAAACATAAATAACTCTTATTTTCGCAAAAAAATAAAAAATGAAAACAAAATTCTCCTACCTTAAAAAAAGTTTAATAATTTTTAGCACAACTCTACTCCTATTATCTTGTGGTAGTAAAAAAGATATTATTTACTTTCAAGATGCTGATTTAGCAGCTATGAGTAAACCCATAAAAAACTATAGTCCTGTTATCAAACCAGATGATGCCTTAACTATTACTGTTTCAGCACTAGATGTAGTCTCAGTTAGACCTTTCAATTTAATTGCAGTTGCACATGCTGGAAATGATGGTGAAATTGGACGAACAGCAATGCAGAGTTATTTAGTAGATGCTAATGGTAATATTGACTTTCCTGTTTTAGGCACGCTAAAATTAGCTGGTTTGAATAGAGTTCAAGCTACAAATTTGATAAAAGATATGTTGAAAGAATATATTAATGACCCCATAGTCAACTTAAGAAATATAAATTTTAAAATTACCGTTTTAGGTGAAGTAAATAACCCTGGCACATTCACTGTGCCTAACGATAGAATTACTATTTTAGAAGCTTTAGGCTTAGCTGGAGATTTAACGATACACGCTGAAAGAAATACTATAATGGTGGTAAGAGAAGAAGGTGGTAAAAAAACCTATAATAGAGTTAATTTAACTTCAGAAGAAATCTTTAATTCACCTATGTATTACCTTACTCAAAATGACGTTATATATGTTCAACCAAATAATTCAAGAGTTAAAGGGGCAACTATAGGCCCAAGTACAAATGTAGTTTTAGGAGTTGTTTCTGCTCTTTTAACCACTGCAGCGATTGTAGTTAGTTTAGTAGCACTAAATAAATAAGTTTAATATTTTTTTTAATGGAATTCGAAAATACTAATAATGCACCAGAAGATAGTGGTTCTATAACTGGCTTACATTTAAGAGAGCAAATTGAAAAATATTCTAGTTATTGGAAATGGTTTTTGTTAGCTATATTTCTCACTTTTTTATACACTGCTTTCAACCTAAACTTTAAACGTTATAATTACGAAGCACAAAGTACCATAAAAATTAAGAACGAAAAAAACGGAGATAAATCTGCTATGTCTGCTTTTCAAGATATGGGTATCATGAGTGGTGGTGGTAAGAATAATATAGATGATGAAATAGAGGTTTTGCAATCTAAATCTTTAGCTGCTGAAGCCATTCAGTCACTTAAATTAAATGTTGAGTTTTCTACCAAGAAAAATTCACTTAGTGCTTTCCTTGATGATAAACTTGGATTTACCACTAATTTTTATGAAACAGAAAACTACGAAAACCCTCCATTAAAACTCAACTTTCTTATTAGTGACTCCGCCCTATATAAGGTTGACTCTGAGTTTATTATAACTGTTAACTCCCCTACCAAATACACATTTAGTAACCCAGACAAATCTGTAGTTAAAACCCAATCTTTTGGAGAAAAAATCACTACAAATTTTGGCGATCTTATTATATTACCAAATTTAGATTTACAAAAGAACGAATTAATTGGAGAAGATATTTTAGTCCGCATCACATCTGTGAAGAATTTAGCAAAAGCATATGTTTTAGGATTATCTATTGAACCTATTGCTGAGTTTTCTAATGTGATAAAGTTAACAGCTTCTGATAGTCATAAAAAAAGAGCAGAAGATTTTTTAGATGAATTGGTAGCAAAATATAACAATCGTTCTATCCTTTTGAAAAAAGAATTAACGAAAAGTACCTCTGACTTTGTTACAGAAAGATTAAGAATTATTTCTGAAGAATTGTATGATGTTGATCAAGCTGCTGAAGTGGTTAAATCTCGTTATGGAGCTTCAGATGCTGTATCAAGTGCTGGAATAAATTTACAAGCTGGAAGGCAAATAGAACAAAATGTTGTTGCTGCAGGCACACAACTAGAGCAAACTTCAGCAATAAAAGGATTTGTTGCTAATAAAGGGAAAAATGAAACTATACCAAATGTAGGTATAGCAGATCCTACAGTTGCTCATAATGTTGAAAAGTACAATGAGTTAATTTTAACTAAAAATAAATACTTAAAAAATTCTACAGAAAAGAATCCTATAGTGGTTAATCTGTCTGATCAGATTAAATCTCTTGAAAATGATATCAACCAAGGCTTAAATAATGTAGAATCTTCTCAAAAAATAACTTTTGACAATTTAAATAAACAGTTAGGTCTTACCCAATCAAGAATATATGGAGCTCCTAAACAAGAAAGAGCAATTAGAGATGTTACACGTAAACAACAAACCAAAGAGGCCTTATATTTATACTTGTTACAAAAGAGAGAAGAAACAGCTATTACTTTAGGTGTTGCTGAAGCAAAAGCAAGAATAATTGATAAAGCAGAAGCTAAAAAAAATCCTGTTTCTCCAAAAAAGAAAATGAGTTATTTAGGAGCACTAATAGCTGGTTTATTTATTCCCTTTATCATATTATATTTAAATGAACTTCTTGATTCTAAAATTCACAATAGAGAAGAAATAGAGAGAGTTTTAAATATACCAGTTATTGGAGACATTCCTAAATTAGAAGCAAAATCTAATAGATACCTTATCAAAAAAGAAGACCATACTGGTATTGCAGAATCCTTTAGAATTTTACGTACCAATTTAAATTTTATTTTACCTAAAACCGACTCTAAAGAAGGTAAAGTGATTTTTGTCACCTCAACTATTGCTCATGAAGGGAAATCATTAGTTGCAACAAATTTAGCAACTGTGCTGTCGCATGCTAAAAAGAAGACTATCATATTAGGTTTAGATATTAGAGCCCCTAAAATTGAACCTTATTTAGGGGTTAGAGGTAAGCAAGGGGTAACAAACTATATTGTTAATTCTGATATTAAACCTAAAGACCTTATAATTCAAGCTCCAGATAATGATTACTTAGATATCGTCTCTTCTGGAGATTTGGCTCCAAACCCTGCAGAATTATTAATGAATGATAGGGTTAAAGAGTTATTTACTTTTGCAAAAAACAACTATGAATATGTAATTGTAGATACAGCTGCATTTAGTATGGTAACAGACACGCTTTTACTAAGTCAACATGCTGATGCATTTATTTATGTAATAAGAGCAAATTTCTTAGATAAACGTTTGCTTAAATATATTAAATTTCTTTACAACGAAAAAAGAATACCAAATATGGCTTTGTTGCTTAATGGTGTTGATCAGAAAAAATCATACGGCTACGGTTATGGTTATGGCTATGGTACTGAATTTGAAAAATCACAGAAGCCTTGGTGGAAATTTTATTCTAAAATTTAATTTAACGAGATTAAAAAACCTCTAAAGTTATATAACTTTAGAGGTTTTTTAATAACTAATCTAAATATAAAACTAAATTTTTAGACTTTTATCATAAGGTACAGCATCTAAAAAATGTTGAATAACACCAATTCGTGTAGACGTTTTTCTGTTGGCTTTAATAACTTTAAAAGGAATAGCTCCTTCTTTTTTAGTATTTTCAAACATTAACCTTTTATATTTAGTGTATACATCCCACAATTCTTGTGCTTTTTCATCTACAGGAGTCATCTTCCATTGTTTTAACGGATCACTTTTAATCTCTTTAAAACGTTTAGCTTGCTCTGTTTTTGAAATAGACATATAAATTTTTACTAATCTGATACCAGACTCTGTAATCATCCTTTCAAAATCATTCACCTGATTCATAAACACATCATATTCATTATCAGTACAAAATCCATTTACAGGTTCTACAACAGCTCTATTGTACCAACTTCTATCAAAAAAAACAATCTCACCTGCGTTCGGAAATTGATTAATATAACGTTGAAAATACCATTGGGTTTTTTCTTCATCATTGGGTTTAGGCAAAGCTACAATCCTATAATTACGTTGATTGATTCTCTCTGTTATTCTACGAATGGCTCCTCCTTTACCAGCAGCATCTCTTCCTTCAAAAATAACAATAATTCGTTCATTTTCTTGCATAGCCCATGTTTGCAATCTTACCAATTCAACTTGTAATTTCTCTAATTTTTTTGAATAGTCTAGAAAACGTAATGCTTTTGAAGGAGAAAAAACTTCTTGACTTAACAAAGCATGCAGCCCTTTATTTGAATTTAATTTTTTAATATCTATATCTGAATAATTAATCTTTTCCATACATCTAATCTAATTGGTGAGCTGATCTAAAATATCGCATAATAACGTTTGGGTCTGGCAATAGTGTTGTCATAGCTTTATCTTTATCTGGATAATCAAACTGAGATAAAACATAACGCATCGTCTCTAAACGAGCAACTTTTTTGTCATTTGCTTTTACAATAATCCAAGGGCAATAGTTGGTATGTGTTTTACCAAACATTTGTTCTTTATAATAGGTGTATTTGTCCCACAACTCTTGTCCTTTTTGATCTACAGGACTAAACTTCCATCTTTTTAATGGTGTTTTTAACCTAGCATCAAACCTAGATTTTTGTTCATCTTTAGAAATAGAGAACCAAAATTTAATGATTTTAACCCCATCTTCATACAGCATGTGCTCAAATTCTGGCACTTGAACCATAAATCGATTGTATTGTTCATCTGAACAGAAACCCATAACTGGTTCTACTACGGCTCTATTATACCAGCTTCTATCAAAAAATACAATTTGACCTGGGTTTGATAATTCTTTTATATAACGCTGAAAATACCATTGTCCTTTTTCAATTTCAGTAGGCTTTGTCAATGCTACCAAATTTATTGACCTTGGATTTAAATGTTCTGAAAATCGTCTTATATTACCTCCTTTACCAGCAGCATCTCTTCCTTCAAAAACAATTACAACACGTTTTTTCTCAGTATAAATCCACTTTTGCAATTTCACCAATTCTATTTGAAGTTTTTTAAGCTCATCTTCGTACTTTAATTTTTTAAGTACTTTATCAATATTCTTACCTTTCTTTTGAATTATTTCTAACAATTCTTCTTTAGAAGTCATTGCTTCAAATTCTTCTTTGGTAATTATCTTATCTAAACTTTCATCCATTAATAAATGTATTTAATATTATCCCTAAAACACTCCGCATAGGGACACATAAAGGTACAAAATAATGCCTGAGCTATAAAGAGAAATACTATTTATTTTTCGAAATTTAGTATGGTGAAATTAATGATAGAAATACAATCTTGTAATTGCTCTTCTGTCATTACCAGAGGTGGTGCAAAACGAATTATATTACCATGGGTTGGTTTTGCTAATAAACCATTTTCTTTTAATTTCATACAAATATCCCAAGCAGTACTACTTTCTTCACTGTCATCAATTACAA
>Ga0209633_10001658_pt1 | contig 22505 bp, 19 predicted proteins | sample Cruoilmetagenom1_FD_187290 | JGI IMG/M metagenome (GOLD analysis project Ga0209633, IMG submission 187290) | Oil polluted marine microbial communities from Coal Oil Point, Santa Barbara, California, USA - Sample 1 (SPAdes) (version 2) | ecosystem: Environmental > Aquatic > Marine > Oil seeps ... | reverse complement strand
ATATTCTGTAATGAGAATTAAAATAAACTTTTTTGTTTTCATTTTATTTTTAGCATTTAGTTCTTTAGCACAAGAAAATGATCACCAATGGAAAGATGAAATAAATGCCTTTGATAAGTTGAATGGAGATTCCCCCTTACAGGGGGGGATTCTCTTTACAGGAAGTTCCTCCATTAAATTTTGGAATGATCCGGCAAAAGATTTTAATAATGCTCAAATTTTGAACAGAGGTTTTGGTGGTTCTCAAATTATTGATCTGATAGATAATTTTGATCAGGTTATTCTAAAGTACCATCCTAAGAAAATAATAATTTATTCTGGAGATAATGATGTGCAAGTTGGTAAATCAGCTGAAATAGTTTATGGAGACTTTTGTACGCTTTATGGTATGATAAAAGCCAAATTACCTAAAACCAAAATATATTATATTGCTATTAAACCAAGTTTAAACAGATGGTCTAAAGTGTTGGAAATGAAAAAAGCCAATACTATGATTAACGAGTACTTGAATGCAAAATCAAATGGAACTTTTGTCGATATATTTTCGCCAATGATTGGTACTGAAGGTAAACCATATAAAAAATGGTTTATTGAAGATGGCCTGCACATGACAAAAGAAGGTTATGAATTGTGGACAAAAATACTTACACCATATATTTCTGAGGATTAAATATATTTAAATTATAAATTTCTAATTATGCTTAAGTCTTTTATTCTAAAGGTGTTACTACTTATACCATTTTTTGGTCTAAGTCAAGATTTATTAATCAACACTGCAAGTAGAAATGTAACAACTTTAAATGGTACATGGCATTATATAGTAGATCCTTACGAAACAGGTTATTATAACTATAGATATGAACCCTATGATAAGCTAAAACAAAAAAATAACTCAGCCTTTTACAATAATTATCATACCGATAATAAAATGGCATTGGTTGAATATGATTTTGATAAATCACCGACTTTAACAGTTCCCGGAGATTGGAATTCACAAAAAGAAAAATTATATTATTACGAAGGTACAATTTGGTATAAACGCTCTTTTGATTATGCATTTTCAAAAGAAAATAATCGTTTATTCCTATATTTTGGTGCCATTAATTATAAAGCAGAAATTTACCTTAACGGAACTAAACTTGGAACACATGAAGGTGGTTTTACACCATTCAATTTCGAGGTAACTTCAATAGTAAAAAACAAAGACAATTATCTGGTTGTAAAAGTTGATAATAAGCGATTTAAAGAAGCTATTCCAACTATTAACACTGATTGGTGGAATTATGGTGGAATTACAAGAGATGTTAAACTCATCGAAGAACCTTCAACATTTATTCAAGATTATAATATACAACTTAAAAAAGGAAACAAGTACACAATTGCCGGTTTCGTGAAAGTGAATAATGCCAAAATCAATGAAAAAGTTTCGATTGCTATCCCCGAACTAAAATTGAATGAATCTTTCACTGTAAATAAAGATGGAACGGTTCAATTTGATTTAAAATCTAAAAAAATTAAATATTGGTCACCTTCTACTCCTAAATTATATGATGTTTATATTAGAACAAATGATCAGGTTTTAAAAGATGAAATTGGTTTTAGAACAATCGAAACTGTTGGTCCCAATATTTTATTAAATGGGAAATCTATATTCTTAAGAGGCATTTGTATTCATGAAGAAAATGCAATGCGTGGTGCCAGGGCTTATAATGAAGCTGATGCATTAGTTGCTTTAAATTCTGCAAAAGAATTAGGCTGTAATTATGTTCGCTTGGCTCATTATCCGCACAACGAACATATTGTAAAACTTGCCGATAAAATGGGAATTATGGTATGGGAAGAAATTCCTGTTTACTGGACTGTTGATTTTACAAATAAAAATTCATTGAATAATGCAAAACAACAATTATCAGAAGCCATAACAAGAGATAAAAATAGGGCATCCATCATTATTTGGTCAATGGCTAATGAAACACCTCCTTCAGAACCTAGAAATACTTTTTTAAAGGAATTAATAATACATACAAAAAGTATGGATACTACCAGATTGATTAGTGCAGCATTGGAGAAGCATAATATCAAAGGTGTAAACATAGTTGATGACGAAATAGGTAAGTATATGGACATAGTTGCTTTTAACCAATATACTGGTTGGTATGGAGGATCACTTGAAGATGCTCCGGAAGCAAAGTGGAGCATAAAATATAATAAACCAGTTGTTATTTCTGAATTTGGTGGTGGTGCTTTACAGGGCTTACACGGTACGATTAAAGAACGTTGGACAGAAGAATATCAAGAATATCTGTATCAACAAAATTTAAAAATGATTGAAAAAATACCAAATATTAGAGGCACGAGTCCTTGGATTTTAAATGATTTCAGATCGCCAAAAAGAGTCTTACCTGTTATTCAAGACGGTTGGAATAGAAAAGGTTTGATCTCAAATCACGGTATTAAAAAGAAAGCTTTTTTCACGGTAAAAGAGTTTTATAAAAAAATGGAACAACAATATAAATAATGTATATAAAGACTTTTTTTTTCGTAAGTTTAATTAGTTTATTACTGCTGTTTTCTTGTTCAAAAGATAAGAAAGCAGCGGTTTTATTGGATGAATATGAATTAGTATGGGCCGATGAATTTGACGGAAACAAAATTAACTTAGACAATTGGTCATTCGTTATCTGGGATACCGGGAAAGTTAATAATGAGTGGCAAAAATATGTAGAGAATACAGATAACTATAATGTAGAAAATGGAATACTTTCAATAACCGCAACTAAAACTGGAGAGAATGAAAAAGGTGGTTATACCTCCACTCGCCTATCTAGTCAAAAAAAACAAGAATTTAAATACGGCCGCATTGAGTTTAGAGCAAAAATGATGAATGGTAAAGGAACCTGGCCAGCATTATGGATGTTAGGGGCTAACCACGATGAAGCTGGATGGCCAATGTGCGGAGAAATTGATATTCTGGAATATGTTGGCTACGACCCTAACACAGCACATTCTAATATACATACGAAAGACGATTCTGGCTATACAAATAACAAAGTATCCATAAATCTAAAGACTATTGAAGAAGATTTTCATAAATATGGTATAATTTGGAACGAAGATGTTATTCAGTTTTATGTTGATTCTCCAAATAATATAAAAAACACCTATTCTCCGGCTAATAAGACTGCTGAAAATTGGCCTTATGACCAACCTTTTTATTTGATTATGAATTTTGCTGTAGGAGGTACTTGGGGTGGCAAGGAAGGTGTTGATGGAAGCATATGGCCTCAAACAATGGAAGTTGATTATGTTAGAGTATATCAATTAAAATAGAACAAAAATGGTGATTAAGATTATTCTTAAAATAGTATTTGTTTTATTCTTTTTTTCTAGCTACGTTAACGGTCAGAATATTTCTGTAATGACCTATAATGTTAGGTATGGTTTAGCTGATGATGGCAAAAATTCCTGGGAATTCCGTAAAGAATCTCTTGCCTCTCAAATTAATAGTCACAATCCTGATTTTCTAGGAACGCAAGAGGGCTTACCCTTTCAAATAGAATATATTAATTCCCATTTACCAAAGCACAAATTTATTGGTAAAAGTAGAGATGGCGATGGCAATGGAGAATACTCAGCAATCTATTATAATCAAGAAAAATTTAAATTATTAGAACAACATACTTTTTGGCTATCTCCTACTCCATCAAAAGTTTCTAAAGGTTGGGATGCTGCCTATCCCAGAATTTGTACCTATGGTTTATTTATAGATAGTAAAACAAATAAGCGTTTTTGGATTATCAATACGCACTTAGATCATATTGGGGTAAATGCCAGGGAAGAAAGTGTCATTATGATCTTAAAAAAAATTGAAGAAATTAATATTAAAAATTATCCATTAATATTTATGGGCGATTTAAATGCTGAACCTGGTAGTAAGCCAATTTCAATCTTGAAAGAGCAGTTATTAGATTCTAAAGAAGTATCTCATACTAAAACATCTGGGCCGACTGGAACTTTCAATGCGTTCCAATATAACGAGCCAGTAACCAAAAGAATTGACTATATATTCGTTTCAAATAATAATAAAATAAAAGTTTCAAATTATACAGTGTTAAGTGATGTTAGTGATTCAAAATATCCTTCAGATCACTTACCTGTTTATGTAGAATTAACATTTATAAAATAATCTAATGCAAAAAAATATACTAGTAACAGTTGTATTTCTTTTTATTACACTTTTTAGTTGTTCAGATAAAAAAAATAGTACAAATCAAACTTCAAATTCTAAAGTTGAGCAGAAAGTCGATTCTGTTTTAGCATTAATGACACTACAAGAAAAAATTGGTCAAATGAATCAATATAATGGTAGTTGGGATGTTACAGGTCCTGCATCAAATGTGAGTGATCAAGAAAAGCTTGAAAAATTAAAAAATGGTGAAGTTGGTTCAATGCTAAACGTACTATCTGTAAAGGCAACCCGAGAAGCTCAGAAATTGGTTATGGATAATTCAAGGCTTAAGATTCCTTTAATCATTGGCTATGACGTTATCCACGGTTATAAAACAATATTCCCAGTCCCATTAGGAGAAAGTGCTAGTTGGGATCTAGATATTATAAAAAAATCTGCAGCTATTGCTGCAAGTGAAGCTTCAGCTGCCGGTGTAAACTGGACCTTCGCTCCAATGATTGATGTTTCTAGAGATGCACGCTGGGGAAGAATTATGGAAGGTTCTGGTGAAGATCCTTTTTTGACAGCTAAAATTGGTGTAGCAAGGATTCAAGGTTTTCAAGGAGATGATCTTGCAAAAAATTACACAATTGCCGCTTGTGCTAAACACTTTGCCGGGTATGGTTTTGCTGAAGCTGGTAGAGATTATAATATTGCTAATATTGGAGAATATGAACTTCAAAATGCAATTTTGCCCCCATTCAAAGCAGCGGCAGAAGCCGGTGTTGCGACATTTATGAACTCATTTAATGAAATTGACGGTATCCCTGCAACCGGTCATAAGATCTTGCAAAGAGATATCTTAAAAGAAGATTGGAATTGGGATGGATTTATGGTTTCAGATTGGGGTTCGATAGGCGAAATGATCGCTCATGGCTATGCAAAAGATCTTTCTCATGCAGCCGAAATTGCAGCGAATGCAGGTAGTGATATGGATATGGAATCATATGCTTATGAAGCTCATTTAGAAGAATTAGTAAATAATGGTAAGGTTGATATAAACCATATTGATGACGCGGTTAAAAGAATTTTAAGAGTTAAATTTAAGCTAGGACTATTTGACGATCCTTATAAATACTGTAATGAAGAACGTGAAAAAAATGAGATTTTTACCGAAGAAAATCAAGCATTTTCTCGAGAAGTAGCAAAAAAATCAATTGTGCTACTTAAAAATGATGGTAATATTTTACCACTAAATAAAAATATTAAAAATATTGCTGTAATAGGACCATTAGCTGATGATAAGGATACTCCTATTGGTAACTGGAGAGCAAAAGGAGGTAGAAATACCGCAGTATCATTATTAGAAGGAATTAAAAATGCAGTGCCATCATCGACCAATATAATTCATGAAAAAGGTTGTGATATTGTTACAAATAAGGCGATAGGTCGTACATTTTTATTACCTCTTGAATTCAATACTACCGACAAATCTGGTATTCCTGCTGCGGTAAAAGCAGCTAAAAATGCTGAAGCTGTTATTCTTGCTATTGGTGAAATGGCTTTGCAAACAGGTGAAGGAAGGAGTCAAACGAATATAGGATTTTTAGGAGTACAACAAGAATTGTTGGAAGCTGTTTATAAAGTAAACAAAAATATAGTGATTGTACTAATGAATGGAAGACCAATGGATGTTTCTTGGGCAGCAGAAAAGGTACCTTCAATTTTAGAATGTTGGCAATTAGGATCTCAATCTGGTAATGCAATTGCTGATGTATTGTTTGGAGATTATAACCCCTCGGGAAAACTACCCGTTTCTTTTCCTCATAATGTGGGTCAAGAGCCATTATATTACAATCAAAAAAATACAGGGAGGCCTTATAACGCTACTCATGTAACTTTTTCTGCATACAGAGATGCTCCAAAAACGGCATTATTTCCTTTTGGCTATGGATTAAGTTATACCACTTTTGAATATAAAAATTTAAAGCTCGATAAAAATGAAATTCCGGTAAACGGTAAAATAATTGTATCTGTTGACATTTCTAATATAGGTAATATGGATGGTGAAGAAGTAGTTCAATTGTATATTAGGGATTTAGTAGGCAGTCTTACGCGTCCCATAAGAGAATTAAAGGGATTTGAAAAAATATTTTTAAAAACAGGTGAAACAAAAAACATTACCTTTACTATTAACCAAGAATCTCTTCAATTTTATACGGTTAATAAAAAATGGGAAGTTGAACCTGGCAATTTTGAAGTTTGGGTTGGAGGAGATTCAAACGCAAGCCTAAAATCGACATTTAAAGTAATTGAATAATATTAAATATTTCATTATGAAAAAAGTAATACGAATTTTAATTCTTGTTTGTACTTTAAACTTAACAGCACAAACCAAATTACCTGCTTTTTTTGGAGATAATATGGTTTTACAACAAAATGATGAAGTTTCTATTTGGGGAAATGATGCGCCAAAAACTCAAGTTACCGTAATTGGAAGTTGGGGAAATGAAATAAGCATAAAAACTGATAAAAATGGAAAATGGCGAGTAAAATTACCAACCCCTAAAGCTGATAAAAAACCATACACCCTTACAATAAAAGGAAGTGAAGAAATAATTTTCAATAATGTTGTACTAGGTGAAGTTTGGTTTTGTGCAGGACAATCAAATATGGAAATGCCAGTAAAAGGTTATCCAAATTCACCAATTTTAGGTGGAAATGAAGCAATGTTATACGGAACAAACAAATTTATCCGTTCGTATCATGTAAACAGAAATGCCGTTGAAACCAAACAACAAGACACAAAAGGAGGGCAATGGTTAGAAGCAAACCCGTTATCTATTAAAGATTTTAGCGCAACAGCATATTTCTTTGCTAAAGAATTAAATAAAGTATTAGATGTGCCAATCGGAATTATAAATTCGTCTTGGGGTGGAGCGGCTGCTGAAGCATTTGTAGATATTGAAACCTTAAAAACTCAATTTCCACAAGTATTTACACGAGAAAAAGGAAAATACGAACACGGAATAATGCATAAGCCAAGTTTGATTTATAACGGAATGGTTGCACCTTTTGAAGGTTTTAATATGCGTGGAGCAATATGGAACCAAGGAGAAACAAATAGAGGTCGTTTTAAAGAATATAAAACATTATTACCTGCAATGTTTAATCATTGGCGTAAAAAATGGAATGATGATTTTTCTTTTTATATGGTTCAAGTAGCACCATTTTATTATAACGATGGGAGATATGTTACTTTTATTGGAGAATCTATTGTAGATATTACCAAAAATGAAAAAAACACAGGTTTTGCATCAACAATTGATATCGGAAAATGTAGTGATATTCACGCCCCGGATAAAGAAACTATTGGTAAACGTCTAGCTTTAGTTGCTTTTGCTAAAGATTATGGTTTTAAAGGAATTGTTTACAGTGGACCAATATATAAATCAATGGAGATTGTTAACAATCAAATTAAAGTTTATTTTGACGAACTTGCAAGAGGTTTAATAACTAAAGAAGGTGAAAAAGGAATGCCGTTAAATAATTTTGAAATTGCTGGAGATGATAAAATATTTCATAGAGCGGACGCAATTATAAAAGGTGGAGATAAAAAATCGCACATTATTGTCACAAGTAATAAAGTTCCCAATCCTGTAGCTGTCCGCTATGCTTTTGGAAATTGTATAAAAGGGGATATTTACAATACAGCAGGGTTACCATTAATGTCTTTCCGTACCGATAATTGGGATGATGTAAATTATAAAAACCCTCCTAAAGTAGAAAATAAAAATTAAATGAATCTATTTGATGTTGAAAATAAAATAATACTCATTACCGGTGGAGGTGGTGTTCTTGGAGGAAAAATGGCAGAGTACTTACTTAAAAATGGCGCAACTGTCATCATTTTAGATCATAAAGAAGATTTTGTTAAAACAGCTCTTTTAAATCTAAAAAAAGTGAGTGATAAAGTTGACGGATTTGTTTGCAATGTTTTAGATGAAAGTAGCTTACAAAATGTTTCTGATAAAATTATTGAGCAATTCAATAATATAGATATTTTAATCAATGCTGCTGGTGGGAATATGCCCGGAGCAACTATTGGCGAAAACCAAACTATTTTTGACGTTAATATAGATGATTTCAAAAAGGTAGTTGATCTTAATTTATTTGGTAGCATTTTACCCGCACTGGTTTTTGGAAAAGAGATGGTTAAAAATAAGCAAGGTGTAATTATCAATATATCGTCTATGACAGCTCAAAGCGCAATAACAAGAGTAGTAGGTTATTCAGCCTCAAAAGCAGCGATTGATAACTTTACCAAATGGCTATCTGTAGAATTGGCTTTAAAGTATGGAGATGGATTGCGTGTAAATGCAATTGCACCTGGATTTTTTATAGGTAATCAAAATAGAGATTTATTGATTAATAAAGACGGTTCTTATACAGATAGAGGAGATACCATAATTAGAAATACACCCATGAAACGTTTTGGAGATGCCGAAGAATTGAATGGATCTATTCATTATTTATGTTCAGATGCTTCTAAGTTTGTGACAGGAGTAGTAATTCCGATTGATGGTGGATTTAGTGCCTTTTCTGGAGTATAATTAATTTTTAATTTTGTCATTCCAGCGTAGGCAGGAATCCATAGTCATTGCGAGGAGGTACCACGAGGCAATCTTTTTAATCAAGAGATTGCCCCATCATTCGTACCTCATTCCTCGCAATGACAAGTAAAAAATAAAAAAAACTGAAATCGAAGATTCGACGAAGTCAAACAAGTTCAGCATAGAATGAAACTAGAACAAACATTTCGTTGGTATGGTCCTGATGACCCCGTCTCATTAGCCGATATTAAAATGGCTGGTGCTACTGGCATTGTAACCGCGTTGCATCAAATTCAAAACGGAGTAACCTGGACTAAAAAAGATATCTTAGAAAGAAAACAACTCGTTGAAAATGCCGAACTTACTTGGTCGGTTGTAGAGAGTATTCCCGTTCATGAAGACATTAAAAGAAGAACAGGAGCATTTCAAGAATATATTGAAAATTATAAGCAGAGTATTCAAAATTTAGCCGAATGTGGTATTAGTATAATTACCTATAATTTTATGCCGGTTGTAGACTGGACAAGAACAGATCTTGATTATAAATTAGATGACGGGTCGTCAGCATTACGCTTTGACAAAATAGCATTCGCTGCTTTTGAGTTGTTTTTATTAAAACGAAATGGTGCGGAAAATGATTATTCATCGTCTGAAAAAGTGAGTGCCAAAATTTACTTTGACAAGCTCTCAACTGAGGATAAAAAACAACTTACTAATAATATTATTGCTGGTCTTCCCGGTGGTATGACAGAAGGTGCTGACTCTGTAGTTGAATTCAATAAAATTCTAGCAACTTATGACAATATTGATGCTTCACAATTGCAGCAAAATCTGTTTTCTTTTTTAAAAGAAATTGTACCCGTTGCTGAGAAACTTGGAGTAGTGTTGGCTATTCATCCAGATGACCCACCTTATCCAATCCTTGGTTTGCCAAGAGTATTAAGTACTGAAAAAGATGCAACAGCATTAATTAATGCTGTAAAAAGCCCTAGTAATGGTTTGTGTTTTTGTACAGGGTCTTATGGTGTTCGTCCTGATAATGATTTAGTAGGCATGGTTAAAAGACTGGGGAAAAATATTCATTTTATTCATTTACGAAGTACTCAGAATGATGAATATGGCAATTTTCATGAAGCCAATCACTTAGAAGGGAATGTGGACATGTATGGTGTAATGAAGGCTTTAGTAAAAGAACAACAAAACCGTCAACAAGCTATACCAATGCGTCCGGATCACGGTCATAAAATGTTAGATGATTTACAAAAAAAATGTAACCCTGGATATTCTGGTATTGGAAGATTAAGAGGCTTGGCAGAACTTAGAGGTTTGGAAATGGGAATTTTAGGAAAGTAACAATGAATTGAAATAAAAATAAATGTCATTCTGACAGAGCGACCTTAGGAGCGACAAGTAATCTCACAATACATAAAAAAAATGTCTTTTTTAAACGACAATTTCTTACTTAAAACCAAAACCGCTCAGCGTTTGTATCATCAATATGCAAAAGAGTTGCCAATAATCGATTATCATAATCATCTCGATCCGAAAGAAATTGCAGAAAACAAACAGTTTAAAAATATTACCGAAATTTGGCTAAAAGGCGATCATTATAAATGGAGAGCCATGCGGTCTAATGGTATTGCTGAAGAATTTATAACAGGAAAAAAATCTGATAAAGAAAAATTTAATGCGTGGGCCGAAACTGTTCCTTATTCAATGCGAAACCCTTTATATCATTGGACCCACTTAGAATTACAACGTTATTTTGATGTGAATGAATTATTAGATCAAAAATCAGCATCAAAAATATATGATAATACTACAGAATTATTACAAAAATCTTCGCATTCAGTGCAATCATTATTGTTAAAAATGAATGTCGATATATTATGTACAACCGATGATCCGACGGATGATTTACAATACCATAAACAACTCAAAAATTCAGACTTCAAAACCAAAGTATTTCCAACGTTTAGACCTGACAATGCAATTCTAATAGAAAAAGAAACATTTTTAAATTACATAAAACAATTAGAGAGTGTTTCAAACATCCAAATAAATTCCTTTAAAGATTTAATTAAAGCTATAGGAGACAGAGTAGCCTATTTTCATGACTTGGGTTGCAGATTAGCCGATCATGGTTTATCAAATATCCCTAATGCTAAAATATCATTATCAGATGCCGATCTATTTTTTAAAAAGCGTCTGCTAAATGAGGAATTAGATAATGATGATGTGAATATTTATAAAGTAACGTTATTAAGTGAATTGGCCAAATTCTATCATTCACATAATTGGACCATGCAATTGCATTTAGGTGCTATAAGAAATAATAATGACCGTTTAATGCTAAAGGTTGGAGCAGATATTGGTTGTGATTCAATTGGTGATTATGAGCAAGCTACGGGATTATCTCTTTTTATGAATGCATTGGACAAAGAGGAAAAACTTCCAAAAACTATACTCTATAATCTGAATCCTAGCGATAATGAAGTTTTTGCAACAATGGCTGGTAATTTTAATACTGATGGTGGATTAAACAAAGTACAATGGGGCGCAGCTTGGTGGTTTTTAGACCAAAAAGATGGGATGGAAAAACAAATAAATACGCTTTCTAATATGGGTTTATTAAGTCGCTTTGTTGGAATGTTAACCGATAGCAGAAGCTTTTTATCTTTCCCAAGACATGAATATTTCAGACGCATTTTATGCAATTTATTAGGAGAAGATATTGAAAATGGCGAACTGCCAAATGATATAGAATGGGTAGGTAAAATGGTGCAACAAATCTGTTATTTTAATGCCAAAGAATATTTTCAATTTGACTAAGTATGAATTTAAAAATTTACATATTATTTCTTTTTATTGCAATTTCATCTTGTAAAAAAGAAACCGATACTAAAATATTAAACTTAGCGCATAATTTACCACAAACACATCCTGTACATAAGGGTATTTTAACCTTTCAGAAGTCTTTAGTAAAGAAATCAAACGGGAAATTAAAAATTAAAATTTTTCCTGACGGGCAATTGGGTTCAGAAAGAGAAGTCTTAGAACTCTTGCAAATAGGTAGTGTGGCTATTACCAAAGTGAGCGCTGCTACTATTTCTAATTTTGTACCAGATTATAATGTATTGGGTATCCCCTATTTGTTTAGAAACAAAGAGCATTATTTTAATGTGTTGGAAGGTGAAATTGGCAAATCACTATTAGAAAAAGGAAGTAAATATTGGTTACGAGGTCTCTGTTTTTATGATGCAGGTAGTAGAAGTTTTTACACAAAAGACAAAGCTATTAGATCACCGGACGATTTAAAAGGTCTCAAAATTCGCGTAATGAATAATCAAATGGCTATCAATATGGTAAATGCATTAGGAGGCTCTGCAACTCCAATGGCATATGGCGAATTGTATACTGCAATACAGCAAGGTGTTGTTGATGGAGCCGAGAATAATCCGCCTTCATTTGTGTCTTCCAACCATTATGAAGTAAGTAAATACTATACATTAGACGACCATTCTTCAATACCCGATGTGATGTTAATTGGAACAAAATATTGGGAGAAACTGTCAGAACAAGAGAAAGGATGGTTACAAGAAGCTGCAGACGAATCAGCGCAAGCACAAAAAAAATATTGGAACGAATCAGTCGAAGCTTCTATGAAAAAAATAGAAGAATCAGGAGTTGAAGTAATACGTCCAAAAAAATCATTATTTGCAGAAAAATCTATAGCTGTCTTAGAAGAATTTAAAAAAAACAATCCATCAATGACTGAATTGGTAAGTCAAATTCAATCGCAATAATCATGAAACGATCAGACTTTATATTCAATAAAATAAACAAATTCATCGAAGTCTTTTTGGTAATCATATTTGCCCTTTTAGTGCTAGATGTATTGTGGCAGGTTTTTTCTAGATATGTATTAAATAGATCTTTTTCTTTTACTGAAGAATTTGCGCGTTTTGCCCTTATCTGGCTATCTATCTTAGGTGCCGCTTACCTCAATGCAAAAAGAGAGCATTTATCAATGGATTTTTTATATCAAAAGCTCTCATCTATTAATAAGAAAAAAGTATCTATTCTCATTGAAGCATTGATCTTTTTATTTGCTTTGATCGTCATGGTAATTGGTGGGTTTAATTTAGTCTATACCACATTACATTTAGAACAACTGTCTGGAACACTGAGAATTCCATTGGGATATGTATATGCAATTTTACCTTTTAGCGGATTGTTGATCATGTATTTTTCAGTCCACCATATTTCTAATATTAACTCTGAATCCGTAAATCATAAATCGTAAATTACTAATGAGTATAGAAGTTATAAGCATATTAGTTTTATTTATAAGTTTCTTTGTATTACTGATGCTGAAAGTGCCGGTGGCATATAGCATTGGTATAGCTACAACGTTGAGTTTATTATTAAATATAGATAATATGCCCGGATTGACAACCATAGCCCAAAGAATGACCACGGGTTTAGATAGTTTTGCTTTGTTAGCGATTCCTTTCTTTGTTTTAGCTGGAGAAATAATGAAACGAGGAGGCATTGCGAATAGGCTGATAAATTTTGCAAAATCATTAGTTGCGAGCTTACCTGGTGGTTTGGCCTATGTAAATGTATTGGCTGCTATGTTGTTTGGTGCCATTTCGGGTTCGGCGGTTGCTGCAGTTTCTGCTATCGGAAGTATTATGACAGACAGAATGGAAGAAGAAGGATATCCCAGAGAATTTAGTGCTTCAGTGAATATTACTTCCTCAACAACCGGACTATTAATACCACCTAGTAATATTTTAATTGTTTATGCGCTTGCCAGCGGAGGTGCTGCTTCAGTAGCAGCCTTGTTTATCGCTGGTTATTTACCTGGTATCTTATTAGGATTATTTATTATTGGTTATATAGCTTTCGTCGCTATAAAAAAAGGGTTTTCTAAAGGTGACAGATCTCCAATTTCAGAAATATGGATACATTTCAGACGAGCGTTTTTTAGCTTATTATTATTGGTGATTGTAGTAGGCGGAATAGTTGCAGGCATATTTACTGCAACCGAAGCATCAGCAATTGCCGTCTTATACGCTGCGGTTTTAGCGCTTATCTATAAGGGAATTAGTGCGAAAGATTTTCCGTCAATTTTATTGACGAGTGCGAAAACTACTGCGGTAGTTATGTTCTTAATTTGTACGTCAATGGCAATGTCATGGTTATTTTCGTTTGAAGGAATTCCTGAATTAATGAGTAATTTCTTGTTGGATAAATTCAATAACCCAATAGTAATCTTTTTAATTATCAATATAATCTTATTGCTTGTTGGAACTTTTATGGATATGACGCCGGCAATATTGATTTTTACACCTATATTTTTACCTGTTGTAACTGAACTAGGAATGCATCCCGTACATTTCGGAATTGTAATGGTACTAAATTTATGTATAGGTCTCTGTACACCTCCGGTAGGAACGATCCTTTTTGTTGGTAGCGGAGTAGCAAATATATCTGTATCACAAGTTGTGAAACCATTGCTTCCATTTTTAGCAATTATGATAATAGTATTAATGTTGGTTGTTTATATTCCGGCAATATCGATGATTTTACCAAGATTATTCGGATTATAATAACGATTAAATATATTAGAATTTGTAAATATGAAAAAAGTAGTAACATTTGGAGAGATCATGTTAAGGTTAGCTCCGCATGGATTTTTAAGATTTTCGCAATCAACTTCCTTTGATGTTATTTATGGAGGAGGAGAATCTAACGTAGCTGTCTCATTAGCTAATTATGGGATTCCTGTTGATTTTGTAACTCGTTTACCAAAAAATGACATAGGCGAATGTGCTATGATGGAGGTGCGTAAAAGAGGTGTGAATGTAGACAATATTATTTATGGAGGGGATAGATTAGGAATTTATTTTCTAGAAACCGGTGCCGTAAATAGAGGTAGCAAAGTGGTTTATGACAGAGCACATTCTGCTGTGGCTGAAATAAAAACTGGCATGATTGATTGGGAAAAAGTTTTTGATGGAGCACAATGGTTTCATTGGACCGGAATCACTCCTGCCATCTCACAAGGCGCTGCTGATGTTTGTCTAGAAGCTGTAAAAGTAGCAAGTAAGCTGGGATTGACTATATCAACGGATTTAAATTATCGACAAAAACTTTGGAAATATGGCGTAGAACCTGAAGCGATTATGACAGAGCTTACCTCCTATTGTGATATAATTTTAGGCAATGAAGAAGATGCAGAAAAACATTTCGGATTAAAACCTGATGGCTTAGATATTACCATGCAGGGTCATGATGTTAAAGGTGAAGCATTTTTATCTGTGTGTCAACAGTTAATGAAAAAATTTCCAAGAGCTAAAAAGGTAATTACTACATTGCGCGGATCTATTTCAGCATCGCATAATACTTGGGCCGGTGTTTTATATGATGGTACTACAATGTTCGAATCGCCTCAATACCAAATTACCGATATTGTAGATAGAGTTGGTGGTGGTGATTCATTTATGGGCGGATTAATCTACGGATTGTTAGAATATGAAGGTGATGATCAGAAAGCATTGAACTTTGCGGTGGCAGCATCTTGTTTAAAACATACAATAAAAGGAGATGCCAACCTATCAACTATTGAAGAAGTAAAAAAATTAATGACCGGAGATGGTTCTGGTAGAGTGGCAAGGTAATAAACAATTGATACGGAATGTCATTACAACAGAGCGACCAAAGTAGTGACGAGAAATCTCATTATCAATAGCAGACATTGAGTAAAATACTCAAGGTCTAAATGACAAAATTAAAATAAATAAAAACTACGGTCTTTGTACCGTCTTCTGACTTAAATGATTATGGCAAGATTTACAAGAATAGAAGTAGCAACAGTAATGGAAAAAACAGGTTTAGTTCCTTTATTTTTCCATAGCGATGTTGAATTAGGTAAAAAAGTATTACAGGCATGTTACAATGGTGGTGCCCGTATATTAGAATTTACAAGTAGAGGTGACTTCGCCTATGAAGTATTTGGAGAGCTCAATAAGTTTTGTGAAGAAAACTTGCCCGAAATGATACTAGGTGTTGGCTCAATAACCGATGCCGGTGCAGCTTCTTTATATATGCAATTAGGTGCAAACTTTGTGGTTACTCCTGTTTTAAGAGAAGATATCGCATTAGTTTGTAACCGAAGAAAAATATTATGGTCTCCGGGCTGTGCATCATTAACTGAAATTGCCGAAGCCGAAGAGCTGGGGTGTGAAATTGTAAAACTTTTTCCGGGTGGAATTTATGGAGCAGATTTTGTAAAAGCTATAAAAGGCCCTTGTCCTTGGACAAAAATTATGCCTACAGGTGGCGTTTCAACTGATAGAGCTAATTTAGAAGCTTGGTTCAATGCTGGAGTTGCTTGTGTGGGAATGGGGTCTAAGTTAATATCTAAAGAAATTCTAAGATCAAAAGATTTTAAAACTTTAGAGAATAAAGTAAGAGACACATTGGCATTAATTCAAGAAATAAGAAAATGATAATGCTAAAAAAATTTCTTTCATATATATTTCTTATAGGATTTATGCTAGCTATTTTAGGATGTTCAAAAAAAGAAATTCCAAAAAAATGGTATAAAGGCAATTTACATGCACATTCCTATTGGAGTGATGGTAAAGAATTTCCTGAAGTGATTATGGATTGGTATAAAATTAATAACTATCATTTCACCTTGCTGTCTGACCATAATACACTCGCTGAAGGTGATAAATGGATGGAAATATCAGATAAAGAATACCTTCAAAAAGGATTTAAAAATTATCTTGACAAATATGGCGATAAATGGGTAAATCATAAAATTGATAGTACAGGTAAGATAACAGTAAAATTAAAAACCTACGAAGAATATAAAACTCTGTTTGAAGAAGATTCTAAATTCTTAATCATTCAATCGGAAGAAATCAGTACTAGTTATGATAATAAACCTATCCATATCAATGCAACCAACATTCAAAAAAAAATAGAACCACTTTCTGGAGAAAGTACAGTTGATGTAATTCAAAATAATATTGATGCCATATTAAAACAACGACAAGAAACCAATATTCCAATTCTTCCTCATATTAACCATCCAAATTACCAATATAGTATTTCAGTAAATGATTTTATTCAATTAAAAAATGTGCAATTTTTTGAAGTCTATAATGGGCATCCTTCAGTTAATAATGAAGGAGATTCAACACATGTGAGTACTGAAAGAATGTGGGATTTGATAAATATCTCTTATATTGAAAAAAAGCAACCATTATTATATGCGGTTGCTACAGATGACAGTCATCAATACTTAAAATTTGATAAAAAACACAGCAATCCGGGAAGAGGCTGGGTTATGGTACAATCTGATTCTCTAAAAACTTCAAACCTGATCGATGCCATGGAAAAAGGTAACTTTTATGCTTCTACAGGAGTACTATTAAAAGAGATTAGTTTCTCTGATAATCTTTTAAAAATAGAAGTTGTTCAAGAGCCACAAACTAATTATGAAATACAATTTATAGGTGTTAAATACGATACAAAAAAAATAAAAACACTAAATATTATAAAAGGAAATAAAGGTGAATTCAAACTCACAGAGCAACACCTATTTATACGGGCAAAGGTTATATCCAGTAAGACAAATAAAAATTTCTTTGATGAAACAGAGTTTGAAAAGGCTTGGACACAACCAGTTATGCATCAAAAAGATTAAATTATAATGAACAAATACATCCTCTTATTGTTGACGTTTTTTATGTTTTTTGGATGTACTCCGAAGAAAGAAAAATGGGTGTTTATTATGGCCGGACAATCTAATATGGCTGGAAGAGGAATTGTTGAACCTCAAGATACTATAAGTGATCCGATGATTTTTACACTTAATGAGGAAATGAAAATCGTGATTGCTAAAGAACCTTTACATTTTTATGAACCTAAACTTGCTGGTTTAGATTGCGGACTTTCTTTTGCAAAAGAATTACAGTCAAACTTACCAACAAATATTGAAATTATATTAGTGCCCTGTGCAGTCGGTGGAAGCTCAATTGATCAATGGCTTAATGATTCATCACATAGAAATGTAAAATTATACAGTAACTTAAAACAAAGAGTAAATCTTGCAAAGACTATAGGTACTATAAAAGGCATTTTATGGCATCAAGGTGAAAGTGATGCACATAAAGATAAGTTACCCGTATATCAAAATAAATTAGAAAAATTGTTTCAAAATTTCCGTACTGATATTGGTAATGAAAGATTACCTATAATTATGGGTGAGTTAGGTGATTATGCAGAGCCAGAAGAAAGAAATAATAACTGGAAAGGATTAAACGATATTCTTTATAAAATGACAGAAAGTGATGGCAATCTATCAATTATTTCATCTAAAGGATTAAAAAGTAATCCTGATAAAGTACATTTCAATTCTGAGTCACAACGTGAACTTGGTAAACGTTATGCAAAACAATTTTTGACTATTTATAAACTTGAAAAATGAAAAAAATAGTATACTTAATATTTTTTCTACTTCTTGTAGTTTCATGTGCCCCAATTAAAGTAGCTTGTGTTGGTGATAGTATTACCTATGGCTCAGGAATTAAAAATAGAGAGTCTTTAGCCTATCCGCAACAGTTGCAAAAAATGTTAGGAAATAAATATGATGTTAAGAATTTTGGTGTAAGCGGAGCTACCATGCTTAAAAAAGGAAATAAACCCTACTGGAACCAACCGGAATACCAACTATCTTTGAATTTTGAACCTAAGATCGTAGTAATATTACTTGGTACAAATGATTCTAAACCAGTAAACTGGAATACTTTTAAAGATGAGTATGAAAAAGATTACATTGAGATGATAACAAATTTTCAAAAATTAGAATCAAAACCTAAAATATATTTAGGTTTACCACCACCCGTGATTAAAAACAGATGGGGAATTCAAAAGGATATTGTCGAAGGAGAATTGATGGATATACTTAAAAAAATAGCTCAAGAAAATAAATTAGAAACGATTGACTTTTATGGCATCCTAAATGGAAAGGATGAAATGATTCCGGATAATATCCATCCGAATACAGATGGTGCGAAGCGAATGGCTATCGCAGCAGTTTCAAAAATAATCTAACTAACTAATTCTAATAAAATGAAAAAAACATGGGTCCTAGTAATGCTGCTTATTTCTTATTCGATAACAGCACAGAATATAGATCAAAAATTGACAGAACTTGGTATTGAACTTCCAAAAACTCCTAAACCTTTAGCTAATTATGTAAATGCTGTTAGGGTTGATAATACCATTTATTTATCCGGCAAAGGTCCGCGTAAATCTGATGGAACTTTTATAACCGGAAAGGTTGGTAAAGATCTAACTGTTGAAGAAGCGCAACAAGCAGCAAGATTAGTGGGCGTTAATCAATTGGCTGCTTTAAAGGAATTTATAGGAGATTTAGATAAAGTTAAAAGAATTGTAAAAGTATTAGGTATGGTTAACTGTACTACGGATTTTACACAGCAACCAACAGTTATTAATGGTTTTTCTGATCTAATGGTTGAAGTATTTGGTGATAAAGGAAGACACGCCAGAAGTGCTGTGGGTATGGGTTCTCTACCAGCTAATATTCCTGTCGAAATTGAAATGATTGTAGAAATAGAAAAATAAACAAATAGTATTAAATCACTTTATTATTCAGATTATTATTATATTGATGCTCTAATTAAATATGCAAACCTCAAAAGATAAAATTAAAAACAATTAACCATGGCCAACTTATCAAACAAGAAAATTAATATATATTTTATTACAGTTGTAATCACATTAGGAGGGCTTCTCTTTGGATATGATACAGGAGTGATTAACGGAACCCAGTTTTATTTTTCAAAATATTTTGAATTAACAGGAGCTTTAAAGGGTTTTATTGTAAGTAGTGCTTTATTAGGGGCTTTGGCTGGTGCAGCCGGTGCCGGATTATTAAGTAAAGCCATTGGTAGGAAAAAATCATTAATTATTTCAGCAGTCCTTTTCGCAATTTCTGCCTGGGGTTCAGGGTTGCCCAGTTTTATGGGCGATTCTATTAACTTGATGGTATTCTTTAGAATTCTTGGTGGTATTGCTATTGGTATGGCTTCAATGAATGCCCCGATGTATATAGCAGAAATTGCACCAGCAGCAAAACGTGGAAAATTGGTCACCTATTATCAAATGGCAGTGGTTATCGGATTTTTTGTTGTTTTCTTAGTTACTTATTTTATCGGAGACGGATTGTCTGAAAGTGAAAATTTATCATACGGATGGAGGTATATGTTCTGGTCTGAATTAGTTCCGGCTCTATTGTTCTTCGTACTTTTATTTATGGTTCCTAAAAGCCCTAGATGGTTGATGATCAAAGGAAAAGAAGAAGAAGCGAAAAATATTCTAACTCGAATCCATGGTGAAGAGATGGCCAATAAGGAGTTTGTTGAGATCAAAGAGTCTATACAAAAAGAAGGTAAAGAGGTAAAAGTTTCTGTTTTTAAAAAATCATTGTTCCCAATTGTGATCATAGGAACTGTCATTTCTATTTTACAACAATTTACCGGAATAAATGCAGTATTGTATTATGGAGCTGATATCTTTGAGCAAGCACTTGGTTTTGGCAAAGAAGATATTTTATTGCAGCAAATTTTATTAGCCACTGTTAATTTGCTATTTACTTTCGTTGCCATGTATACAGTTGATAAATTAGGAAGAAAACCTTTATTGATCATTGGTGGTTTTGGTATGTTAATTGGTTTTTTAATAATGGGGTTCACATTATATTTTAGTGATTATTCTCAATTAAACTCAGCCGGGCTACCAACAATCTCATCTACAGAAGGTATTATTAGTTTAATAGGTATTTTGTTATTTATCGCTTCTTTTGCTATGTCTATGGGACCAATAGTTTGGGTTTTATTATCAGAGATCTTCCCTAATAAGATTAGAAGTGCAGCCATGTCTATTGCAGTTGCTGCACAATGGTTGGCTAACTATTTTGTTTCGCAAACCTTTCCAATTGTGGTGGAAAGTGATGTAAATAAATTACAAGTAGATGGTGGTGTTTGGAACAATGCTTTACCTTATTTTATATTTTCTGGCTTTATTGTAATCATTATTCTATTTGTTTGGAAATTTATTCCTGAAACCAAAGGAAAAACGCTGGAAGAAATGGAAACATTGTTCGAAAAATAAAAACTGTACGAATTTTTTATATCTCTAATTGTGTAATATGAATATTCTTCATTTTAAGGATAACAATAAGTATGCTAGTTATTTAAATATTTTTCAGTTTTAATTAAAAACCTTGTTTAAAGTTAGAATTTAATTAAATATTTAGAGAATTTTAATTTTCAAACATCAAATTATAAAAAATAAGTTACTTTTAAGCTCTCAACAACACGATTCAGGATTGGGATAATTAATATTCTTCACGATAGTATTTAAACATAACAGATGGAAGGAAAGAGGGTTACAGTTAAAGATTTAGCCAAAATTTTAGGCGTATCTATTTCGACAGTATCAAAAGCTTTAAACAATAGTTATGAAATAAGTGAAGCTACTAAGTTGAAAATTCAAAAAGTAGCTAAACAGTATAATTATTCGCCAAATAAACTTGCCTCAAGTCTTAAATCAGGTAAAACTAAAACGATTGGAGTTATTCTGCCTAGTATAAGGAATAAATTTTTTGCACGGGTTTTATATGGACTTGAAAAAATGGCCACCAAAAAAGGATACAATATTATAACTTGTATTTCTAATGAATCGCACCAGAAAGAAGTTACCAATATTGAAGTCTTGTCTAATGGAAGTATTGACGGATTTATAGTTGCAATAGCAGAAGAAACTCAAAAAAAAAATGACTTCGCTCATTTTAATAAAGCGATTGAACAAGGTAAACCAATTGTGATGTTTGATAGAGTTACAGATACTATTGATTGCGATAAAGTTGTAATTGACGATTTTGAAGCTTCCTACAAAGCAACCAAACATTTAATACAATCAAATTGTAAAAATGTAGCTGTCGTTTCTATTATTGACCATTTAGATATCGGAAAATTAAGGATAGATGGGTACGCGAAAGCGATAAAAGAATCGTTTGGAAAAATCAATGATCAATTGATCGTTATTTCAGATAATGCTAATCTTGAAAAAAAAATTGTTAATCTATTAGAAAATAATAAAGTTGATGGTATTTTTGCCGTTGAGGAAAATGCTGCGCTTGCTGCTTTGAGAATAACTAAGTCTAAAGGATATCAAATACCAAATAATATGTCGATAATAGGCTATGTAAATAAGAAAATTGCTTCAAATGTAACACCAACCTTAACTACAATAAATCAACACGGAATTAGAATGGGTGGGACTTCAGTTCAAATCTTAATTGATAGATTAGAAAACAATAAAACTGGATTTGAGAAAAAGATCATTAAGTCAACATTGATGGAACGTGGATCTACCAGAATTAAACTCAATTAATTTTACGGGGTGTAGCTTAGTCCGGTTAAAGCGCTGGTCTGGGGGACCAGAGATCGGAGGTTCAAATCCTCTCACCCCGACTAAGAGTATCTTGATTGACACCAATGTTGTAACTAATTAAATGATTTTCAGGAATTTAATTTTTTTTGATATTATTTGATTAGCTTTAATGGCAATTAAAAAGGGAACAAATCGGGAACAGTTCGGTTACTTTTTTTTTT
>Ga0209633_10001657_pt1 | contig 22508 bp, 16 predicted proteins | sample Cruoilmetagenom1_FD_187290 | JGI IMG/M metagenome (GOLD analysis project Ga0209633, IMG submission 187290) | Oil polluted marine microbial communities from Coal Oil Point, Santa Barbara, California, USA - Sample 1 (SPAdes) (version 2) | ecosystem: Environmental > Aquatic > Marine > Oil seeps ... | reverse complement strand
TTTCTGATGTTCCTCCACAGTGAGAATCACAGATGTATCCTGAGCTGCTTTAATCAGTACCGTTCTATCAAGAGGTTTAATTGTAGAAATATTGAGAACTTGCGCAGCAATACCAAATTCTTCTTTCAGAATCCATGCCGCTCTCATGGCCTCGGCAACTACGGGGCCGGTAGCCACAAGAGTAATATCTCCTGTAAAAGGCCGATACTCTGAAGAAAGGACTGTGGAAAAAGCATCCTTGAAATTGACTGTTTCTCTTCCTTCATAGCGTATTACAGTAGCCAACCCCGGTATAAATGGTGTTATCTCAGTCGTCACAAGAGGTGTTGATTCCCGGGCAAATCGCAGGTAGCACGGTCCCTGTATTTCAATGGAAGCAGCAGTTGCTTTCTTTGTTTCCATCGAATCCACAGTAGAAAACATCGTCATATTCGGCAGGCCGGCTATCTGAAAGAACTCCTCAAGAGCCTGGTGGGTCGCACCGTCAGGTCCGACAGAGATACCGGCATGAGCTCCGGCAATCTTGACATTAAAATTTCCATAACACAGAGTTGTTCTAATCTGATCCAAAGACCTTCCTGCGGCAAAGACACCATAGGTGCCGATAAAGGGAATCAGCCCGTTCTTAGCCATTCCGGCTGCAACAGTAGTTACAGACTGTTCAGCTATCCCCATACTGAACCACCGGGGCCTACGCTCCGGGTCTGATTTATAGAACTCATCAATACAGATAGAACTTGAAATATCCGATCCGAGGGCACATACATCTTCATTATCAGTATCCCGTAAAGCCTCCCCGAAACCTTTCCTTGTGGGCTTCATTTCCACTTTCATGGATTCTCCACTGTTCCACCAATAGTCTCTGGAGAAAGAGGGAAGGTTTTTTCTAATCTCCTCATCCTTCTCCCGCTGATAGTCTTCAGCAGTCGAGATCATCTCGTCAGATGGAAATTCAGTCAATCCCAGCTCTGATAAAGCGGTGTCAAGCTCTTCCTTATCCGGAGCCTTCCCATGCCAACCGGCTTGATTTTCCATAAAGCTGACACTGTTACCCTTAATAGTGTCAGCAATTATCACTACCGGTTTTCCTTTAATTCTCTCCGCCTCATCATAGGCCCCGATCAATGCCGGAATATTATGTCCATCACACACAACAACATGCCATCCGAAAGCTTCATATTTATCTGCAAGTGGATCAATATTCAAAACTTCACTTACTGCACCGTCAATCTGAAGTCTGTTCTTATCCACCAGTCCAACCAGATTGTCCAGCTTGTGATGAGAGGCTTCCATAACCGCCTCCCAGATCTGCCCTTCCTGTTGCTCACCATCTCCCATCAGACAGAAAACCCGATAATCTGCCCCGTGGAGTTTTCCACTCAGTGCATCACCTACAGCAATACTGAGTCCCTGTCCCAGAGATCCGCAGGATGATTCAACACCGGGAACCTTGTGCATATCGGGATGCCCCTGATAAGGACTTCCGAATTTTCGCAGGGTGGCAATATCTTTAATCGGAAAATAACCGCAATATCCAAGTACAGCATACCAAAGAGGTGCCTTATGACCTGCAGAAAAATAAAACCGGTCCCGTCCTTCCCAGAGAGGGTTTTCAGGTCTATGTTTCATAACATGAAGATACGCCGTAGCAACCAATTCGGCAGCGGACAGGGATCCCCCGGAATGCCCCGAACCGGCACAGTGAATTGCAGTTAGAAAATACCCCTTGATTTCACTGATGGATTTTTTCAACTCATCAATATCGTATATCGATTCCATGTTCAAGCTCCTGGTTTCTCAGTTTTTTTCAGTTCCGCAAGTATCTTTTCCGGTACAGCCGGGATAGATTTAATCCAGATGCCCAGCGCATCATGCAACGCATGAGAAACCGATGGAGCACCCATTGATAGAGGGAGTTCTCCCATGCCTTTGGCTCCATATGGTCCTTGATCATGGGGCTCCTCAACTATGAGGCATTTAATCCTGGGGGTCTGGCCGATGCGTCGGATACCCAGCCGGGCGAAACTGTCAGTAACGATTCTGTCATCCTTCTGAACAAATTCTTCCGAGAGGGCATAACCGAGACCCATAACAACACCGCCTTCCATCTGTCCCTCAACAGCTGCACGATTGATTACCCGCCCGGCATCCGAGGCAATAAAAACATCCAGAACGTTAACCCGGCCTGTCTTCCGGCTGACTTCAAGAACTGTCGCCTGAGCGGCATAGCAGTAAGCGGCATGGAGTCTGCCAGCTACCGGATTCTCATACCCGTTCTCAGGTTCAACCAGGGCGAAACTGGTTTGAGGACCGGCATATTTTACTTCTGCTTCTATCGTTATACCTCTATCTTCAAGTGAACTCGCAACTTCGTCCATATCCATAAAAGAATCCTTGTCCGATCCTTTGAAAAAGGAAAACTCTCTGAATGTAATAACCTCTTTATCCACCTTGTAGATTTCAGAGACTTGCCGGATCAGCTTCTCTTTAATCTTTTCTGCCAGCTTGAGTACGGCATTCCCTGAAATAAAAGTCTGACGGGATGCGGTTGTCATTCCTGCCAGAGGATCCCTGTCCGTATTCGCAGAAAAAATCTTAATTCGAGAAAACGGCCATCCGAGCTTATCCGACAGTATCTGGGCCATAGCCGAATTAGAGCCTTGTCCCATATCAACACTTCCAATGTGAAGGGCGATGTCCCCATCCGGAAGGATTTTCGCGTAGGCCCCGGCAGAATCATCCATTCCGATACCAAGACCAACATTTTTATAGGAGGCCGCAATCCCGATCCCAATTTTCCAGCCGTCCCTCGGAACAGGTTTCTTATACCGGGATAATTCCTCTTTCAGAACTTTCAGACAACTTGAGATACCAACTCCGCTGAGAGGTCTGTCACCGGTAATTGTCGGTTTCCCCGGTTCTATCACATTCATAAGCCGGAACTCAATCGGGTCAAGATGCAGAGAATCAGCCATCATATTCATCATCATTTCCGATCCAAAAGATACCGTAGGATTGCCGAATCCCCTCATGGCACATGCCGGTGCATGATTGAGATATACAGCCCTGGCCTTGATACTGGCTGCAGGTATTGTATAAGGGCCTGCGGCAAAGCTGACACTCCTCAGGATTACCGCTTCCTCCACAGAGGCATAGGCTCCACCTTTTGCGGTTATATCGCTTGTGACAGCGGTAATTTTGCCCTGAAAATCCACGCCCAGCCGATATTTCATCTTCGTGGCATTCCGCTTTCCACTGACTGTTATTGATTCTTTTCTGGTGTATGTGTATTTCACCGGTATACCGGTAAGAACAGCTCCCAGGGATGCAATAATCTGTACAGAGATATCTTCCTTACCTCCGAAACCGCCGCCCATGGGCATTCCTGAAATCCGTATTTTTTCCTGGGGAAAACCGATTACCGGAGCAATCTCGTGGATATCCATGGGAGGCCCCTGGCTGGCAACATAAACAGTAAGAACCCCTTCAGGATTCAACTCGGCAATACAGGACTCCGGCTCCAGATAACCATGCTCTACATATTGAGTTTGAAACTCTTCCTCCAAAATCTTATCCGCAGCTTCGAATCCTTTCTTAATATCTCCACGACCGGATTCCATCCTGGCGATGATATTTTCTTCACCGTGAAGAACAGGAGCATCATCGGAAAGAGCATCAGAAATCTCTGTAACGGAAGGAAGTATTTTATATTTTACCCGGATCTTATCCAAAGCGGCATCAGCTTCAGCTTCACTATCAGCATAAACAGCAGCTATGGCATCGCCGATATAAAGAACCTGGCCATCTGATAGAACAGGTTGGTCCTTCTTAATAGGTCCGAACCTATTCTCACCGGGAATATCGTCAGCCAATAGTACTCTCACAACCCCTTTACTCTCTACAGCCCTGCTGATATCTATTTCCAGTATCTCCGCATGAGGGTGAGGACTTCTGAGAACCTTGGCATGAAGCATATTCTCTATATACATATCATCAGCAAAGAGAGTCTCTCCCGAGGCTTTCTCAATACTGTCTATCCTTATGACAGATTCACCTACAGATACGGATCTGTCAGGAAGAATTGTGTTTCTTTCCACCCGGAGAATATCATTCCGCATCAGTTCCGCGGCAGATTTAACGGCATTAACAATTTTCACATAACCGGTACAACGACAGATATTCCTTGTCAGAGCCTTATGTATCTCTTTATCATCGGGGTTTGTATTCTTATCCAGAAGTGCCTTGGAAGACATGATGAAACCCGGAGTACAAAAACCGCACTGAACAGCTCCCTCTTTCGCAAAAGAATAAATCAGTGGATGCACACTTTTTTCGTCAGAGAGTGATTCAAGAGTACTGATATGGGCGCCGTTAAGATCCTTGAGAAACTTCCTGCAGGCTAGAACTGCTTTTCCGTCCAGAATGACAGTACAGGCACCACAGTGTCCCTCGTTACAACCGTTTTTCACTGCAGTCAGGTGAAGCACTTCCCTCAGATACGACAGAAGAGTCAAGCCTTTATCAAAACTCTCACAGATGTAATTCTTCCCATTTACTATTAATTCAATCTTCATTTTATTCCCCGGACATCAATTAACCGCATACCGACAATATCAGATCCATATAGACTTCAGTACATCTGGAAAGATCTGAAATACTCAATTTCTCATTGACAGTATGACAGAGGGATGAATCCCCAGGCCCGTACTGAATGCTCTCTATTCCAAGATCGTTCACAAGAAAATCCATTTCCTGATATCCATCTGTAAAAAAGACAAGAGGGCCTTGATTTTCAACCTTCAGATGTGATTTTTTCATGTAATCTACAATTCGAGAGCTGCTCTTTGTGAGTGCAGGCAGCAGCCCCCTCTCCCGAATGGGTTCCCAGTTCCAATCAGGCCTGGCAATCTCTGCAGTGACTTGGACAGATTCAGTCCGGTAATTATTAATAATTCTGCTGACCTGTTCCTTCACCTGATCCTGGGTTTCACCGGGGACCAGACGGCGGTCGAACCAGAGACTGCAGCTGTCTGCCACATTATTGTAGGCACTGCCCCCTTCTATCTTTCCCAGATTCCAGGATGCCTTAACCGTTCCGATATTCTCAATTTCACATTCGGTCAGATCCTCAGAAAGAATGTCCCGGACAATATCCATGGCAATCTGTATCGCGTTGATTCCCAGCCAGGGGCGGCAGCCATGAGCCGCCTTCCCGTCAACCTGAATCCTGATCGGCGCTGTACCTTTGCAGCCGATGCCGAGTTTGAGGCCTGTGGGTTCAGTGACAACCGCATAGTCGGCATCAATACCCATTTTCTTCAGTGCCATACTGCCCCGATGTTCCGACTCCTCGTCGATAACGCCGATAAAAGCTACCGGTTTTTCAAGTGTTGCCCCTGAATTAATCACCGCCTCAAAGGCTGCGATTACAGCGGCTATACCACCTTTCTGATCAACCGATCCCCTCCCATGAATATCTCCGTCAATTTCCTCCGGAATGAATGGATTCTGCATCTTAAAGGCCGGAACAGTATCCAGATGACCGTGAAAAAGCAGTCCGGGCTTCGCCGATTCAACACCGCCGAAAAACGCGGTGATATTAAAACGTCCCGGTGCAGCTTCGAACATATCTGTCCGGCAGCCTAATGAACAGAAGCGCTCTTCAAGATAAAAAGCCAGCTCTTTTTCATTCCCGGTAACACTCTGAATGGAAATCAGTTTCCTGACTTCTTCCACCGCTTTCAAATTCTTCTCTGATCCCATACTTCCCCGTTCACTATAAACTCAGGCTTCTTGCCATTCAGAACATCCAGTACACCCTGAACTACTCCGATACCCATTTTCCTCTTACCGTCATAAGTAAAACTGCTCAAATGAGGGGTTGTGATAACATTATCGAAGGTGAACAGTCTGTTGTCTTTCTCCGGTGGTTCCTGTGCATAGACATCCAGCCCGGCGCCGGCAATTTCTCCGGATTCAATCGCTTCAATCAGCGCAGTCTCATCCACCACACCACCCCGGGCGGTGTTGATAAGAAAAGCTGTTTTTTTCATCTTCCTGAATTCTTTCTGCCCCATCAGACCGGCAGTTTTCTCCATAAAAGGAAGGTGCAGTGAAACGACATCAGAAAGCTCCAGAAGTTCTTCCAGAGTATCCACTTTCTCATATTTCTTTAAAGATACACTCTTCTCATTCAAATAGGGGTCAAAAACAACAATTTTCATTCCCAGACCGAGAGAGGCTATTTCTCCCGCCCGCTGACCGATCCTGCCGAAACCCACCAGTCCCAGGGTTTTTCCCTGAGCTTCAATCCCGGTGACTTTTGTCCTGATACCGAAATCACCTTTCTTTTTCAGTGCTGCCTGAACTGTATTGATACTTTTCGTACACATCAGCATCAGGGCGATAACATGCTCAGCAACCGATTCCGTCGGACCGTCCGGAGTGTATACCAGGGGTATCCCCTGCTTGCTTGATTCTTCCACATCGACACTGTCATAGCCGACTCCGGGCCTGCCGATTACTTTCAGATTCTCTGAAATCCGGATTTCCGCCTTCCTCATTTTCAGCGCCGCCGAGCAGATTACACCGTCAACATTTTTCAAGGCGCTATTAATGGCATCTTTATCGTCGTTGAAGATTTCAATAACTTCCACATTTTCCGATAGTAATTCCAGTGCATCGGGATGCAGCGGCCGGTCTACAAGTACACGTTTCATAAGCGCTCCTTTTTATAATGATCTTCCAGATATACCTTTCGTGTGTGCTTGAGCAGATCGATCATGGAATCTCTTGCACCCAGGGGGTTTTCACTTTTTATCGCTGTCAGAACATCTTTATGCAGTTGAACACCCTTCGCTGTATGGGCAATCTCACCGATGAACTTTTCATACAGATAACGGACGGCATAAGAAAATTTTTCCAGTATGGGATTGTCCACACTATGGGCCAGGGCAATATGAAAATCCATATCACTTTTTGCCGAGAGGTCCGGGTCTGAATTATAATTAACCGCCATGATATCAAGATACTTTTCCATCCTGCTGATATCCGATACCCCGGCTTTTTTTGCAGCCAGAACTGCAAGTCCTGTATCCAGAACTTCCCGGGCCTCCATCAGATCCTGAGTACTGGTATCCTGATATATTGAATGAGAAATACTTTTCAGCAGGGGTTCGGAGGAATTCTCGGTGATGAACGTTCCCTGGCCCCTTTTCACTTCGATGAAACCCATGGCCTGCAGTATCTGCAGGGCTTCACGAACAGACGAGACCCCCACATTAAGCATCTTTGCCAGTTCTCTCTGAGCAGGCAGCTGCTGCCCCCAGGCAAGTTTGCCGGTAGAAATCTGTTCCAGGATTTTCTCGACCACCGCATCGGCCACTGTGAGAGTCTTTACTCCATCAATCATTCAAACTCCTTGAAATATTATGAGAAACTGATTGCATCTTCAGGACAGACCCCGGAACACAGACCACAGCCGATGCATTCGGTTCCGTCCACAGTATGCCAATTCTCATCTTTTAAAATCGCATGACTGTAGCACACCCTGAAACATGCCCCACAGTTACTGCACTTCTCCTCGGAGATAACTGCCTTGAAAGAATCTGAAATTTTCCGCTTATTGTTATACCTGCGGGTTAATCCCCTGATGGAACTGATATCATCAATGCTTCTATCTTTGAGGTAGTTATCCAAACCATCCCGCACCTTACGGAACTGCTCCATGCCGTGAATCATCGGGGAGGTTACCATTCCCACACCGGTGGCTCCGGCCATGATCATCTGCAGCGCGGATTCTGTATTGGTAACACCACCCACCCCGACAACCGGAACATCGACAAAGCAGGAGATATCATAGATATATTTCAGAGTGACCGGAAGAATATACTTACCTGATAGATAACCGCTTCCATCGCTGCTGCCCAGAAGGGGTGCACCAGTGTTTATATCGATCGAGAGAACCGGACCGATGGAATCCATAGCGGCAATCGCATCAACCCCGGCATTCACCAGTCCCTTGAGATTCTCTTCCAGATCCTTCAGAAAAGGCGGTAGTTTCACCATGAGGGGAACCTTCACCCGTGGTCTTGCCAGCCGAACGGTTTCAACCAGCTGTCCGGCATTGTAGTCCACAAAGGAAATAACCCGGGCCCCGGCCTTCACCAGGCGCTCAGCCATCTGAACAGCGGTCTCTGCAGTTACATAATTTTTTGCGATACTGACAACCAGAGGTGTATCAATCACTATCCGCTTTAGAATCACTTCCCAGTTGTCAATTCCGATACATGACCAGTCAGCATTGTAGAGACTGCCCTTATTAATGTTCATAAAGGGTACGGGAGATTTCACCTCCTCCAGTCGTATACCCTTGGTGAAAATCAGACCAACCTCAGATTCCGAAGCAGTTTTCAAAAGCTCTTCGGTACCGGACTGCGGTCCCTCTGTGAGCATCAGAGGATTTTTAAGTCTGTAACCGAGAAAATCTACTTCAAGCATTCTTTTTCCTTTATCTCAAGAGCATTCTCCGGGCATGTTTTCACACAGGCACCGCACTGAATGCACATCAGAGCGAAGTGCTCCTCGGGAGTCAGGAATATTTTGTTGCAGGCCCTGGCGCATTTTCCGCAGCCGTCACAGAGACTTCTGTCAATCCTCACCTGACAGTTTTTCAGGGAGATAGCTCCAGTGGGGCATACATCGATACAGAGATGCTCATCACATTGATCGCAGAATAACTGATTCAGTATCAGTACATCTTTTCTGTATATATGAATTCTACTTTTAGCCCGGTTGAGTACACCCTCAGTAGTTATTGCACAGGTGGATTCACAGATTCTGCACCCGGTACAGCGTTCGGTATCCAGAGTAAGATACTTAGTCATGAACCCATTCCTCCAGACCCAATCTTTTAATCAGTTCTTCCCCGGGGACACCGTTTTCATCCCAGCCTCTCAGAGAATAGTACTTATCCAGCATGATATCCTGGATTTTCCGGCTCATCAGTTTCCCTTTAAGAGGTCCTTTCCGGATACCTTCATTGGAGAATTTTTCGGGCAGATAATCATCTTTCCTGGAGATTCCTTCCCTGCAGCTGAATAGTCTTGAAAGCGTCCAGCAGCGTTCACCGGCGGTTTTCATGTCGGCAAGGGTCCAGTTTTCACCGGTTGAAACACTGAGCAGTTCAGCAAGGATTTCATCCAGAAGACCTATCCCATAAACAAATTGACAGACGATCAGACTTTCCTCCGCCGCCTTTTCATCCTGCTGATTTTTTACAAACTCAACTCTGCCCTCAATATCATCTTCGGCCCACATACCGCCGAATTCCCTTCCCACCGGCCACGAACGAAGGTGACAGGCCCCCCGGTCGGCGGTCATATAGGCCAGAGAGGTTCCGTAACTCACTCTGGGATCGTATGCCGGGAATCCCAGACCTTTAATCTGCGGCATCTTGTCCATTATTTTGAAATGTTCACCGACTTGAACAGGACCTTCCGCCAGAAGATTACCCACCCCGGTTCTGGTTGCGGTTTTTTTAAGAAGGTCTTCGATGATATCTACCTTTCTTCCGTTCTTTTCCGTAAAAATCTCTGTATCAAGCAGAGCGCCCAGCATAGAGCCCGCGGTAATGGTATCCATCCCATACTGGTTACAGGACAGATTGAACCGGGCGATTTCATCCGGATCCATAACACCGAGATTCGGCCCGAAAAGTCCGACGGTTTCAAACTCCGGACCCTCCATCTGCACCCCATGCCGGCTATAACCCTTGGAACAGGCAACAGGGCACTCACCGCAGGAAAGTATTTTACCGATGCTTTTTTCGTATGATATCTCGTTGATTGATTCAACCGAAGGCACAACCCCATCGGTGAAATTATTAACAGGAAGAAAACCCAGCTCATTGACAATACCTACAGAACGTACCGTTCCGTATTTTCTCTGACCTTCCACCCAGGGATTGTTGAAAATCACCGTTTTCGCTTTTTCAGAGCTTTTTCTCAAGGCCTTCAGATCCGCTACCGGTATATCACAGGATCCACGGACAGCCAGAGCTTTTACCTTTTTCGACCCGAACACAGCACCGCTGCCCCCTCTTGCGGCATTTCTGGAAAAATCGTTGGACAGCGAGGCGAACCGGACCAGATTCTCACCTGCAGGACCGATTGATAGAACCCTGATTTCCGGAGCTTCAATCAGTTCCCTGACAAGTTTCTCCGTTTCATAGACCTTTTTTCCCCAGATTAATGACGCATCAATAAAACTGACGTTATCATTATCAATATAAAGCAGAACAGGTTTATCAGAACTTTTCTCGAGTATCAGAAGATCGAATCCCGCCGCTTTGAGATCCTGGCCAAAATGTCCACCGGAATTACAGTCCAGATAGATCCCGGTGAGGGGAGACTTGGTGACTATTTCAAAACGTGAAGAGGCCGGCGCAATGGTTCCATTCAGAGGGCCGGTAGCAACAATGAACTTATTTTCCGGGCCCAGGGGATCGATACCCGGAGGTACTTCATTGACAAAATAAGCTGTTGCCAGCCCTTTGCCGCCGAGAAACATTTTCTCAAAATGAGCGGGAATCTCTTCAATGGTGGAACTCTGCGCCTGAAGATCAATCCTCAGCAGTCTGTGGAATCTAGCCATTCTGAGTTCTCCAGGAAGCACCCTTATCCGGCCATGGTGCATTCAGCAGTTCCGCTGTTTCAGCACCGCCGTTCCGGAACAGATCCGCCTGAGCTTCCCCAGCTCTCCGGACGACTTCCTTCTCATTCATTGAGAGAACAACCCGATCCTCCATGAGGATTCGGCCATCCACTATGGTTGTTGTCACATCACTGCCCCGGGCGCTGTAAAGAATTTTAGGGACTGCTCTGCCTCCGGGAAGCAGATTGGAGCAGTTATTATCAATCATGATGAGATCAGCCCGCTTGCCGATTTCTATGGACCCGGTATCCTTTTCAAGTCCAAGGACAGCTGCCCCGTCAACCGTCATCATCTGAAGGACTTTTTCAGCTGTCAATGCTTCAGCGTCCATTTTATCCACCTTCTGCAGCATTGCCGCCGTTTTCCCGATCTCCAGCATGTCATAGGTATAGCTGGCCGCGCCATCGGTTCCAAGGCCCACGGTTATACCGGATTTTATCATCCGGGGTACCGATGCAATCCCGTATCCCAGATGCATATTTGCTACCGGATTATGAGCAATTTTTGTTCCCGTATCAGCGGCCAGCCGAATCTCATCTTCGGATAGCCAGACACCGTGGATAGCAATTGATTTCTCACCTGTGAAACCAAGAGAATGAGCATACTCAAGGTCTCTCAACCGGTATTTTTCCAGGGACCTGGAAACAATTTCAACCCAACCGGCAATGTGAGTCACCAGAGAAATATCCAGTTTACGACCCAGATTAATTATATTCCGAAACAGGTCGGTGCCGACATCTTCGGTGGACCCCGGACCCAATCCGCAGGTTGTCCTGTTTCTTCCATGCCGACTTCTGACGAATCTCTCTGCTCGATCCAGCAGTTCCGCATCCTCTTTAAGAACACCCTGTGCACTTCCGGTACTCTTTCTGCCGGCAAAACTTTCGTTGAGAAAGCCGAACACCATATGACTTCGCAGGCCGGATTTTTCGAATGAATCAGTAACAGACTCAATGTTTTCAAAGTCCGTATGCAGATACCAGTGATCGGAAAATGCCGTTGTTCCGCTCTTTATCATTTCCAGGGCTGCCAGTTCTCCGCTGATACCGGCAAGATCCGGGGTCATGTTTGAAATAATGGGAATCAGATAACGCAAGTTCCAGGGGTTGAAATGCATGTCATATCCGACACCTTCAATCAGGGACTGATAGGCATGGGTATGGGTGTTGATAAAACCTGGAAGAACATACTTGTCTCTGCCGTCCAGAACCTTTTCCGCCTGAACGTTCAGATTTCTCCCGATGGCCTGAATCCGGCCGTCGTTAATCCCGATATCACAATCATCGAGGATTTCATTCTTCCGGTTCATTGTCAGCAGAGTGCAGCCGGAAATCAATATATCAAACATCTAATACCTAGCCTTTATAATAGGGTTTCCCGTTTGCTGCGGGGCTTAAAGCTATTTTCCCGAACAGGCCCACAAGTGCCACAAGGGTCAGCACATAGGGAAATGAAAGCATAATCTCAGGCGGTATCGGAACACCTGCTGATTGAGCGGAAGCCTGGAAAGCATCTGCAAATCCGAACAGAAGGCAGGCCAGCAGGGCTCCTTTCGGAGACCATCGACCGAAAATCATGGCGGCCAGACCGATAAACCCTCTGCCTGCCGTCATGGCCGATGAAAACTGGGACTGATATGCAATGGATAGAAATGCTCCTCCCAGCCCGGCCAGCAAACCGCTGATTGTAACTGCGATATACCTCATCCTGTAAACGTTTATTCCAAGTGTATCCGCAGCCAGCGGGTGCTCACCCACAGCACGGATCCGTAAACCGAGCTTGGTCTTGAACAGCAGAAATGAAATCAGCGGTACAAGCAGAAGCGCAATATACACAATGGGATTCTGATGTCCGATGATGTCGCCAATTATAGGGATGGATGAAATCAGAGGAAGGTTGATATCTGCGATAACAGGAACTGTCGGGGATATGCCGTAATGGTTCTCCCAGATTACCGGAATAAGAATATTGGGAAGCCCGACAGCCATGATGTTGATGGCAGTAGCACTGATAATCTGATTTGCCTTGAGAGTGACGCTCATAAAGGCATGAAGCAAACCCATCAGTCCACCGGTGAGAACTCCAAGCAGCAGACCTGTCCAAGCTCCGAAAAACCAGGAACCGACAACTGCCGAAAAGGCCCCCATCAGCATCATTCCTTCCAACCCGATATTAATGACACCGGAACGTTCTGACATACAACCGCCGAGTGAGGCCAGAATTACCGGTGTGGCAATTCGCAAAGTTGATGCAAATACGGTAATACTGAAAAGTTTAATCAACAGTTCCATTTGAGTTCCTCTTAATCCGATTTTTCAGCATTATTCCAATGGGAACACTCATCCCCATGAATAAAACAATTATTGCTGTTATGACGGAAACCATATCCTTGTTGACTCCATACATGGCCTGCATGAAAACAGAACCGCTTCTCAGAATGCCGAACAGAAATGCTGAAGCAATAATGCCCAGAGGATTTACCATCCCAAGTAATGCTACCGCGATAGCATCAAATCCATATCCCGGAGAGAACGCTGCGAATAATCTGTAATGAACTCCGAGAATTTCCACAGCTCCTGCCAGACCACCAAGTGCTCCGCTGATGGCCAGGGTTAGAACAATGTGTTTTTTAATACTGATGCCTGAGGCTTCTGCCGCAAAAGGATTTTTTCCTACCGCCCGAATCTTATAGCCCAGTCTCATACGGAACAGCAGCAGCCAGATGAGAACAGCCACACCGACAGCAAGGAAAATACCCCAATGAAGTCTGGTCCGATCCATTATTCTGATAATCTTCGCACTGTCACTGATGAACGGGGATGCCGGCATATCATCGAGCTTATCCTTCATTGGGCCCTGCATCGAAACCAGGTATGCTGCAATTTTAAATGCGATATGATTGAGCATTATGACACTGATGACTTCATGCACACCGAATTTCGCTTTGAGATAACCTGGAATGAAACCCCAGATTCCCCCGGCAACGATACCGGCAATGATACAGATGAAGACATGAATTACAGGATTGATTTCAGGAATAATGAAACCGAAAAATGCGGCGGCGATTCCTCCCATTGTTATCTGCCCCTCAAGACCGATATTGAACAGGCCGCATCTGTATGCCACAGCAAAACCAAGCCCCCCAAGAAGCAGGGGTGTTGTTGACAGCAGGGTTTCACCAAATCCTCTTCTGCTTCCGAAAGCCCCCTTGAAAAGGGCTGCAAATACCGGTAATGGCTTGTAGCCCGTAGCCAGCAGGATAAAATAAACAACAAAAAACGCAAAGAAGACTCCAAGTATGGCTTTGATAAAAGCAAAAACAGAATCATTATCAATGAAAGTACTGTACAAGAAGTTTTTTTTCATTTGTCTTCACCACCAGCCATCATCAGTCCGATTTCCGTCTCCGTAACCTCTCCGTAATTGAACTCGGCAACAATTTCACCTTCATAAATTACAAGTATCCGGTCACTGAGATTCATGATTTCACTGAGTTCAAGGGAAACAAGCAGGATTGCTTTATGTTCCTTTTTCGCATCCATTATCCTTTCATGTACAAACTCTATAGCTCCAACATCCAAACCCCTTGTAGGCTGGGATGCTATCAACACCTTCGGATTACGCTGAAACTCTCTGGCAAGAACCGCTTTCTGCTGATTACCGCCGGACATTGTTCCCGCATTTACATTCACGCCTGGGGTTTTGATATTGAAATTTTTAACCAACTCTTCGGCCCAGCTGCGAACTTTATTGAAATCGAGGAAAAGCCCCTTTGCAAATGGAGCTTTATCCTCAAAACCCAAAAGAAGATTTTCATAGATTGGAAAATCCAGAATCAGCCCCCTGAGAAGCCGGTCTTCAGGTATATGAGCGGTGCCGGCATCCAGAAACTGACCACTGGATTTGTTCACCATGTCCTTACCGTCGATTGTGATGATTCCCGACGATATTTTTCTGAGTCCGGTGAGAACTTCAACAAGTTCTGTCTGACCGTTACCATCAACCCCGGCAATTCCGACAATCTCACCTTCATGAACATTGAGACTCAAACCTTTTAAGGCAGGCAGCCCCCTTTTATTCAAAGCTGAAATATTCTTTACATTAAGTATTTCCCGGCCTGTTTCAACCTCAGGTTTTTCTGTTCTGAAAAGAACCTCCCTGCCTACCATCATTCGTGCAAGTTCCCTGATACTGGTAGATTCAGTATCAATTGTTTCAATCAGTTTCCCATCTCGCAGGACAATTACACGATCCGAGATTTCCTTCACTTCCTTTAACTTATGTGTAATAAAAATAATAGTTTTCCCCAACAGCCGCAGTGACTGCATAACTTTGTAGAGTTCTTCAATTTCCTGTGGAGTCAGTATTGCTGTTGGTTCATCAAAAATCATAATATCTGCGCCGCGATACAGAAGTTTCAGGATTTCCACCCGCTGCTGCATTCCCACAGAAATATCACTAACCTGTGCATCAAGCTGTATTTCCAGGCCATATTTATCTGATATTGCTTCGAGTTCCTTCTTCGAACTGTTAAGGTCCAGGGAAAGACCTTTAACCTTTTCCGACCCGAGTATCAGGTTTTCCAGGACAGTAAAAACCGGCACCAGCATAAAGTGCTGATGAACCATTCCGATACCCTTATCAATGGCATCACCAGGCCCAGAAAAAGTGGTTTTCTCGCCCTTAATAAATATTTCACCCTTGTCGTAGTGATACAGACCATAAAGAATATTCATTAAAGTTGATTTACCAGCACCATTTTCGCCCAGGAGGCAGAGGATTTCACCTTCTTCAACTTCAATTGATATATCATCGTTAGCCAGAACACCGGGAAACCTTTTAACGATATTCTGCATTTTGACAATCGCAGCCATTTCTACCTCACTAATTAAAGAGCCGGATTAGAACCCGGCTCTTTAATAACTATCTAATTACAATAATTCACAAACTACATTGTCGGGGGTGAAAATTTTTCAAGCTCTTCATACGTCGCTGGGGCTGTGATATCTCCAGCAACAATTTTTCCCTTCAGCATATTTGCATATTCAATAACATCTGCAGGAATAAGGTCTCCGCTTGTTGCAAAATCAATGGCACCCTCTTTAATTCCATAAAAGTAATCGCCGCCCTTAAAAGTTCCATCAACAACCATACCGACAGCATTTAACACGGCTATATCAACACGTTTAATCATCGATGAAAGGACATTTTCCGGTGCCAGATAATTCTGATCTCTATCAACACCGATAACATACAGACCTTTCTTCTTCGCTGCATTTATAACACCCAGACCTGTCTGCCCGGCAACCTGGAAAATCACATCTGCACCCTGATCGTACTGGGGATTTGCCATTTCTTCACCCTTTGCCGCATCGGCAAAAGTACCTGCATAAGATATAAGAACTTCAATATCCGGGTTCGCTGTCATCGCGCCGGCCCGATACCCGGCTTCAAACCTGTTTGTTACCGGTGTTGACATACCACCGACAAATCCAATGGTTCCTGTTTTTGAAACTTTTGCCGCAATGGCACCAACAAGAAATGCGCCTTCATTCTCACGGAAATGAATACTAGCGACATTCGGCTGATCTACAGAACCATCTACCATTCCAAAATATGTATCCGGATACATTTCTGCTGCTTCAGCAACTGCATCCTTAATCATGAAACCGACACCGACAACGAGAGATGCTCCCTGTTCGGCAAGAGTACTCAGATTAGGGACATACTGTGCCTGCTCACGGGACTCAAGTACTTTCCGCTCAATACCGTATTTTATTTCAGCCTGACCCAGACCTTCCCAGGCTGCATCGTTGAATGATTGATCTCCCAAACCTGACTGGTTGGTAACCATTGCCATAACCAACTTTTCTGCCACAGGAGCTGGGGCAGCTGCAGCTTCTTCCGGTACGCTTTTATTGCATCCAGATATTCCCATACCTACCGAAGCAACGATAAAAACCAACAACACCGTCTTGAACACTTTCATCATAACATTCCTCCATTCCGAACTCGGATATTCTTTAATCTCCCGTCAATCGGAAGATTTATTTCAAGGTAAGGGCCATCCATTTTTATCCCACAATTCAATGGCTTCTTTCTTTGATTCAGCATAAACAGCCATTTCATCAATAGAGACAAATTCTCCGTCCTTAAGTACCGTATTTCCATCGATAATTACCGTATCAACATCAGAACGTTCACATGTACTGACAATGTAATTCTCAACATTCTCTTCAAAAATTGGCACGGCACTGCGGTCTTTTAAAAGGATAATATCAGCTTTTTTACCAACTTCCAGAGAACCGATTTCCCTCTCCATCAGTAAGGCTTCAGAACCTTTTCGTGTAGCCATACCCAAAACGTCACTGTCGGGGAATAGTTCAAGATTCTCATATTTAAGCCTATGAAGCATTTGAGCTGTCCGCATGATTTCAAACATGGAGTGAGTCTGTCCATCTGTTCCTAAACCTACACAGACACCTTCTTTTATAAACGGAATCATATCCGGCCAGAATCCAAAAATAGCATTTGATTCAGCATTGTGGGCGATCTTCACATCATGAGCCTTGAATATCACAGGATCATTCAGCAGATCCATATAGGCACAGTGGAAAAGAAGAACATCCGGTCCGAGAAACCCGATATCCTCCAGATACCGGGTAGGTCTTTTACCATACTTGCGCATGGCATCAAAATTATGCCAGCGGTCGTCCGCCATATGCATCATGATTCCGCAGCCCAGATTATCTGCCTGCTGCCTGGCTTCCACCAGCAGTTCTGTGGGACAGGAGAATGTCGTATGGATACCGATCCGTGCTCTGATTCTTCCGTTTTCAGGGTTGATTTTCTTTATCAGGTTGATGTTTTCCTGAAGACCCAGATCCTGGTTTTCTTTACTGATCCTGCCGGTCGTCTCAAATGAGAGAACACAGCGCATACCGGACTCAACAGCCGCCCTGTAGACAAAATCCATGGCTCCGGGTATGGCGTAGGATCCTTCCGCCGTGTCTGTCGTTGTCGTGATACCACTTCTGATGTTCCCCAGCATATTTGCCAGAGATCCGATATACATCTGGTTCTGAGTAACTCTGTCTTCCAGCATCGGATACCAGAATCTCTCCATCCATGAAATGAATGAAAAATCAGAATCATCAAATCCTGAAAACGGGATACTGCGGACAACAGCGCTGTATAGATGGCTGTGAAGACTGATAAAACCGGGGGAAACAATCTTTCCCGACGCATCAATAACCTCGACACCACTGGAGTACCGTTCAATATCAATCGAATCTTTTGTTCCTATCAGTTTTATTTCGTCATCTTCTATATAAATCACACCGTTCCGAATTATTGAATTATGTTCATCCTTTGTGACTATCAGGCCATTAATTATCAGCTTCTTATTCATTTTTTTCATTCACCTCAGCTCTTTCAGACCCTGAACTGCCCCGGCATTCAGAAAACCTATATCCGTGTTATAGGTGATCAACTGCATTCCCTTATTTTTCCATTCAACAAGCTTCTGCAGATTCGCAATGTGCATTCCGGTGTACACACCGTATTTCCTTCCGGTTTCCAGAACTTTTTCAAAAATACCATTCATCAGAGATCCATTCAGATCATTGGGAACTCCGTAGGATACGGCCATGTCATTCGGTCCGAGAACCGCTCCGTCAACACCTTCCACAGAGAGGATATTATCCAGATCATCCATTGCCGCTTTCCTTTCAATCTGCAGAATTACCAGATTTTCTTCATTTGCATTACTGACAAAATTCAGAAGATCATCACCTTTGTAGTTGTTGTGTCCTTTGTTTATTGAACAGCCCCGCTCACCCATCGGAGGATATTTCGAGTAAGAGACGGCCCTTTCAGCCTGTTTTCTTGTTTCAATCCTGGGAACCATAAATCCCTGTGCTCCGGCATCAAGGCATCTGGCAATGAAGTGATACTGAAGGTCCGGCACTCTTATCAGGGGAGTAATACCCGCAAGACGGGTTACTTTTATCAGGTCCGCCACAGTTTCCATTGTATGGGCACCATGCTCCATATCGATAAAGATGAAATCAAACCCCGCATTGGCAAGTATCATGGGGACTGCAGGAGATCTCAGTTCCTGCATCATGGTTCCGAATACGGGCTTACCGCTCTCAAGCTTTGCTCTCAAACTGTTTTTAATCATTTATATGCTCCAGGTTCTACCATTCAGAATCTCAGGCGTTCTGCTGTTCTGCTGTTCTGCTGTTCTGCTGTTCTGAACTCTACTCATAATAAATCCGGAGCCTCAGATGTCAAGACATTTATCAAAACAAACTTGATATAATAGTGAATCAGCTTCCACCCGGGAGCCGGGAGGCCTCAATTGAAACCGGAACTTATCCGCAACGGCGAAGGCAAATTCATTATGGAGGGCGATGAATGCACTCAGATCTACGCCCATACCGACAAACTGATATTCTCGGTGAGTACCCTGCTCCCAGGGCAGAAAGCCTGCCTGGACAAAGGACACAATGATGCTCATGAAACAGTCTATGTTATTCAGGGAGTCCTGATGATTCACATGCCCGACTCCGAAGAATTCTTCCGATTGGAGAAAGGAGACTGCCTGCTGATACCTTCTGGGGCGTCCCATTACTCTATCAATGTTGGTGAAGAGACCTCGATTGCGGCCTGGTCCTGTGCACCACATCTATAGTTATTAAGTTCACAATACCGGCAGTATGAAAATGAGACAGATTTTCAAAATTTAAACTGTTAACACAGATTGCTGGATCGGCCCGGCTGATCCAGCCCAACTTGACTTTCTCTTCTGGCTGGCGAATAGTTAACACATGTCCCCTTCATTCAGAAAAATGAAAGAGCATGGTAACACAACTGTTTCAGTGGAAGGACGGGTTGTTCGAAACAAACCTCGTTTCAATTCAAACAATGAAGGCATCGATCATAACTGGAAGATGGTGTTAAAAGCTGCCTCTGGACTGGACTATTGGGTTCTCTGGGCCGATGCTCACAGCAGTTTTGCTATGACTCCCGAATCTCTGGATTTAATTATTACACGGATAAAAACGTTGAAAGAGAACGGCTGTATCGCTATGGCTTTTACCATATCAAATCCCATAATGCCGTATTATATAAAAAAGATTGAAGCAGAAATCCCAATACCGTTTCTGGCTTCCAGATCCATTGACGAAATCAGGACTTTCATAGAAAATATTATCAGAAAGCCATGATTATTAACACGAATAAACAATAAAACATCATGGGGATACAACCGCTACTGTTAAGGGTGTCGTTGTCCGCAGTAAACCGCGGTTCAGCTCAAATCCTGAAGGGATAAAAAATAACTGGGAACAGATTCTCAAAGGAGCCGTGGGGCTTGCCCAATGGATACTCTGGGCCGACACAGATATAAGCTTTGCCTTAACACCCGAATCTCTGGAGAAGGTAGTTTCCTTTGCAGCATCCCTTGAAGAACACGGTTGTATCGCTCTTGTATTCACTATCTCAAACCAGATGATGCCCTTTTACATCAGTAAGATTAAGGCCAGAATCGGGATACCCCTCTTTTCCTCGGAATCCGTTGATAAAATTCAAGATTTCATCACACAGTTATCAACTAAGAACTGAGACTTTCTGAAAGTTCCCTGGCCACTTCTAACGCCTCGGGATTGTAAAGTTGTGATTCCGGGTGATTCATATACGGTAATAAAGCTTTTTTAGCTTCTTCAGGAAGATTCCCCCAGATACTCAAACGTTCCTGAGTTTCAACCTTCATCAATCTGGCACTGAGTACTTTCAAGAGTGTATCTACATAGCCGGCCACTTTCATTGGCTTCCCGTACTCAGAGCTTTTCCGATAATCATTGTTGACTGCAATAATAAGGATATCTCTGATTAAATCGTTCCAGGCCTGTGTAGTTTCACCGGATTCTTCCTGGGAAAGAATCGCTTTGATACGGTCTGAATATTCAGGCATCACATAGGGAGTCATTTTGTCGGGATTGTAGCTTTCACCCCTGATTACCTCGGACTCGTATCGGAACCGGTCCGATAAGTTCCGGAGCCACTCAAAATAGGATGCGGTAACTCCTCCGGAGTTGGCCAGGAAATCGTACAATACGGTTACTCCCCGTTGATGAAGCAATTTCTCCGCTTTAGGGGTGATGGGACCATTACTGCCGCAGGCGATAACTGTAGTATTAATACCGGCAACATTGGCCGTAGTAACGGCATTTTCCAGAGCTGCCAGCACCAGAAGATCACATTGCCGGGTAAGAATCCCCGCACCTGCCGCTGCACCGGAAATGGTTTCATCTACACCGTTTTTACTTCCAACTACCGAGCCGGAACTCTTTGCCATTTCCAGAAGCTCTACAACATCAAGCTTTTCTCCGAGAATGGCTCCAGCCCGATCGGCAACTCCAACAATGTTTACACCGTAAACTGAGAGTTCTTCTATCAAAGAGCTTCCGACTTTACCGCTCCCCTGGACAATCACCCTCTTACCATCAAGCAGCTTGCCGAATACATGTCCAAGCTTTTTCCAGTCTTCACTGTCGACCCCCCCTTGAGAGAGTTCACTCAGAGCCTGTATTCCCGAGGATTCTTCAGCTGTCAGTTCCCGGGCAGCTTCCCAGCGTCCTGCAGCATATTCATTGGCAACGGTGGCGAGGATGCTGACACAAAGACCTCTTCCTGTAGCTCCGGTTCTGGCATCAATACCCATTCTGGGTTTCCCGGTAATATGAGGTGCTGCAACCAGCTCCAGATATTTCTCGCTTGAAGTGAGTTTCTCCATCAGTACCGAATCGTGAACATCGATATCAAAGCTTTCTGAGAGAAGCGTTCGAGCTTCTTTCAGGGAAATAACTTTATGCCCCAGAACCGCACCGGATTTTTTCACACCGTAGGCAATCAGCGCCAGATCGTGAAGGGCGGATTTGAATCCCTCGAACATCTGCCCGATTTCACTGGCACCGCAACCCACATCTCCGGCAGGAACATCCCGGGCCGGGCCGGTTACCAGAAACAAAGAACGGCCGAAACTGGAGAGTGTGTCGAAGAGGTCAATCTTATCAGAAGAAAAATCAGAAGGATTTATTTTCAAGCCGCCTTTTCCACCACCGAAAAGAATGCCCGTTCTGGCACATTTCCAGGTCATCAGAAAAGACAGACCGCTCATTTCGGCAAAATCAACAATCAGAGCATTGCGGATTCCACCCTTACTGGGGCCTCTATCGGTACTGTGCTTCACCCGAAACCCTTCGACGTTCTTCTGCACACCATTGTGCACCGTGTTCACCCAGAACTCATCAAAACGTTCAAAGGAAATCAGATCGGCAAGAACCCGGCTCTTTTCATTGAAACCAAGAGTATCTGCTGCATCAAAAAAACCGCTTAGAGCATTCAGCAGGAGATTTTCCGCAAGCTCATCCCCGGGAATTTCAATATCAGAATTATCTGAGGCCATTTTATACAGAACAGACATGGATCGGGCTATCTCCGGCTCAGTGACACCCGGAGTACTCAAACCACGGATTAATTTCTCCCAGTCGGAGTTATTATATACATCTCCGGTATAATCGGAATCAAACTCCTTAAAAAGAGTTTCCAGATCGTCCCTGAACCCCATTGTGGGAATCCCGGTACCGAAATACACCGAGAGAATCCCGACGGAATTGTCGGATGCATCATTCTTAAATAAATCCCAGAAAGTTCTGTTAAGATTCATTCCCCTTTGACGGATAAGATCCAGAACTCTTAAAGGAAAGCCAGGGGCCGGATTCGGATAT
>Ga0209633_10001656_pt1 | contig 22532 bp, 24 predicted proteins | sample Cruoilmetagenom1_FD_187290 | JGI IMG/M metagenome (GOLD analysis project Ga0209633, IMG submission 187290) | Oil polluted marine microbial communities from Coal Oil Point, Santa Barbara, California, USA - Sample 1 (SPAdes) (version 2) | ecosystem: Environmental > Aquatic > Marine > Oil seeps ... | reverse complement strand
AAAAGTGTAAATTCCTTCTTCGTTGTTTTTTAAAATTGGGATATGAAGTTTAAACGCTTTTTTCTCTATGCAGGGCTTACTTTCATGATTTCTGTTCTCTTAGGCTGTAAGAATGATCAGTGGGAGTCACTCTTCAATGGCAAGAATCTGGAAGGCTGGACGGTGAAGTGCATACCAGAAGACCAGGGGAAGATGTACTGGGATGTGAAGGAAGGATGCATCACCTGTAATTCTATGGGGGATCGGGATCATAATTATATCTGGCTGCTTACGGAAAGAGAATATGAAGATTTTCATCTAAAGCTCAAATTCCAGGTATTCAGGGAATCAGCAGGGAACAGTGGAGTCCAGTTTCGTAGTCGATACGATAATTCTGATAGTGCTAATTATGGAGGGTGGTTAAATGGACCACAGGTTGATATACATGGTCCTGATCCCTTTCGAACAGGTTTAATATACGATGAAACTGAAGGGGTGCGAAGATGGATACATCCCTTTCTGCGCGATTGGAGGATTACACCGGAGCAGGCTCCGAAAGGGGCCCTGGAAACAATCTTGTTTTATTATGAGGATGATTCAGAAATCTGGAATAGCATGGAGATAATATGTAGGGGAATGATGCTTGAAACTCTGGTTAATGGAAATCCTGTATCAGTTTTTAATGGGGAGGGCATTCTTGATGATGAAGCGCATAGTTTACAGGGGTCAGGAGATACGGGTTGCATAGGATTTCAACTACACATGGGTGACGAATTAGAAATAAGATTTAAGGATATCTATATTAAAGAATTTGCACAATGAGCGTATATTTTGTGGCTAATATCTTGATAAACAATGGACAGGAGTACCAAAGCTACCTGGATCGTTCGGAGGAGATATTTGCCAGGTATAAGGGAAGCTACCTTGCTGTGGACAACAGTCCGGAAGTATTGGAGGGTGAATGGAAATACAGCAGGGCAGTGCTGATCCGATTTGATAAGAAGGAAGATTTCGATGCCTGGTACCGGTCCGATGAGTATCAGGAAATTTTAAAATACAGGCTTGCCGCATCGGAATGCGATACAATTTTGATACAGGGTAAATAATACCACCATAAATTTTTAAGATATGAACTGCCAGAAACACCTGTTTCAAATACCGGAAGAAATTCACTACCTGAACTGTGCTTATATGTCCCCACTTCTGAAATCTGTTGAAGAGAGGGGAATTGAAGGATTACAACGCAAAAGAAATCCTATCTCCATCAAACCGGTAGATTTCTTTACCGACGCAGTGGGTGTAAGAGACAAATTCGCCCAAATGGTAAAGTGTGCTCCGGATCAGGTTGCTATTATGCCCTCTGTTTCCTATGGCATGAACAGTGTAATAAGGAACATTCCCTGTAGTAAGGGTCAACATGCCCTGACCCTTTCCGAAGAGTTTCCCAGTTGTTATTATACGGCTCAAAGGTGGTGCAGGGATTATGGAGCTGAACTTAAGGTAGTGGCCCGAAGGGATGAGCTTCCCCATAAAGGCAGAGACTGGAATGACCGGATCCTGGAAGCAATTACCAAAGATACCGCATTTGTGGTGATGGCATCGGTGCACTGGATGAACGGGACCAGGTTTGATCTTGAAAAAATCGGAGCACGATGTAAAGAGCTTGGCGTAAAACTTGTTGTTGACGGTTCTCAATCTGTGGGGGCTCTTCCCATTGATGTGGTGGCCTGCCAGATCGATGCTTTGATTTGTGCCGCCTACAAGTGGCTGATGGGTCCATATTCTACGGCACTTTCCTATATACATGAGGATTTTAATCAGGGGATTCCGCTGGAGGAATCCTGGATGACCCGACCCAATTCGGAACGATTTGACCGACTCACCAACTATGAGGAGGGCTATAAGCCCGGAGCCATCCGCTTTGATGTGGGACAGAGCAGCAACTTCATCTTTTTGCCCATGCTGGATGAGGCATTGGGACAACTATTGGAGTGGGGTGTTGAGGAAATTCAGGAATATGGTCGGAAGCTGGGGGCACCGTTGATTGAACATTTTCTCGAAAAAGGAGCCTCTGTGGATGATGAAAGCCACCGAGCCCATCATCTGATGGGACTACAACTTCCTGCTGGCACCAATGGTGAAGCTCTTGTTAGTGAGTTACAAGCAAGAAATGTCTTTGTTTCCTTGCGGGGAAATAATATCCGAATCTCCATAAATGTATTTAACACCGAAGAGGATGTCCGGGAGCTTATCAATGCACTGGAACAATAAAATCTGAATTCTTCTGTAGTTTTTTTGTCCATCCTGTAACTAATGGCTTACAAAACGTCAATGAATTGATTAAACAGATACCTGACAAAGCATATTTTGTGGAGATGATTTACTCAAATATGGGGATCATTTACAAAATCTGTAAGCTCTATGCAGACGGAGAGGATCGGGAAGATCTAAAGCAGGAGATTATTTATCAGCTGTGGAAATCTTATCCGACCTACCGTGGCGATTCCAAATTTCAGTCATGGATGTACCGCGTGGCGCTGAATACTGCCATGCTGGGACTGAGGGCACGCAAAGTGAAATACATCGGACTCACAAATCAGGAGCTGAAGACTTCTGAAGATCCAATTGAGAAGCAGGATGAAGAAGCCAGGGTGAAGCTCTTATATAAACAGATATCCTTACTAAAAGACCTGGACAAGACCATTATTTTCCTTTACCTGGAACAGTGTGCCTATGAAGAGATAGCTGAAATCACCGGAATTAGCACAAAAAATGTAAGTGTACGCCTGGTGAGGATCAGGGAGAAGCTCAGAAAAAACTTACACATTCAAAACTCAAAGTCATGAAAAAGGATGAGCTGATTCATATGTGGCAGGAGGGAAATGACCGGATGTTTATGGACGAACAAACTGACAAGGACATGATTACAAAATATTTAAGTGAAAAGACATTAAAAGGAAACAGGAACATTAATTTTAACCTGATTTTCTACGGGGCCATACAATTGGCCAATATTATCCTACTCTCCATGAACCTGGCAGCTTATATGAATAATTCTGCCATAATGTGGATTCTTATTCCTCAGCTAATATTTACTGTTGGGACCCTGGTATTTGGTATTGATGTGTTCTACAAATTCAGGGAGATCAACAATTATAGTAATTCACTGCAGAATCTGATTCAGAAGCAGCTTTGGTTTTACCGGAAGCCTTATGAGCTCTGGCTGATACTGGCTTCTATTTCGGCCATTATCCTGATAAGCAACCTGAACCTGTATGTTGATAACGACAATGGATCATATGTGATCAACAATAAAGCAATGTTCGTTGGGGTTACCTTTATGGCCTTTTTGATTATCTACGGAACGCAGAAGGCCACAAGCCTGCTTGGACTGCGTAAGCTAAAGGCCTACCTGTCTGATCTTCAGCAGGGGGTACTGGATTCAAGTGAAGGGATGGAGCGTTTCAAAAAGCGCTACCTGTGGCTCTGGGTGGCCGTTTTCCTCCTATTAACAGCATCACTGGTTTTCGGAATTCTGACGGCACTCAAATAAACTATCCCTTTGCTAATTTAATTCCTGCAAGGACTCTTTCAGGGGTCATGGGCATCTGGTAAAGCCGTGCGCCACAGGCATCAAAGATGGCATTGGCCAGTGCCCCTCCCATACAGATGATGGCTGGTTCGCCACCCCCCTGTGGCGGCTCATCCATCCGGTCCAGGATCACGGTGTCAATCACCTCCGGGGTCCAGGAGAAGAGAGGAAGCTGATAATTGTCAAAATTACTTGAGATCACATTTCCGCCTTTAAATTCTATATCCTCTGAAAGGGCATAGCCCATCCCCATAGTAACACACCCTTCGGCCTGAATAATGGAGCCCTGGGGATTGACACACATTCCCATATCCTGGGACACTACAGCTTTGATAGCTTGTACATTTCCGGTTTCAATATCCACTTTCACCTCAACCATCACCGCTACCCAGGTCCCGGCATCGGTTCCACAGGCCATTCCAATCCCTCTTCCGCTGGGACCTTTAGCGGGTGTATAGCCGAACTTAGCTTTGAGAGCTTCGATGACCGCGATCATCTTTTCATCCACCAGGTTGCGAAGGCGGAATTCCACCGGATCGATATCAGCCTTCGCAGCCATAATATCGATATGCGATTCGCGGGCAAAAGTATTGGAGTTAGCACCAGGGGCTCTCCAGGCGCCCGTAGGGAGTGGCTGGACCGGTGATCCTCGTCTTGCAACGTAGCTTGTGGTTAATTTGTTTGGAACATTGTAAATGGTATCGGAACCCCGGGCCTCAAAGAAATAATGTTTGTAATCCCACAGACTGATCAGACCTTTTTCTGTGATTCCCGACCTGATCTGAATGACTGCTGCCGACCGAAAGAAATCCATAAAGAACTCCTCTTCCCGGGTGTAAGCGAGTAAAACAGGTAAGTTAACCAGCCTGGCGATCTTTACCACTTCCATAACTTGCGGGTGGTAAATTTTACCTCCGAATCCTCCACCAACGAAAGGAGAAATGACTCTCACATCTTCCAGCGCCATTTCCAGCTCCTGTGCAATTTGATCCTGTGCTCCGAAAGGAGACTGACAGGATGCCCAAACTGTTACCTTTTCCCCTTCCCACTTTGCCATTGCAGCATGAGGTTCAATGGGTGCATGGGCCTTATAGCCATCATGGAACTCACTTTCCACAATGAGATCTGCCTGTGCCTCTCCTGCCTCAAGGTCACCTGCCTTTTCCCTTTCCCGGGTATCACCAGTGGCAGTCAGCAAATGGTTAAAGATGCTGTGATCGTCCACTTTGTTTTCATCTACTGTGTACTCGGCTTTGATGGTGCCCAGTGCCCGCTCGGCCACATCAGGAAACTTGTGGAGGACAGCAATAAGGTTTCCGTCACGAACTACCTGTGCGCCTGTTATCTTTTCGGCTTCTGAGTAGTCCACCGTCTTAAGTTCCACATGGTGTGAAGGAGGTCTTAATACTTTAGCATATACCCTTCCTTCCATGGGAATATCGGCTGTATATTTCGCTTCACCGCTTACTTTCAGCCTGGAATCGGCATGCAGTAAGGACTGGCCAACATAGTAAAACTGTGTATGGTCTTTTACCTTTGGCTTTTCATCCATGGACCTCTCAATTCGTTCTCCTTTGGTAAGCCAACCGTAGCTTATCTTCTTTTCAGGGTTGCTTGCATCAAATATTACCCCGTCTTTCACTTTTGCATTGTCTGGAGAGATTTTGAGGTGCTCAGCTGCCAGCTGAATAAGCACGGCTCTGGCTTCTGCACAGGCAGCACGCAGATAGTGACTGTATTCCCGGGTGGTAAGGGAACCCCAGGTGCCTGCATCATAAGAGCATGTAGCCGTATCGCCCATGACCATTTTTATGGATTCGATGGATACATCCAGCTCATCGGCAACCTGCTGGGGCAAGGAAGTGATGGGACCCTGTCCCATCTCAATTTTACCCACGTGACAGATCACTGTGCCATCTTCATAAATGGTAAGAAAAGCATTGAAGTCCTCGGGAACTTCACGTCGCTGGATCAGGGGTAAGGCCAGTAGTTCGGAAGGATTCCTGCTACTGAGATATACTACAACACCTCCGCCCAGCAGGGTAAAGAAATCTCTTCTTTTAAGATCGAGGCGGCTCTTGGTGGTCGCCAATTCCGGATTTTTACTTCTTTTCTTCATGGCTATTTACCTTTTTTCATGTCCTGACCGGCAAGCTGAATGGCTTCAATAATTCTGATATGAGCACCACACCTGCACAGGTTTTCCTGCATGGCGTCGATCACCTCCTGTCGGGTGGGTTCTGGATTCGACAGCAAGAGGCTTGTTGCATTCATAATCATGCCTGGTGTGCAATATCCGCACTGAAGGGCATCTTTCTTAATAAAGGCTTTCTGAACCGGGTGCAGTTCTCCGTTTGAGGCAAGTCCTTCAATGGTAACTACCTTTCGGTCCATGACATCACTTACCTGGTAGGTGCAGGATCTTACGGCATTGTCATCCACAAGGATGGTACAGGCACCACAAACCCCTATCCCGCATCCGTACTTGGTTCCGGTAAGGCCAAACTGATCCCTGAGTACCCACAGCAAGGTGAGTGTGGGATCAATGGTAACCTCCGTCTCCTTACCATTTAGATTAAAACGAATGAGTTTTTCCATCTTTATTTCAGTTTGTTGCGTTCTTATAATCTTCCCGGGTATCAATGTCCACAAGGATGCCAGGCTCATCCACCTCCACCTCCATCACATCATCCGGAAAGTGGTGTCGCAAGGCCCTGAGGCCTTCTTCCAGGTCCAGGTGTTCGATTTCTTTCCGGTACTTCATATCTACGAGCAGGGGGTGTCCCCGGCGGTGATTATGCACCGGGATAACAATTCCAACTAACTCTTCCATGTAGGCATCAATTACGCTGTTGGTGACAGCTGGAGGGATGCCTGGCTGGTCGCCCAGGAAAATAAGGGCAGCTACGGCTTCCTGGGGCAGGGCCCTGATCCCACAGATGACTGATGAGAGCATCCCTGTTTCATGTTCTTTATTGTAACAGAATTGGACGGGTAAATGGCCAATGGCATTCCGGATCTTCTCCTGGTTGGCTCCAAGCACCACCATTACGTGATCAACGGAGGAATTCACCACATTGTCAATGACCGTTTCAATAATAGTGTAAGGCCCAAAAGGCAGCAAAAGCTTCTGACTGCCCATACGCCGGGATGAGCCGGCTGCCAGTATAACAGCCCATCTATTCCCCATGACTTGCTTTATTACGATTGCGTACTTCCACCAGCTGTGCTGCGATGCTGATGGCGATTTCCTGGACTGTCTTGGATCCTATGGGCAGGCCAATTGGAGTGTGGACTGAGGACCATTGTTCCGGAGTGGCCCACCCTTCTTCAAGGAATTGGTTTTTCATGATTCCCACCTTATGCTTACTGCCTATCATCCCAATGAATGCTGCATCTGATCCGATACAAGCTCTCAGGGCCTCACCATCATGCGTATGTCCCCTGGTAACAATTACGATATAGGTATCTGTTCCAGGTTCAAGCTCCTTCATAGCTTCCCCGATTTCTTTAAGCACCAGGTGATCTGCATCAGGAATATGTTCCCTGCTGGCAAATTCAGGTCTGTCGTCCACTACGCTTACTTCGAATTCCAGCAGCGTCCCAAGATGAGCCAGGGCCTTTCCAACATGACCACCTCCGGCAATTACCAGGTGAGGCATGGGTTTGATATGTTCAAGGAAGGCCATTTTCACCTGGTGAGCAGGGAGGGATTGCAATTCAATTCCTGTGAAACCATATCGTATGGCCTGTTTCAAATGCGATTCCACCACCTTTTTAAATGCCGGTTCCATGCCGCCTGGAAGGTCTTCTGCCCGGGTGCTGTTGATCCAGTAACGCCTGATACTCCTTCCCTGATCATGCTTCTGGCTGACAACCGTTAAAAGAAATCCTTCAGCACGTATGGATAGACTGTATTCCATCTCCTCCAGGGTTGCGAGATGAGCTGAAGGATTTGCATCCACCAGTACCCCGGCTTCACCTCCGCATATGGCTCCTTCATCCCCCTGTTCAGAGTCCAGATTGAAATAGAAATGATCCGAGGCCCCTGAAATCATTACACTTTCGGCAATGTGCTGCACCTCTCCTTCCAGCATTCCGCCTCCAACGGTTCCTGCCAGCAGGCCCTGTTCGCCGAAAAGTGCAGAGCTTCCCGGCTTCTGTGGAGTTGAACCAGCAGTGTTAACCACTGTAGCCAGCACGGTTTTGGATCCTGACCGGATCTGCTCAAGTATCGTATGGTAGATACTTCTCATGCGATCTCTTACTCAATGGAAACTTATATGATCCTTATCAGTGTGATGATCAGGATACAGCATACCAGCACTGCCGGCGACCATAGTCTGGACAAAATAGAGGGTTGTATCCTGTTTTCATCCCGGGATATTCCTGTGTACCAAAGTGCAGCCCTGTAGCCCAGCGGCACTGTGATCATTGAAATCACAATAGCAACGGGTGCTGTATAGACAGCCAGCGGAATGTTGGTTGATGCATAAAAGCATGCTGCCGATCCCGTGGCAAATCTAACCAGGGGGAACATGGCTGTTGCAATGATGGCAGCCCCGGCACCCAATAGAATCCGGTTCCTCAATTTGGATGAAAATTGATTCTTAAAGAGAAGAATGAGTAAAGAAAAACCGACCAGAATGGTCACAAAGGCATAGGACGGGTTGAGGATTGAGCCATGGTTCCAGGCCACAGGCAATAAGAGTGCATCAAGCAGCTTAAACAGGATGGCCATGCCAACGATGATCAGTACGGGCAGGAGCTTACGTGTGATGCTCCAGATGAAGGATACCCAGAAAAAGGCCAGGCCTGTAAGGATAGCTCCTGTAAACAGGGTGGCACATTTTTGAAGTCCCATGCCGGCAGCAAATTCCGTCAGGCCCCAGACAGACCCGACAGCCACAATAATTCCCAGATTTGATTTTACGGCGGAAGTAGTCATAATCGTTAATAGTTTTAGCTATATAAATATATGATTTTTATTGACTTCCCAGGTCTGAGGTCGTAACTTGCATAAGAAAGAATCTCTTATTTTTTGATTATGAATAATCAGTACATATGTCCTCTGTGCAGGGGCCATTTAAGGGTAGGAGAGTACATTGTATTTAAAATCCGGAATACAAGAAGGGAGAAAGGATTGCTATTGATTCATCCTGAGGTTGGTAACTATACCAGCATCAAACACCCACAGTTTCATTTTGAAGAAGGTGAGCGAATCGACTTTTTTTGTCCGATTTGTATGCAAAGCCTCGATGCTGCTTTAGATGAGAACCTTGTTCACGTGGTGTTGATTGATGAGGATATGAAAGAGCATGAGATCTACTTTTCGCGTATTGCCGGGGAGAAAAGTACATACACAGTTTCTGATGAAGGTATAAAGGCTACCGGTGAACACTCACACCATTATACCATATTTAAAATGTCGAACGAACTTCTCGAGCACCTGGACCATTAAAAACCTGCACTACAAGCTTTCTGGCTGTTTTTTCTAACAAAACGGCAGCGTGCTTGTTATTTCCATTAATGAAGCAATGGAAATGACGGAATCCGGGAAGGGAATAATAAGAATTGAACACCTGGGATTTCCCTGGACAACAAGGGATCCCTTTCTTTTTTGTGTTTATCATGCTGATGCCTATCCTGAAGGAGATGGTGCCTTTGGTCCACTTACCTCCCTTGGAGGCAGGAATCTGGGGAACGATTTTGTGCTTAAAGATGGCTGGCGGATGTACCATGGTAAAAGCATACCCGGATTTCCTGTTCATCCTCACCGGGGATTTGAGACGGTTACTGTGGTGAGGAAAGGACTGGTAGACCATTCCGATTCCCTGGGGGGTGCAGGAAGATATGGGCATGGTGATGTGCAATGGATGACTGCTGGCAAAGGCATTCAGCATGCTGAAATGTTTCCATTATTGAACCAGGAGAGTTCTAATCCCCTGGAACTTTTCCAGATCTGGCTAAACCTGCCACGCAAGAATAAGTTTGTGGAACCTTATTATTCCATGCTCTGGCAGGAACGAATCCCGGTTGAAGTTTTTATGGATCAAAATAAGCGGGAGACTCGGGTAGAGGTCGTAGCTGGATCCCTCGAAGGCTTGAAGGCTCCCGATCCGGCACCTGATTCCTGGGCAGCCGATGGCGAAAATGAAGTGGCCATCTGGTATATACAGATGGAAGCTGAAGCCTCCTGGAGTCTACCTGCCGCATCAATGGGCATTAATCGAACACTTTATTTTTTTGAAGGTGATCAGTTGATGATTGATAAAACCCCTGTTCAGGTAAATCATCGAATTGACCTGGAAGCACACCAGCCAGCAGAGCTTACAAATGGGTCCGGGGAAGCCAGATTTCTTCTTCTTCAGGGAAGGCCCATAAAGGAACCGGTAGCAAATTATGGTCCTTTTGTGATGAATACGATGGAGGAGATCCAGGAGACCTACCGGGACTACCAGGAGACCCAATTCGGGGGCTGGCCATGGCCACGGCCCGATATGGTACATTCGGCAGAAAAGGGAAGATTTGCACTTCATTCCGATGGTCGGGAACAATTTCCTCCCAGGCTTTTGTAAGTAGTTATACATTCCTGCGACTAAATTTTCTGAGTGTGGTACAGACCACATTGCACTCCAAGTTCATTTTAGTTTTATAGACTAGCTTAAAATACAGTTAATTAAAACTGTAAAATGAGATATCTAAACTATATATTGAAGTATATTATAGTTGCCCAGGGCATACTTGTTTCAGGTCAATTACCGGGATATTCACAAACGTGTTGCTCCGGGGGAGTGCCCTTATCCGGGAATATAGGCTTTGAAGGAGCAGAGAGTGGGACACTCCAGATGGAGCTCAGTTATGACCTAAATTACCTGGCCACGTTAAAGACTGGTTCTGAAATTTATGAAGACGGAACCAGGCAAAGGACCACCCATTCTTTATTAGTGAAGGCAGGTTACAGTATCAAGCATTGGCTTGCTATCGATGCGCTTTTTTCCTATGTATTCCAGGGAAGAAGAATCACCTTTGACGATCAGATTAATCAAGTAGACACACGTGGACTGGGAGATGCGGTTTTGATGGCAAAGTTCATTCTTTTAAATCTACCTGAAGCCGGGTCTGAATTGCAGTTGGGCATTGGTCCAAAGCTACCCCTGGGGCGGTCCGATCTGACCAATAACTTCGACATCACTTTAAACGCAGATATGCAACCCGGGAGTGGCTCATGGGACCTTATTACCTGGTCTTATTATGCCAGGCAGTTTGTAAAACGACCCACAACAGTGGTTTCGGCCAGAATTGTGGGCAGGCTCAATGGGACGAACAGGGAGTACCTGGGCACACAAACATACCGCATTGGGAATTCAGTGCAATTCTACCTGGGGATAGGCGACAATGTGGTATGGGGTAATATGATTCTCTCACCCTCTCTTTCTTTACGTTACCGCTATGCTGATGGTGATCAGATCAATGGACAGACACTTGAAAATACCGGAGGTCAATGGATTAATCTTTTGCCAGCTGTGAGCTGGCATCTCAGTCCGAATTCGATCTTACATTTTGTTCCCGAGCTTCCTCTATATAGTGAAGTTGGCGGTACTCAACTTACACCAACTTTCAGGATGCAGCTTGGGTTCTACCATTCTTTTGGCAGGATAGGTAAAAACAAATCAAATACATATCAATTATGAAACGGAGTTTAGTTTTTGGAATTTTATGGCCGGTCATGCTTCTAATGGGATGTGAGGATGGGCCTGCCGGCAATGGGGCTATATTCTCAGGATCAGATAGCTGGTCCATACCCAGAGATGAAGTTTTTGACGGGGGACCGGGTAAAGATGGAATCCCTGCACTGACTGAGCCGGAGTTTATCTCTGCCGGGGAAGCAGAATACCTTAGCGATGATGAACTGGTGCTCGGCTTTGTGCATGGAGATGAAGCCAGGGCATATCCGCACGATATTCTTGACTGGCATGAGATAATTAATGACCTGGTGGGAGATGTGAATATATCTGTTACCTATTGTCCACTGACCGGGACAGGTATTGGATGGAACCGGGAAATCGATGGGAATGTGACTACATTCGGAGTATCGGGTTTACTGTATAACTCAAACCTGATTCCCTATGACAGAAGTACCGGAAGCAACTGGTCTCAGATCAGGCTCGATTGTGTGAATGGTGAACACATAGGGAAAAAGGTAGAGGTTTTTCCCCTGGTCGAGACTACCTGGTTTACATGGAAGGAGATGTATCCGACCACCACAGTGGTTTCTCGAAATACAGGTCACGACCGTAATTATGGACGATATCCTTACGGTAATTATCGCACAGCACACGATAATCTGATCTTCCCTGTTGCCAATGAAGATGATCGATTTCAAAACAAAGAAAGAGTACTTGGGATTGTGCAATCGGGTCGTGTTCGTGTTTATTCTTTTACCGGTTTTGATGACAAAGTCAATGTGATCAATGATGAGCTGAACGGGATAGATGTTGTGGTAGCAGGCAATAGAGAAGATAATTTCATGGTCGCGTATATTAATGATCCTGGCGATGGATCCACACTCTCATTTAGTGCCGTACAGGGGCAGTATCCAGTTGTGATGACCGATGGTGAAGGAAATATGTGGGATGTAAATGGCAGGGCGGTGGCCGGACCGAGAAAGGATGCCCGGCTAAGCCCGGCTGCTTCATTCATGGGGTACTGGTTCTCTTTTGCAGCTTTTTATCCAGATCTGACCATCTATGGAGATTCATAGGATTCGAACAGTAGCCAGGTGTCCGGATCAAGGATAAATTCTTTAGCTTTAAAAGATGGTTTTAATATGAAGCTCTGGGTAGCGCCATTAATAAAAAGAGTTTCTCTAAAGACTTCTCCATGGCCATTTTTCAATTCAATATCGATGGGGAATTCAAACAGGTGTTGTTCCTGGTGCTGCCTGATAGTCAAAACGATCTTTTTGCCACGCTTCTTCCATTGTGCAGAAAGAACGGGATGCCCCGATTGGTAAAACCATTGTCTAAAGAAATCAATATAACTTTTGCCAGTCACCGACTCAATTACTTTCTGAAAGTCTTCGGTTAGTGCATTACCAAACTGGAATTCCTTATAAAAGGTTTGCAAACAGTCCTGGAACAGCTCATTACCCATATCATGTCGCAGCATATGAAGTACCCAGCCCGCTTTTTCGTAAGAATTCTTATTTAATAGCCTCACGGAAACGGGCAGGCTTGTGTCGACGATGGGAGCCAGCCTTCGGCGGGCAAAGTGGAGTACCTGTTCCCTTTCATCCAGTATGGAAGCCAAAAAGGCATCTCTGCCATACGTCTGCTCTATATAGATATCAGTGAGGTAGGTGGCAAATCCTTCACTCAGCCAGATATGGTGCCAGTCCAGTTCAGAAACCGCATCCCCAAACCACTGATGTGCAATCTCATGGGCGAACAGAACTTCATGATCCTGTTTGCCCGTGACGGTGCGTTCGTGGTAGAAAATGCAGCTGGCATTCTCCATGCCACCATAAACAGTTTTAGATTGCACATTGGCCAGTTTGGCATAGGGATAAGGAGCAATATAGGATTCAAAAAAGTCCAGTGGCTTTGTGGCAATGCTGTAGTCGTAGAAGCCCTCTGCCTGGTTCTGGGGATAGACCCAGGTGGAGACCGGGATTCCCGACCGGCTTTTTATCTCCTCCACGGCAAACGGACTGACCCCGATAACCATAAGCTTGGTAGGGAGGGGGACTGTTGTCTTCCAGTGGGAAATGATCTTTCCAGCTTCTTTTTTCTCATCCAGTTTTTTCCCTACAGATACCACCCGGTAATGATCCGGAGCCCTGACAATGAACTCAGTAATAGCTTTATCCGAGGGATGGTCCACCAGTGGCAGCCAGTGATGTCCCCGGTTAGGCCAGTTATCGCCAAAAAAGGTGCGGTCACCAAATTTATTCTTAGAGATAATTAATCCATCTCCGGGTACCCCGCTATAGATTATCCTGTAGCTACGCTGCGTCCCCTGATGGGCTAAAGGGATACTGAGCGTAATCCGATCATCCTGTTGGAGATAGCTAATATCCCGGCCATCCTCTGTGATCTTCCTCACCTTCATTCCGCTATTTTCTGCATTATTGTAACTAAGATCCAGATGAAACTGCTTCAAATCTTTCCTGAAGGCTATCTCCATGTTGCATGTGCCCTGGATCACATCAGAGCTATCATTCAGGTCAATCTCGAAGCAGTAGCTGAGCACATCAATTGCCTCGTACCGTTCATGATGGTCCTGGCCCCTTGAAGGCAAGATCAGGAAGGGCAGAATTAGATTTAGTAGCAGGAATTTTCGCATGATTTCGGGTTACTGCTGTTATTAAGCGACGAAATTTATGAATTTAATAGATGGAACACAGCATTTTTATGGATAAATCCAGGATCCCCAAAGATGAGGATCTGCGAGGAGCCCTGGGGGATAAATACAGTCTTTGGATGAAGATCAGGGATAGGGGGTATGAGAAGTCTCCGGAAGGATTCGAAGAATGGAATTTTCCGGGAAAAAAGTATGGCTGGAGTTTTCGGATCAAGGATAAGAAGAGGGCCATTGTTTACCTTCTGCCAAGAGATCATGCCTTCGTGGCTGCTTTTGTCTGGGGAGTCAGGATCCCTGTGCCTGACAGATCAACACTGGAAGATATATACAAGCTGATTGATATCAAGCTTGCTTTTTAATGGCGATCAGCAATTTATTCTGCTTTCTTGAAACTAATGGCCATTCCTCCCCCCGAATTATCAACGGTGGTTTTATAATTGTTTAAACCCTGCAGATAATGCAGGTAATCCTGGTTCCAACGATTACCAGCTCTATCCGACACATTGTGCGTAGTATAGCATCCTCCCACCTTCAATTTGGGATGTACCGCATCAAAATATTTCTGATACCATCCTTTATCCGCATCGCTGAAAACAAAATCAAAAGGACCTCTTAGCTTGGGAACCAGCTCATGCGCATTTTTAAGACGGGCATCAATGATATGGTCAACACCCGCCTCTTTAAAGTTAGCAAGGGCCTCTTCATATCTCGACTTATCAATCTCAATGGTGATTAACTTCCCGCCTGTTTTACTCAGAGCCCAGGCCATCCATATACCGGAGTGACCTGTGGAAGTACCAATTTCCAGGGCTTGTTGGAAGTTATTATCAAGGATGAGATTATATAAAAGTTGTCCATCAGACGAAGGCACATTCATGTCGTACCAATGTCCATGATTCTGGAAGAAGGCCTTTACTTCACGATCAATATCTGCCTGTGATTTATCTTGTGAGAAACCGCTGGATATGAGCACAGCTATGAATACGATGAAAATGATCTTTTTCATGTTTGTAGCTTTTAGTTTATTCAAAGGTATGTCATTCGTCGAAAATTTGCCGATAAAGTCCTCATTTTAATGGCCTTTAGAGTGAATTTTCATAATTTCGAGAATAAAAAATGAGCACAAAAAAGCATAATGATCACCCGCATTTAACAGGAGAACACCGATGGGGGGATGCTGGCCAACTTATCCTTCTGGTGATTTTTCTGGGGGTGTGGATTAGCGACTCTTTTATATTTCATTACTCTACCTCCCTTGTGGAAGTAGTTTCAAATTATATTCGGGTCCCAGTAGCAGCTGTGGTCTTAATAGCTGGATGGTACCTGGCACGTGGAGGGATGAAAGCAGTGTTTGGTACTACAAGGGAGAAACCTGAAGTGATCTCTACGGGTGTTTTTCATTTGGTACGTCACCCCATCTACCTGGGGTCAATTTTTTTCTATTTGGGCGCCTCACTGATCAGCATGTCCATTGCATCTGTAGCCTTCCTCCCGATTATTATCGCCTTTTATATCGTAATTTGTAGATATGAAGAACGCATTCTTGCAGAGGCTTTTGGAAATGATTATCTTGAGTATAAGAAGAAGACCGGAATGCTCTTTCCAAAACTCAAATGAACTAAGTACTACCTACTAAGTACTAGTTACTCAGTTAGCCTTTGAATGCATATTTATAAAGCGTTGCAAGATTGGGTTTCTGTCCCTGGATCAGGATGGCGGTTCGGAATATTCGTGCCCCGATCCAGACGGTGAATATGGTAAAGAGGGTCACCCCAATTAGTCCAACGATAGGCTCCCATATTGGAATGGTTACAGAGGTAGCTAATCTAAGAACCATTAACATTGGTGTTAAGGGAGGGATCAGGGACATGGTTGTTGCCAGCGTACCGGTGGGATCTGCAATAATAGGGGCCATGACAAACATGGGAAGAATGGCCGGGAGAATTCCCGGGAACGTGAGTGATTGAGCGTCCTTATTATCATTGCAGGTAGCCCCCAGGGCGGCCATGCCAGATCCGACCATCAGGATGTTCAGGATGGTAAAAATGAAAAACCAGGGCAATACGTCCATGGGAATCACTGATTCCATTCCCATGTATTGAAGCGTACCTACACCGGCTCCCACATAAATAGCAGCGGTGGTCAGGGATACACCAATACCTCCCAAAACTTTGCCCATCATAAACTGGAATGGGGTGATGGTGCCCAGAAGCACTTCGGCGATCTTTTCACTCTTTTCCTCCATCACATTGGTTAGCTGAGGAATGGCACTCATCATTACCAGCATAAACATCAGCAGCAACATAATGTAGGGTACCAGGAAAGTCTGAAGCTCATTGGTTTTTTCAGCCTCCTGCTGTTCTCCGGTTTTCTCATCCACAGAAAATAGACCCATCCCTTCCACGTTGATCCACCACATTAGATTCTTGGCCTGGGCCTCATCCAGATTTAATTCGGCAGCACGCATATTCTGAACTCTGTTATTTACCACGTTCTGGAACCAGTAGCGGGCATCGTCGTCGAATGAATGCTGAGAATAGTATTTTATAAAAGCTTCCTTATTTTCACCCGCCGGGTGCAAGATGTCGGGGCCAATTTCAATAAAGGCGTGAATTTCCTGAGATTCTACCTTTTTGGACAGGGCCAGATATTGGCTTTGAGGATCCTGCTCATTGGCTTTCATGAATTCAACCACGAAGGCGGCATCTATTTTCTCCGCTGTATGCGAGTGGAAGATCTCCTCTTTATTCCTGGTCTCCAGGGCCTCATTCAGCGGATCAATCATCAATCCAGAGTGATCAATCACCACAAAGTGTTTGTCGTCCGTATCCTTATTATTTTCCATAATGATCATGGCGGCAAATCCACCTCCCATCATAATGGGTACCAGAACCAGGCTGATAATAAAACTTTTGGTCCTTACCGCTGCGCGGTATTCGCGTTTAAAAAGGGTCCATATTTTATTCATTGCCGGCCTCCTTTCTTTCCGGAGATGCTATCCGGATAAATATATCGTTGAGTGATGGTTTGGTAATTTCAAACTTGCTGATACGGGTTTTTTTGAGCAGGTCAGCCAATATTTTCTGAGGATCCACACCTTCTTCCAGTTTGAGTTCCTGCAGCTTGCCAAAATTGTTAACCTTTTCAATTCCTTTTAGTCCTTCCAGAGCTGCCGTACCCAGTTCGGATTGGATCCGCAGTGTATCGTTGCCATACTGATCCTGGATATTATCCAGGGTGCCATCCAGTACTTTTTCCCCCTGGTAGATCATGAATATATAGTCACACATGCGTTCTGCCATGGCCATATCATGGGTGCTGAAAATGATGGTGGCTCCCTTTTGCTGGAGTTCAAGGATAATATCCTTCATCATATCGGCATTTACCGGATCCAGACCACTGAAGGGTTCATCCAGAATAATGAGCTCGGGTTGATGCAGGATGGTGGCAATAAACTGTAGCTTTTGCCTCATGCCCTTACTAAGGGTTTCCACTTTCTTGTCCTTGTATGCTTTCAACTCCAGGTGCTCCAGCCACTGGTTGATGCGATTGGGAAGATCAGTACCATTGTTTAGCTCCCCGTGAAACTGCAGAAGCTCTCCAATTTTCATTTTTTTGTAGAGTCCCCTGTCTTCAGGAAGATATCCCACGTTTTGAAGACGCTCTAAATTGGTTTCCTGGCCATTGACCAGGAGTTTGCCCACGTCGGGATACATGATCTTCATGATCATGCGAATGGTGGTGGTTTTGCCAGAACCATTGGGACCAATAAAGCCATAAATACTTCCCTTGGGGACTTCCAGGGAGAGGTTATTTACAGCCTTAACCGATCCAAATGTTTTGGTTATACCGGATAGTTCGATAATATTCATCATGAAAAATAACTTACGAGGAGTCCTAAGTTATATATTTCATATAAGAAACTGATCCCGAAGGAATCAAATTATTTCATGATTATTCTTCCAGGGTACTCAGGTCACCCTCCTCCTGTCCAAGGGCCCTCGCTTTCAAGACTCGTCTCATGATCTTTCCGCTTCTGGTTTTCGGCAGTGCATCGGCAAAAACAATAAATGCCGGTTTGGCAATAGGCCCAATCTCACTGGCTACATGATGTTTCAGTTCATTGGCCAGTCCATCTGAGGCAGAAAAGCCGTCTTTGAGAATGACCGTAGCATGGATAATGTTTCCCTTCAGCTTATCTGGAAGACCAATGGCTGCAGCTTCTGTAACTGATTCATGACTCACCAGGGCGCTTTCGATTTCGGCAGATCCGAGCCGGTAGCCACTTACCTTTAGCACATCATCATTCCGGCCAATAATCCATACATAGCCATCTTCGTCTATTTTAGCTGAATCGCCAGTCAGGTACCAACCCTGTTTTTTATACTGTTCCCAGTATTTTTCGATAAACCTGTCGGGATCGCCAAGAATGGTACGAGCCATTCCGGGCCAGGGATTTTTTACTATCAGCGTTCCTTCGGTACCGGGTTTCACATTTTTTCCCGATTCATCCACCACGGCTATTTCATTTCCAAAAAATGGCTTGGTGGCTGATCCTGGTTTCAGGGGTGTGATGGGCAGGGGAGTGATCATAAAACCTCCGGTTTCGGTCTGCCACCAGGTATCCATAATGGGACAATTGTCATTCCCAATCACCTTGTGATACCAGAGCCATGCTTCCGGGTTGATGGGTTCCCCAACCGACCCCAGGAGTCTCAGGGAACTCAGATCATGCTTGTCGGCCCAGGAGGCTCCATAGCGCATCAGACCTCTGATGGCTGTGGGACTGGTATAGAGGATATTTACCCCATATTTTTCAATCATCTGCCACCAGCGATTGGGATAGGGATGGTTGGGGGCTCCTTCATAGAGGAGAATGGTAGCTCCGTTCATTAAGGGGCCATATACGATGTAAGAATGTCCTGTAATCCAACCCGGATCAGCAGCACACCACCAGCGATCATCAGGCTGAATATCAAATACATATTTAAAGGTACTTGAAGCATAAACTGAATATCCACCATGGGTATGAACAAGACCCTTGGGTTTGCCGGTAGTTCCGCTGGTATAAAGTATGAAAAGCGGATCTTCGGCATCAGTTTGTTCAGTTTCGCATTTGGCTGAGGCAATGGGCATGCCCATTAAGTCATGCCACCAGAAGTCACGATCATTTTCCATATAGCACTCTTCGCCGGTGCGTTTGACTGTGATACAAACATCTATGGTAGGGGAGCGCTGCATGGCATCATCGGCGATGGACTTCAGATTGGTGGCTTTGCCTCTTCTAAATCCGCCATCTGCAGTAATAAGAATGCTACTGTGCGCGTCGGCGATCCGCTCGGCAAGGGCCTCCACACTAAATCCACCATATACCACAGAATGTGCCGCCCCAATTTTAGCACAGGCCAGCATTGCAATAATGATTTCAGGAATCTGGGGCATGTAGATGGTTACAATATCACCCTTCTTAGCCCCCATGGCCTTTAGCACATTGGCAAATTTGGATACTTCACGATTCAGGGCAAAGTAGGAGTAGGTACGAACATCGCCCGGTTCTCCCTCCCAGATTAGTGCCAGCTTGTTCTTAGTCTCCGAGTCCAGGTGACGATCAATGGCATTGGCCACCACATTGGTCTTGCCACCTGTGAACCACTTGTAGAAAGGCTTTTTACTGTCGTCCAGTACTTTGTTCCATTTTTGATACCAAAAAAGCTCTTCTGCTTCTTTAGCCCAGAAGCCTTCGCGGTCTGTGATTGATTCCTGGTAGAGCTTATCATACTCTTTAATGCGGGCTCGTAGTTTTACTCCGTCATTGGGATGATAGAGTGAATTTCCATTTTTCTGATCTTTTGCCATAGATGTAAGATTTTTATTACAACACCTGTGGCAGTGAATTGTTTAGGATATAAAAATATTTATAGCAGGATGGGCCAATTGTTTCTCCTGGCGATTTTCGAAAGCTGCCTGTCGGGAGAAACCGCCACAGGAAATCCGACAGCACCCATCACCCATCTGTCTGTATGGGAGTCGCCATAGTACCATGCTTCACGTGGATCGTATCCTTTTTCCTGGCAAAAGGCAAGCATCCTGACTTTCTTTTCCATTCCGTATACCAGTTTACCATCCGTGTGTCCGGTCAGGATACCGTTTTCCGATTCCAGTTGAGTGCAGATCATATCATCCAGTTCCATAAACCGGGTTACGGGTTCGCATACTGGAGTAGTTGCCGAGGAGAGCAGGATTACTGAGGCTTTTTTTGCACGATGTTCCTCAATTGTTTCCAGTATTTCGGGCCGAATGGTCTCCTTAATGATATGATCGAAAATTTCCTGGCTCAACTTCATGATGGATGCTTCTTTTAATCCCTTCAGCCAGGAAAGCATCCGGTCGATCATCCTAATGGGTTCACCTATGTTTAGTTTATAGATGATGGAAAGCCAGACGGCGTGCCGGTACTGCCTTTCGGTCATTACCCCACGTTTACGAGCCTCCTGTACCAGGTGGGTAGCACTGTTACCATCCAGAATGGTATGGTCCAGATCATAAAATGCGATATAAGTAAAGTCAGGCATTAAAAAAGTGCTTTCCTTCCGGGTTATAAATGATATGAAGGGCCGATGGCGATAACCCCACCTCAAATTTATTGTCAAAATATAGTTCTCCATCCACATGAAAAGGAACTTTCTTTCCGAAATCTACCAGAATTTTATCTGTCTGGTAATAATCTACTTTACCGTCTGCAATATGAGTTCCCTTGGGCACCATGGAGAGGATCTTAAAACGTTGCAGCAGGTTTAGTTTCCCGATCATACAAATATCCAGAAGCCCGTCGTTGGCTATGGCCTCGGGAGTAAGAAGGAAGGAGCCTGCAAAACGCCGCCCAATTGCGATGGTATTCATAAAGCAATCTGTCTCTTTCTTTTGATTACGTGAGCTGATGGTGGCCTTTCCCTCTTTATAGAATAGAAGGGTTGATATAATGTGCCAGAGATATTTACTTTTTCCACTGCCCTTTGCAACTTCTCCTGGCTCAACATAGTTTTTTGAAGCCACCTGGGCATCAAATCCCAATCCCATTCCATTAAGAAAATATAAGCCGTTCACTTCTCCCACATCCATATCAATGGACGATTGCTCAAAGAATATGTCCCAATGTTCTTCGCTGAACCGGTCAGGAAAGCCCAGGATCTGGATAAAATCATTGCCCGTGCCGGCGGGTATCAGACCAGTGGTAATCTGCTTCTGACCTATCAGGGGTCGCGACACCTCATTCATGGTGCCATCTCCCCCCACACCGATGATATGGGAGCATCCGTTTTCCAGACTTTGCTTAGAGAGTTCAATGGCATGGTTATGACGCTCAGTGATCAGAATGGTGGCATCCAGTGATCGTTTAGCAAGCTGTTCTTCCAGCTCGGGGAGGAGCAATTTTCCAAATCCGCCCCCTGCAGTGGGATTCACTATGAAGCACCATTTTTCCTTATTTTCCATGCGTGTCAAGATCAGTATTTTCAGATTCAATCACTTCAATCACCCGGTCCATGATCTCACGATCGCTTTGCATTGCCAGTGTCTCTCCTTCCAAGGGGGGGTGAATAATTAATCCCAAATGAGAACCAAAGTGAATACTGAACCTGTTTTTCGGTTTGAGTTTGTAAAATCCATTAAGCGTCACGGGAAGAATGTCATTTTCCGTGGCCCTGAGCAGGTGGATAAATCCTCGGTAGAAGGAGTTGAGTTTACCATCCAGAGTGCGGGTTCCTTCAGGAAAAATTGCTATAGTTCGCTTTTTGCCCTTCTCCTCAAGGCTCTTAAGCATTGTCCGCGTATTTTTTATATTACTGATTCGCATTGGAATATAATCAGTCATCAAAAGCATTTGTTTAAAAAGTGGAATTCGAAGCAAACGCTCATGTCCAAACCAGTTAACGTTTGGATAAACTGCCATAATGGCAATGATGTCGAACATGCTGGCATGGTTTGCAAGCAGAATATAGCGCTCTCCTTTTTTAATGTTGCCTCTTCCTTCTATGTGGACCTTTTTCCCCATCAGAGGAAAGATGGATTTTGCCCACAAACCACTTAGGAATATAATCCCGCTTTTTAATCGCAGATAGGCCAGAATCAGAAATAGAAAAACCACTACAGCTGTATAGGAGTAGAGCAGCAAAAAGACAGGTGCCGACAGTATGATATAGATTCTTCGGTTAGGCATAGAAGGATGCTGATTAATATACAAAATTAATTCCAGTTGTCTGGTTCAATCCTTTGCTCCAACCATTCAATAACTTCCTGGTCTGGAGCACCTGCAAAGAAATCATATCCGCTAAGATGTTCCAGCGAATCCACGCTAAGGATAAAGCTTGATAAGTCCTCTGAGGAAGCGGAGTTTGGCAGGAGGAAGGCGATCATATCATGATCGGGAGGAGAGAGATCCACCAGTACCTTGAAGTAATGACCTGGTACGCCAACCCCATTCTTTCCAATCAGGGAATCAGTGGCTGAAAAAAGAGGCCCGGTGATCACATATATGCTGTCTTTTTCCATGGCCCAGTTCCTGACTTCTGTTTCCAGTTTGCGCCACACCTCTTCATTC
>Ga0209633_10001654_pt1 | contig 22545 bp, 19 predicted proteins | sample Cruoilmetagenom1_FD_187290 | JGI IMG/M metagenome (GOLD analysis project Ga0209633, IMG submission 187290) | Oil polluted marine microbial communities from Coal Oil Point, Santa Barbara, California, USA - Sample 1 (SPAdes) (version 2) | ecosystem: Environmental > Aquatic > Marine > Oil seeps ... | reverse complement strand
GGGACAGGTATAACTACAGCTTCCACATTCAATGCAATCCATCACCTTCTCTGATTCCATCCGTTCGAAGAGGCTCTTCTCGGACAGAGTCATTAAGAGGTAAGGTTCCAGTCCCATGGGACAAACACTTACACATAAGGCGCAACGTATACAGGGCTTGACCTCTTTGCGCCGGGCCTCATTTTCATCTACCAGGAGAATTCCTGAGCTTCCCTTTACAACGGGAACATCCAGTGTGGACAAAGCTTTTCCCATCATCGGTCCGCCATTGATCACCTTGCTTGTCTGTTCGGGCAATCCTCCTGCCTTTTCAATAAGTGAGGATACAGGGGTGCCGATCCTGACTATAAAGTTGGAGGGTTTCTCCAGGCCTTTGCCAGTAACCGTAACCACCCTGTCGATCAGAGGACGGTTTTTCATGACTGCTTCATAGACCGCATGGGCGGTCCCCACGTTAAATACCACCACACCCACATCGATGGGCAATCCGCCAGAAGGAACCTCTCGTTTCAGAATTGCCTGTACCAGCTGCTTCTCTCCTCCCTGGGGATATTTCACCCTCAATCCCTGAACAGAAACATTGCTTCCCTTCGTGATACTCTTCATCTTTTCAATGGCATCCGGCTTGTTATTTTCAATGCCGATAATGGCTTTTTCAACACCCATTCCTTTCATCAGAAGCTGAATTCCGGAAAATAACTCTTCGGTACGCTCCATCATCAGGGCGTGATCGGCTGTTAAATAGGGTTCGCACTCCACTCCGTTGACTATCAGATATTCCGCAGTTTTCCCCTGTGGAACCATCAGTTTTACATGGCTGGGAAATGTGGCTCCACCCAGTCCCACGATTCCCGCTTCCAGGATTTTTTTTCGTATATCTTCTGCAGGAAGTACCGAATTCCGCACCAGGTCGTCCGAACGGTCGATGGTCTCCATCCACTTATCACCTTCCACCTGGATCTGCACAGCCATTTTGCGGTATCCCGAGCTGTCCATGAACTGATCTACTTTCAGGACTTTCCCCGAAACCGAGGAGTGTATATTGGTGGAAACAAAGCCCGAGCTTTCGGCAATAATCTGACCCACTTTCACCTGATCGCCCCGATTCACAAGTACTTTAGCGGGAGCTCCCAGATGTTGTGAAACTGGAATTACTGCTACTTGGGGGGGCGGGAGTTCAATGATCTTATTGCCCGCCGATAGTTTATGTTCGGGGGGATGTACACCACCTCTTGAAAATGTTTTAAGACTCATGAAATCGCCTGTTTATATAAGCTCTATTTGGTTTCAGATTCAGTGGCCTCCACTGGCTCTTTTTTCCTGGGAGGAGGGAAATTCAGTTCAAGAATAGCACTGGTCGGGCACTCAAGAACACATTTGCGGCATAAGACGCATTTTTCGGAATCGATAAATGCCTTGTTATTCTCCATGGTAATGGCGTCATACTTGCAAACATTAAAGCACTTGGCGCAACCGATGCAGGCCACACTGCAGTTTTTCTTCGCCACGGCACCTTTCTCTTCATTGATGCAGCTCACAAAAATCTTCCTATCCTTTTTATTCTTTTTCCGAAGCTCGATAATGTCCCTTGGACAGGCCTCCACACAAGCTCCGCAGGCAGTGCATTTATCGTCGATTACTACGGGCAGGTCCGTATCAGGATCCATATGGATGGCATCGAAGTCGCAGACGACTACACAGTCGCCACAACCCAGGCAACCGTAGGGGCATCCTCCTTCACCTGCGTAAAGGCTGTGGGCAATTGCACAGGTGGGTGCACCATCATAGGTGGTGACCCTGGGCCTGAATTCGGGGGTGCCATTACATCTGACAACAGCCACCTTGGGTGCTTGCTCAATGGCTTCTCTTCCCAAAATACCAGCTACCCTGGCCATGGTTTCGTTACCACCCACAGGACAGAAAAGATCATCCCAGGATTCAGTTTTTACAAGCGTTTCTGCAAAATTTCGACAGCCGGGATATCCGCATCCGCCGCAATTGGCTGCGGGGAGCGCTTCTTCGACCTCGTCGATACGCGGATCTTCATATACTTTGAATTTTTGGGCGACAAAGTAGAGTATGATGGCTGCAGTGGCCCCAATTGCTACCAGTGTGATAATGGTATAAATAATAATCTGGCTCATTGCACAGTGAAAGTTTTCTTTATGCTAAATGTAAAAGACTTTGCTATACGGTTTCGGAACAAATAAAGCACCAGATAGTAAGGAATGATAGATAGCAGGGCGACCCCTCCTGCTCTTAGCTCCCCGGCACCAACGGCAAGCATACCAATAAGTACGGCCATCAACAGGAGGAAGGGATAGCCATATCCCAGGGCAACCGCCCTGAATCCCAGGTGTTTTGCTATCTGAACATAAACAGAATCTCCCTGTTGGTAGGTGGCACCCTGAAGGGGAACATCCAGGAACTTCTCTTCCTGATCAGCAGCACTGCATGCCCCTTTGGCATGACAGGACGCACATGCCGACACATTGTTGATTTTTACATGTGCCACATCTCCATCAATCTGATCGATGATACCCTCGTGCTCAATCATGAGCACAAAATTATCGATGTTGGATGATTCTCACCTGTTGCAGGTCATATTAATCTTTTTTCTTATCTATTTATAAGCGATATAAATAGCCAAAGCGTATTTTGGATTATTCTTGTTACTTTGGCGCAGTTTTTGAGATTTAAGTCAGCTGAATTTTGTGAAACATGAGAAAAATAAGAAAAGCTCTGAAAGTTGTATATGTGATTCCATTCCTACTGCTTGCGGCTTGCAACGAAAAAGAGAATGAGGCGCCTACTGTTTATCTTGTTACTCCAGTGGATGGTGAGATTCTTACACAGGGGGGGGTGATCCCGGTTAAAGCCATGGCCGATGATGAGGATGGGTCCATCACCGAGCTAATTATATATGTGGAGGGTGAAGAGGTGGAAAGTTCAGAATCATCTACCCTGATATATAATTGGAACACAGCTGATCTCGAAGTGGGTGAATATGTATTAAGTGCACTTGCCAGAGATGATGAAGATAAAAGTGATGCGGTGAATATCTGGGTGACGCTGGATAGTCCGGGAGGCTTTAATCCCGATCTCAGCTATGGGACAATCAGCGATATTGACGGGAATAGCTACGGGACCATTGAGATCGGCACTCAGATCTGGATGGCTGAGAATCTGAAGGTGACTAAATATCCGGATGGAAGCCCTATTATGCAGATAAGCGATGAAACTGAATGGAATGGCATGACTCCTGATATTCAGGCCTACTGCTGGTATGATAACCTGACCGAATACAGTGATACCAGTGGAGCATTATACACCTGGGCAGCAGCCATGAATGGAGAGCTAAGCAGTGATTCAATCCCCAGCGGAGTACAGGGTGTGTGTCCCGATGGATGGCATATTCCGTCCGATGCCGAATGGAAAGTGCTGGAGATGGTCCTGGGAATGAGTCAGGCCGATGCGGACACTTACGACTGGCGTGGAAGCGATGAAGGTGGTCAGCTAAAGGAGACCGGTTTTTCAAATTGGGAGAAACCCAATACCGGAGGCTCTAATTCAAGTGGTTTTACCAGTGTGCCCGGAGGTTTTCGCAGTGCTCAGGGTAATTTCTACAGCATTGATCAATATGCCGCATTCTGGAGCTCTCGTGAAGAAGCGGGTACAGATAAGGCCTGGTACAGGACACTTCATTTCGATAAGGAACAGGTGTACCGGCAATACAACGATATGCGACTGGGTTTATCGGTTCGTTGCATCGAGGACTAATTCCCACTAAGAAATTTTCCCCCAATCGATGCGACCAGGATTCCCTTTCTTGATGTGTTTGGCAAAGATAAAGTTCTTATCCAGTTTCAGGTCGGGGTCTTCTGTAATGATCAGCTCAGCTGTATCACGCGCAAGTTGTAAGATCTGAGTGTCTCTACCCAGATGAGCAATCTTCAGGTTGAAGGGTACACCACTCTGCTGTGTTCCTTCAATATCACCTGGCCCGCGTAGTTTTAGATCCTCCTCTGCAATTTCAAATCCATCATTGGTTCGGACCATGGTTTCGATTCGCTTTCTTCCATCATCGGATAGCTTGTAGCCTGACATCAGAATGCAGTAAGACTGATCGGTACCGCGACCCACCCGGCCACGAAGCTGGTGAAGCTGGGAAAGTCCGAAGCGTTCTGCACTTTCAATGATCATAATGGATGCATTGGGTACATCCACCCCTACTTCGATAACCGTGGTGGCCACCATGATATGGGTACGTCCGGCCACGAAATGAGCCATGGAGGCTTCTTTCTCTTCCGGTTTCATCTTTCCATGAACCACACTAACCTGGTATTCTGGCGGTGGGAAGGCGCGGGATATACTTTCAAGTCCATCTTCAAGATCCTTATAATCCATGGATTCCGACTCTTTTATCAGGGGGTAGACAATATAGGCCTGCCGGCCAAGAGCCAGCTGTTTTTTCAGAAAACCAAACACTATGAGTCTTTTGGAATCGTAGGAGTGGCGGGTTACTATGGGTTTCCGGCCGGGAGGTAGTTCATCAATTACAGATACATCCAGATCTCCGTAGAGGGTCATGGCCAGGGTGCGAGGGATGGGTGTGGCCGTCATCACCAGCACATGAGGCAGAACATCGGCCTTGTTCCAGAGCCGTGCCCGCTGAGCCACCCCAAAGCGGTGTTGTTCATCGATCACCACCAGTCCAAGCCTTTTAAACTGAACCACATCTTCGATTACAGCATGAGTGCCAATGAGGATATTCAATGTTCCGTCCAATAAACCCTCATGTATTGGTATGCGGTCTGCCTTTTTTACGGAGCCGGTAAGTAAGTCCACACGAACATCCATGCCGTCCAGAAAGGTGCTGATGCTCTTATAATGTTGCTGTGCCAGAATCTCCGTAGGAGCCATGATACAGGCCTGGAATCCATTGTCGATGGCAATAAGCATAGACATCAGAGCCACCAGGGTTTTACCACTGCCCACATCGCCCTGCAGCAACCTGTTCATCTGTCGGCCCGAACCCATATCTTTGCGTATCTCCTTCATTACCTTTTTCTGGGCCCCGGTCAGTTCAAAATGCAGGTATTCCTTATAGAAGGTGTTGAAGCTTGCACCCACTGTCTCAAAAATATTCCCGCGAAAGCGCTTATTTCGTTCGCCTTTCCCCTGAAGGATGTTAAGCTGGATATAGAAGAGCTCCTCGAATTTAAGACGAAGCTCAGCCTTTTTATACTGTGCTGTTGCATCGGGAAAATGGATCTGGCGCATGGCCGTGTCCAGGTTGACCAGATTCAGTTTTTGCAACAACCATGCCGGCAGGGTCTCTTCAAATTTTTTAGGCAGGCCCTTGATCAGGTTGGCTATCAGTTTGCTGATTGCCTTGGATGTCAGGTAGTTGTCTTTCAGCTTCTCCGTGGTAGAATATACTGCCTGCAGTTTTGAACTCACCACATGTCTTTTTTCCGGATCTTCAAGTTCCGGGTGGACCACATTCAGTTTTCGCTGATATACCGATGGCCTGCCGAAGACCACCAGTTCTTTTCCAATGGGATAGTTTTCGGGAATCCACTTGGCGCCCCTGAACCAGATAAGATCCAGGCGTCCGCTCCCGTCGGTAAAATCAGCCACAAGCCGTTTTCCCCGTCCCTTGCCAATGGATGCATATCCTTGAATCTTTCCTTTGATCTGGATGAATGGCATATCTGATGTGACATCCGATATCTTATAAAACCTGCTGCGGTCCACATAGCGGTAAGGGTAATAGGTAAGAAGATCCTCAATGGTGGAGATATTCAGTTCTTCCCTGAGCAGATCGGCACGTTTGGGTCCCACGCCCGGAAGAAATTGAATGTCCTGTTGAAGATATTGTTGCATGCGTGAAGCAATTTATGTAAAATTAAGCTATTGCAGAAACCAATACTATGGCCTGGCGAATCTATCAATACATAAGGCACCTGTTTTATACCAGGCACCGTAAGGGTCACGGGATCCATTCGCCTTATCTGTTTGAGTTTGTAAACAAGGTGCTTTTTAATGCCCGGGCAACAGAAGCTCCTGAGGCTATCATGAAGGAGCACAGGAAGCTTCGTGCTGCTGTTGCCTTTGTACGGCGTTCATCGGTTTCCATGAAATATGGCTTCCTGCTTTACAGGATCACCGCCTGGTTCCAGCCTGAGATGATCATAGAACTAGGTACAGGGATGGGTATCAGCACTCTCTACCTCTCCGGCGGATCACCGGAGACTCCACTGCACTCGATCGAGCGGCACAGGGAGCGCGCTCATCAGGCCTCACTGTTGACAGAAAGGTGCTGTCCGGGGCCGGTATCGATCCATCACGGTGAGATGGAAGATGAGCTGGAGCTAATTAAACCTCTTATACCTGAGCGCTTTGTGGCTTTTGTGGATGGAAACCATCACTATGAACCTACCCTGGAATACCTGCGGATACTGATGGATAGGGCAGGGGATGAGTCGCTGATCATCATGGACGATATCTATTGGTCCAGGGGAATGCAGAGGGCCTGGAAGGAGGTGGTTACCTGGCCTGAGGTGAAGGTAAGTATTGACCTGTTTCATTTTGGAATCCTCTTGTTAAGAAAAGACCTCCTTAAAACAATAATTAAAATTAAGTTTTAAACCTTTTATGAATTATATCTTCTTATTAATATGTATTTTCGTCTACAAGAAATTTGAATATGGAAACTGTTATCAGTCTGGATAAAATTGTCAAGAACTACTATATAGGTTCGATTACCGTTGAGGCACTTCGTTCTGTAGATATTGATATCAAAACAAATGAATATGTGGCCATTATGGGACCATCGGGCTCTGGGAAATCTACCCTGATGAATCTGATTGGCGCTCTGGATACCCCCACAAGTGGGGAGTATATTCTTAATGGTACAGATGTAAGCCAGATGGACGATAACCGGCTGGCAGAAATACGGAATCAGGAGATTGGTTTTATCTTTCAGACTTTTAACCTGCTTCCACGATATACCGCACTTGAGAACGTAATGCTACCTCTGGTCTATGCCGGAGTAAGCAAGTCGGAGCGTTCCGAGAAGGCGGTACAAACACTTACAGAAGTTGGGCTGGGCGACCGGATGGATCACAAGCCCAATGAGTTGTCAGGAGGCCAGAGACAAAGAGTGGCTGTAGCGCGTGCGCTGGTGAACAATCCCTCTATTATTCTGGCTGACGAACCAACCGGAAACCTGGACTCGAAAACTTCGGTGGATATTATGAAGCTATTTGGCCAGATCCACAAAAGGGGGAATACCATTATCCTGGTGACTCACGAAGAGTCCATTGCCCGCTATGCACACCGGATTATAAGGTTGCTGGATGGGGAAATCGATAAGATTGAGATCAATAAAAATCCTGAGAAATAAAGAAGTCGGGCATCTATACCAAAGGAGGTGATAAGGGAAAGACTTCCCTTATTGGTGGCAGACGTGTACCCAAGTTTCACTCCCGCATCGAAGCCTATGGTACAGTGGACGAGCTGATGGCTCACACCACCATGTTACGCGACCTGGTAAAAGATGTACAGATTCGGGACGAACTGCTTAGCATTCTGAATATTCAGATGGCCACCGCTTCGGTGCTGGCGGCCGATTGTGATGATTGTCCCCTGGAAATTCCAGTGGTGGGTGATGAGCAGGTCTCCTTTTTAGAAGGAAGAATCGATGAAATGGACGCTTCACTGGAAGAGCTGACCTCCTTCCTTATACCGGGTGGAGACCCGGCCATATCACAGGCGCATATCGCGCGGACAGTTTGCAGACGTACCGAAAGAACCATCCTGAAGCTTGCTCAAGATGTTAATATTCAGGAGGATATCCTTCGTTTTTACAATCGACTTTCAGATTATTTTTTCGTTCTTTCCCGTAAAATCGCTCACCTTTCCGGAGTCAGACAGGAACCTTGGAAACCGGGGTTGTAGGAATTAAAATTTTTTTTAAATTTGCGGCTTTTAGAAGCAGTAGTAAAATTAATTAAGATATAGATGTACTGGACCCTGGAATTAGCCTCAAAACTTGAAGATGCACCGTGGCCTGCCACAAAGGAGGAATTGATCGATTTTGCCATCAGATCAGGTGCTCCGATGGAAGTAATTGAAAATCTGCAGGAGATCGAGGATGAAGGTGATGTCTATGAGAGTATCGAAGATATCTGGCCCGATTATCCAAGCAAAGATGATTTCTTCTTTAATGAGGACGAATACTGATCTATTTCCAGATAAAAATATCTTCCCAGCGTAGAGGCCGCCACGCTTCCAACCACTTAAAATCACTTAAACGTCCCTCTTCGGCAGGAAACAGGGAGAGGGGATAATAGGTCCCATCAGGTTTTGTAGTGTAGATTACGCTGGAAATCTTATTCTCCTTCAGATAGATTGTTAAATCGGAAGCTACCGTTTTATTGGCTCCCACAATGATATCCTCATCGGTGGCATAATAGATGGTTTGTCCGTTTCCCGACACCAGGATCCTGTCCAGTTTATTCTCTTTAAAATAGCCGGTCATTTCTTTGCCTCTCATCTGATCAAAACTTACTGAATCTTTCTGCGAGGCTACGAAGGCGACGCCGTTGAGTTGCATTCGTTCCAACTGCTGATCCACCATATAAATCCTTATATGACTGGCGGTTAGTTGGTTTTCGTCAGACCATATGACTGGTTCCCCAAAGAAATCAAAGGCACTGTCGGCCTCCACATATACCAGGGAATCGCACATGACCTGCAGATCGGTCCGGAATATTTTTACCTTGAAGTAGGCTCTCAGGATTCTGCTCTGTTCCTCCATATCCGGATTCTGCATGGAGCGCAGTGTATCAGCATGGATGTACATGGTATCGGCTCCGTCTACCTGTATCATCAGGGCGCTGTCAGTGACCATGGCCGTCTCCTGTTCTCTGTAATAGAGTCCGAAATTTCCTTTCAGGATCATGTTCTGGGCAGTATCGATCATCTCCACATTGGAGACAGCTCTTCCAAAGCCCTGTTCAGCTTCGTAATAGAGGGTATCTCCTTTCAGAATTCGTCCCGCTTCTTCCATATAGGCATGGTCGCTTACGTAGGAGATATCCTGCTGCATATCGTACCATCCGTTTTCACAATAGATATAGCGATCCTCACCTGTGATTTCGGTGGGACCACTGAAGTAAGAGATCTCCTGTTTGGTATTGTACCTCATGCTATCTGTATTGATAGTATAGTCGGGATTTATGATCACCACGCTATCCATGAAGTAGAAATCTTCCGAATCTAGAATATAACGTCCCCTGCCACTGGTAAGCCGGCTGTCTTCCTGTGTCAGGATTCCGCCACCAAAATAGTACGCAAAGCCCGCTCCTCGATTATAATTGAGCGAATCAGTGAGGAGGGTAATATCTTTATTCACCAGTTTCACATTATTGCGGACCCTGGCCATCTTGGTCAAACCATCATAGTAGGCCCGATCACCAGTCATGGTGAGGGTGTCGCCTTGTTGAACCCTGACATTGCTGAAGGCATCAACAGAAGAGGTGTTGGGATAAAAGTAGGCCGAATCACAGGTCATTATCACATCTTCGTGCTTCAAGCTTACATTGCCGATAAGTTTCGTTGCATCTTTCCCGATTTGCAGTTCATCATAAGCAGTCATATCGGCGTTGAGAATCTCAATTATAGTACCTTTCTGCCCTGAGGCAACTTGAAAAGAAAGTTGCATGCACAGCATAAGCAGGCTTAGCCGGAAAATTCGCTTATGCTGACCTGGAATCATCTCTGGGTACTCTGCTGACCTGAATCTGTGCAATTACTATAGGCGGGATCTCTTCGGATGTAGGTGTTCATTTTCTTTTCTTCATACCAATCCCGCATCACCTCAAGGTTCTTATTCATCAGGGCCATGCCATCAAGCAGCATGTAATCCTGCTTCAGGTTGGCACGATGGGGTTCGATCCTGGATTGCAGGTAAAGAACCTTGTAACAAAGTTTATGGTTATGATCTGTCGATTCGTAGGGCTCCGATAGTTGCTCTACCTGCATGTTCCGGATCATATAGTAGTCTTTGGTTGGTAACTGGTCCAGTTCGAAGGTGGAGGCACGTGTTTCCGGATTTACGAGCAATCCCCCGTTCACACTTGTCTCGGCATCTTCAGAGTAACGCTTGGCAGCCCAATCGAAGGAGAGTGAGTCGGCCTCCACAATGGTTTTCAGACTATCCAGTTTATAAATGGCCTTCTGTTTGGCATTGGCATCTGCTTTAGGATTCATCAGAATATGCCTGGTATTGGCCATATCACCCCTGCGCTCAATCATCTGTATAATATGGTAGCCAAAGGAGCTCTCTATGATTTTGCTTACCTGTCCGGCTTTTAGGGACCAGGCTGCATCGGCATAGGCTTTGTCCAGCTGTGACCTCATCATAAATCCAATTTCACCACGGCGGGCAGCTTCGGGCGCTTCTGAATAGAGAATGGCCAGTGTGCCGAAATCCTCACCGTCCTGAACACGCTTACGCAGCTCAAGCAATCTTTCTTTAATGAGAAAAACTGCCTCATCGCTGTACTTGGGATAGGCTATTATCTGTGCCAGTTCCACTTCCGTATTAATATAGGGAATGCTATCGGGATCCAGGGAACGATAATAACTTTTTACATCGGATGGAGTGGTGCTCACATCTTCGATAATGGTATTTCTAACCTGGTCAGTAATCATCTGTTCCTCGATAGCTTCTCTGAGATCGTCCTTGATATCAAAGATCGATTTATTGAAATAGGCCTCCATTTCCTCTTCACTTCCAAACTGACCAATAAAATAATTAAGACGCGACTCCATCTGCATCTCAACCATGTCGGGACCTACCTCCACACTATCTATCTTGGCCTGGGTCATCAGTAGTTTCCTTTCAATAAAGGAGTTGTAGATATTGCAGCGAGCATCCGGGCCAACATATCGCCCCGACATCTTTAACTGAAGGTAATCCTGTTCTATATCTGACTGAAGGATATTAAAATCTCCCACAACCCCTATGACCCTGTCAATAACCAGCGGCTGGGCCACTGTGTTTAATGACAGAAGTGCTCCGAGCAATATATATGCAAATATTCTTTTCATGTTTTAACGATAAATTTCAAACTGGTTCTTGCTTACGCCGTCTGTATATACACGATGCTCCAGGTCCTTGATAAAATTAATTTTACGCTTATTCAGGATGATATTAGTAATATCATCACTTACCATCTCCACGGGTGCCACCTCTCCTTCGGTAAGATGATCGCTAATATGTACCAGATACCTGAAAAGAGAATCGCTGTGCTCAATGTTTCGATAGCTGTTGAGGTATCTTACAGGATTCGAAATCCTCCGGGGTAATTGTTCCCTGATGGAAGAGAAATCGACCCAGGTATCATTGAAGTCACTAAACTTTTCTGCATAGCTAACGCAATATTTTTCCAGTTGATCAAGATCCTTTTCCCGGTTGTTCCAGGACCAGCGGCGCAATTGGTCCTGGTCTGGTGCTGAAAGGGGTACCTTGATAAAAGTGCCCTTGATTACATTCTGACTCAGGACGAAGTTTTTGAAGTTTTCCTCGTAGTAGGAGTTTATTTCGCGCTCACTTACCACGGTGTCCATCTTCTGCTGGATCAGATTCTGGCGATAAGTATATATAAGCAGGGAACGGTGATATTCTTCAATCTGTGTTTCAAAATCCATTTGTTCCTCACTCATAGATTCTTCAGCCCTGTGCTGCATCAACATGCCCTTAACCCAGGTCTCCGTATAACGCTTGGCAAGTAGCATACTGTCCTGCTTGCTGGTGCCGGACGGAATAACTTTTTCCAGATCGGAAGGGTACAGGTAGTTCTCAAAGACACGGGCCACCGGTTCTCCCAGCTCATCTTTCACAAACAGGGAGCAGCCCTGTGCCAGGAATAAAACAAGTGATATAATAGAAATAATTCTCCTCATCCTTACGATTTTATACGCTTAAGCAAGTCCTGATTGATAGTCACCGGATATTTCTCCTTCAAGGACTTCAACCATTCGGCTTCCAGGTATTCCTGGTAATCTGAGGTAACCTGTCCGCGTGCTTCATCCAGTTTTTTTGGTTCGGGCGACCTCTTTCCTTTAATAATCACAAAGGTACTGGTTTCATCAATTTCAATCACCCGTCCGGGTCCGCTTACACCGTTCTGTGAATCAATCATCTCATCTTCACCCTTTTCAACCAGGAGGTGTGTTAAGGTAATACAGGGGACTGAATCGTTGCTGCAATACTTAGCATTCAGTGCCTCCTGGTCAAGTTTTCCTTTGGAGATTTTCTTGTAAGCCTTGCGGACTCCTGCCAGATCAGCCCCCTTGCTGCAAGTTACAATAAAGGCGTCGAATCGCTCCTTCCACATATAGGATTTTCTGTGCTCCTTGTGAAATGCCTCCAGGCCGGCTGTATCAGTTATGGCCATTGACCAGACCCGTTGATCCATAATGTCGAAGAGCAGGATGCCATCGTGATACTCTTCATAAATGTATCTGAATTCCGGATATTTTTCGGGCAGCCTTGCTTCTTCGTAGTCGATAACAATTTCGTCCGTGAAACTTTTGTATAGCTGATTGACCCATGCTCTTGGATCCCTTGCTTTCCCATGATACTGCTCTTCTTCCATATAGGATGCAAATTCTCCGGTAGGTACTTCCCGGTCCCCGAGCTTAATTAGCTGACTGTCCAGGTCCTTCAGTCCGCCCGCTTTCCAGGTGCCAAGCCTGAGGCTTGAATCCGCTGCCTGATAAACTGGCTGAAGGGCTTCCCGGTTCTCGCTGAACTTATATTCTTGTTTAAGTTTGGTCATGAAGTTATCTGTCCGGGCTGTGTTGCGGTCGCTGCGATCGATCTTCTGCTGCAACTCCGGTTTCATCTCTTCGTAGCTGCCAATCTCCTTTTTATCTATTAATTTAACTATATGCCATCCATAGAAGGATTTGAAGGGTTTGCTATAGTCTCCCTTTTTTTCAATGGCAAAACAGGCATCTTCAAATGCGGGGATCATCCGTCCTGTTCCGAACCATGGAATTTCACCCCCGGATTGGGCAGAGGCCCTGTCATCTGAATGGCGCAGAGCCAAAGCTCCGAAATCGGTACCCATCTGCAGGCTGTCATATACCATCTGTACTTTTTCGTAGGCTTCTTTTTTCTCTTCTTCATCAGTTCCCGACGGAGTCCGCACAAAGATGTGTGCTACTTTGATTGCTCCACGAGCAGGCCGCTTGTCCACGACCTTTATAATATGGTACCCATAGGAGGTTCGAAATGGCATGCTCAACTGACCAAGCGGTGTCGTATAAGCCATAAGCTCGAATGGATAGACCATTGAAAAAACAGTAAAATAATTCAGGTCACCACCATTCTGGTGCACCGAAGCATCTTCTGAAGTGGCTCTGGCCACCACATCAAATGCTTCACCACTTTTAATACGGGCCCTGATCTCCATTATTTTATCATAGGCAGCCAGGGTATCCTCCGGAGAAGGGCTTTCAGGAAGCCTGATCAGGATATGGCTGGCACGAATATCATATTTAGACCACTGGTATGCTTCTTTCATCATCTTCTCCTTGGCCTCATCATCCACCAGATAAGGTTTGGCCAGTTGTTTGCGGTATCCCTCCAGCTCATTGATGAATTTAGCAGTGGTGTCCATGCCCAGAGCTTCTGCTTCTTTTACCTTGACCTTAAAATTGATAAAAAGTTCCAAATAGGCTTCCGGATCCTGACGGTTCAGCGATGATTCATTGTTATTCTTACGGTAGATCCGTTCAAACTCTTCCAGGCTTACCTCCTCATCTCCAATTGTCAGAAGAACCGGAGAATCCTGTCCAAGAAGTCCAGTTGCAAAGATTGCAGAAAGGACTATCAAGAGTAGGTTCTTTTTCATGCGCATATAATTGTTTTAAGTAGAACGATAGTAGAACTTTTATATTATCTGCTATAGTTGGGTGCCTCCCGGGTGATGGTTACATCGTGTGGATGGCTCTCCTGCACACCAGCATTGGTGACGCGTACAAATTGTGCCTTCTGCAGACCTGGAATACTGGCTGCACCGCAATACCCCATTCCGGCTCTAAGGCCTCCTATCATTTGATAGATCACTTCAGTAAGGCTTCCCTTGAAAGGAACACGGGCCGCAATTCCTTCCGGAACCAGTTTCTTGATATCATCTTCCATATCCTGGAAGTAGCGGTCCTTGGACCCATGCTGCATGGCTTCCAGCGATCCCATACCACGGTATGACTTGTACTTTCGGCCATTGTAGATGATGGTTTCACCCGGCGATTCCTCCACCCCGGCAAAAAGGGATCCTGCCATGATGGAACAGGCTCCTGCTGCCAAAGCTTTAACAATATCTCCGGAGTATCTTATTCCACCGTCGGCAATTACAGGAACACCGGTACCCTGAAGGGCATTGGCCACATCATAGATGGCAGTCAGCTGGGGTACACCCACACCGGCAATAATCCTGGTGGTACAGATGGATCCCGGACCTATACCAACCTTGACTCCGTCGGCTCCGGCTTCCACAAGTGCTATGGCGGCTGCACCAGTTCCCACATTGCCCACTACCACTTCCAGTTTCGGGAATTGCTTTTTAACCTTCTTCAGACTTTCAATTACTCCAATGTGATGACCATGGGCCGTGTCGATGACCACTGCATCCACACCTGCTTGCTCCAGTGCGGTCACCCGTTCAATAATATCTCCCGACACACCAACAGCAGCAGCCACCCGCAATCTTCCTTTGTCATCTTTGCAGGAGTTGGGGCGGTCTTTTGATTTGGTAATATCCTTATAGGTTATGAGCCCGATCAGTTTGTTATTGCTATCCACAACCGGTAGTTTTTCTATTTTATGTGCCTGAAGGATCATGCCTGCCTCGGCAAGACCAGTACTTTTTCCAGTGGTAATGATGTTCTCCACGGTCATCACTTCTTCAATGGCCCTGTCCATGTCCTGCTGGAACCTGAGGTCACGGTTGGTTACAATGCCGATAAGTACATTGTCCTTGTCCACCACGGGGATTCCACCGATCTTATACTCTTTCATCAGGCTCAAAGCATCGTTTACAGTGCCCTCTTTCAAGATGGTGATGGGTTCGTGAATCATCACACTCTCGGCACGTTTGACCCTTTTTACCTGTCTGGTTTGCTCCTCCAGAGGCATGTTCTTATGTATCACGCCAATTCCCCCTTCACGTGCTATGGTGATTGCCAGCTTCTCTTCGGTGACTGTATCCATGGCTGCCGAAACAATGGGTGTGTTCAACTCAATGTTCCTGGAGAATTTTGACTTGATGCTAACCTCCCTTGGGAGAACTTCTGAAAATGCAGGAAGCAGAAGTACATCATCGAAGGTTAATCCTTCTGAGGCGATTTTATCCTGGGCGAATGACATTGTATGATAATTTGGTTATTTTTAAATGTGGCAAAATTACAAAAAAAAAGCTTTACAGATCCACAGGAAATTCACCGAATTTTATTGGAGACCTGGGGCTATGATCACTTTCGTCCACTTCAGGAGGAAATCATCCTTTCCGTCCTCTCCGGTAAGGATACCCTGGCCCTGATGCCCACCGGGGGAGGGAAGTCCATTACCTTCCAGATTCCGGCTCTTGCCATGGAAGGAATCTGCCTGGTTATTACCCCACTGATTGCACTGATGAAGGACCAGGTGGATCAATTGAGTCGGCTTAAAATCAAGGCTATAGCCATTCACTCTGGTATGAGCGCCTATGAAATTGATATCGCCCTGAATAATTGTGTTTATGGTGGGTACAAGTTTCTCTACGTAAGTCCGGAGCGACTGACCACCCGCTTATTTCGTGCCCGGGTCAGTGATATGAATGTGAACCTGATTGCCGTAGATGAGGCCCATTGTATTTCCCAATGGGGTTATGATTTCAGGCCTTCTTACCTGGATATAAGTACACTCAGGACTATCCTCGAGGATGTGCCGCTTATGGCGCTAACCGCCACTGCCACTCCTGTGGTTTGTGATGATATCCAGGATCGCCTGGGATTTAAAGAGAAGAATCTGTTTCAGAAAAGTTTTAACAGGGATAACCTGGATTACCTGGTGGTGACCACTGAGGATAAGGCCAGGGAACTATTGAAACAGATTGGACTGATAGAGGGTTGCGGGATTGTATATACGAGAAACAGGAAGAAATGCAGGGACCTATCCCAGTTACTCACCGAACATGGGATAACAGCCAGTTATTACCATGCAGGGCTTAAGCAGATCATGAGGGACGAACGCCAGCAGGCGTGGATGAAGGACCAGTTCAGGGTGATGGTGGCTACCAACGCTTTTGGCATGGGAATCGATAAACCCGATGTCCGCTTTGTAATCCATATGGATTTGCCCGACGGACCGGAAGCTTATTTTCAGGAGGCAGGCCGTGCCGGCCGCGATGGCATTCATTCCCATGCCATCCTGCTATACAGTCCATCCGATAAAAAAGTGGTTGAACAGCGTAAAGCGATTAATTTCCCCGGAATTCCAAAAATACGTGAGGTATACAGGGCCCTTTGCAATTATCTGCAGATTCCCCTGGGCAGTGGCAGGGGACAGCAATACGATTTTGAGTTTGGTGAATTTCTGCACCAGTACCGTTTTAGTGCCATGATAGCCCACAGCGCTATCCAAACCCTGGCCAGAGAAGGATACTTAGTACTTACCGAGGCCTTTCACAATCCTTCCCGGATCAAGTTTCAGGTGGAACGAGATAAACTCTATAACTTCCAGGTGAAAAATGCAGGTTTTGATAGTTTTATAAAGCTATTACTAAGGTCCTACAGCGGTCTCTTTTCTCAGTTTGTAAAAATCGACGAGTCCACGCTTGCCAGACGATCCGGCCTCTCCCGCGATAAAGTCTACTCTTACCTGATTACACTTTCCAGGCGCCAGATTATTAACTACATACCACGAAAGGATCTTCCGGTTATTACCTTTCTGGAGGAGCGACTGGATGATAAAAATCTCCTGATCACTCCTGACCGCTACAAGTTCAGGAAAGAGCGATACGAGAAACGCATCGGGGAGATGCTCCGATATGCCAGCTCTGAAACTATTTGCAGGAATCAGTTTCTACTAAGCTACTTTGGCCAGCTTGACTCCCCGCGATGTGGCCGTTGTGATGTTTGCCGGAGGGTAGAGCCTCTTCGGCCCGGAAATGAGGATTTTCATCGAATAGAAGAGGCTATCTCCACACAACTTTCTGAAGGGCCCCTGACCCTTGACCAGCTGGTGAAGCAAACAGACCTGGATCCCCTTAAGATTGCTCAGGTGGCTGAGTGGATGGTGGATCAGGGTATGATATCCAGAAACAAGGACCTGACACTCAGGTGGAAGGACTAGAGTGAGCTGTTTTCCGGCTTTTGACTATCTTTGCCCAATGCAAGAAGAGGGTACTCCGGTTCATAATTATGTGTATTCAAGTGCTTTGGTAGACTTTGTTAAAGCGGCCAATGATTTCTGTGCATTTCTGGAGCAGCTCTCAGATAGTGAAGGTAGAAGCTTTATTGTCGATTCGGTCACTTATCTTTCTACGGTTTATGCCAGCTTTTTAAAAACGGGCGAGACAGAACCGGTTTTTGAGTCTCCGGAGGAGCCGACGGTTACTGAGCAGGAATGGTCGGCGCTTTTTCAGAGGATTGCCATGATTCTGGGTCCTCATAATGATGTCCTTCGCATGGCTGAGGAAGGAGAATTTGACCGTTCCGAATTGGTGAATCACACCATTTCGGAGGACCTTGCCGACGTCTATCAGGAATTAAGAGATTTTACAAGCATATACAGCCGGGGAATGGAGGAGTTGATGAACGATGCTGCCTGGGAATTGAAAGAGCGCTTTACTGAACACTGGGGAGCGAAATTGTTGCGTGCGCTTCAGGCACTTCATCTATTATATGTAAGCGGAATTGATCCAAGTGAGAAAGAGTGATGTATCAGAACGAGATAAGTAAGGAAGAGGTAGCCGCACTGGAGTTGATCCAGTATGAAGGTCCCATTTGTGTGATTGACTCCATGGAGTCCTTTGACCAGGAAATAGAGCAAATTGAGCGAGAGCCAGTTCTGGGTTTTGATACCGAGACAAGGCCATCATTTAAGAAGGGTAAAGTCTATCCTACCTCTCTAATACAGATCTCTTCGCTGGAACAGTCATGGATTTTAAGAGTGAACCGCATGGGATATCCAAAGCGTTTGCTGGAATTGTTATCCGGCGAAATCCCTCTGAAGATAGGGCTTGGACTGCAGGATGACCTGAGAAGGCTTCGTGCCGATTTCCAGTTTGAACCTCATGGATTTCTGGATCTGCAGAGCTATGTGGAGGCTTTTCGAATTGACGAAAAAGGATTAAAAAAAATAAGCGGAATCGTGCTGAACAGGCGTATATCCAAATCGCAGCAGGTCTCCAACTGGGATGCAGATGTATTAAGCGAGGCCCAGCTGAGGTATGCAGCCACAGATGCATGGATCTGTCTGATGATTTACAACAGCCTAAGAGATTCAATAAAATAAGCTAATGAGTGAACGCACCAGAATTGTTTTAAAATCGGGCAAGGACCAATCTCTGAGGAGGTATCACCCCTGGGTCTTTTCCGGAGCTATCAAAAAGATACACGGTCCTGCCCGGGAGGGAGAGCTGGTGGATCTCTACGACAACAAGGATGAATTCCTTGCATCGGGACACTACCAGGAGGGTTCCATTGCTGTACGGGTGCTCAGTTTCGATGCAGTTGAAACGGACCAGGAATTCTGGGATCAGAAGGTGGCCAATGCATGGAAACTAAGGGATACACTTGGTCTGACAGACAATCTGCAAACCAATGTTTTCAGATGGATCAATGCGGAGGGTGATGGAATGCCCGGTCTGATTGCAGATTATTACGGAGGTGCAGCCGTGGTTCAAATGCATTCCATTGGTATGCACCGGAACCTGGAGGCCATTGTGGAAGCTATGAAAAAGGCAGCGGGAGATCGCTTGCATACCATCTATAACAGGAGTGATTCAACCCTGCCGGATAAGCCAGGGATCACAGGGAAATCAGGATTTCTCATGGGCAAGCAGGAAAGGGGCGAGGTGCTGGAAAACGGATATCGCTTCTTTGTGAACTGGGTGGAGGGTCAGAAGACCGGCTTTTTCATTGATCAACGCGAAAATCGCAAACTGGTGGGCGAGTATTCCACAGGTCGCAAGGTACTCAATATGTTTGGGTATACAGGCGGTTTCAGTATTTATGGAATGGGTGGGGGAGCCCGGCTGGTTCACACGGTAGACAGCAGCGGGAAGGCCATCGACCTGACCAGGGAAAACGCAGAATTGAACTTTCCGGAGGATAAGCGCCATGCAGCCTTTGCCGTGGATGCCTTCGGATATTTTAAGGAGATGAAGGAGGCTTACGATCTGATAATCCTGGATCCTCCTGCATTTGCCAAGCACCAGAATGTGCTAAGCAATGCGCTACAGGGATACAAGCGATTGAATCAGAGAGCCTTTGAGGCCATTGCCCCGGGAGGAATTATCTTTACATTCAGCTGCTCGCAGGCAGTTAGCAGGGAGAACTTCCGCAAATCTGTATTTGTAGCAGCTGCCAATGCCAGGAGGAAAGTACGAATACTGCATCAACTTTCTCAGCCAGCCGATCATCCTGTAAGTATCTACCATCTTGAAGGGGAGTACCTGAAAGGATTGGTTATGGAAGTGGAGTAACATTTCCGTTTTTCAAACGTCTATTTATAAGTTATAGCTATAAATATTCAAATTTCCTTACAATGAAAAAATTAACATTTTTTGTCTTTGCTATGGTGCTGGCCCTGCCTTCCTGTATTATAGATGGATGGGACCAGGGAATCAGCGGCAATGGTAAAGTAGTTGAAGAAGTCCGTGATATAGATGGATTTTCTGGTGTGAAAGTGAGTTCAGGAATCGATGTCTACCTGAGTCAGGGCAGTAGCTTTGAAGTAAAGGTGGAAGCAGACGAAAACCTCCATGAGGTAATCCTTACTGAATTGGAAGGTAAGATGCTGGTTGTAAAGACAGAACGGATGAATATCAGGAAGGCAAAGGCGAAGAGGGTACATGTAACTCTGCCTGAATTAACAGCACTCAAGATCAGCAGCGCAGGCGATTTAGTGGGGCAGACTCCCTTTGACTGTGAAGACCTGCGCATCTCCATCAGCAGCGCGGGTGATCTCTCTCTTGAAGTAGAGGCTATGCGTATTGATCTGGATATCAGTTCCAGTGGTGATGCCAATATATCTGGTACTGCGGATGAATTTAATGTGGACCTGAGTAGTGCAGGAGACCTTAGTGCCTTTGATCTGATTGCTGGAAAAGTTGATGTGGACGTATCCAGTGCAGGTGATGCCAGGGTCCATGCCACAGATGAGATATCTATGAATGCTTCCAGTGCGGGAAGTATTTATTACAGGGGTGATGCCAGGGTGATAAATTCCCATAGCAGCAGTGCCGGTAATATCTCTCACAGGGATTAACCCAGGTAACTTTTGAGGATTTTGCTTCTGGTGGTGTGTTTTAATCGCTTGATGGCTTTCTCCTTGATCTGCCGAACCCGTTCGCGGGTCAGGTTAAATTCTTCCCCAATCTCTTCGAGGGTATGAGGGTGTTTTCCATTGAGCCCAAAATAGAGCCTGATGATGCTGGCTTCCCGGTAGGTAAGTGTGCTGAGGGCCCGTTCAATCTCTTTACGAAGTGAATCATTCAACAGGCCCCGATCGGGTGAGGGTGTTTCCCCATTGAGCAGTACATCGTACATATTTCCATCTTCCCCGTCCTGAAGAGGAGCATCCATGGAGACATGCCTGCCTGAACTTCGTATGGCCTCTTTTACATCTTCGGGCGCCAGTTCCAGGGCTTGAGCAATCTCCAGAATGGTTGGTTCGCGTTCAAACTTCTGTTCCAGCTCAGCAAAAGTTTTGTTGATCTTATTGATGGAGCCTATCTTGTTTAGCGGAAGGCGGACGATGCGTGCTTGCTCCGCAAGTGCCTGGAGGATGGACTGCCTGATCCACCATACTGCATAGCTGATAAACTTAAATCCACGAGTTTCATCAAAGCGCTGTGCGGCCTTGATGAGTCCGAGGTTTCCCTCATTTATAAGGTCAGGCAGACTTAATCCCTGGTTCTGATATTGTTTGGATACAGATACTACAAAGCGCAGATTGGCCTTGATCAGTTTTTCCATGGCCTGTGCATCTCCCTTGCGTATTCTTCTGGCAAGTTCGACTTCCTCTTCAGCAGTGATCAGGTCCACTTTCCCAATCTCATGCAGGTATTTATCAAGTGAGGGAGTCTCCCTGTTGGTTACCTGCTTGATAATTTTGAGTTGTCTCATATGACCTGCTCCGTAGTAGATAAAAGGGATTGAATATATATATTATTTTTGGTAGTTCACCTTTTTTCTATTAATATTGCACTAGAATTCCATTCTCACGAACCATAGTTCCATTCTGATTAAAATTCCAAATTATCTTGATTTAATACATCCTTACAGGATCATTATTTAATTATCACATATATATGTACGATATTCTTGAACTGAACAAAAAGCTTCTTGCTGAATTGCGGGATATTGCTAAAGAGTTAAAAATTAAGCGAGTAGAGTCCTTTAAGAAGCAAGATCTTATTTATAAGATTCTGGATACCCAGGCCATCGTGGTTTCAGAGAGCAAAGCTGCCAAGAAGGAAATCCCCCGTAAAGAGGGATTCAAAAGGGATAGACAATCCTCCACTTCTGATGAAGTAGCCACCGAGCCAAAAAAACGGCCTGGAAGACCAAAAAAAGAGAAAAAACAAGATGCTGAAGTAAAAACTGAAAAGTCTGAATCCGGTGCTGTTGAAAATGTCCCGGTGAAATCTGATGCACAAAAGGAGAAGCGGGAACGTCCTGCAGCCGCCAAGGAGGATAAGTCCAATAAGAAAGATGGAGGAAGACGCAATGACTTCCGCGATCGTGGCAATCGCAATGAACGCAACGATCAAAGAGAGCGTGGCGATCAAAAGGAGCGTGGTGACAAAGGTGATCAGCGTGACAATCGCGACAATCGCGACAGCCGTGACAACCGTGACAACCGCGACAGCCGTGACAACCGCGACAGTCGCGACAACCGCGACAGCCGCGACAACCGCGACAGCCGCGACAATCGTCAGCAGAAGAGACCACAGGAACGTCGTGAAGTGGATAAATACGATTTCGAAGGATTGATTACCAATTCGGGTGTTCTTGAGATTATGCCAGATGGCTATGGATTCCTGAGATCCTCAGACTACAACTACCTGAATTCTCCAGATGATATTTATGTCTCACAAAGTCAGATCAAGCTCTTTGGTCTGAAAACAGGGGATAATGTAACTGGAACCATTCGTCCACCCAAGGAAGGCGAGAAATATTTCCCGCTGATCAAGGTGGAGTCCATCAATGGCCGAAGTCCCGATTTTATTCGAGACCGGGTTCCCTTTGATT
>Ga0209633_10001653_pt1 | contig 22546 bp, 18 predicted proteins | sample Cruoilmetagenom1_FD_187290 | JGI IMG/M metagenome (GOLD analysis project Ga0209633, IMG submission 187290) | Oil polluted marine microbial communities from Coal Oil Point, Santa Barbara, California, USA - Sample 1 (SPAdes) (version 2) | ecosystem: Environmental > Aquatic > Marine > Oil seeps ... | reverse complement strand
GCTCTGTCGGGGGGCGTTTAATGAAAATTTTATTTCTGCCGCTCATCACGATCTTTTTTCAGCTTGCGACGGCGGTGCCGGCCGAATCCATCGATTTTATTTGGGATTGGTCGCCAAATGATTCTGAATACACGTCGGGTCCGGGTGGTGATGTTGCTTACGATCTTTATATGAAGACTGAGAATGACCCTGATTATGCCTACGATTACCCCCTGGTCGGTGGCATAGACAACTGTCAGCTGAATAACGATCGATATCGTTGTCGGACGACCGTGGATCATGATTTAAATTCCGGGGTATACCATCATTTCGTCGTCGTCGCCTATCTAATCGACGATCCGGCCCAAAAAAGCCTTTCCTCCAATGAGGTCACGTATTATGTCGATTCCGCTGGCGGTGAACCTCCTGTGTCCGTAACTTCAGGTGGTAACTCCGGTGGCGGTGGATGTTTCTTTGATGAACTGGTGAGAATCATTGTCATGGATTGAGATGATCATCACGAAGGTCGTTAATATCCTTGAATATTTTTCCCGGTTATGTTAGCGATTATCCGGTATCCGGCGCTCATCCGGAAAACGTCATCCCGAAGCCCGACGCTGTCTTCTCAAGTTATCGAAATCCTCGACGTGGCGCTGCCGCAGCGGCTTCAACGGCGCTGCGGCCTCGATCTGTTTCCCGAGCCGCCAGTTCTGGAAAGACACCGTCTTTCGGCCCTATTGACTTATTTAACCACTTTGAGATCTCGTCTTTGATATCCGGCGCCTTCACCACCGAAGTCACAAGCATGCTTACCAATTCTATCGGTTCGGGACTCGCTTTCCGTCATTTCCTGCGGTGCCTGTTTTTTCTCATCTGTTTTTCAAATGTTGCCGTCGCCGATGTCAGTTTCGTTCCCCGTATCGCCACCGGCGTCAGCTATACCGATAACGTGTTTCTGGAGCCGGTTGATGAAGAGTACGATTATATCACTTATGTGACTCCCGGCTTCGATCTATCGTTAACGGGACGGCACAGCGGGCTTGGGCTTACCTATGATCCGACCTATGTGAACCATACGCGGTTTCCGGAAAGAACCTATTGGCGCCAGAGCGCAAGCCTGGACGGTTGGGCCGAAATCGCCAGGGACACGCGGCTGGAATTGACCAACACAGCCTTGTACACCGAGGAGTCTTCTGAAACCGATACCACCGCTCGGCAGGGAGGAGAGCCCTACTTCACCAACACCGCCACCGTTGGCGTGGTCAACCGTTTCGGCGCCGAAGACCTCTTTGACTTGCGATATGTCTACTACATTCTCGAAAATGAAGACGCAAGCATCGAGGACAGCGCCTACCATCAGCCGACCCTGCTGATGACCTATTGGTTCTCTCCCAATCGCTACGCCATCGAAATGGAAGGTCGCTACACCATCAGTGATTTCGAAGTGTCCGAGGATTTTGAAGATGTCGATGCCCGATTCAGGTTGACCAAACGGTTTGGCCGTCACCTCGATGGGTATATCGAATATGGCCATGTATACTTCGATTACCTTGATGATGGCGAAGACTATCGGGTTTATAGCCCGTTGGTGGGGTTCACATGGGAAGAGCGGGCAGACACCCGCTTTGCGGCCAGCTTCGGCTACTTTTATCGCGACAACGCAATCAGCGAGGACGACGACGGCATTGTCGGATCGGTGGAAACGGCTTACGACTATGCTACAGACGGTTCCATTTCCGTCAACGGCAGCGTGGGTTACGATCGCGCCTTCTTCGGGGCGGAAAATTTAGGTTTCAACCCTTATTATGAGGTTGCGGGTAATATTACCCACCTGTTGAGCCGACGGCTGACCGGCAGCCTCGTGGCCGGATACCGCCGCAATGTATATATCGACGAGACCCCGGACAGGGAGGACGCCCTCTGGCGGGCCGGCGTCGGCCTGGCCTATCAGGCGCTTTCCTGGCTGACATTCAATTTGGACTACGACTACAGACAGCTTAACTCCAATGTCGATACGAATGACTATACGGAAAACCGGGGGACGATTTCGGTTACGCTGACGCCCCGGCAGCCGATCCGGTTTTGAAAAAAGCAAGCCTCTCGCAGAGCACACAGAGGAATAGAGAAAAAACAGCGCATGGAGGTCCCATGAAGTTAAACATAGACAATGGATTATGCAGATTCCTGCCCGTTTTATTGCTGTTGACGATCATCGGGCCTGCCGGAGCCCATGCACTGGACGTCAAGGGACGCATCGACACCGACACCAACTGGACGATAGATGACAGCCCCATCCGTGTTACCGGCGACCTCCTTGTGGCCCAGGGGGCCGCATTGACCATCGACCCCGGCGTCGAGGTAATTTTCCAACCCCGGGCGGACACGACACGGGGCTTCATTCTGAGTGTCGAGGGAGCCCTGGCTGCCCGCGGTGAAGCCACCTTGCCGATTATGTTCACCGCTCAAGACATAAATCGGCCCTGGGGAGCGATCATCTTCCGGGATACCAGTGTGGATTGGAATGCCGCCCAATCCACCGGGAGTTTTCTCTCCTATTGTGCCATTCAGTACGGCGGCAACGAGTCCGACTTTGGGGCAATGATCGTTACCCAAAACGCCATGCCGTTGATCTCCGACAATGCCATCCGCTTCAGTCGTGCCGCCGGTATTGCCGCCTTCGCCGATGATGCTGCCGTCTCCCCGAGTGGAGACATCCAGATCGTCGAGAACCAGGTCTACAACAATCCAACGGGCCTTCTCCTCGACGCTGAGGGAGGTGTAGTGGCGGGTAATTATTTTCTCAACAACGACAGCGCCCTCAACATCACGACCCGGTCCAGAGGCATCGACCTCCGCGGCAATACCATCACAGGATCATCCGGGGAGCTGTTCGGATCCGGTCTGCTCCTGCAGCTGGGCGAGCCGGCCGGCGGTATTACCGCCTACCGCTGGGTGCAGACAGACGGCCCCACCGTTGTTCTGAACAATCCAAACGGCGCCCGAGCGTCCTTCACCGCACCTAATCCGGGCGGCGATCTCTACACGCTGACCTTCGATTTGACGGCTACCGGTAGCAGCGACATGCAAGCCGCCGATTCGGTGGAAGTGACCGTTATCGGCACCAACGAGCCGCCGGTGGCCGATGCCGGTGCTGATTCGAATGTGCGGCTTTCTGCAGATGAGGTGACGTTAAGCGGTACGGGATCCTTTGACCCCGACAGCGGCATCGCCGGGTACCTCTGGGAGCAGGAATCCGGCCGTCCGGTCGTGCTTCAATCATCCGGTTCCGTGACCACCGATTTTGAGGTGCCGTCGTCGGTGGTTGCCGGTGAGCAGATGACCTTCAAGCTGACCGTGACCGACCGTGGTGGGCTGGAATCCTCGGACACCGTGGAAATTCGGTTTTACCAAGACAACATTTACCCTGTTGCCGTTGCCGGCGAGGAGATCACCGCCGTAACGGGGCAAACCGTTTCGCTCGATGGATCCGGGTCGACAGATCCTGACGGCGGCATCACCGCCTATCTCTGGGCGCAGATCGACGGAACGTCCGTGACCCTGTTCAATGCCAACACAGCCAAACCCTTTTTTATGGCACCGACAGTCGCCGGCGGCGGCGAGACCTTGACTTTTGGTTTGGGCGTCGAGGACACGGGCGGTCTAACGGATATCGACATGCTGTCCGTCCGGATCAACGGCACCACCGTGGCCGATTCGGGTGAGGATCAGACCGTTACGGCAGGCGACCCGGTAACGCTGGACGGCAGCGGCTCCGTCGATATTGATGCCTCCGCCGGTGTTGATATCGAGAATAATGTGATCCAATCGGACAATGGTGATGCCGGCCTGGTATCCGTTACCGCCGTCGAAGGCGCCAAGTATGGACTGCGCATCACCGGCAACAACATCGGATTTACGGAAGCGGCCGGCTACGCCGTCTATCTTTTCGACTGGCCGGAAGAATCGCCGCCCCTTGAGATTCCGGATAACTGGTGGGGAAGCGACGATTCGGCGGTGATTACCGAATTGATTTACGATCAGGTTGATGATCTGCGTTTGCCCCTAGTCAATTTTCATCCCTTTGCCGCGCAAACGATCGAGCATGCCGGTTCCTATTTGACCTATCCACCCCTTGCCGATGCGGGACCGGACCTTGAAACCACAGTGGACCTCAGCGTGACCCTCGACGGGAGCGACTCCTTCGATCCGGATGGAATCGGCGTTTACCAGTGGCAGCAGATGGAAGGAACGACGGTGACCTTGAAAAATTCGCAGCACCCCATCGCCACTTTTGTCGCCCCGGCCGGCGGAACCGATGGCCAAGTGTTGCGGTTTCGTCTGACGATCTCGACGGGCGGGCCTTTTTCCCATACGGACGAGATCTTTGTAAACGTCAACCCGGATGAAACTGTCCCTTTGGTTGAAGCCGGCGGCGGATGTTTTATCCGATCGGCAACTTTCCGATTCACTGAGACGAATGAGATAAGCACGATGATGATCGCGACAATCATTGGACTGCTTTTGAGCGTGTTGTTTTTTCGCAAACGAATAGCCGTGGTGTCAGCATGTATTGTGGCGTCGTTGATCAGTTTTCCCCCGGCGGCCGACGCCGGTTTTTTTGCCGTTGGCGGCGGCGACGGCGGTGATGCGGACCAGTACAATATCACGTTGGAAACCGGGGCTAAGGATATACCCATGGGCAATACCGAGCTCATGTTTGCCTTCGGGATACCCTTCATCCCCCATGGCGACGAGAACCTTCCCGAAAACACGATTGCATTGCCATGCCCCAACGATGATTGCAAACCGGTGGGCGAGGTTCGTAAAGGGACCGAAGTCGGATTTTACGGAAAATTGGGAATCGAACTCGGATCGACCAACCTCTATCTGAACGCCATCGGCGGCTTTACCGTTTATACCGAGAGTCAGTTGGTCAGATCAGCGGGCTCCGGCGCTACCTACGAACAATCGTCCGACACAACCATCGAGCCGCTCTACGGCGCCGGTTTGAGTTATTTCACGGAAGTTTGGGATTTGCCCCTGCTTTTCCAAATTGACTATGACGTCACCCGTGGCGTAACTGGAACGATCGGATGGTATTGGTAGACTTCAAGGATTTCGTCCAACTTTCTAAGGATTGGGGACGAAATAAAGTGAACGGAAATTGCGAAGGATATCCGTTCGTATTTAAGGCGCATCAACGGTTGCATTATGGTTGTACGTGGCCGTTGATGCAACACAGAAGCTGGACGGATAGACAAGCGATTGGGTTCATTTTATAAAGTTCACGATCCCAAGGATTTTAATTGATTCCGATTATATATAGCCTCAATATGGCTATCCTATTATCAACGGTTTTGGATTTCCGAACAAAAGCGCCCGATAGACTTTTCTTGTTTTCCATCGTTCGCGTTTTTTTCATATTGCCGTCGCTTATCGGAACATATCTTTTTACCTATAACTACACCGAACCATACGTACACCCCTTTTTTTTCAATTCCGAGAACGTCTTTTCTCTGTTGTGGATGGTTCTATCTTACCGGTTATTTCGGATCACATATTCCTCAAGAAATAGATCTCTTCTTTTTCGATCTCTTTTCTCGCTGGGAACAGCCGTCGTGACGGCAACGGCGGGATACGCATATTTCGATCCGTCGTCAGGTGCCATTGTTGATGGTGTTTTGGTTTTTTCCCATTATGGGACAATCTATTGTTCGGCATTTTTTCTGCTTGTGGCGGTTTTAATTTTGAGTTGGCGACTTGAAGCGTTTTGGCGTTCCCTCGATACAGGGGAAAGATGGCGGTATAAATACCTGACGGTCGGCCTCGTCTTGGTCTGCGCCATGCTGGGTTGGTCAACCGCCTATCGATTGGCTTACCTGCGCCTGCCCCAAGATCATCTTTTGTTGTTGGCCATAATACTCATTATTGCATTTGTGTTTATGGGTTATGCACTGGCCAGACATCGCATGCTCAATCGGAAAATGTTTGTTTCCCGGAAAGTGGTTTACGCCACCGTCACGCCCATTGTTTTTTCAAGCTTATTCATTATTCTGGGCATCATGGCCCTACTTTCGAGGCTTTTCGGCTGGACCGTTCCTTTCTTTCTGCAATGGTTCGTGGTCATTTCAGGCATATTGGGTATCACCGTATTGGCACTTTCCGAACGCCTTCGCAGGCATGCGCGCTACTTTATTTCTACCCATTTCTACGTCAACAAATACGAGTACCGGGATGAGTGGTTGGCTTTTTCGGATCTGTTGCAGGGAAAACTTAGCGAAAAGGGTGTCGTTGAGGCCTTGTATCAAATTTTGCGTGACAGCATGTATACGCACACGATTTTGATTTGGCTGGGAGATATCCAAAAAGGATTTAGGCTTATTAACTCCGATGGTGATCATATTCACGAAGGGGATGATATAATAGCCGGTGATGACCCTATCGTCTGTTATTTACTGAATGCTCCCTATTTGTACAGCCATGCGGGCGATTCGGGTTCTCTGCGGCGCTCTATTTTTATTGAAAGGCATTCCCTTCTGCAAACCCATGATGTCGTTTTGTTGGTGCCGCTGATTTTGGGAAACCAATTTGTGGGATTGATTGGTTTAGGTCCTGAGACCACCGGCGGACTTTACGGGCATGACGATTTTGATTTGCTGCTGGCCTTGAGTTCCCATGCGGCCTCCGCTCTGTTGGCGGTGCAAAATGCTGAAAAGCTGGCTCGAACCAGCGAGCAATTGGCCTATAGCAATATTTCAGCCTTCGTGCTCCACGATATCAAGAACGCAGCCACGATGCTGGATCTGGTTCGAAAAAATGCCCCAAAGCACATGGATAATCCCGAGTTTCAGCAGGATATGCTGGCGTCTATCGACGATGCCTTAAATCGCATGACAAAGGTTCAGACCCGACTTTCTGCGCTCAGGGGTGAAATAACACCGACGATTCGACCGGTGCAACTGGACAGCCTGCTGCGGTCCTGCTGCGATCGATTCTCTAAAAAACTGGATGATTTGCATATTACGGTGGAATGCCCCGGGAGCATCACCGTGGAAACGGATCCCGAGTTCATCGCACGCATCCTGGAAAACTTACTGATCAACGCCAAAGAGGCCGGGGCCGAAATGGCCAGTGTCGTGGCCACGGTCAATGATGCCCTGAGAATTGAAATAGCGGACAACGGCCCGGGAATCATGCGGGACCTTTTACCCCGGGGGTTGTTCGAACCTTTTAAAACCGGAAAACCCATGGGCAGCGGCATCGGTCTTTGGCAAGTCAGGCAGTTGGTGGCAGCGCTGGGAGGCGAGATTCACGCCCTGAATGCACCCAATGGCGTTACGCTTTTCGTTTTCGAATTGCCGATTCAATAAACGAACACTTCTAATCTGCTATCTTAAATATCTTTTTCCGGGACGCACACGAAAGGCCGGCCAATCCTATTCCAAGCAGCAGCATGGTGGCGGGCTCGGGGACGGGCGCAGGGCCAGTGCCGGGATCGGTCCCAGCGGCGGTCAATGTTGCGCTGTTAAAATAAAAATCACCCCAGATCGCTGTAAGCGAAGCATCAACTCTACCAGTCTCACTCAAGGACATTAGTGATTTAATTTCAAAGCTTTTGTCTCCCGTGTCAACTTCCCAAATAAATAAATTGTTTCCGACATCGAGAAACGCGAATTCCCACCAATACCAACACGGCCCATTATCAATATCATCACTGAAATTAAACGCGACAGATGCCGAGGTAACATCCTGGGTATCCGGCATGAAGCCGTCTTTCGTAATGTCAAAGGTCCAGCTAATCGTGTTGAAGCTCATAAAAGCGTTGGCAATATACGTATCGGTATACGGAATTGCACTCGCAGTTCCCACTGCCCCGAAGACCAATGAGATCGCACATAAAACCATTAATACTTTTTTCATTTTTTCTGACTCCCTTGAAAAATGGTAAAACTACAAACAGTATTGCTAATTTTAAAGCAAATATTGGACCATGTTATTTAACATGCTGATATTTAAAATAATATTGATCAACTGATACCATAACCATCGGTCATTGTAAAAAATACCGACATCTTTGTGCCGATATTCCCATCCACCTTCCAAAATACACCAGATTTAACGAACTGCTGTTGCCTTATGGCGGTCCCAGTCTGAACAAGATGGAAAACTTAGCAACACCGATCCTAAAATATGACAATCATAAAATTTGTAAGATACCATAATTAATTAAAAAAATGATGTCAGACATAGGATGAGCCAAATAATTGTTTTCGGCGGGTTTAAATATGGATTGTAAAGTATCCCGACACTATTGTAGTCCATTTTGATCGAATCGCAGATTTCGCAAAGAAAGGCGGGGTTTTTCAATTGCATATCTATTGATTTATATTGGGGCCGAAATTCGGATCTTCTTTCAGTTTGTTATAATTTTGTGTTTTTTAATCAGGTCATGCAATGTGGGGCGGCTGGTGATCAACAATTTGGCGGCTTGACTGATGTTGTTGCCGGTGAGCAGCAGGGCTTTTTGAACGCAGCGGCGTTCGGCCTGTTCCCGGGCCTCTTTCAGGGTGAGCGGGTTTTCAACGGTTTGATCGGGTTGGTCATCTTCGAGTCCTAAGTCTGCCGAGGTGATCACCTGACCATTGAAAATGGTCAGGGCTCGGCGGATGCGATTTTGCAGTTCCCGCACATTACCCGGCCATTCGTGAGTGGCGAGTGAGGCCATGGCGGGGAGTGAAAAGGCAGCCCGGGGCAGCTTCAGGGATTTGGTCTCATTGGTTAGAAAGTAGTGTGCCAGCACCATGATATCCTCGGAGCGATCCTTTAATGGGGGTAGTTTCACCGGCACCACATCGAGCCGAAAATAGAGATCTTCACGAAAATCTCTACGTTTCACGGCCGCTTTCAAGTCGGCATTGGTGGCGGCGATGATACGCACATCCAGTTTTATGGTTTGGATACCACCAACGCGGTCGATGGTGCCCTCTTGGAGGGTACGAAGCAGCTTTACCTGCAGATTTAGGGGCAGCTCGCCGATTTCGTCCAAAAATAGGGTGCCGCAGTCGGCCAGTTCGAATTTTCCTTTTTTTTGCTCGGTGGCACCGGTGAAGGCCCCTTTTTCATGGCCGAACAACTCGCTTTCGATAAGATTTTCTGGAATGGCACCGCAATTGACGATGATCATCGGTTTTGATGATCGCGTGCTGAGTTTATGGATGGCATGGGCCGCCACCTCCTTGCCGGTGCCTGAATGACCGGTGATCAGAACGGGGTAATCATTGGCGCTGATTTTACGTAAGAGCCGATATATTTTCTGCATTGATGGTGAGGTGCCGATCATACCCAGTAAACCGCTGCCATCGTCGGCCTGTTTCTGAAGCCGGCGGTTGGCGATTTCAAGAGCATGCATTTTATAGGTTCTGTTTAAAATGACTTTCAGCATTTCAATATCTATGGGCTTGCCGCAAAAATCGTCGGCGCCGAGAGCCACCGCTTTAAGCGCGGTATCCTGTTCGGCATTTCCGGTAATCACGATAATTTTGGCGGGAAAGTCGAGTTCGGCCATTTCCTCAAGCAACCTTAATCCCTCCACAGGGGTGTCGGGAGATGGTGGTAGACCCAGATCGAGGGTGGCCACCGGGTAGGCATTGGACGCCAATAGTGATTTGGCTTTCCGTGCGTCTGAGGCAATGGTGATGTCGTATGTCTGACCGAGGGACCATTTGAGCTGTTTGGCCACGGATGTTTCGTCTTCAATAATCAATAATTTTTGTATGGCCACGCCGATCTCCTGTTGATTATGGATCGTTCGCAGATTATCTGACAAGAAAATGGATCTTTTGCCATTGATTATATCAAGCAAACCATTTCTATTCCGATTCCTGTCGTTAATCTAAAAATAGATTGAAAAATGTTACATAAACTGCTATATGTAACTGTTTTTAAAAAATTTATATAAAATTCAGTACACAGGATCTAAAAATGGGTATTTTATCATCTTCCGCATCCATCACCCAGTATCACGTTGAAGGAAAACTCCAGGAACCGATTCTTGAAACCGTCGCTAAAGGATTGAAAAAACAAGCCGTTAAAGAAATAGACAATGAAACCTCGGATGAGGAGATTGGCTGGTCCTGTTTTAATGATCCTTTCAGCATCGATTTCGACCGATCGCCTTTTCTCATCGGCACCTATCTGGTTTTTTCAATGCGCATCGATAAAAAATCGATTCCCTCAAAAATCATCCAAAAACACTATACATTAGAAATTAAAAAAAAGCTGGAAAACAGCGGCCGTGAATTTTTAAGCAAAACCGAAAAAAAAGAGATCAAGGATCATGTTATTCACATTTTAAATCTGAGAATTCCGGCAACCCCTAATGTTTATGATCTGATTTGGAAATACGAAGCCAACACGCTTTGGTTTTTTTCCAACCTTAAAGGTGCCAATGAAGAATTGGAAACACTTTTTACCAAATCCTTTAATCTTAAGTTAATAAGGCTGTTTCCCTATACCATGGCGGCTTTGACTTCGACATTGTCCGATATGGAAAAAGATGCCATATCCCAACTGACCCCAACCCGATTAACGGAGTAAATTTTCGCCGATGATAGATGTCTCTGTTGCATATAACCGATATAAATTTATAGGAAATGAATTTTTGACGTGGTTGTGGTTTACCATCGACACAAACCAGCATTTTTTCAGCACCATGGATGAGACCATCACGTCCCTTTATGTCGGCAATCGAATTGTCCTTGAAAACAGCATCAACGATGCCAGTGAGATAATCACCATCAAAGGCGACGATGCCGGATTGGAAGAAGGGCTATTGTCCCTTCGAAAAGGCGCCGTGGTGATTGAAATGAACCTCTCCTATAAGACGGAAAATCAGGAGTGGAAATTCACGCTGAAAGGTGAAAGCCTTAGTTTTTCAAGTCTTAAAATACCGGAAACCGGACCTGTCGAAACCAAAGACGATATCGAAGGGATCATGCTTGAAAAAGCCTACCTGTACGAAAAAGCGGTTGATGTGATCAACCTCCTTTTTAATGCTTTCTTAAAAATTAGATCCACGGTTGTCTGGAATGAAAAAACCGTTCCCAAAATAAAAAAATGGGTACAGGCATAAGCGCTGAATATTATCGACATATCAATAGTTAAATTTTGTCAATATTTTTTCGGTTATTGACAATTTTGTTTTTGATGGTCACAAAGGGCTGATATTAGAACGCGGCTCACCCATTTATAAACCATCAAAAATTGAAATATAAATAAATAAATTAACTATTTAAAGAGTTATTAACTTTTCGTCGGCTCTTAATACAAGAACAATGTATTTAAAAGGGATTATAATATGAAATTCATTATCAATAAATTCCAAATTGTTAATGTGCTATCGAAAATACAAGGGCTGACCGGAAGACGGAGTAACCTTGCCATTACCGAAAATATTTTGATTCGGGTTGTTTCCGACGGTATCTATCTAACCGCCACCGACTTAGAAACCGGATTTGAAGGATTTTATACGGCATCCGTAGAAAAAGAGGGTGCAGTAGCCGTTAGTTCAAAAAAATTATATGAAATTCTTCGGGAGTTTCCTTCAGAGGAGATTCTTATCCATGAAGTGGAAAATCGTTGGATAGAAATTGGCAATGATAAGATTCAGTACCATATTGTTGGCATGAATCCTGATGATTTTCCCGAGACGCCCCATATCACCGAAGTGAATTTTTTTCCCGTCGACGCATCTATTCTCGAAAAGATGATTGATCGATCCGTTATCATCTCGGCAAGCGGTGATGAAAAACGGGCACACATCAATGGTGTTTTCATCGAACGTTCCCACGGTAAAGACGACAATCGACTTCGTTTTATTTCCACCGACGGCAGCCGATTGAATAAGGTTGATCATATTTACCGATCATCGGAAACGATTCTTACCGGCGAGGGGGTGCTTGTTCCAAAGAAAGGATTAAATGAAGTTGCCAAATTTTTAGACATTGAAGGTGATGTTCAAGTCGGTATCAAGGAAAGCAATTTTATTGTTAAAAAGGAAAAAGAGACGATTATAATCCGTATGCTGGAGGGAGAATTTCCAAAATATGAAGATATATTGAGCAAAGGCGAGGATCATATTATCAAACTGGATAAAATAAAATTTGGAAAAATGCTCAAACGGATGTCCATCTTGGCCACAGACGATTACAAAGGGGCTGTTTTTACTTTCGATGCCAATAAATTGGTGGTGACCGCCACCAATCCTGATTTCGGTGAATCCAAGGAAGAGACGGAAATAGAATTTTCCGGAAATGCTATAGAAGCGTCCTTTAATCCCAAGTTTTTTTTGGACACCCTTAGCGTTGTTGATGATGATAATGTTATTCTCAATATTGTAGACAGCAGACTTCCCTGTATTATTGAAGGGGATGCGGATGAAACATTTATCAGTGTTATTATGCCAATGAGAATTTAATAAAATATGAACGACAATTACGATGCAGACAGTATAGATGTTTTAGAAGGGCTTGAACCGGTTCGGTTGCGGCCTTCCATGTATATTGGAAACGTGGATGTGGCCGGTCTCCACCACCTTGTTTACGAAGTGGTGGACAACAGTATCGATGAGGCCATGGCTGGATATTGTGAAAATATCCGTGTGACCATTCATACGGACAACAGCATCAGCGTGGAAGACGATGGCAGAGGTATTCCCGTCGACATCCACCGGACGGAAAATATCCCGGCGGTGGAAGTGGTGCTTACCAAACTGCATGCCGGGGGAAAGTTCGACAATGACAGCTATAAGGTGTCCGGCGGGCTCCACGGGGTTGGGGTCAGTGTGGTAAATGCCCTGTCTAAATATTTTGAAGTGGAAATATATGCAAAGGAAAAAATATATTATCAAAACTATGAGCGGGGATTGAAAACCAGCGAATTGAAAGTGATTGGTGAAACCGAAAAAAGAGGAACCCGAATTCATTTTGTTCCCGACGATACGATTTTCAATGTATCCGAATTCAACTACGATATTTTGTCCCGCCGTCTCAGAGAACTGGCCTTCCTCAATAAGGGGGTCAGTATTTTAATTGAAGATGAGCGCTTTGACAAAACCGAAACCTATTGTTACGAGGGCGGCATTGTTTCATTTGTCGCGTATTTGAATAAACGGCACACCGTTCTTCATGAACCGGTTTTTATTGAAGGTTTTCGAAATGACGTCAAAATTGAAGTCGCCATTCAATATAACGGCACCTATAAAGAAAAAATTTTTTCTTTTGCAAATAATATCAATACAGTGGAGGGTGGCTTTCACCTGATCGGATTCAAGGCGGCCTTGACCCGAAGCATCAACCAATACGCCGTAAACGGCAATTTGCCTAAAAATATGTCCGCTAAAATTAGCGGAGATGATGTTCGCGAAGGGTTGACGGCCATCATCAGCATAAAAATTAAGTCGCCCCAGTTTGAAGGGCAAACCAAAACAAAACTGGGTAACAGTGAAGTCAAAGGGTTGGTAGAATCGTTGGTCAATGAAAAGCTCAGTGCTTTTATGGAAGAAAACCCCGCCGTATCACGAAAAATATTGGAAAAGGCCATTGATGCTGCAAGGGCGCGGGATGCTGCCAAGCGGGCGCGGGATATGGCTAGAAACAAGGGTGCACTGATTGACTCTACCCTTCCTGGTAAATTAGCCGATTGCCAGTTATCCGATCCGGCCTTGCGGGAACTATTTCTGGTTGAAGGGGATTCAGCAGGTGGATCCGCCAAGCAGGGTAGGGATAGAAAATTTCAGGCGATTTTGCCATTGAAAGGCAAAATCTTGAATGTGGAGAAGGCGCGGTTTGATAAAATTCTTCGAAGCGAAGAAATCAAAAACATCATCACCGCTCTCGGTACCGGCGTTGGGAAAGAAGAGTACAACATTGATAAGATCCGGTATCACAAGATAATTATAATGACTGATGCGGATGTGGATGGTTCCCATATTCGGACGCTGCTGCTCACCTTTTTTTATCGTCAAATGCCCGAACTGGTGGACAAGGGGTATTTGTATATTGCCCAACCGCCGCTTTTCAAAATAGGTAAGGGAAAAAGCGAATCTTATATGAAGGATGAAAAAGAATTTAACGATTTTATCCTTAATAAAATATGTGAAAGAAAGCAGGTAAAAATAGTTAAAGACGAAAAAATGATTTCAAATCAGAATCTTTTCATTCTTTTATCTGATTTGAGTGAGTATGAATCAGCAATAACAAAGTTAGAAAACCGAGGATTTGATCCTTTGATTATAGAGATGCTGATTAGGGCTGAAGTTCAGGATAAATCCTTTCTGAAGGACTCGGACAAGATGTCCTTTTTTAAAGATAAAATTGAGGCAAACGGGTATATTACGGAATCTTTATCCTGGAATGAAGAAGATGATATGTTTGAACTCATTGTTAAATCTTCGGACAAGGATAACTATAAACAGACCATCGCCATAGGTAGAAATTTGGTATATTCTTCGGATTTTCAAAAATGTTATATTTTGAATAAAAAATTGAAAATTAATGATATTCCTCCCTTCGAAGTCTACACCAAAGATCGAGATGACGAACCGGTTGTCATGGACGATAAGCGAAAACTTCTGCAATATCTGCTTGAAGACGGAAAAAAAGGTATCAATATACAGCGTTATAAAGGTCTTGGTGAAATGAATCCCGAGCAGTTGTGGCAGACCACCATGCATCCGGATAGGCGCAACCTGCTTAAAGTGACCGTGGAAGATGCGGTTGAATCTGATGAAATTTTTACGATTTTGATGGGTGATGAAGTGGAACCCAGACGGGATTTCATTCAAAATAATGCATTGGAAGTAAGCATGCTCGATATTTAGGGTTCGCGCAAAAATAACTTCGCAGAATTGGCGCTCAGATTTGGTTCAGGTTTGCCTGATCCGAGAGAGTAAAACCACAGGAATAGCGTGCTATTTCGTGGGTTTTGAGAGTGAGGTATCAGCCAAAGATGGGCTGAAGCTGAGATGCGAAAATGTGAAGTTGTTTTTGCGCGAGCCCTTAAACAATTGGTGACAATGTAATCCGACACAAAAAAATCCCTGAGTTTTTAACGATGGTTAGGTGATGAAAATGAAAATTCATCGAATAAATGCCAGGGATCTTCCGGATCTTTGGTTTCAAGCGGTCCACGATATTTTAGACGAGGGAAATCGGTTCAAAATTGATCGCGGTTCTTATGTCGGTCAGACACGCCTCGAATACGATTATTTTTGCGGGTATGTTAAATATCCGGCAACCATACCGCTGATTCCTGATATTCCCGCATCCTGCGGTATTCCCAACCCGGTCGAGGATGCCTATATTTTTGGCGGAGAGGGGTATAACCGATCGTATGTCGAGTATCTGATGACGGATCACAAAGAACCGGGCGAATCCTATACCTACGGCGAACGGCTGACACGGGTTCCCATCACCGGGGATAAATTAAGATGGTGGAATAGAGGTAACCGGGACATAATCGATAGGCGGGATGTAGATGGAAAAATAATTTTTGAAGAGAACGATACCCTTTTTCTGAACCAGATTGAATGGATTATTGATACCTATAAACGGTTCGGATCTCGAAACAACCAGATGGTGCTTCAGGTGGCGCACCCGTCCGATCTAACGCTGCTCGATCCGCCCTGCTTGAGATCGATCGACACGCGCATTCAAAATGATACTCTACATTTTATAGTCTATTTTCGTTCCTGGGACCTGTGGGGGGGGATGCCGGCAAACCTGGCGGGTATCCAGAATCTGAAAGAATATATGGCCGCTGAGATTGGCGTCAAAGATGGCCGGATGATCGTCGAAAGCAAGGGCCTCCACCTGTATGGTTATGCCGAGGAGTTGGCCAAACTGAGGTGTTTGAAGCCGTAGTTAAATATGACCAATGTTAAAACCAAGCCCCCGGATTCAATTGTTTCGCCTGTTCCCAAAGCTGTCGGGCCAGGTTAACCGTGGCCTGGTCCACCATCCGTCCGTCTACGGCAACGGCCCCCATTCCCCGGGAACGGGCATCGGCGTCGGCATCCAGGATCATTTTGGCCCGCTGGATTTCCTCCTCAGTCGGTGAGAAAACCTGGTTGATCGTATCGATTTGATCCGGGTGGATGGCCCATTTGCCGTCGCAACCCAAAGCGCAGGCCATACCGGCCGAGCGTTTGAGGCCATCAACATCTTTAAAATTGCCGTAGGGCGCATCGATAGCCATGGCCCCATTGGCTTTGGCCGCCATGACCATCCGGCTCAACGCATAATTCCAGCGGTGCCCGGGATAGATGGTTTCTTCATTTTCTCCGTGTCCGGAAATGGAAACGATCCGAGCGCCCACCGAAGCGCTATAGTCGGCGATGCCGAAGATCAGGGTGCGAATCCGTCGGCTGGCCCGGGCGATTGCGCTCACCTGCTCCATGCCTTCGGCGGTTTCGATGGAAGCCTCGATGCCGATGGGAGTGGCCCTTTTTTTGTGCAGTTCTATACCGGTAAGCAGTCGGTCCACGAAATGGATGTCCCCGGGGTGGTTGATCTTGGGCACCACCACCGTTTCGATCCGTTCCCCGGCGGCGGTGACCACTTCCAGTAGATCTCGGTACCCCATGGCCGAGTCAATCCCGTTTATGCGAACGGCAATGGTGCGTTTTCCGGGCGTCTGGGCCAGTAGGGTGCGGATTACCTGGTCCCGGGCCGCTTCCTTGGCATCCAGGGGTACGCTGTCTTCAAGATCCAGCATAACCACGTCTGCCACGCCTGGCAGGGCTTTGCGGTGCATTTTTTCCATGTGGCCGGGTACTGACAGGATTGATCGTCTGGGTTTCATGGGTGTTATTCCTTTGTGGGCGCGGGTTGGTTTTTATGCAAAGACAGGGGATTCATACGCGAGTTGCCAACGGGTTGGCAAGGGTTAATTTACAGCTGTAAATTACATAGACGAGGCTATCGTGTGGAAGATGCCAAACTGTGGGTGTTAACCTTCTCGGTAATGCTGTCCGGTATTGCCGGGGCATTATATATTCCCCAGGCGGGCATCATCAATCCTACGGAATTTGCTCCTCTGGCCTCCATTGAAATCGTTATATGGGTCGCCGTCGGCGGCATGGCCACCTTGTACGGCGCAGTGATTGGGGCCATGATCTTCAATTACGCCAAGAGCTACCTGACGATGGCCTTTCTTGATGTCTGGGTTTTCGCAGCCAATGAAACCTGTTCTTCCGTCACCTGCCATGACCCGCATTTGCTTAGACTGATGCTCCTGGTGAGTCCGTCGCTGCCCACCGGTGCCTTTGCCTACTCCCAGGGCCTGGAATGGGCCATCGAGGCAAGATGGGTTCAAGACGGTCCCGGCCTTCGGTCATGGCTGATCGATCTTGTTCGACATTCCATGGCCTATGTGGATATCCCCTTGTTGGTCCGGATGATGTCGGCCTGTGGGGCCGGGGCGGAATCCGAACTTGCTCGGTGGTGCGACATGCTTCTGGCTATGCGGGAATCTCAGGAATTGCGGATGGAATAGAAAAATCGCGGCCGGGCGATGGTAACACTGCTGGAACCGGATCGAATCATGGGGGTGGAAACCGGCGGGTGTCCGCATACCGCGATCCGTGAGGATGCCTCCATGAATATGGCGGCTGTTGCCGATCTGATTCACCGGTTTCCGAAATTGGATTACATTTTTGTGAAGAGCGGCGATAAAATTCCGCGTAAAGCCAAACCCTTTATTTTGACCAACATGAAAACCGGCCACGGAATCGATGATATCGTGGCCTTTTATCAAAACGGAAGGCATGCTGGGGGAGGGTTGCATGTAGTAATGTTCTTTCCAGCGATGAAAAAAGGTGTTGCCAACGTCCCCTCGACCCTTTAATTAAATCACAAGAATCAAAGACCAAATGACAACCAAAACCGATGACCAAAATTTCAAATCATATGAAATAATGAAATGTTCTGTTTTTCAGAAGGGTTCGATAGGCGCATTTATTATCGATTTAAATCATTAAAAAGGAGATTGGAAAATGACGGCAACCGACGCAACAGAAAGAGATCCTCTCTGGTTATTAATCGAGAAGAATATCCTTGAGCTCGATTCACAGGATCTCTCAGGGGAAAAACTGGAAGCATCGATTCAAAGAATTGCAGGTCAACTTGACAACGCGGGATACAATGTTTCGAGTCACGGGGGTAATTTACTTAAATTGAGATGGGCTGTGGGTAAAACGCGCAAAATCGGAAAGCCCCTTATGAAGGATCTCAATACGGCGATCGCGGCACTTACTATAGAGGATGTGACGGACCCTTACTTTGCGACGAATAAGCTCCTCGACGATATCGGAAAGACATGGCCGGAACTAAGAAGCCCCGAGTGCAGACCGGATGTGATTCGGATTGTTGAGAAGACGAAGCTCGATCTACTGATTGCTAAGGCAAAAGGCTTGCCCGACGATGAAGGTATCCGACTCCTCATTGAGGAACAAGTGGCTTCCGAATCGATCACCAACGGGATGGAGATTACCGGAGAGAAGCTGGAACAGGTGATCGCTGAAATAAAGAAGGAGCGCGCAGAAAGGGAAAGAGTAGCGACACTGCTTGAGGCGGTAGAAGGCAAGTCTGAAGAAGAAAAGGTTAAACACCTTTTTGAGAATGAGGTCTCAGAAGAATTGATAATCGAAATGGCGAAAGTTGAAAAGGGCGTGATCGATGCCGTCAAACAGGCCATGGAAGATGAGTTAAAGGAAAAACAAAGGCTGGCAGAAGAGGCGGCCGCACGGAAAAAGGAAGCGGCTGCAGGGCCTGGGTTGGAAGATATACCGCCGGATGAGATGATCGATTACATCGAATCCATTCGTGATATCATGGAATTCAGCGATAAGGAGAAGGAAATCAGAGTCATGTGCGAGCAGAGTTCCATCCCAAAGTGCCTTGTGGACATTGCTGTTTCGGAGCCTGAGAGACTGGATGAACTCGAAAAGGAGGCTTAGAGATCTTGCCATCAGGCCGGACTTTCCACGAAGGACTCCAAGAAGACGATATCGGACCCAAATTGAAAGCGTCGGGCCGGACTTGGGGTGAAACACTGTAATTGTTTCGAGCTTGCGATCCTGATGTATCACTCACGACCGTTCGCTGCCGTCGGCACCGCAGACGGGTTGAGAACATAGGCCGAGGCCCCAAGCTCTCGCATCCGTTCGCAAAACCGCTGCCGCCGGCCTTCTATCGGCTCTACATCCAGGGAAGCAAACGCATCCATACTGCCGGTAAGGATTGGGGACGAAATAAAGTGAACGAAAATTGCGAAGGATATCCGTTCGTATTCAAGGCACATCAACGGTTGCATACGGGTTGTATGTGGCCGTTGATGTAACGCAGAAAACGGATGGATAGACAAGTAATTGGGTTCACTTTATAAAATTCACGATCCTAAGGGTTCGCGAAAAAATAACTTCGCAGAATTGGCGCTCAAATTTGGTCCAGGTTTGGCTGATCCGAGAGAGAAAAACCACAGGAATAGCAAGCTATTTCGAGGCTTTTTAGAGTGAGGAATCAGCCAAAGATGGGCTGAAGCTGAGATGCGAAAATGTGAAGTTATTTTTGCGCGAGCCCTAAGCGTGCTATGAACCACTTCCAGCCGGCTGGGCCCTGCACGGTTCTCAACCCCCTCTTGGGTCAGCGACACCTCTTGTGCGCTAAATTCCAGACCACAACGCCCTTGTTGATCCCATGCCTATCCGGTTAACGACCAACACAACCACTCGTGGTATTGAACCCTTGGATTTGCCAGTCCGACGACACCACATATAGGTGCTTTTGGAGGCAACCGGATAGGCATGGTTGATCCGTCGTTATTTGCAATCGCCCCGATTGTCGTTGGTTTTAACATTGACTTTATTATAGTAGTATGATCTGTTTAAAGATTCATACTATAAACAATCACCGTTTTCAAACAATTCTCAACACAGGTTGCCTGGTATCGATTTACCTGCCAAGGCAACCGAACAGCATCATTATCAGGAGGATAAAATGTACGGGTTAGCAGCCATTCAACAGGCCAACGGATGGGCCATGGCGGGAGCGGGGGCCTGCATTGTTCTTATCGGTTTAACAGTGCTTTCTTTTCTAATTTCAATGATTCCCCGTCTCACCGGTATTTTTGAAAAAAAGACACCGTCGCAAGAGGAATCAGCAGGGGAAGCAACCCCGCTAAAACCGCTTGCTCCGGAAACACTTCCGGATGACATCAATACTGCATCAACCATTTATGAATCTTTTACTCAAGACTTAGGAGAAGAGTTCACCTTGATCGACCTGCACAAAAAAGCTAAGGATCACGCTCTTCCCCACCCGCATCTATCGATTAATCGTTTCAGGGACGCCGGCATACTGATTCCTGTCGGCGACGGACGTTTTTCCTGGCAACCCATATCCGAATAAATAATAAGGACGTAAACAATGGAGCTTTTACTTCAGTTTATTACAAACACCGGGTATTATTTGGCTGACTATAGACACTTCTTTATGTGGGGCGTCGGTCTCTTATTTGTTTACCTCGCTATCGGTAAACAATATGAACCGCTGTTGTTACTGCCCATCGGCTTCGGTGTTTTGGTTGGCAATATCCCCTTTTTCAAAGGTTTTGGTTTGGGCATCTATGAGCCCAACAGTGTACTTCACTACCTGTATTTTGGTGTTACCAGCGGCGTCTACCCGTCCATTGTCTTCCTTGGTCTGGGTGCCATGACGGACTTTTCATCGTTGTTGGCACGTCCGAAATTAATGCTGCTCGGTGCCGCTGCCCAAATGGGTATCTTTTTCACATTGCTTAGTGCCCTGGCCTTGGGTTTTTTACCTAAAGAGGCGGCTTCCATCGCCATTATTGGTGGCGCTGACGGTCCAACATCCATCTTCCTGACCGCCAAGCTTGCCCCACACCTGATCGGCCCTATCGCCATCGCCGCTTACTCATACATGGCTTTAATTCCAATCATTCAGCCACCGATCATGAAATTGCTGACCACCAAAGAAGAACGCTTGATTCACATGCCGGATCCACGAACGGTTTCCAGGAAAGAGTTGTTGATTTTCCCGGTGATCGGATTATTCCTCTGCTGTTTCTTGGCCCCGGCCTCCATTCCGTTGCTTGGAACCTTCTTTTTTGGGAACCTGTTAAACGTAAGTGGTGTCGTCGACCGCTTGGCACAAACGGCTCGAACCGCCATCATCGATACGGCAACCATATTTTTAGGCTTTACCGTCGGTGCCAGTACACAGGCGGATGTTTTTCTCACCACGAAGTCAATCGGCATATTCGCGCTTGGTGCCGTAGCCTTTAGTATTGCAACGGGTTCGGGCGTCCTTTTTGCCAAATTGATGAACCTGGTTTCGAAAGAAAAAATTAATCCGCTGCTCGGTGCCGCAGGTGTCTCCGCGGTTCCTGGCTCTGCCAGAGAAGTACACGTGATGGGACAAAAAGAAGATCCATCCAACTTCCTGTTGATGCATGCCATGGCCTGCAACTCTTCCGGAGTTATCGGGTCAGCTATCTGCGCAGGTATTCTGTGGAGTTTCAATGTAGGCTAATTATAAATTTCTACCCGCTTGTTTAAACGATTAAATGCCGACGAATGGATCTCATTCGCCGGCATTTTTTCTTGACCGGCAGGTTTTACATGTGTCATGCTTCAACCATACTAAGAAATGGATCGGCAAATTCTTCACGCCTTTTAAACGATTTCTCAGCCTGCCCCGCCTGCCGTTCTCATTTCTGAGCCATCATCACTAATGGGAGGGTATTATGATCGCAAAAATTATTATAAAACGGCGCTTCGTCAAAGAAAACACCCCTCAAATTATTTCGCTGCTCAACAAAATTCGATCTATCGCCATGAATAAGGAAGGTTATATTTCCGGCGAGACGCTAATGCAACGCGATTTACCGGAAAACATGGTGGTCGTTGCCACGTGGCAAAGCATGAAAGACTGGCTGACTTGGAAAAGTAGTGATGAGCGCAAAACCTATGAGGCGATGCTGGAAATTTATCAGACACGACCCACCGAGTATGAAGAATATATTTTGGGAACAGGATTGCAAAATATAAGGAAAGGGTCGTGAAGAAAATTCATGACGATTGATATTTGGCTGGATTGTTGTGCTGATACAAGGCAGCTATCAATGGCTTGATAGATCGTATCGCCTTGTCGACCAAGCGTCATCGCCTTGTTCTTAAACGCTAACGAAAACAGATCCATTTTTACCAATCAAAACTTAACCGGCGTTTGCACAGCAAGAAGTGGTTTGAGGCAGAAAGAAAAAAACAGAAAAAAAATAATATCCGATGGGAGAGGTTATTCAGCGTCCGGCGTTCGCAGGGAGTCGCCGTCGATATCAATGATGCAGCAGCGGTGCTTGAGACGATCGAGCAGGGCATCCACCATGTCTTTGGGATGGAGAATATCATACCAATTTTCAAAGCTCAGATTGGTCGTGATAATCGTGGGCCTCTGAGCCTCGTATCGCTCCTTCATCAGCTTAAAGA
>Ga0209633_10001652_pt1 | contig 22561 bp, 22 predicted proteins | sample Cruoilmetagenom1_FD_187290 | JGI IMG/M metagenome (GOLD analysis project Ga0209633, IMG submission 187290) | Oil polluted marine microbial communities from Coal Oil Point, Santa Barbara, California, USA - Sample 1 (SPAdes) (version 2) | ecosystem: Environmental > Aquatic > Marine > Oil seeps ... | reverse complement strand
GAGATTCGATGATCTATTCTGACGGTGCCGGGGCTTGTATTTTAGAAGCAAAAGAAAATGGGGCTTCAGGAATTCTAAGTCATGCTTCTATGACGCATACTTATGATGAGGCACATTATTTATTTTTGGGAAAATCTAATATTCCTGAAACAGATCCAAAAATTCGTTATATAAAAATGCATGGACGGAAAATTTATGAATATGCTTTAAATAATGTTCCGTTAGCAATGAAAACTGCTTTAGATAAGAGTGGTGTTGATATTACCGCTGTTAAAAAAGTATTTATACATCAGGCAAATGAAAAAATGGATGAAGCCATCATAAAACGTTTTTTCAGGCTCTATAAAACTCCTACACCTGAACAAGTAATGCCTATGAGTATTCATAAATTGGGTAATAGCTCTGTGGCAACTGTACCAACCCTGCTAGATTTGGTTATTAAAGGTAAACTAGAAAATCATCACTTAAATAAAGGTGACATTATCATGTTAGCTTCCGTTGGAGCAGGCATGAATATCAATGCCATTGTTTATAAATATTAGCCTACATTAGTTATTAACATATTTATTTTCAATACACTATTCAGTAATCCTTTTCGTTCTAATACTGAAATAATAAACATTTTATTATAATTAAAACGAGCCATTATGAAACTTTTAAAATTATTAGTAGTTGCAATTGTATTTACAGCTACAAGTTGTGTAGACAAGAAAGCGCAGGAAGAAGATGCTAAATTAGAAGAAGCTGTCCAGGAAATTGAAAAGATAGCTCAGGATATTGAAAGTTCTTCCAAAGAAATTTCTGAAGAAATAAAGGATGTAGAAGCAGATTTACAACAATTAGATAGTATCATCAAAAACTAAAAAATCATGAAATCAATTAAAACAATAATTACGGTAATCGCTTTGTTCGCATTTTTGGGAACACATAGCACTATAGCTCAAAGCAACAAAGGGCAGGAAAAAAAGAAAGAGGTAAAGGAAAAGAAGGAAGAAATTAAAGAAAAGAGAAAGGAAATCAAAGAAGAAAAAAAAGAGCTAAGAGAAATAAAAAAAGAGACCCAGCAAGAAGAAAGAAAGGAAGTTCAGAAGCATGATGATGATGATCATAATAAAAATACTGGGGATAAAAAAGCCAAGGAAGCCATGGAAAAGATAAATAAAGAGAAGGCTTATGGTAAAGACAAAGATGGTTTAACTGGTAAAGAATTTGGCCATGCTAGAGCAGAACAGGCTAGAAATGAAACCAAGAATAAAGAAAGACAATTATCTGAGAATGAGGAATCTATTCAACAAGGAAGAAGTAAAATAAAAGAGGCCGAAGAAAAAATTAAAAAGGCCAAAGAAGAAAAGAAAATTTCTGATGCTGAATACGAAGAAAAAGAAAAGCAAATCAAGGCTGCAGAAAATAAGTTGGACAATGTTGAAAAAAAAGTAAAAGAGACAAAAGAAAAATTGAAAAAACAAAAAGAAAAACTTGAGAAAATAGAAAAAGATAAAGAATAATTTTAACAAAAAAAGCCTTCATAAAAATGAAGGTTTTTTTTGTTAATTAATTTTTTACACATACAGAAAAGACCTGTTAATTATCTATCTTTCTAATACTTTTCTATAACTTTTCCGGTATTAGTATTGGGGAAATTTATTTATAATAAGTTACTCAATGTGGGAGCAATATCTATGATAGGATTATCTCTTTTAGATTTTCGTTTATTTGAAGTAGGACTCACCGTTTTATAATTGATATCATCAACACAATAAATTGACTTTTTTAAGAATTTATCATAATACCAATTACCAATAATACCGTGATTCATTGGTGTTGTACCTTTCTATTGAAGTATGACCTACGGTTGTATATGTTGGTATATAGTTAAAATGTGCGTTTTCACAATTAAAGCCTATATTCACCTAACGCTTAAAACCATTGTCAGTATATTTATTATAAAACCTAGTAAATAATCAAATCGTATTTGGTTAATAACAATACCCATAACAAATTTAAGAGTTTTATTTAATGATTTAACTGTACTATTCTCTTTTGAGTTAAACTATATTAGTTTGAGCTGCACAAGCTGTAAAAAAAGTAAATAAGTCCTCTTTTTTCATTTAACTATGATTTTATAAACTATCTTCAAAATTAAAGCTTTTTTACATTTAAAATCATATTTTTGAGTATTGATATACAGATATAACTATTATTTAAAATAAATAGCTACTAAAATTTTGATCAACTATTTTAGATACATCGGCAAGTATTTTTTAATGCTGCAACAAGTTTTTAAAAGTCCACAAAAGCGTTCGATTTTTAGAGAGCTTATATTTAAAGAAATAGAAGATCTAGGTATAAGTTCAATTGGTATTGTTGCCTTTATTTCCTTTTTTGTAGGAGGTGTTGTTGTTATTCAAACAGCATTGAATTTAGAAAGCCCATTAACTCCTAGATATTTAATTGGTTATGCTTCCAGAGAATCGCTAATCCTTGAATTTTCACCGACCTTAATATCAATTATTCTAGCCGGAAAAGTAGGGTCATATATAGCTTCAAGCATAGGCACAATGCGCGTAACTGAGCAAATTGATGCCTTAGAAGTTATGGGTATTAATTCACTAAATCATTTAGTATTACCAAAAATAATTGCAAATGTTTTCTTTTATCCTTTTGTAATAATTATAAGTATTGCTTTAGGTATTGTTGGTGGTTGGGTTGCCGGAAATATTACAGGATTAGTAAGCTCTACCGATTATTTAACCGGTATTAGAGCTGAATTTGAACCATTTCATATTACCTATTCACTAATTAAAACTTCTATTTTTGCTTTTGTTATTGCTACTGTACCGGCATATCACGGCTACTATGTAAAAGGTGGTGCTATTGAGGTTGGTAAAGCAAGTACAAGAGCTGTAGTTTGGACAAGTATTGTAATTATTGTTCTAAACTATATTTTAACTCAAATGCTTTTAGGAAAATGATCGAAGTAACAGATTTATATAAAGAGTTTGACGGAACGCCTGTTCTAAAAGGTATCAATGCGACCTTTGAAAAAGGAAAAACCAGTTTAGTAATTGGGCAAAGTGGTTCTGGTAAAACTGTTTTCTTAAAATGTTTACTAGGTTTATTAATTCCTGAAAAAGGAGATATATGTTATGATGGCAGACATTATGGCGAAATGACAGAAGATGAAAAACGAAATTTGAGGAAAGAAATAGGTATGGTATTTCAGGGGAGTGCCTTATTTGATTCATCGAGTGTTGAAGAAAATGTAATGTTTCCGCTTAAAATGTTTACCAATCAACCTTACAATCAAATGTTAGAAAGGGTAAACTTTGTATTACATAGGGTAAACTTAGAAAATGTAAATGATAAATATCCTGCCGAACTTTCAGGAGGTATGCAAAAACGAGTGGCCATTGCCAGAGCCATAGTGATGAATCCTAAATACTTATTCTGCGATGAACCAAATTCAGGCTTAGACCCAAAAACGGCCATCTTAATCGATAATTTAATTCAAGAAATTACAGATGAGTATAAAATTATCACAGTCATCAATTCTCATGATATGAATTCTGTAATGGAAATAGGTGAAAAAATAATTTTTCTAAAAGATGGTGTTAAAGAATGGGAAGGCACTAGTGATGATGTCTTTAGAACTGATAATAAGGCTATAACTGACTTTGTATACTCATCAAACTTATTTAAAAAAGTAAAAGAAGCACAACTTAAAGAAGGTGGTTTGTAGTTTAAAATAATAAACTATTAGGCAATGATCGAAGACAAAGATAAATTTTTAACATTCCTAATCTCTCACCACTTTCAATGTATCTAATTCCAATCGTTTTTTAAGCCATAATTTTAAGTTCTGTTCTTGCTGCTCGCGTATTTTTCTTTTCATATTACCTTTCCATTTTACACTAAAAACATTTATCGAATCCATTTTGTTAAAACGAACAGAATCTAACTTATTAAAACTTGTTGAAATTTGCTTATAATAACTCATTTGTTCAATACCATCATAGATAATTTTAGCCTCTTCACTCACCGTTTTAAAAGGTACTTGACCATCATAAAACTTTGACAGTTCACTTTCCAACAAGCGAATACGATCTTCTTTTTCTTTGATATTTTCATCACGAGAAGTAATAATTTTTTGATTTTGCGCGTATAGATCAGTTAGACTTTTTACATCTGCTCTTAAGTCAGAATTATCAATACCTTGTTTCATCACTAAGTCGGTTCCTTCAAGTCCAAAATCGGTTAACTTATTCTGCCATTTATTTTGTTCAGATTGAGATAAGTTATTACCATATAAAACAATATTTATTTGTTTATTTTTATAATCAAAATTACCTTCATCTTCATCTATTATACTAATTCCGCTAGCTTTTAATTCTTTTACAAAACTACTTGCTTTTTGTTTAAATTGTTTTTCCCTAAATAAACCGTAAAATTGCCAGATACTGCCTGCCAAAATCAAAAATGCAATTATTGATGCAAACTGCGCTATCCTTTTGCGTTTAGCAGAGTTGATATATTTTACCATCGGAAAATTTAAAAATTTTACAATCACAAAAGTTGCTAAAGCAATAAAAATAGTATTGATAGTAAACAAAAACATGGCACCAAAAAAATAGATAAAATTTCCAATTGCTAAACCATAACCGGCAGCACACAATGGTGGCATCAATGCTGTAGCAATGGCAACACCAGCCACGGTATTGGTCTGTGGTGATGGTCTACTAATAGCAACAATTAATGCTAAACCACCAGCAATCGCAATAAATACGTCTCTAACATCCGGTCTGACCCTTGCTAAAATTTCTGGGGTTGCATCTTGAAATAAAGGAATACTAAAGAATAAAAATGAAGTGATTAAACTCAATCCAACCATTACACCTAAATTTACCATTGATCTGCGTAACGTGTCAATATCATTAATACCAAAAGATAGACCAACTCCTAAAATTGGTCCCATTAACGGAGAAATAAGCATGGCACCAATAACAACGGCTGCCGAATTTGCGTTCAATCCTATAGAAGCAATGAGTATAGAAAATACTAAAATCCAAGCAGTATGCCCTTGCATTGAAATATTATCTTTAATAGCCTGAGCAGTACCTTGTTTATTAGTATTTGTTTTAATATCAAGTAAAACAGCTAAAAATTCTTTGACTCCGCCCAGTAGTCCGGTAACTTTCTTTTTTGCTTCTTCAGTTTTGATTTCTAAATCTACTTCTGCTTTAGGGGTTTCTTCCATGGGTTCATTTTTGGATACATTAACCTTTCGACTGTGCTCAAGGTAACATCAATATTCTATATTAAATCATCACCAAATTTATGCTTTACTTCAGCAACAATTTGCTTAATTTCTTGTTCACTTTTTTTAGGACATATTAATAACACATCTTCTTTTTCAACAACAATAAAATCATCTAGACCTTGAATAACCACATGTTTATTTTTTGAAGTACTTATTATATTATTAGAAGCATCCTTAAAAATTATATTGGCATTCACAACTGCATTCTTGTTTTCATCCTTATCCAGTTTTTCATATAAGGAACTCCAGGTTCCTAAATCATTCCAACCAAAATCGACCGGCAATGTATAAATATTGGTTGCATTTTGCATAATACCATAATCTATAGAGATATTCTCGGCATTAGCATAATTATCTTCAATAAAATCATCTTCAAAATCAGTATTAAACGCATGAGCTCCTAAACAAAATAAAGTATTCATTTCAGGTAAATATTTTTCAAAAGCAGTAATAATGCTTTTTACACTCCAAATAAAAATACCTGCATTCCACAAGTAGTTACCACTTTCAAAAAATTGAGTAGCGGTTTGCAAATCAGGCTTTTCAGTAAACTGATTTACTTTTTTTATGTTGTCAGTTGATTTTTCAAATTCAATATAACCATAACCAGTATTCGGGTTGGTAGGTTGAATACCTAAAGTCATTAGTATATCTTTTTTAGCACAGGCATTGAATGATGTTTGAATGTTTTTTATAAACTCTTCTTCATTATCTATCCAATGGTCAGATGGAGCCACAATCATGACAGCATCATGATTTTGTTGTTTGATCTTCAATGCTGCATACAAAATACATGGTGCCGTATTTCGCATAGCCGGTTCTAATAACAATTGCTGTTCTGTAACTCCGCTAAGCTGACTCAATACCAGTTCTTTATATTTTTTATTAGTTGCAATCAATATATTTTCTTGAGGTATTAGTTTTGCCAATCTCTTAAATGTTTTTTGTAATAGAGAATCACCCTTGCCCAACATATCGTGAAATTGCTTTGGAAACTTTTGAGTGCTTACAGGCCAAAACCTTGAACCAACACCTCCTGCCATTATTACTGCGTAATAGTTACTATTCATATTTAATTTATTAATTTTACCTCAGCATTCTGATGAAATAAATATTTTTTATTTGTTTTAAGTTCAACACATTCATAACGAGTGCGTCTTTTATTACCTCGTTCAAAAATACGTTTATTATGTATAAATTTGCTTTGTTCAGGTATTTCAAAGATAAAACTATTTCCGTTTTTCTCATCAAACTTCTTTAATGCTAATGACAACCTAACATCTGCATCGGTACTTGCTTTAGGATTTTTTAAATATTTTGCTAAAAATGATAATAATTCTATCGGATAGACTCCGGGATTCACAAAAGGCAACATTAGATGTTGAAAGCTTTGCTTCCACTCAATGCCATGCGGTTTTACATTGCCAAATTTTTGATATGTAACCAAATGTGCAATCTCATGAATCAATGTCAATAAAAAACGATATTGATTCAAATCATTATTTATTGTGATTTGAAATTGTCCGGTTTTTAATTTTCTAAAATCACCATGTTTTGTTTTACGATTATTGACAACTTTTAATTTACATGGATATTCATTCAATAAATCAATAACCAAGTCAATAGATTGCAACGGAATGTATTTTTTTAGTGCCTCTTTCATATTATTATTTACGGCGTAGAAGCAGAAACCTGTAATACTTTACCATTGTACATTCTATTTCCTGTCAAAGCAAAATCAGCAATATAATCTGCCATTTCAGCAGCCGTTGTAGGTGCTTTATAGTCTGGAAAAGCCTGGGCTAACATTTCAGTCTGTACTGCACCTAAAGCTAAGGCGTTAAATGCTATTCCTCGCTCTTTATACTCTTCAGCTAATAATTCTGTTAAAGTAATAACAGCGCCTTTTGAAGAACTATAAGCAGCCAAACCTGGAAATTTCATACTCCCTTGAATGCCGCCCATACTACTAATTGTTACTACATGACTACCTCCTTTTAAATAAGGCAATAATAATCTAGTCAATTCAGCGATAGCAAAAACGTTCACTTTAAAGACTTTAATAAAATCTTGAACAGTTGTTTTGGCAAACGGTTTATTAATTAATTTTCCTGCATTATGAATTATTATATCAACTTCAGACCAATTTTTAGTAACAAAATCAGAAACTTTTGCAAGTTGATTTTCATCTGAGATATCTATTTGTAAAATAGAAATATTCTTATAATCGACTTTTAATTTATGTAAGGGTACTACATTTCTAGATAAGGCCAACACTTGATTACCTTGTGAAGCTAATAATTGTACCAATTCAAAACCTATACCCCTGCTGGCACCTGTTACAATTATTTTTTTAGCACTCATTATTCGGTTAAGTTATATTTCGTTAGAAATCTACCACTTTTTTTTGATACATTTATGGTCCGAATATAAAATTTATTAACTAGTCCTTATCATATCATGAAGAAAATTATCACATTATTTAGCTTGCTGTTTACACTATTCCTTTCTGCTCAAAGTACCTATTTACATTGTGGGAAATTGATAGATACAAAAAAAAGGAAAGTATTAAATGAAATGACCATAGTGGTTACTGATACTAAAATTACAACTGTACAAAAAGGATTTGTCCAAGCTCCATCAGATAAAGACATCACTATCGATTTAAAAAATAAAACCGTAATGCCGGGATTGATAGATATGCATGTGCATATTGAAGGGCAATTAAACCCTAAATCTTATATAGAAGATTTTGTATTAAATGAAGCAGATGTTGCTTATGACGCTCAAAAATATGCTAAACTTACCTTAATGGCTGGTTTTACCACAGTTCGAGATCTTGGTGGAAGTGGTGTAAATGTTTCCTTACGGAACGCAATCAATCAAGGAAAGGTTATAGGTCCAAGAATTTTAACTGCAGAAAAATCATTGGCAACAACTGGAGGTCATGCTGATCCTACAAATGGTAGAAACAGAAATTTATTAGGTGATCCGGGACCTAAAGAAGGTGTCGTAAATAGTGTAGATGATGCCAGAAAAGCAGTGAGACAGCGTTATAAAAATGGAGCAGATATGATTAAAATAACTGCTACAGGAGGTGTGTTGAGTGTTGCTAAAAGTGGGCAGAACCCACAATTTACCATTGAAGAAATAAAAGCTATAACCCAAACTGCAAAAGACTATGGTATGCACGTAGCAGCTCATGCTCATGGTGACGAGGGTATGCAAAGAGCCATCTTAGGTGGTGTAAAAACGATTGAACATGGTACTTTAATGAGTGATGAAACTATGGAATTAATGAAAAAGCATAATGTGTATTATGTACCCACTATTACTGCAGGAAAATCTGTTGAAGCTAAAGCAAAAATCAAAGGTTTTTTTCCTGAAATAATTGTTCCAAAAGCATTGGCTATTGGCCCTAAAATTCAAGAAACTTTTGGTAAAGCTTATAAAAAAGGAGTAAAAATTGCCTTTGGTACTGACGCTGGTGTTTTCAATCATGGCGAAAACGGTAAAGAATTTGGTTATATGGTAGCAATAGGAATGCCCGCTATAGAAACTATTCTATCGGCAACAATTACGAATGCCTTTGTATTAGAAATGAGTGATAAAATTGGCAGTATTGAAGCTGGTAAATTAGCTGATATTATTGCTGTTGATGAAGACCCTGTCCAAAATATTCACACCATGGAAAAAGTGAGTTTTGTAATGAAAAACGGAAAAGTCTATAAACAATAATTGAATTATTAAATTCTTAATAAATTAGCAAAAAAAGATATTATATTCTTTTAATAGTCTTAATATATTGAAACTAAGAAATTAAGATTTTTAGGTTTCTTTGTAATGATTGATTAACTTTATCATCTAATCTAAGTAATAGTCTTGCGTAACAAATAAATTTTGGTACTGTTAAAACCTCTTTTATATTTTTCATTATTTCGGTATCCTCTTACCGAGGAAGAAATCTTTGCATTTTCTGAAATGAAAAACAAAGAAGAATGTAAAAAGGAATTGAATACACTGGTAAAAGATAAAATCATCTACCATATTGATGATTTTTATTTATTTGAAAACAGTGATACAACAATAAAACGTCGTATTCTAGGAAACCAAAAAGCAAAAGACATTTATTCGAAAGCCAATAAGGTTTCCAGATTTATTTCAAAGTTTCCTTTTGTTGAAGGTGTTGGTATTTCTGGTTCTTTGTCAAAAGGATACTATGACGAGAATAGTGATATAGATTTTTTTATTATTACTTCCTCTAAACGTCTTTGGATAGCAAGAACATTACTTGTTCTTTATAAAAAGATTTTTTTGTTCAACTCTAGAAAATTCTTTTGTGTTAACTACTATATAAGTACCAATTCACTAGAAATTAGTGAACAAAACCGTTTTACTGCCACTGAATTAGCTACAATGATTCCTATGTATGGCAATGGTAGTTTTCATGATTTTTATGAGCATAACAAATGGGCTAATGCTTTTCTTCCAAATAAAATTATTACTGAAGGTTTAACAAACCTAAACGCCATAAAAAAACCCATTTTAATTAAATTAACTGAAAAATTACTCAGTAATAAATTGGGCAATACACTAGATGCATTATTCTTAAAAATTACCTATAAGAGATGGAAAGTAAAGTTTAAAAATATGGATCAAGATCATTTTAATATTGCAATGAAATCAACTAAAAATGTATCTAAACATCATCCACGAAATTATCAAAAGCAGGTAATAGATCGTTTAAATCAAAAGTATTTAGAATATTATAAAAAATACAATATTCACTTATCAAAAGAATATGCTTGATATTTTATTTTCACATTCGTATTATTATCCTTTAGACAAAAAACAATGGGCTAATAAGACACCATATCCACCTCTAGGCACACTTTATGCAGCTTCTTTTATGAGAAATGAAGGGTATACAGTTTCACTTTTTGACACTAATCTCAGAAATGATCCCTACGATATTGAAAAAGAAATTCAACTAAAGCATCCCAAATATTTAGTTATTTATGATGATGGCTTCAATTATCTCACCAAAATGTGTTTGACCAATATGCGTGAAGCTGCTTTTGAAATGATCAAGATTGGAAAAAAAAATAATTGCACTATAGTTGTCTGTAGTTCTGATAGCACTGATCATTATGAAAAATATCTTAATCTCGGTGCAGATTATATCATACAGGGAGAAGGAGAACTTACTTTAAAAGAGTTACTTGTTTCTTTAAACACAAAACAATCCTTACAATCTATAAATGGTGTTGTTTATCGAGAAAATGATACTATTAAAACAAATCCTAAACGTACAGTATTACGAGATTTAGACGAACTTCCGCTACCTGCTTGGGATCTGATAAATATTGACGCCTATAAAAAAGTATGGAAAGAAAGAAACAATAAATTTACATTAAATATTGCCACTACTCGAGGCTGTCCTTATAAATGCAATTGGTGTGCAAAACCTATTTATGGTAATCGTTATAATTCACATTCACCTGAATATATCACAAAACATATTGCTGTACTAAAGGAAAAATTTGGTGTTACTAAATTTTGGATGTGTGATGATATTTTTGGACTAAAACCAAATTGGGTACAAGAGTTTAATAAAGAATTAAAAAAAGAACAACTCAAGATTTCATATTTTATTCAAAGTAGAGCCGATCTCTTATTAAAAGATGATGCCATTGATGCTTTAGCCGAAAGCGGATTAAAAGAAGTATGGATTGGAGCTGAAAGTGGTTCTCAAAAGATTCTTGACGCGATGGACAAAGGAATTACCGTTTCACAAATATATGAAGCTACAAATAGGCTTAAAAGGAAAAATATTAGAGTTGCCTTTTTTATTCAGTTTGGTTATTTAAATGAAACCAGAGATGATATTGATAAAACGGTGGCAATGATAAAAGAATTATTACCAGATAATTTAGGTGTTTCTGTCTCCTACCCTTTGCCCGGTACAAAATTTTATGAAAAAGTAAAAGATGATCTAAGGCTAAAAGCCAATTGGACAGACTCTGATGATCTCGCGATGATGTTTCAGGGTACCTTCAATTCAAAATATTATAAAAAATTGCATCGCTATGTGCATAAAGAATATAGAAAAAGTCAGGCAATTGCTTATTATAAGGGTTTTTTCAAGAATCCTTTCTCTACAACTAAAAGTAAACTCAGATCGATGTTTTTATATTTTTATTATCTTCCAAGTTCTTTATTAGACCGCTCTATTCTAAAAAAAATGCAACATACAAATGCCTAATGATTTTGATGCCTCTGCAAAAAATTATGATACAATTTTTACTTTTTCAGAAATAGGAAAAGCACAGCGAAATCTGGTACTTCAATATTTATCAAAAAATATACTGCAAAAGGAAAAATTGAACATTTTAGAATTGAACTGTGGTACAGGTGAAGATGCGATGTATTTTTCAAAAAAAGGACATCGAATTCTTGCGACTGATATATCGAAAGTAATGCTACAAACTGCAAAAATAAAATGTCAAAATACGAATATTCGTTTTGTTCAACAAAATATAAATACAATAACAGACAAAACATTTACAGAACAATTTGATCTTATCTTTTCAAATTTTGGTGGACTCAATTGCCTATCCAAACCTCAGTTAGATAGGTTCACTAAAATATCTACTTCTTTGTTAACATCATCAGGAAAAATGGTATTGGTCATTATGCCTAAGCAATGTTTATGGGAACGTATTTATTTCTTGTTAAAAGGGAAAAATAAAAAAGCTTTTAGAAGGAATACGAATAAACCAGTACTAGCTAATGTCGAAGGTGTACAAATACCAACATGGTATTACAATCCTAAAGATATTGTAACTTTAGCAAAAGATAATTATAAAATACTAGCTATAAAACCTATCGGTATGAGTATCCCTCCTTCATATTTAGAGTCTTTTTTTACAAATAAAAAAGGTGTATTGAAACTTTTAATACGCTTTGAGGGTTTATTTTCATTCCGCTTTTGGGCAAGATATGCCGATCATTATTTAATAGCATTACAGAAAAAATGAGTATTGTACTTACCCATGCATATTATCTGTTTGAAGACCAAAAAGAGGCTAAAATAATGAAACCTTATCCTCCTTTGGGTATTTTGTATATTTCGGGGTATTTGAACGAAAAGAATATTAAAAATTCCCTTTTCGATTCTACTTTTTCAAACCAGAAAGAACAACTTGAATTTATAAGCAATAAAAAACCTGATGTCATAGCTATTTATACAAATCTTATGACTAAAATACAGGTCATAAAATTGATGAAACTACTCAAAAACGATTCTCGTTATGGTTTCCCTAAGATTGTATTAGGAGGTCCTGATATTACATATAATTTAGAAAATTATTTAAATGCCGGAGCAAATTACTTGGTGATAGGAGAAGGTGAGGAGACCATGACAGAATTGTACTTAGCTATCACCAAAAAGGGAGAGGTTTCACAAGTATCTGGAATTGCATACCTAGAAAATGATACTATTGTAAAAACTCCTGCAAGAGTTAAAATGAAAGACCTTTCAAAATTACCTTTACCTAACAGAGCCGGAATTTCAATTGATAACTATTTAAAGACTTGGAAAGACCACCACGGGAAAAGCTCAATGACAATAAGTACTCAGCGTGGATGCCCTTACACCTGTAAATGGTGTAGTACAGCAGTTTATGGTCAAAGTTATCGTCGTAGACCAGCTAACTTAGTAGTTGATGAAATTGTAATGCTTAAAAAAACGTATAATCCTGATACGATTTGGTTTGTAGATGATGTTTTTACGGTAAGTCATAAATGGATTAGAAGTTTTCATGAAGAAGTTCTAAAAAAGTCTCGGGAAGTCGGAATTATCCCTTTTGAATGTATTACCCGAGCTGAACGTCTTGATGATGAGATTTTACAACTCTTAAAAGAAGCTGGTTGTTATAGAATTTGGATTGGTGCTGAAAGTGGTTCTCAAAAGATCATCGAAGCAATGGATAGAAGAGTTGATATTGAAGTAGTACAACAAATTATCAATAAAGCAAATAATATTGGTATTGAAACCGGTACATTTATAATGCTGGGTTATCCCGGTGAAGATGAAAAAGATATAGCAAAAACGATCGATCATCTTAAACAATCTAATCCAACTCATTTTACAATTACTATAGCATATCCTATCAAAGGAACTTCACTATATAATGAAATAGAAGATAAAATAACCATAGAACCAAATTGGGAAACCTCGACAGATAGAGAAATTGATTTTAAGCGGCAATATTCAAGAAAATATTATGATTATGCAGTTCGCAAAGTTGTAAATGAAGTAAACTATCATAAAGAATTATTAAAAGGAAAAAATAAGAGCCTACCAAAAATGCTGAAATTGAAAGTAAAATCTATCCTTGCTAGCGGATTAATGATGGTTAGTAAATAGTTTTTATTAAGTTTCTCAATAAGTAAAACTAGTTTATACAATTAGAAATTATGAAAAATAATAATTATATAATATCCTTTTTTCTTCTTCTATATATGTTGATAATCTCATGTACCAATGAATCTTATCAAGACCTGACTGAAACAAAGACTCTCTTAAATTTAAAATGGAACAAAGCATATAACGATGATACCATTGAAAAATCAGCCATTGGTCTACAATGGGCTCTATCATATATCGGAGCAAAATTACCAAGGCAATTATCAGGTATTAGAGTAAATAATGATAATATTTTTATCGATATTGAAAAGTTAGGTTTTAGTGAGACAGCCAAACAAAAACTTATGCTCTTACATGATATGATAAAGGCATCCAATGAATATCAAACTACCAATACTATCGATCTGGGAAGGTATGTAACATTGCTTATTGGTGCCTCAGAGCATTATTATGCACTTACAGAAGTTCCTTTACAATTAAGCTCAATACTAAGTAAATATTCTCTAAAAGAAGATAGAGGTTATATAAATAATTCAAGTGTTTCACTTGAGCATAGAGTGATTAGTTTTTCAGGACAAAATGGTTTAAATCAATTTTTTCTTTCTACGGAAACAGAACCTACTAGTGGAGCTATTTTAGAATATGAAACTATTGAATTTTTACCTAATGGACAGTTACGATTTGGGGTTTTTGATCATAATGGCAATCGAAAAAATAATGCTGACCCTATCCACTCAAAGGCAGGAAAGCCAGCTAAATGCATATGGTGTCATGAATCTAACATCCAACCTTTATTCAATGAGCAAGATGATTTTAACGGGTTTTTACCCTTTCTAGATTTTAAAGATACATTGATAGTCTTTAGAAACTCTCACATTGAATTAAAAAATGCACTTAATGATGGTGTAGATTACTCTCAAAACCAACAACATACACTAACAGAACTTATATACATATCTTTTATGGAACCTTCAGCAGAACGATTAAGTTTGGAGTGGGGAATGTCCATTGCAGAAATTGAAAGCAAACTTTCTGGCTTAGAGACACATGTTCATGAAGAGTTTTCTTTTCTAGGAAATCTATATGATAGAGAAGATATAAAGATTCATGCACCCTTTAAAGGTTTGCAGGTTTCAACTAAAGTGAGAGAACAATCAGAAATTGAAGTCAATCATATAAATTGATATGATAAATACTAAAAAAATAGTAGTAATATTTAAACTGTTAAATGATTTATGAAACGCTCTATGATCATATCGATTGAGTCAATAGGCTGTTTATTCATTACTATAATTTGTAGTATTTTTATGATAAGTGCAATTTCTTTTGAACCACATGACTTTGCAAATTATTATTTCGGCAGTACATTTTTTAGAGAAGGCCATCTTTCTTCTGATATCTATTTTCCGCATATTTTTAATTTAAATATTGCAGCAGCAGGCTACAAAAATATTTTTGTAAGTTATGCACCCAATACACCATTTCTATCTCTTTTTTTCTTTCCGTTTACTTATGTCTCTTTGGCTACAGCAAAAATTATTTTTAATAGTATAAGCCTATTGTTATTTCTTTTTAGCATTCGAAATCTTTTTAAAGTTTATCAGTTTAGAGCTGTTTATTTATTTGTCATTCCCATAGTATTCTTAATTCCAATACGGAATAGTTTTCTTTTTGGGCAAGTTTATTTACTCTTGTTCTTCTTACTTTCTGAAGGATTTTTAGCTTACAAAAAAGAAGCCTATATGAAGATGAGTGTATTTTGGGGCATTGCAATTTTGCTCAAGGTCTTTCCTATAGTATTATTTGGTTTTTTAATTTTTAAAAAGAATTTTAAAGCATTAATTTATCTTAGTGTCGTTTGTCTTATTTTGTTTGGAATGTCTTTACTAATTAATGGTATAGATATTTGGGAATTCTATTTTAGATCGGTTTTACCAAAATCTGGTAACGGAGAGATTACTTCAGAGTTTGTACAAAATTACCAATCAATGTTTATGTTTTTAAAAGCACTGTTTCCTTCAAACATTGTATTATTTTCTATGACACTCTTTTCGTTTAAACTTATGTTGCTTATTCTAAGTTTTTTTGTAACAAAAAATGAAACCTCGTCAATCAAGGTATTTTCTTTTTGGATACTCATTAGTATCTTATTGTCACCTTATGGTAGTACATATATAAGTGTTTTATTAATATTTCCCTTCTTATTCTTTATAAAAGACAATACATTCAATTTTGGAAAACTAGCTATAATCATACTATTTTTTCTAATTTCTAATATCCCAACTCATTACTTCTCACAGTTTTCTATTCCCTTTTCTTTTCCAAGATTATTATTATTATTACTACTTTTCTTTCTTTTAATTAAAAACAACCTAATACAAATACCATGGAAAAAAAGCTCCTTATTTATTGTTCTAGTTATGTTTGCATATTTCTTAATATTAAAACCTAAGGAAAATAGCAACAACTCAAAATCATTATCCGATAAACATATTCTAAACTATGATTATACTATTAAAAATGATATCTTACATTATATTTATTGGAATGCCAACGGCAAGAACATACAATCAACGGGAATACAAATAAAAACTATAGATACTACACAAGTTTCTATAGTTAATAACCAAGTATTTTACAATAATAAACAACTTACATCTGGAAAGGATAATAAATTAAAGCCGGCTATTGTTAATGATAATACATTACTTTATCTTACAGACATTAAAAAAGGAATCGGGTTTTATAACTTACATAAAATATCACTTAATAAGGAATAGTTAATGTTTAGTTTATTTAAAATAGTAAAAAGGATACAAGCGGTTATTCCGAAAAGTTATAAAAATAAAACAGTTCGTTTTTTTATATTCTCATTAATATTATTGGTTCTAGATATCTTTTCAATTTTTCTTTTAATCCCATTAATAATTTCTCTGTTAGATCAAGATTCTGATTTTGCTTATTTGCCAATAAAATTCTTAAAAGAAGACAAAACCATTTTAATTACTATTGTTGTATCATTCTTTTTAATAAAAAATTATATTGCAATTCATATAAATAAGTATCAAGCCAAAATTGCATATCAATTAAGTTCTGAATACTCACTATCATTATCTAAATATTACATTCTAGGAAATTATATAGCTTTTAAAAAACAAAAAAAATCTTCAATTATTAAAGAAATTATTTTTGTAGCTAACGACTTTGTTGGAAATGTTCTTTTATCTGTAAATATAATTTTTTCAGAATTCGCTTTATTATTCTTCATTTGTCTTATTGGGTTATATTATTATTTTACAATAACATTAATAGCAGTTGTTATTTTAGGCTTAATCGTATATTTATCTAGATATTACAATAGAAAGACTATAGATAGAATCAATAAAACTAAATCTGACGATTATGATAAGAATATTAGTAACCTCAATAATTTGTTAAATGGTTTTATGTCTATTAAATCGTCAGATTTGTTAAATCATTTCTTGGACTCTTTTAATAATTCAAACAAAAAATTAAATCATAATTATTCAATTTTACACTCAAAAAGAATAAACAGTAGTAAACAAACCGAAATCCTCATGGTTATTATACTATGTAGTGTATTTATTTTTATCAATTTTTTCTCTTTAAAAGGAATCAGCGCAGTAATGCTTTTATCTGTTTTCGGAGCTTTATTCTTTAAAGCTATACCTTCAATAAATAAATTAAATATAAGTTTAACAAACCTTAATTCTCACTTATATGCTTTAGATATTATAGAAAAAAAGATCACTTCAATTTCTAAAATAGCATCAGATACTGCCCTTTTAAAATTTGATTTTTATATTAAACTGGAAGATATTTCATTCTCTTATAAAAAAAATAAACCCCTTTTTAAGAATTTAAACATTATAATTAATAAAGGAGAATTTATTGCGATTACCGGTGTGTCAGGAATTGGAAAGACAACTTTATTAAATATTATTTCGAAACTGATAGATTCAAACTCGGGGAGTATTTATGTAGATAATACTAAAGTTACAAATACAAACAAATACAATTATTTTAATTTAATTACATACCTCACTCAAAGCCCTTTTATTTATGAAGGTACAATACTAGACAATTTAGTTTTATCAAATAAAAAGGTTGATGAAGATGAAATAAATAAAATGTTGAAAGCCTTAGATCTTCTTGAAATAATAAATCAACTTCCTAAAAAATTATACACCTATATTGGAAGTGACGGAAGTAATCTTTCAGGAGGTCAATTACAACGCCTTTGTATTGCCAGGGCTTTACTGTTTAAACCTGAAATTTTAATTTTAGATGAAGCTACTAATAATTTAGATAAAAACACAGAAAGAAAGGTTTTGCATTTTTTAAAATACTTTATAAAAGAAAACAATACTACCATTATTTCAGTTTCGCATCATTTAGAAAATGAGCAAAATATTTTTAATACTATTATAGATTTAGATCAATACTATGAAGTTTAGCATTGTCACAATTACATATAATAGAGCGCACCTAATTGGAGAAACCATTGAGAGTGTCTTACAACAGACTTATCAAGACTTTGAACATATTATCATTGATGATGGTTCTACTGATAATACTGAAGAAATTATAAAAAATTTCAATGATAAAAGAATAAAATATTTTAAGTATAAAAAAATAGGGTTACGCAGCTATTTAAGAAATGAAGGAATAAGAAAAGCAAAGGGAGAACTTATTACTATTTTAGATTCTGATGATATCTGGTATAAGAATAAGCTACGAGAAATACACACAATTTTTTCGCGTAGAAATGATGTCAATTTTATAATTCATAATATAGCTTATTTTCAGCAAAGAGAATTTGTAGAAAAAGCATATTATTATTATAAAAAAGATTTTTTTAATAACATCTTTAGTGAAGTACTCAATAATAAAATTAAACCTTTTTCAATTTATACTTTTAGAAAATCTATATTAAATACTTTTGGTTTACTTGATGAAAATTTATTAGACGGACAACATGACTTTTATTTAAGAATATCATTAAAAAACGACATTTATTATTTAAATAAAACATTGACTTATATCAGAAAGCATGATCAAAACTTGTCATTAACGTTTGACATTGTTCATCTACATGACATGATTAAAACTTTAGATAAGCTCAAAGCGGGTAATAATATTGATAAAACGTTATATATAAAACAACACACTTTGTTTAATTACAAAATTGCTGTTTATTATATTAAGAATAAAAAAAAGCATAAGGGATTAGAATACTTAAATAAGGTTATACGACAAACCCCTTTTTTAAGTAAATTATATACGAAGTCTCAAATTCTTAAATTTTCAATAAGTACCTTTAATAATTAAATAAAATGAATTAAGTAAATAAAATAGATATTTAAAAGAATTTATAACAAACCAATTAATGAGAAGCACATTAAAAAATATTAATAAAAAGTATTTTCCAAAGAAATTTTTATTTGCTCCAGAGTGGATAGTACTTGGTGTTAATAATGTTTGCAATTTACATTGTAAAATGTGTGATGTTGGTACTCAAAATATAGATACTGTTTTTGCTCAAAATTTAGTTGGTACTCATCCTATAAATATGCCATTAGAATTATTAAAAAAAATTATTGATGAAGTGGCTTTATTTTATCCAAACACAAGACTAGGGTATGCTTTTACTGAACCTTTGGTGTATCCTTATTTAGAAGACTCTCTTTTATATGCAAAAAATAAAAATCTTAAAACTTCAATTACAACAAATGCGCTAACGCTGAAGCAGAAAGCTCAAATGTTGATGGCCGGAGGTTTAAATGATCTTTTTATATCTTTAGATGGGCCACAAGACATTCATAATGAAATTAGAGGGCATAAAAAGTCTTTTCAAAAAGCGGTCGAGGGTATTGAAGAGATATTAAAAATAAATTCTAAACAATCAATTTCCATATTTTGTGTAATTACAGAATGGAATATTGGTACCCTAAAATCCTTTCTAGACTTTTTTATAGATTACCCCTTGGTTGAAATAGGTTTTATGCATACAAATTTTACACCAGAACACATTGCCAATGCTCATAATAAAGTATGGATGGATACTTATCCGGCCACTTCATCAAATATTGAAGAAGTAAATATTAATAATTTTGATTTAGAATTACTTTGGGAAGAAATTCAAATAATAAAAGACACTAAATATAAGTTTCCTGTTAGGTTTTCACCCGAGATCAGTTCAAAAGAAAAACTTTATGAATTCTATCATAAACCAGAAAAAATTATAGGAAAATCATGTAATGATGTATTCAGAAATATTATGATAAAATCTGATGGAAGTATAATTCCTGCCCATGGCAGATGTTATAATGTATCTATAGGGAATATATATGATCATTCTTTAAAAGATATTTGGAACTCCAGAAAATTACAGCAATTTAGGTTAGATCTAATTAGAAATGGAGGGTTATTGCCTGCATGCAGTAGATGTTGTAGTGCATTTTAATTATGAAAAATAAAATTATCATATTCAATCCTCGAAGTGCTAATGCTAAGCATAGAATACCAAACTCTATCTTACAAGTAGGTGCATCTGTTTATGGAAAATTCGATTTTGTTTTTGTAGATGGTAACCTTGAAATTGATCCCTGGAAAAAGATCAAATCTTATTTTGAAACTGGAGAGTTCAAATATTTTTGTAGCACTGTAATGCCTGGTCCACAATTAAAACAAGCCATTCCGTTTAGCAAAAAAATAAAAGAAAAATATCCTGATAGTATAATTATTTGGGGAGGCTATTTTGCTTCAAACCAATATAAGGTATCTATTGAAGCATCTTTTGTAGATTATATTGTAAACGGTCCCGGAGATATTGCTTTTCCTTCTTTAATTGAAGCCTTAGAAACAAACAATTTTAGAGCTATAAAAGACATTAAAAATCTTATTTATATTGATGAAGAAGGAATTATAGTCAAAACCTCTAAAGAAGGTTTATTAGATCAAGACTCATTGCCCAAATTACCATATAAGAACCTCGATAAATTCTATAAACTAGATCATTATTTGAGTAAGACGTTTTTAGGAAATAAAACTTTTTCATATCATTCTAGCTTAGGCTGTCCGTTTACCTGCTCTTTTTGTGCTGTAGTTCCTATATACGATGGCAGTTGGAAAGCAAAATCAGCACAGACAGTTTATAGTGATGTCCGTTATTTTAAAGACAACTATAATATTGAAGCTATAGAGTTTCATGATAACAATTTTTTTACATCTAGAAAAAGAGTTATCGCATTTTCTGAACTTATAAAAAATGATGGAATTACCTGGTGGGGTGAAGGTAGAATAGATACCATAAATAAGTATAGTGACGTTGATCTAATATTAATGAAAGAAGCTGGTTGTAAAATGATCTTTTTAGGTGCAGAGACAGGAAATGATGATATCTTAAAACAAATGAATAAAGGAGGCACACAAACGGGTGAAGGAATTAAAGAATTCGCGAAGCGCTTATATCCAATTGGAATTATTCCTGAGTTTTCGTTCGTACTGGGAATGCCCGCCGAAACTCCTGAAAAAGTAATGCAACAAATAGATTGGGATATTAACTTTATTAAAGAAATAAAAGAGATCAATCCTGATGCCGAAATTATAATCTATCTCTACAGCCCTGTAGCTACCGAAGGTTCTGAATTATATGAGCAAATTCAGAAGGAAGGGTTTAGCTTCCCTAAAAAATTAGAAGATTGGCTAGATCCAGCTTGGGAAAATTTTGACCTGCGTAAAAATCCTTTAACTCCTTGGCTTACTGCTACCATGGTAGATAAGATTAGGAATTTTGAAACTGTTCTTAACGGATATTATCCCACAGTTTCAGATTTTAGAATAAAGGGTGTAAAAAAGAAAATATTACGTTCCATTTCAAAAATTAGATACAAGTCTGGTTACTATAAATATCCTTATGAGATAAAAATATTACATAAAATCTGGAAATATAGACAACCAGAAATTCAAGGGTTTTATTCAGAATGAAAAAAGTTATAAAAATAATAATACATCCATTCTATAAGCACTATCATTTTTGGATTCATAAAAACCCCAGAAAATACCGCTATAAAAATGTTTACACTATAGTTCATCCAGGTGTTTTTTCACCAAAAAACACATTGAGTACAAAGGTTTTTTTGGAGTATCTCTCAATAATGAATCTAAAAGATAAAAAAGTATTGGAATTAGGCTGTGGAAGTGGAATTATAGCTATTTACAGCGCTTCAAAAGGAGCTAAAGTTCTGGCAACTGATATCAATAAAGTTGCTTTAAAATCTTTAAAAGAAGTTAGCATTGATCAAGGTTTAAATGTTGAAACGACTTATTCCGATCTATTTGACGAAATTATAAAAACAGATTTCGATTATATTTTTATCAATCCACCATACTATCCCAAAAATCCTAAAAATATAGAAGAAAAGGCATGGTTTTGTGGTGAGAACTTTGAGTATTTTGAAAAATTATTTGTGCAATTGACACCTATAATAAGTAAAAATACAACTGTATTAATGATTCTATCAGATGAATGTGATTATAAAACCATATCTAACATATCAAAAGAAAAGAATTTAATGCTTGATAGAATTCATGTCAAAAAGCTACTTTTAGAAACGAACTACATTTATAGAATAAAAAAAGAAAATATTGCTATTATTGATTAAAGTTTCTTAATTCTCTTCCTCAAATATTATATGTTGATAAGCACCAATATCAGGCGAGGTTGTTCTGCTAATATTTAATATATCTAAAGGTACTTGTAATGCGCCGTTTGCATCAGCATTGTCATT
>Ga0209633_10001651_pt1 | contig 22561 bp, 24 predicted proteins | sample Cruoilmetagenom1_FD_187290 | JGI IMG/M metagenome (GOLD analysis project Ga0209633, IMG submission 187290) | Oil polluted marine microbial communities from Coal Oil Point, Santa Barbara, California, USA - Sample 1 (SPAdes) (version 2) | ecosystem: Environmental > Aquatic > Marine > Oil seeps ... | reverse complement strand
AGAAAATAACGAGAATAGAATATTGGATGAAACCATTGAGCGTCTGGTTCAAAAGCTCACGGGAAGTGAACATGCACATAGGTCATGACATCGCCTTCATTCAATCTCGTGTTCAGGCGCGGCATGGCGCCAGATTATCGGAAAGTGATTGGCTAAGTTTGCGCAACAACCGTTCATTGAGACTATATCTCGATAGCGTCAATTTGACAGAACTGAAAAGTTGGACCCAAAAGCTTCACGCAAATATGAAACCCCACACGATCGAGCGATTATTACGGGCGGCTTGGCGCGACTATATCCTTGAAGTTTCCAACTGGTCCGCACCGAAATGGCGCCCGGCTATTCAATGGATGTCGCACCTGCCCGACCTGCCTATCATCGATCACATTTTGCATGGTGGCGTTGCGCCGAAGTGGTTGAGACGTGACCCCAATCTAGCTGGCATGACATTCCTTAATCGCAATAGTGATGAGGACGCGTCGGCGAAATTTAATATGGCGCCAATTATGGATATGTCAGATCCAGACATATTGATCCGCAGGCGGTGGTCGAAAGAATTCGAGAACCTCTGGCCCGCTGATGAGCAGGACTATCTGACGGTTCTGGAAAAATCACTCGACCAGTTGTTCAAACGGTTTGAACTCGCGGGGGCGGAGATTAAACTTGAAGACAGATTGATGGACCTGAACCACGGATTGGCCAGACTTTTCCGACGTTATGCCCTGAGCCCTCTGGTGCTTTTTGCCCATCTGGGCATTGTCGCCATCGACTTGCTGCGCTTGCGAGGGGATCTATTGCAACGCTGCCTGTTTGCCGAAAATTCTGCAGGAGGTCCATTGTGATATTGCGCCCCCTGCAGGCTCAATGGTTCGAATTGCTGACACCGCGCCACGATCTGGCCGAGGTCATGCAGATCCTTGCTAAAACTGACGCCATTGAACTCGAGGCAAGTGGCGAACCGGTGCAGGCACTACTGGCTCCGGGCTTAGGGGAGAAACTCGACAATGTCCGCGAACTAATACAGCGCTATGCGAACCATTTGCCTAAACCAGATTTTCTCCATGAAGGTGGATTGGACAATCCCCTGACTGCCTGTGAAGGCGCCATTAAAAGACTACATAAATGGCAGGAATTGGCCGAGCCGATTATTCTTCGGCTTGAGGAAAATAAGGAGGAACAGCGCGACCTCGATTTATTGTTTGATGCTTTTTCACAGCCAAATATCGATTTTCCTGATCTTCACCAATTGGCATCTGGCGGCCCCTCGATTGAGGTCGGCATGTATTACGCCAAAGATGATTTAACGATGAAGACCTTTCCCGCAGACCTGCTGCACAAGACCTTTAAATCTCCCAAAGGCACATATCTATTTTTTTTGGGACGTCCGTTAGACCTTAAAAAAATGACCGATCAACTGCGTTCAAAAGGAGCGCGGCTCCTCCCCTTGCCGCATTGGTTGCCATCCCTTCCCGCAGAGGCGGCAGAAAAAATTCAAGCCAGGCAAGCGGAACTCGCGCTCGAGACAAAGATGCACCGGGACGAAATCCAGACATTAGATCGCCGGCTAAAATCAGCCAAGGCACTCGGTACAGTGCGCCTTGTCGAATGGCTTGGACAACATGTTGGCGAATTGCGTGGTACCGATGTGCTTGCATGGGTAACCGGATGGACAAGCGACCCGGGAGCCCGTGATATCAAAAATAAACTGGACAATGCAGGTGTTAAATATCTCTTGAACATCACCGAGCCACCAATCGGTATTGAAGCGCCTATTGTTCTCAGCAACCCCCGCTGGGGACGCCGCTTTGAGGTCTTCACAAAACTCTTGGGCATGCCCGCCATCAATAGTGTTGATCCAAGCGCCGTGGTTGCCCTGATCGCTCCGCTCCTGTTCGGCTATATGTTTGGCGATGTCGGACAGGGCGCGGTGATCATGCTCTTTGGACTTATTTTTGGAAGGCGGATTACGGCGCTCAAATTCCTGATCCCAAGCGGCGCAATGGCGATCGTTTTTGGCTTTCTGTTTGGCAGTATTTTTTCCCGGGAGGACATCATCCCGGCGTTATGGTTCCATCCGATGGGAGAACCGATCAAGGCGCTTTGGTTTGGCATAATATTTGGCATTGCGATCCTTATTGCCGGACTACTTCTTAATGGAATACAGGCGCATTGGCGCGAAAAAGCAATTGACTGGTGGCTGTGTGATGCTGGCATGTTGGCGACATATATCGGTTTGCTATTCGCCTATTTTGACCGCACGGCCCTCATATTGGCAGCCGTCGGCGTGATATGGTTCATCTTTGGTGGGCTGATCCGAACGCGTTATCGAGATGATGAAAGCCCCATTAGCGTTATCACGAATTTTGTCGAGACCCTGTTCCAGCTTCTGGTGAACACTATTTCTTTCGCACGCGTCGGTGCCTTTGCACTGGCCCATACCGGGCTTTCAGCTGCGATCACTGGTGTGGCCGATGCCGCGGGAACAGGCGGTTACTGGATTGTCCTCATTCTCGGTAATGCGCTTGTTATTGCGCTTGAAGGGCTTGTTGTATCGATCCAGGTTACCCGTTTGATGCTGTTCGAATTTTTTGTGCGCTTCTTTCAGAGCGGCGGTCGTCAGTTCCGTGCACTACCGCCTGCTAATCATAATCACTCAAATCATGCTGATACTAAATTTGAAAGTCTAAAATCATGACAAATGCAACAAAAATGCTCGCATTCATTATTACCTTCGGGGCGATAATTGCGCTTGGACTTACATTCATTCTTTTCGAGCCGGGTCATGCGGACGCCGCCGAATTAGCTGAGGCAAGCGGCGTGTCTGATGCGGTTGTGCAATGGGCGATGATCGGCGCCGCACTCTCGGCTGGGATATCATCACTTGCTGCAGGCTACGCCGTAGCTGCGGTTGGGTCGGCCTCCATCGGTGCGTTGGCTGAAAAGCCGGAACTATTCGGTCGGGTTCTGGTGATGGTCGGATTGGCAGAAGGCATTGCAATTTACGGGCTCATTATCGCCATTCTCATTTTGAACCGGGCGGGCTGAGATGCAGGGCGCATTGTTCATTGGCGACGAGTTAACCGCAACTGGTTTCAGACTGGCGGGCTGCGATATTTTATCGCCCGAAGATGGAGACATTACCCCCGCCTTTGAAACGGCGTGCAGAAAATATGCACTTGTGATAGTGAGTGCCGCTTGTGCCCGGGCAATCGATAAGAAAAACTTCCAAGATGCCTGCCTCTCGCTTAAGCCGCTTGTCATCGAAATTCCTGATATCATGGGACGGCATGAGCCTGAAGATTTGGCCAGGCGGGTCAGGGTTACATTGGGGGTCGAGATATGAGCGACCAACTCCTGATACCTGATGCGCAGGCGAAATCCTTGATTGATGAAATCAATGAAAAAACTCAAAAGCAATCAGATGATATATTAAGCGTGGCCCAAGCTGAGGCGGCGGCAATTATAAATGCCGCGCATGGAGATGCACGTGCGCGCCTTCACAACGTCGTTAGGCGGTTGCGGAAAAGTCGCGAGACGTCGTTGAGCAGGGAAAAGGCCCGGCTGGCACTCGAACGGAGTTTGCAACATCAAAAAGAGGACGCACAACTTTTGACGCGGGGATTACCGCTCGTTGAAAATGCTATGCGGCGCCGTTGGGATGACAGCTCAGCGCGTCAGATCTGGATATCTCAGGCTCTTGAGATCGCGTCAGGTTTTCTGGTGCCAGGGCATTGGGTGATATATTTACCGCCGACAATTCAAGCAGACGAATTCAATCGGATTTGTTCAGGGGTAGACATTGCCGGTGGCATCACGCTTGAGCTGGTTTTTGATCCAGAGATCAAGACCGGATTGCGCATTGAAATGGATGACGCTGTAGTTGACGCGACCCTTGCTGGACTTCTCGCTGATACCGAAACCATCAAATCCATGTTGCTGGCTGAAACAGGCTCAATGAATTCAGATCACGGACGTAACCAACCCACTTCAACAGGAGGCCCTCCGTGAACGAGGCCCAAATTGTCAAAATTGCCGGTCCGGTGCTCCATGCGCAATCCAAAGCGCCATTTCAAATTGGCGAAGAACTGCGGATAGGGGACGAACGTCTTTTGGGCGAGGTTGTTCGATTGAACGGAGATAACATCATTGCCCAGGTTTATGAGGATACAACAGGACTTAAACCGGGCGATCCGGTGACCGGAACCGGTGCGCCCCTCTCTGTTGCTCTTGGCCCCTGGCTTCTTGGCGGAATATTTGATGGCTTGCTGAGGCCCCTTAAAACTCAGAGCCATGAAATTGCGGCAGGTGATAATGATGCGGAAAAAGTGACCTATCACTTTGTGCCGACGCGGGCCGTGGGAGATGTGGTCGGCCCAGGTACAACTTATGGTGAGCTCACGAAAACTTCCCGGAAAACGTTTTGTTTTCTGCCGCCGAATGTTGGCGGCGTAGTTGAACAAATTGTCACTGAGGGTGATTACGACGCGGAGTTAGCACATTGCCATATACGTACTGAAAATGACCTGTTGGTACCTGTATCCTTGACCCAATACTGGCCTGTACGACGTGCCCGTCCTTCGCTTGAGCGCCTTCCACCTATGTCGCCAATGATAACGGGGCAGCGCATACTTGATACGCTCTTCCCCATTTCTCGCGGTGGGCAGGCAGCTATCCCGGGCGGATTTGGCACCGGAAAAACCATCCTGCAGGAGACAATTGCAAAATGGTGTGATGCCGATGTTATTGTCTATGTTGGCTGTGGGGAGCGCGGCAATGAAATGGCTGAGGTATTACACGAATTCCCATCGCTCATTGATCCGCGAACCGGCCGCCCCCTTATGGAACGCACGGTTATTATTGCCAACACCTCGAACATGCCAGTCGCGGCACGCGAGGCCAGCATATACAGCGCTGTAACGGTTGGAGAATATTTCCGCGATCAGGGATTGCATGTGGCTTTGATGGCGGACTCAACCAGCCGTTGGGCCGAAGCACTTCGCGAAGTTTCAGGCAGGCTTGGCGAGCTTCCCGGTGAAGCAGGCTATCCAGCCTATCTCAGTTCCCGGATTGCGGAGTTTTATGAACGCGCGTCCCACGTAAGAACCCTGGATAACCAGACCGGGTCACTAACGATTATCGGTGCGGTAAGTCCACCAGCGGGGGATTTTTCCGAACCCGTTACCGCTCATACAAAACGTTATGCCCGTTCATTTTGGGGCCTCGACCGTGACCGCGCCCAGGCACGATTTTATCCGGCCATCCATCCCCTGCAATCCTACTCCGAACACGCGCCAAAATTTGCCGGCTGGTGGACGGAACACGGTAATCCAAACTGGATGGAACAACGTAAGCGTTTGCTGACGTTACTGGAGCAACAGGCCGACCTGGAACGCATGGCGCGGATTGTCGGCAAAGACGCGCTGCCACCAGCGCAACAACTCAAGCTCCTTTGTGCCGAACTTGTCAACGAAGCCGTGTTGCGCCAATCAGCTTTCTCCGAGACTGATCGCTATTGTTCACCAGAGCGTCAGATAAAAATCGTTCGCCTCACCATACGCTTCGTGGATTTTGCAGAGGCGGCACTATCCCGGGGCGTTGAGCCTGCCGAGATTGCCGCGCAACAGGTTTACCGCCGCCTAATGCGCATGAGCGAGGATATCGGAGAAGATCAAATCCATATGTTTGGCGAACTTTCCGCCGACCTCGAAAATCAGCTGGCAAGCCTTGGCAAAGCGGCTCCAACAACCATGGTGGAAGCAACACATGCGGGCTGAATTAACAACATCAGGGACCATTACCGCCATTGAGGGGCCACTGCTCTTTATGCGACGTAATGTGAATGTTTCTTTGGGCGACGCCGTTCAGGTATTGGGCGCCGACGGACGGGAGCGGCTTGGCCGGATCGTTTCAATAGATGAGGAGGCGATGGTCGCCGAAATACTGGAATCAACCGCCGATCTATCCCTTAGCGACATTCGCGTTCGGTTCCTGGGCGATCCCTTGCATTTTCGCCTGGGGCCCGGAATTCTCGGTCGGGTTTTCAATGGTGTCGGCCAGCCGATCGACGGCGGCCCCCCTGTCAGCGCTCATGTTACCCGCCCGATAGAGGGGCGTCCCTTCAATCCGGTCGACAGGGATCTGCCACAGGATTTTATCGAGACGGGTGTGAGTTCGATCGATTTGATGAACTCGCTGGTTCGGGGACAGAAATTGCCCATTTTTTCGAGCGGTGGCCTGCCCCATGACAGGATCGCCAGTGAGATTGCCCAGAATGCACGGCTCAGGCGCCAGGAAGGCGGCGATTTTGCCATTGTCTTTGTCGGTGTCGGAATTTCGCATGATACCGCCGACGGGTTTCGTCAGACCATGGAGGATATGGGGGCGCTCGATCATATGACAATGTTCCTGAACCTTGCCAGCCAATCGAGTACGCAACGATTGCTCACACCTCGTTTTGCACTGACTGCGGCGGAATATCTTGCTTTTGACGAGGGACGTCATGTCCTGGTCATCATCACCGATATGACGAATTACTGCGAAGCATTAAGGGAGGTGTCGTCATCTCGCGGAGAGATACCAAGCCGAAAGGGTTATCCCGGTTATATGTATTCGGATCTCGCCACCATTTATGAGCGCGCCGGTTGTTTGAAAGGGGCTTCAGGCACCGTGACCCAGCTGCCGATCCTGACTATTCCCGCTGACGATATCTCACATCCTATACCCGATTTGACGGGATATATTACGGAAGGCCAGATCGTGCTCGACCGCGAACTCGACCACAAGGGTATCTATCCCCCCGTCAATGTACTACCTAGCCTGTCACGTCTGTTTGATCTTGGAACGGGACCGGGCTTCACTCATAAGGATCATCCGGCACTTACCCACCAACTCTTTGCGTCCTTTGCCAAAGCAGTGCGCACACGAGTTCTTGCCAGCGTCGTTGGCCATGAAGGGCTGACAGATACGGATCGGCAATATCTCGAATTTGCGGATAAATTCGAGGTCGACTTCATTAATCAGGACAGCGCACGAACTTTGGAGGAAAGCATGATGATCGGTTGGCAATGTCTGCGTCTATTGCCTGCCTCTGAACTCAATCGTTTATCGGATGAACAGATTGCAAATATTTCCAACCCAAAAGGGGAAAGCGAACCACGTGCAGAATAAAAGTCCGACAAAAAGCGTTGAACTGCAACTCAAGGAGGAGCATGCGGTAATCCGCATGGGGTACGAATTTCTTGATGAAAAACGGATTCTGCTGGCGGCTGAAATGCTGCGTTATCTGAACAAGTTTGAAAGCCTGAAAAAGGCGCATGGTCAGGCGATGGATGACGCCCGTGCGACCCTTCATGATGCGGTCGCACGGCATGGATTTGATGCCTTGCAGGTCTATCCTCTGGCACCGCTTGAACCTTCGACGCCTAAAATCACCAGCAGGCTTTTTCTAGGAATAGCTTTACTCGAAGCCGATTTGAACCCTGAGCCGACCGCGCCTGAATATAGAGCTGTTGAGCCCTCGGCCGAAGTCGAAGCGACAACTGAGGCTTTTCGGCATCTTGTGTCTCTGGCAGCCAAACTGGCAAGCGTTAGTGGAAATCTCAACCGTCTATCGGTTGAGTTCCGCCGAACCGAGCAGCGTGCCCGGGCACTTGAAAATGTTCTCATACCCGAGATTAAAGACGATTTGAAAAGAATTGGTGATCAGTTGGAAATGATCGAACAGGAAGAAATCATGCGCGTCCGGCTTGCCGGTCAGATGTCCGACGCAAAATGAGATGAAAAGCGACTGCGATATTCTCTCAAAATGGTTGCCAATCAGCATTCACCCATATCAAGATCAAGTTCGTCAAAAAACTTTGTGCCACGGATGTTGCTCGGGCGCAGACTCAGGATGTGACCGAATGAAATGATGCAGCACGTGAAGTAAACTAAGCGTATGTTTGCGGTCGTTTCGTTGTTGTGCCGCGCGTATGTCCTCGACGATGATTTTGAAAATTTCCTTCGTACCGCTCTCCCTGGTCAGGAGATATTCACCATAGGCGATAGCAGCTTGTTCGGGTATGTGTTCATGCTCGGCTATGGCAAGAATTTCTTCCTCTGTGAGTTCAGAAAATGCGAGACAATCTTCCATTGTGATCATGACTAAACCTGTTGTGTAACGATATACCGTTATGTCCAATTTATCGATATCCAGCCCTTTGCTTGTTGATCGAAATCAATATGACTCACTGATTTTATTGTCGGCATAGATGAGTGCTATCCGGTCACAACGCGCGGCCTCATTTATGAAATGCGTGATATGAAAATCGTTTTTTTTCGCGCGACAATTCTACCAGTATTCCCCAAAAATCGTCGCGGCCGATTGATTGAGCAGAATGGCGGAGCAGCTTGCTTGCCCGATATTTAATACCAGGCCGCAACGGTCCCTGTTAATAGCATTCCACTGCATATCAAACGTGCATAATCATCATAAAAGTCAGCTATTTTTTCTCCTCGACAACTGGGGGAAATCCGGCGCGCATATAGGCGATCACTTTCCAAATATCATCGCGGCTCAACACATTCCCAAAGGCTGGCATATCGGTGTTGAACGCCTTGCCGCCCTCCGATATTGTCCATGTTAGATATTCATCGACCGCAATCGGTCGTTGTATGAGAAACGCCAGAAGCGTTGGCGACGGATTTAAGTCTTTGCCAGCCTCCCCAGCACCCATGCCATTCTGTCCATGACATCGTTCGCAATAATTAGTGTAAATTTTGGCGCCCGCAGCAAAGAGATCGTTGGTATAATCATGAGGATTTTTCAAATTCCGATATTTATCGGGAATTTCACCATGCATGAAATGCCAGTGTCGCTTGACACGCTGGGTATGCCATGGGCTCATATTTGGACCATGCCAATGTTTGCGTCCTTCGATATTTGGTCCCCAAAAACTATAATTATCGCGTTTTATGAATGCGGCAGAAATGTTGCCGGACCAGCTTATTAAAATTGCGCCAACAACAAAAACACCTACGAGTGATATGAGTAACGTTTTTATACTGAGCATTATATTCGCCTCCTGATTGTTGCCCTCAGGGCAATCGTGGTCCCGGACCAGCTCCCTGCAAATGGTTTTACTAAAGATGATCAGGCTCTAGTGTGACAGAAACAGCGGAATTTTTGCGTTGTGCAATACCTGACGGGTAACGCCACCAAAAATAATTTCGCGAAATCTGGAATGGCCATAACAACCGATAACCAGTAAATCACTATCTGACTGAGCTGCCTGGGAGAGAATTAATTCACCTATTTCTTTGCCGTTCTTATTTTCTGAAATCATATGTGCATGTATGTCGTGGCGGTTTAGAGTAAGCGCCATATATTGTTCCGATGTCATGCCATCTTGAGGCTTGTCGGAGTTGACCGAATAAAGCGTCACATCTTTTGCGTTCCTGAGAAGAGGAATTGAATCGAATACGGCGCGCGATGCAGATTTTCCAAGGTTCCATGCAATAAGCGCGCGCTCGGCAATACCGTCAAATTCACAACCATCAGGGATTGCTAAAACGGGCCTTGAGGCATTCAAAACAATCTGAACTGGCAAATCCGCTCTGGAATCCAAAGCATCAATAGGCGTTCTCTGTTCGGCTATAACCAGGTCGGCCAACATGGATTGGTCGATAATATAGTCGATTGCCTGTGCGTTCGTTGCCTTCAGACATCGCCATTCTATTCTTGCATTATTTGGTAGAGACCATTTTTCAACGACCTTTTCGATCTCAACGGCCTCTTCTTGAAGCGCCTTCCTTTGAGCATCAATAATACTGCCATCATAATACATTCCTATTGGCTGATAAAATTCGAGTTCGGGAATGACATGCAGGCATATGAGATGCGCATCGTGCTTTATGGCAATTGGAACCGCAACGTTAAGCAGCTCCTCGGCTTTTTTCGGACCTGGCAGGTAGGTCAATATGGTTCTGTATGACATGGTATCACCTCACAAAACTATTCTAAGTTGAAGGTCTGAGGTGGCACCCGTGAGCCAATCGAGCGGAATAAGCTCGATAGGTAGGCGGTCTCATGGGCACCGCAGATGCTCAGTTGTGATCATTCCTGGATGACAATCTTCTGGATTTTTTTTCTCCGTCATCCAATGGGAGTTTAAAACGATATACCAGCCCTGCAATTAAGGTTAGCGAACTGCGTCAACTCGACATTGACCCAAATCAAATCCATCACAAATTGATCAGACTATCGAAGTGAGACGCGATATCGCAATCTGGAATTTTGGTAAGATCTTTTGCCAGCTCACCAATCATGCGATCCTTTACGTCATTGTTGAGGAATCCGCGAATTGATCCCAGGGATTTGGGATCTGCAGCAAGTATCACTCGATCAAATTTTTCATCCGTTAGAGCCCGATCCAGGAATTCGGCAAGTTCTTTTGTAAAATTCACTTTGCTCTGTCTTTTTTGATCAGTTCGGGCATCGTAGGCGTGGCGTGCGCTATCTGCGGACTCGTGAGTGCGACCCGGGCGATCTGTCATTCTATCACGGTTTTTAGGAAGCGGTGCGCGCATGTCTGCGCCGGAGACTTCCTCAACCCCTTTTCCTGGTCCAGTGTTGAGCAGGATTCTTGAGCGGGTGCCATCTGTAATAACAATCCAAGTTCGTGTCGGCTTCATGAAACACCTCTCCGAGTAAAAGCGAATAAAGAATAATTGTAACTCCCAATCATATGGTGATGTTTTGACTGAGATCAAAGACCGATGAGAAGGATGGTTCATGATAAAGGAAATCGACCCGGTGGCCTCTAGCGGGGTTAGTGCAGCCATGCCCATGCAGGATGAAATAATCGCATTTCTGAGCGATCCGAAAACTCACTCAGGCGAGGAGCAGGAGGTGACATGCATCAATACCCATGGTGCTGTGATATTTCTTGCTGGGGAATTCGCTTACAAAATAAAACGCGCTGTAAAATTAAACTATCTCGATTACTCCTCGCTGGATAAACGCGAGAAGATGTGTCGCCTGGAATTCCTGATAAATCGAAGAACTGCGCCTGAAATATATATCGAGGTTCTGCCAATTAATCGCACGATTAACAATGGATTGAGTTTGGGTGGTCGGGGTGTGACGGTTGAGTGGGCGATAAAAATGCACAGGTTCTCCCAAGAAAATCTTCTTTCCAATATAGCCATGTCAGGCGGTTTAACGGATAATCTGATTACGCAATTGGCCGAGATGATCGCAAAATATCATCATGCCAGCGCCCCGGCGCCGGGCGGCAATTGCCTAAATGGAGTTCAAAAACTGCAGCAAATCGTTACTTCATTAAATTCGTCATTCAATGGGGCGCCAAAGGAATTCATCCGCGAGTTTGCAGAGACGTATCATTCAAACCTGTCGGCCGCGATGGAGCAAAACAGAAGTGTTGTATTGGAACGCGAACGGTTGGGTTTTTCCAGGCGATGCCATGGCGATATGCATCTCCAAAACATCGTTTTCCTGAGCGGTCAGCCGAAACTGTTTGATGCCATAGAGTTCGATGACGATATTGCCACAATTGATATCCTCTATGATCTCGCATTTCTCCTCATGGATCTCTGGTTTCATGGCTTGCATGACCAGGCCAATCTCCTCTTCAATGAGTATTTAAGATGTTTGGACGATGAACAAAACCTCAGAGGTTTGGCGATCATGCCGATGTATATTTCAATGCGGGCAGCGATCCGCGCCATGGTCGGCATTGACCGTATGGCGCAAATTGATGAGAAAGAAAGGAATGATAATTACGCGACAATACGAGATTATCTAACGCTGGCTAAAAGTGCCTTAAAGACTAATCATCCCTCGCTTATTTTAATCGGTGGACGGTCTGGAACAGGTAAGTCCACTATGGGGCGTGCCATCAGCTCATCCATTCCACCCCTGCCTGGCGCAGTTCATCTCCGGAGCGATGTCGAGCGAAAAACAATGTTTGATGTTGGACCGCAAATACGCCTGCCCGAAGAATGCTATACCGAGCACTATTCCGATGAGGTTTATAAAATTCTCCTACGAAAAGCCTCGAATATTTTGGATTCCGGGCATTCGGTAATCGTTGACGCTGTGTTTTTGTCCCAATCGCATCGAGTGATGTTTGAGGAATTGGCAGAAGGTCGCGCCATTGATTTAAAACCCATTTGGCTTGATGCACATCATGATGCGCTTCAAGCCCGTGTGGAGGCACGACAGAACGATGCATCGGACGCTGGTCGCACAGTTGTGAAAAAACAGTTTGACGTAAAATCGGAGCCAAAAAATTGGATTAATATCGACGCTGGATCAGAACCGAAAATAGTCAAAGACCGAATATGTGAGGCGTTGAATATTAATACAGTCCTATAGGTTCGAGTGAACCCGTCACCATGCAACCAGCAAAAAAAGAGCGTGATCAGTAAAGCTATCCGCGGTATGCGACCAGTCGTTATTTCGACTTAATCTGCGACACCTATAAAGTTATTTTACTCCCCGGATCAATTGACCTTGGTCAAAGTCCCCCCCATTGATTTAAATTAGGTTAGGACCTTCGACCGCCGATTAATTTTAAGGGGTAACGGGTATGAGATTGATCGATTTTGGCCAGTTCCCCTTATGGGTTAATCTGGTTATTTTTGTACTGCTTGCGACGGGGATCTGGATTGCGGGTACCAAATTAACAATCTATGCGGACGAGCTCTCTGATCGCAGAAAACTGAGTAAAGCGCTTATTGGTTTGATTTTACTGGCAGGGGTGACGGAGCTTCCAGAGCTCGTAACAACGATCACCGCGGCGGTTGAAAACAACCCCTCCCTCGTGCTCAACAACATGTTTGGTGGAATTGTTCTGCAAACCGCAATTCTCGCTATTGCTGATCTGGTTAATCGGGGGGCACCATTAACTTATTATCCCCGCAAACCAACGGCCATATTGGAGGGCGCACTGCTTACTCTTTTACTGGCTATTCTTCTGACAATTGTGGCGTTGGGTGAACAACCATTGTATTTCGCAATTGGCATCGGCTCCCTGATATCGGCAACGGCATATTTCATTGCAATTGGCCTCCTGCGCCACCACGACGAAAAAGGCGCGTGGGTTCCTGTTCAAATCGCAGATAAACCGAAACGTGAAGGAATCTATTCGTCATTGGGTTGGGTCAAGAAAGTAAGTGAAGCGACATTGTATAGAGGCATGGCACTTGGAGCAGTAATGATACTCATATTCGGTGCGCTCATGGTTCTTTTAGCAGAAACACTGGCTGTTCAGACCGGGCTTGGCTCGAGTTTCATCGGTGTTACCTTGCTCGCAACGGCAACCTCCCTGCCCGAACTCAGCACTACGATTATGGCGATCAGGCTGGGGGCCTATACCATGGCTATCTCCAACATTTTTGGCAGCAATCTCATCATGATCGTGCTCATACTGCCTGCGGATTTTTTCTATCGGCCAGGACCTATTCTCGCGACAGTCGATAAAAGTGCGGTTTATGCTCTCTCTGTCGGTCTCGTAGTCACAGCGATTTATCTGATCGGTCTTGTCATAAGGAGCAGGCGCAAATTGTTCGGGATGGGTTACGATTCCTTGAGCGTTCTTATCGTCTATGGATTGTCATTAATCGCTCTTTATTCGCTCAGATAAGCTGCACCCTCCAGGCATATCACTCCGCAACGGGCGTATTTTCATAGGGAGTATTAATGCTCTGCACCTACATAACAAAGCTTTGGTCACATGACATGACCTGGCTGGAGAAACATCAGCAGGCGTATATTTTCCGAATTACGGATTTGATCCACCGCAAGGACATAGAAGAATATTCCAGACAACCTATTAACTCTCCCAAACAAGCATTTAGGAGAGAAAAAATTTGCTGATATCGACCGTTGCGATCCAAACGATCAACAGCATACCTGAATTGCTTGTTCTCTCTGGTAATTGAGGAGGTCCAGGTCATGATAGACTATACCAAAGCCCGAAGCGCCATGGTTCAATCGGCTCTCATTCCAAGAGGTGTGCGCGACAACCTCGTCCTTGAAGCCATGGCACGTGTACCACGTGAAGCGTTCCTGCCAGACGACCTCAAATACATGGCTTATATGGACGCGCCCCTTCCCATCGGTGGTGGGCAAACTATATCGCAGCCCTATATCGTCGCATTTATGATCGAGGCGCTCAAACTTGTTGGTGGCGAGAAAGCGTTGGAAATCGGTGCTGGCTCCGGATATGCCGCTGCGGTATTGGGCGAGATTGCTGATGAGGTTTATAGCATTGAGCGCATTGGTCAGCTGGCAGAAAAAGCCGCGACCCATTTAATCGACGCGGGCTATGACAATGTCCATATTCGCCATGATGACGGCACCCAGGGATGGGCGGATGAGGCCCCGTTTGAAGTAATTCTGGTGTCCGCTGGTGCGCCCGATATTCCTCGCGATCTCTTGAAACAACTGGCGATTGGCGGACGCATGGTTATTCCTGTGGGTACATCAAAGACAGTTCAGGAACTCATCCGGGTGACGCGCGTTGATGAAGACCAATATGAACGCGAAGACCTCGCAGATGTACGGTTTGTGCCTTTAATCGGCGAACAAGGGTGGGAAAGCGACACGGAGGAAACATTTACCAAACCTGCGCGTGTCACACCGCGTAAAACGACGCTTAGGGAAAGTCTTCCCGGTCTCATATCTCAAGCAGGCGAAGGTTTTGATAATTTTGAAACAGCTGATCTTGAACCAATGCTCGCGCGCATTGGTGCGGCGCAATTTGTCTTGATCGGCGAAGCGAGCCACGGCACCTCGGAGTTTTACAGCATGCGCGCGCGGATTACGCGTCGGTTAATTGAGGAAAAAGGTTTCAATGTCGTGGCGGTAGAGGGAGACTGGCCGGACATCAGGCGCATCGACCACTATGTCCGTCATCAGGATGTGCCGGAACATGACTGGCTGGCCTTTGCACGCTTTCCAACCTGGATGTGGCGAAATGAAGAGGTGCACGATTTTATCACCTGGCTGCACGGTCATAACGAGACATTGTCCCCAAAAAAACGCACCGCATTTTACGGACTGGATCTTTACAGCCTTTATAATTCCGTTAGCAGCGTGACGACCTATCTTGATGATGTCGATCCGGATCTGGCAGCTATCGCCCGTCAACGCTATGGCTGCCTCACACCCTGGGAGGCCGACCCCGCAGCTTACGGCCACGCGGCTCTCACCCAAAGCTACCGCGACTGCGAGAACGAAGTGGTGGCCATGCTGGTCGACCTTTTGCAAAAACAGCAGGAGGCAGGTCGCGAAACAGACGAACCCATGTTTGATGCGCTTCAAAACGCGCGGCTTATAAAAAACGCCGAGCAGTATTACCGCATCATGTATTACGGCTCACGGGCTTCCTGGAACCTGCGCGACAGTCACATGTTTCAGAGCGTCCAGAATATTGTCAATTTCCACGGGCCGGAAACCAAGGTCGTTATCTGGGCTCATAATTCACACATTGGCGACGCATCGGCCACCGAAATGTCTGCCCGCGGCGAGCATAATATTGGCGAGCTCTGCCGTCAGGAATTTGGTGATAAAGCTTATAGTATCGGATTTGGCACAGATCACGGATATGTGGCCGCGGCATCAAACTGGGATGGACCGATGGAGGTTAAATCCGTGCGTGCGTCCCATCCGCAAAGCTATGAGCATCTCTTCCACCTAACCAACCAGCCCGGCCTTATACTGCCGCTTGGCAAGGACGTCGGGCAGAAACATATAGAAGCACTTTCAAAGCCGCTGCTCGAACGCGCCATCGGCGTCATTTACCGACCCGAGACAGAACTCGCCAGCCATTATTTTGAGGCCGTGCTGCCGCGTCAGTTTGACGAATATATATTTATTGATCGGACAAATGCCGTTGCACCTTTAAAGGTTGAGAAAATCGAAGGCATGCCGGACACCTACCCGTTTGGCGTTTAGCAAGAAAGTCCTGAAAGGAATGATATGATGAGTAATATCGGTCAAAGTAATTCGGCTGCAGCAGAAGTCTACAAAATCCGCGAAATAGTTGCATTATTCGATGATGGCAAAACTTTAGAAGAAGCGATTGATACCCTGGACAACAATGGCTTTAACCGAAGTGATATCTCGCTATTGGCGACAGAAAAATCAGTCGAAGAACATTTGGGACACCGTTTCAGGCGTGTGGAAGAGATTGAAGATGATGACCGCATTCCAAGAAAGGCTTTTGTTTCCGAGCATGATATTGCTGAAGGTGAAGCCGCCCTTGTCGGGGGTCTTCTCTATATTGGCGCGGTGGCTGGAAGTGCCATTGTTGTTGCATCAGGTGGAGCGCTGGCATTCGCGCTTTTAGCAGCTGCAGTTGGTGGTACGGCTGGTGCCAGTTTGGGTGGTTTGGCCGCAATGGCGCTTGGAGATGCTCATGCCGAGCATCTTGATAAGCAACTCCAGAAGGGTGGACTTGTGCTTTGGGTCCGACTTCGCGACCAATCGAGAGAAGCAATTGCGGAGAATATTCTCTCAAAAGCAGGTGGCCGGGATATTCATACCCATGAAATAGAGCGGACATGGGGAATAGACGATATTCCGCTGCATGATTTTAATCCGGATCCATTTTTGGAAGATTGATCAAGAGTTGTAAATATCGTGCTCTAATGGGGTAGCTGCCGTAACCGCAGACGCGTTTTCTCAAACAACCCGCTTTGTAGCCGTAATTAAATGATGAATTGCACTTGAGCAGAAACGTGAAAAATTCCAAAAAGGATGTGTAAGGATCACACTGGAACCCGACGAATCTGCCAACAGAAGCTGATAGAGATTATGGATTATAAAGATTATTACGCGGTGCTAGGGGTCGAAAAGGATGCGACGCAGGATGAGATAAAGCGGGCGTTCCGCAAGCTCGCGCGCAAATATCATCCCGACATCAACAAGGAAGAAGATGCGGAGAAAAAATTCAAGGAAATTAGCGAAGCCAATGAAGTGTTGAGCGACCCTGAAAAGCGCGCCGCCTATGATCAGTTAGGTACCGGGTACAGTCCCGGTCAGGATTTCCGCCCACCGCCTGATTGGGACGCGGGTTTCGAATTTTCGGGTGGTGGTCCTGGCGTATCGGGTGCGGAACAGGCCGCCTTCTCTGATTTTTTTGAAGAACTGTTTGGCCGGGCACAACGCGCACAACAGGCTGAGTTTCATGCGAAGGGCCAGGACCATCATGCCAAGGTGCTTATTGATATTGTGGACGCATATAAAGGTGCGAAACGAACCATTGAGCTCAAACTTCCAAAAGTCACTGCGGATGGGCATTTGATTACAGAAACGCGCACCCTTAATGTCAGTATTCCGAAAGGTGTGCACGCTGGCCAGCATATTCGGCTTAAAGGTCAAGGAGCACCCGGATCAGGTAAAGGTGATCCAGGCGACCTTTATATGGAGATCGCTTTCAATTCTCATCCCTTCTATCATGTTGATGGTCGGGATCTTTATCTCAACCTGCCTATTGCCCCCTGGGAGGCAGCCCTTGGCGGCAAGGTCAAAGCACCAACGCCCGAAGGCGTGGTTGATGTCACCATCCCGGAAAACTCGGCGCAAGGAACTAAGCTGCGTCTAAAAGGGCGCGGCATTCCCGGAAAACAAAAGGGCGATCTATACATTGTTTTGCAGATTTCATTGCCGCTGGCAGATTCCGAGAAGGCCAAAAATGCTTACCGCGAAATGGCTGATGAACTCGATTTTAATCCACGTGCCAAACTAGACGTATAAATTATTGGAAAAGATGTAATGGCAAAAAAAGAAACATCCGACGCCCTGGGTGATCTCGTCACCGACAAGCTGGAGCTTAACCTTGAAGATCTCTGTATGAGTTGCGCCATTACTCAAACCGAGATCACAACCTATGTCGAAGAAGGGATCATCAAGGTTGAAGGAGAAGAGCCTGCGCAATGGCGGTTTTCCCGCGTCAATCTTATGGAAGTGCGCCGTGCTCAACGGCTGACACGCGATCTGGGTCTTAATCCCGCCGGTGTGGCACTTGCGCTTGATTTGATGATCGAGATTGAGGACCTGAAGTGCCGCCTTGCGCACCTGGAAAAAGATGGCACTCTCCATATTTAATAAAACGTGCTCCGCCACCTCAGAATAATTCTCCCGAAGTTGCATATGCTGCGCATTGATTTTATTCAATCCAGCTCCTTCGTTTGACCGGCATCCGGCACGTCCACCTGCCAGTTCAATTGACGTCTGATCTCACTGGCAAATATCTGCGCGGTTTCAGCCTCCCCATGCGTTACGAATGTTTGCGATGGAGGTTTCTTGAATGCCCCTAACCAATTGAGCAACGCTGCCTGGTCCGCATGTGCCGAAAAACCACCCAGCGTGTAAACATCTGCCCGCACCGGGATGTCCTTGCCATGAATTTTGATGAATTTGGAGCCGTCCACAATCCGTCGTCCGGGTGTACCTTCTGCCTGAAATCCGGTGATCAAGATCGAGCTTTGCCTGCGGTCCAGATTGTGCTTGAGGTGATGCTTTATTCTCCCCGCAGTACACATGCCACTTGCTGCAATGATAATTGCACCAGATGCAAATTTGTTAAGCGCGCGAGATTCGTCAACGCTTGCCGTGAATTTGACAACCGGCGCACCATCTTCCCTACCGCTCCAATGGGCAAGTGCCTTGGCCTCCTCATCAAACAATTTAAGGTGGCGCCAGGTAAGCTTGGTAATGGCTGTAGCCATGGGGCTGTCGACGAAAATGTTGAGATCATTAAACCGTCCCTGTCGTGTCAGCTCAAAAAAGTAGTAAATAATCTCCTGCGTGCGGCCGAGCGCAAATGCCGGAATAATCACGTTACCTTTTTTCTCCAGAAGGGTTTCATTGACCGCCCGGACCAACTCCTCGATCGTATCTTCCATATTTTTGTGAAGGCGATTTCCGTAAGTCGATTCGACGATCAGAACATCAGCCTCCTCAATTTCCACGGGATCGCGCAGGATAACCCGGTCCGGCTGACCAAGATCACCCGAGAAAACGATTTTCTTCTCATGCCCTTGTTCCTGAGCCCAAAGCTCAATAATCGCCGACCCCAGAATATGCCCTGCATCGCGAAGCTTGAAGCGGATAGAAGGATGGGGCTCAAATACTTCATTATAGTTGATGCCTTTCACCTGTCTTGAAACGGCAATGGCGTCTGCCATCCGATAGATCGGCGTTATTTCTACACCGTTTTTTCTCCCCTGTCTTACCGCGCGCTCGGCCTCATATTCCTGAATATGGGCGCTGTCACGCAGCATTATATCGAGAAGATCGGCGGTCGCAGATGTCATATATACAGGCCCGCGAAATCCATCCTTGCAGAGCTTCGGCAAAAGGCCGCAATGATCGATATGGGCATGGGTCAATATGACAAAATCGATCGTTCGTGGATCAAATTTAAATGGCGCACGGTTTCGCTCAGCAGCAGACCTATTACCCTGAAACATACCGCAATCAATCAGGAAACGTGTGGCCTCCGTCTCAATCTCGTAACATGAACCTGTGACTTCTTGTGCAGCGCCATGGAATGTTATTTTCATGTGATCCTTCGTTTTCTGCATCGCGTGACGACTTAACGGGTCATTCTTTGTTGCCTTTACATTCATAAAAATCTTCGAGGATTTTTATGGCTTGTTCGGCATCATCCACAATGGTGAATAAATCTCTCTCTTCAGCGGAAATATTACCCTCTTCAACCAGAAAGTCGAAATCAACGGCGCGCGTCCAAAATTCACGCCCAACAAGGATAACCGGTATGGGGACGACTTTTCCGGTTTGAATGAGCGTTAGAACTTCAAAAACTTCATCAAGCGTTCCATATCCGCCTGGAAAAGCGACAAGCGCCCTTGCACGCAACAAAAAGTGCATTTTGCGCAAGGCAAAATATCGGAACTGAAAACATAGCTCCCGACTGATATAGGGATTGGGTTCTTGTTCGTGCGGTAATGAGATGTTTAATCCGATGCTCCGCGCTCCCACGTCACCTGCCCCACGATTGGCAGCTTCCATGATGCCCGGCCCACCACCAGTGACGACAACAAAATCTTCCCGTGTCCCGTCCTGAAACTTGTCGGAAACAAGAGCTCCAAATTTTCGAGCCTCCTCATAATAGCGGGATCGCTTGAGTTGTTTCCGGGCATAAGTCAACGCGGCCTGAGCGCTCTGATCTTCGCCTTTTTGGCGGATATCCTGTTCGGCATGAGCAATCAGGCTTTCAGCTTCCGCAGGAGAGGGAATTCGCGCACTGCCAAAAACAACGATCGTCGAATGAATGGCTTGCCGGCGGAGAAATATCTCTGGTTTTAGAAATTCAAGTTGTAGACGCATGGGACGCAGATAATCATCATTGAGAAAATCCGTGTCTTCAAATGCTAACTGGTAACAAGTCGGGTCATCAGACGAACTAACCACAGCTTTGGGGTGCGCCAATTCATCGTTCCGGTCGTCTTTGTTGTTCTCATCCCGGGTCATTCATCCAGTGTCCATTTTTGATTGAAACTCCTGACAAGCCCCCATGCTTTCAGACTGATTTAATACGCTCTGTTCGGCATTGACTTGTATCAATCAAACGATGACGCATTTCCCGCATGATGTAAAATGTCTCGCCATATGTGTCGTGAGGATTTGCAAAGTCTCACTTCGAATTGACAACTCAGATCCCGATAGTCATGAATTTTGCAGGAAAGCCAGTGCTGTGATTACAACCGCATCATCACCAGACCGCATCGCGTTTTCTAAAAACAAACTGCTTAAAATTCTTCTGGCCGCCTATGCTATTATTTTTGTCATCTCGGGCATTGCTCCCCACAACCGGTTCGACTGGTTGCTTGAGAATTTATTATCGATAGTTGCCTTCATTACTCTGGTGGCCAGTTATCGAACGTTCAAACTGTCTGACCTCTCCTACACCCTTATCTTCGTGTTCATGGCCATGCATACGGTCGGATCGCACTATACCTATTCTTTGGTTCCCGCAGGGGACTGGATGCAGGACACATTTGAATTCAGCCGCAACCATTATGATCGCGTTGTGCATTTCGCATTCGGACTATTGCTCGCCTATCCCGTCAGGGAATTTGTCATGCGAAGGATAATCTCAAACTCTATTGCGGCTTCCATGATTACTGCCGCATTCCTCATCAGCTCAAGTGCGAGTTATGAGGTCATAGAATGGATTGTTGCCGGGATAGTCGATCCCGAAGCCGGGATTGCTTATATGGGCACCCAGGGCGATGTGTTTGATGCACAAAAGGACATGGCTCTTGCAGGTGCCGGCACATTCTTGGCGCTTATAGCGTCAGCTCTCCTTGATCGCGCGCATAGCCGACAGGTTCATGGCTAGAGCATGGCTCATGCCTGCGGTATGTTTTCTGGTGCCATGGAGCCAAGTGAAAAATAGACTTTCATGAGCGATTCCGCTTGCATGCCCGGTACAGGCAGAACCGAGGCTTCAGGAACAAGTACCAGGGCACCCGTCATGGGTATTGGTGATGATGGCAGATAAACCATTTTGCGCTTCTTCCCTCCAATTGAAAATGTCTCGGGGGCGGCAAGTAATGCCAAAATATCAACTCCGTTCTCGCCTCCAAATCGACACATCACAACACTCATGCCAGAAAATTCTTCAGGATTTTTACCGGATATCAGGCGGACAACACGCGAGACCGGCTTGTAAATTGCCCGGAACAGAGGAACGCGCGTTAACGCCGCATCAAAGGTACGGTCAATCCTCTTTTTGGCCTGCCAGGTAACAATGACGCCAATAAACCAGATGCCGACCAACGAAATCAATACACCGAGCCAGAAAGCGACTATGTCATATCCCCCACCAACGAAAAACCTGCCGCCGACGGTCATGAGATTGCCAAGAAATGTATCCGGTCCCATGGCATCATGCAGCAGTTTAACGAGCCACTGGATTATAAGTACGGTTAACACCACGGGGAGCAAGAAGATCAACCCTGCCAGAAATTTTCTGATTACGCCGGCCTGCCATATGCGGGAGAAAAATTTATACATGGTCTTTCCAGTCTCCTGTCTTTTGCAATATTGAGACTGGATGATAAGGATCGTCCCGGGCGTTCGCAAATCGTTTGTCCCTCCCCTCCCATTCTTTGTTACAGATCAAATTTTCTGTTGTTAAAGAACATTAGATTATGATGGTTGAAATACCAGGATATCGATCTTGGATCTTGAGCCTTGGATCTTGGACCTTGAACACAGCGACATCGAATTACCGATTAAGCCACAGGTAGATACAGCGGCTCTGCCAGAACACTGGATCGATAGCGGCGTCATCATCGGTTCTGGAAATGGCGTTGCAACCGCAATCATACGCCGCTTGCCCGCAGCTGAAACGCCCGGGGGTGGTACAATAACCGGGTGTCGCACCGCGTCATTATCTGCACAAGGCCCGTTATCTGCGCAAGGCAGCTTTCCACCAAAATTAATATTTTGAATGTCCGAGCCGAATTCGTAGAATCCATTCTTGATCAATCTGCCACGTAGCGCTAATGGCGCCTTCTG